>Ga0207683_10002409_pt1 | contig 16335 bp, 12 predicted proteins | sample KBSM73metaG_FD_184333 | JGI IMG/M metagenome (GOLD analysis project Ga0207683, IMG submission 184333) | Miscanthus rhizosphere microbial communities from Kellogg Biological Station, Michigan, USA - KBS M7-3 metaG (SPAdes) (version 2) | ecosystem: Host-associated > Plants > Roots > Rhizosphere >... | reverse complement strand
CGTCAAATCGCGTGAGACGATTGTGGACGGTCTTGAGAATACCGCGGACGCCTTCCTCGGCCTGTTCGAGGGCGCCAATACCGGCAAGATGCTCGTCCGGCTCTAGAACTTGCAGACGCTCGGATCGCCGCTCTTGTAGCCCCGCTGCAGCGCTTCCATGCGCTGCGCCGATGAGCCGTGGGTGAAGCTGTCCGGCACGACGACGCCCTGCGATTGCTTCTGGAGCGTGTCGTCGCCGATCGCCTCGGCGGCGCGCATACCTTCCTCGAAGTCGCCCTGCTCCATTACCGACTGGCCTTGCGGATCTTTCGTATTCGCGGCCCAAACACCGGCATAACAATCGGCCTGCAGCTCGACCTTCACCTGGATCGCATTGCCTTCCGTCTCACTGGAGCGCGCCTGGAGGTTGTGCGCCTGATCGAGCGATCCTTCGAGGTCCTGGACGTGGTGGCCGACTTCGTGCGCGATCACATAGGCCTGCGCGAAATCGCCCGGCGCTCCGAACCGCTGAGAAAGTTCGTTGAAGAAGCTCGGATCGATGTAGATTTGCTTGTCGGTGGGGCAATAGAATGGCCCCATCGCCGCCTGCGCGGCTCCGCAGCCCGATTGCGTGCCGCTTCGATAGGCGATCATTCGTGTCGGCGTGTAGCGCTCGCCGTTCTTGGCGAAAATCTGGCCCCAGGTCTGCTCGGTGTAGCCAAGCACCGTCCGCAGGAAGCGCTGGGTGTTCGGGTCGAGCGTGGACTTTCCGGCCGGCGCGCTTTGCTGCGATCCGGGAACGAGACCTCCACCGCTGCCGCCACCGCCCAGGCCACCAAGAGAGCTCAACAGGAAGTAGCCGATCACGACTACGATGACGCCGCCGATGCCGAACCGGCTGGCGACCAAGGGGATGAGGCAGCCAAGCGGGTTCCCGCCGCCTCCGCCAAGTCCGAACCCGCCGCCACTCTGCCCAGTGCGGTCTTCGAAATTGTCGCTCTCGGGTCCGCCGCCTAGCCGCATCCTCGCCTCCTGTTGCGCAACCGTAATGCGCGTGGGCCGCAACGGTTGCAATTCGGCGCTGTCGCCGCGAGTGAGCGCCGCAAAGGAGATTCGTCACATGATGCTTCAGGGCAAGGTCGCGCTCGTCACCGGTTCCACCTCGGGCATTGGTCTCGCCATCGCCAAGGCGCTTGCCGCCGAAGGCGCCAAGCTGATGATCAACGGCTTCGGCGATGCGGCGGAAATCGAACGGGAATGCCAGGAGCTCGGGGCAATTCACGATGGCGCCGACATGTCCAAGCCCGCCGACATCGAACGCATGATGAAGCGCTGCGCGGACGAACTGGGCGGCCCCGACATCCTGATCAACAATGCCGGGATCCAGCACGTCTCCCCGGTCGAGGACTTCCCGCCCGAGAAATGGGACGCGATCATCGCGATCAACCTGACTTCCGCCTTCCACACCACCCGGCTGGCAATCCCAGGCATGACGCAGAGGAAGTGGGGCCGGATCATCAATACGGCGAGCGCACACAGCCTCGTCGCCTCGCCCAACAAGAGTGCTTACGTAGCCGCCAAGCACGGCATTGCCGGGTTCACGAAGACGGTGGCGTTGGAAACGGCGCGCGACGGCATCACCGCCAACTGCATTTCTCCCGGCTATGTCTGGACGACCCTCGTCGAGAAGCAGATCCCAGATACGATGAAGACCCGCGGGCTAACCCGAGAGCAGGTGATGAACGATGTGCTGCTCGCGGCCCAGCCGACCAAGCAGTTCGTCACGCCCGAGCAGGTTGCCGCGCTCGCTTTGTTCCTGTGCCGCGACGAAGCGGCCTCGATCACCGGCGCCAACCTCAGCATGGACGGGGGTTGGACCGCGGCTTAGGCTGACGTCGATGCGCATTCTCCCCCTTCTGGCGCTGGCCATCTGCACGTCCGGCTGCGAGGTGATCGAGCAGCCGTCCGGCCTCATCCCGGAATGGACGAACGCTTACCGCCGGGTCATCAGCCAGCCCGATCAGGTTCGGCTGCGCGACTGGCGTAAGACGTTCGAACAGGCGCTCGCCGCTGCCCGCAAGTCCGGCCATTCGGCAGAGATCGATCGCGAGGGCGTCTTGCTCGACCCCGATGCGGCGCAGGCAGGGCCGGCCATTCCGAACGGCATGTACCGCTGCCGAGTGATCAAGCTCGGCGCCAAGGCCGCGGGCAATCTCGACTTCGTGTCCTATCCTGGCTTTACTTGCCGGGTCCGGGCAGAGCGTTCGCTGCAGCGCCTGTCGAAGCTCAGCGGGTCGCAACGCTACGTCGGCCTGCTCTTCCCCGGTGACGCCATCCGGCAGGTCTATCTCGGAACCTTGGTGCTCGGCGACGAGCGCAGGGCCATGCAATATCGACAGGACGACCAGCGCGACATCGCGGCCTATCTGGAGCGCATCGGCCCGAACCGCTGGCGCCTGGTGATGCCCAAGCCCCGTTTCGAATCCCAGCTCGACGTCATGGAGCTGGTCCCGCAAGGAGCGCCTCGTTGAAGAACATGCTATGGCTCGCTGCAGCTGCGATGACCGTTACCACTCCCGCTGCCGCGGCCACGCTGTCGGACTCGATCAAGGCCGACATGCCGATGCTGATGACGCTCTATCGCGACCTGCACGCAAACCCCGAACTGTCGATGGAGGAAGTGCGGACGCCGGCAAAGCTGGCACCCGAAATGCGCAAGCTCGGCTTCGAAGTCACGGAGAAGGTCGGGAAGACCGGCGTCGTCGCCGTGATGAAGAACGGACCGGGCCCGGTGCTCCTCATCCGTGCCGACATGGATGCGCTGCCGGTCAAGGAACAGACCGGGCTGCCGTTCGCGTCCAAGGCGATCGGCAAGTTGCCGGACGGCACCGAGACGCCGGTGATGCACGCCTGCGGTCACGACACCCACATCACGACTTGGCTCGCCACGGGCCGACGTCTCGCGGCGATGAAGAGCCAGTGGTCGGGCACCGTCGTCATGGTCCTGCAGCCTGGCGAGGAACGCGTCCTGGGCGCGAAAGCGATGCTCGAGGACGGACTGTTCACGCGCTTCCCGAAACCCGACTATTTGCTCGCCTTCCACGATAGCGCCTCGCTGCCGGCCGGCGTCATCGGCATTCCGGTCGGTTACGCACTGGCCAATGTCGACACCGTCAACATCGACGTGAAGGGTGTTGGAGGCCACGGCGCCTATCCGCAGAACACCCGGGATCCAATCGTGCTCGCCTCGCGGATCGTGACGTCGCTCCAGACCCTCGTCAGCCGCGAGAACGATCCGCAGCAGCCCGCGGTGGTTACCGTCGGCAGCTTCCATGCCGGCACCAAGAGCAACATCATCTCGGACGAGGCCAAGCTCGCGCTGACCGTTCGGAGCTATAGCCCAGAGACCCGCAAGCTCCTCCTAGACGGGATCCGCCGCATTGCTCGGGGCGAGGCGATCGCGGCCGGGATGCCGGAAGACCGGATGCCGACGGTCGAGATCGAGCAGCCTTCCGCAGACGCCACCTTCAACACCTCGCCTTTCGCAGAGCGATTGACCCAGCTCTTCGGCGCTCACTTCGGCAAGGACCGTGTCGTCCAACCAAAGCCGAGCATGGCCGCGGAAGACTTCAGTCGCTTCTGGCTCGCCGACAAGACCAGGCAGAGCACGATCTTCTGGGTCGGGGGCGTGCCCCAGGCGAAATGGGATGCCGTGAAGGGGGACACGACGAAGCTACCGGCGCTTCACAGCCCGCTTTGGGCGCCGGAGGCGGAAACGGTCATCGCCACCGCGACCGAGGCGATGACGATCGCTGCGCTCGACATCCTCAAGAAGAACTAATTGCCCGCGCGGTAACCACTTCTTTGTAAAGTTTAGCGACACCCGCTCCATGTCGGCTGAGTTGACACTGAGCGGTTCATGGACGGGCTGATCGTCTTCTGGAGCCACGCGCTTGCCGCGGCCTGCTTCGCAGCGCTCACGATCTGGCGCCTTGGCGATGCCGCGCGAAATCCGGGGCAGCGTCTGATCGCCGGTGCTTTCGGGCTGACCGCCTGCTGGGCGTGGCTTGCGGGTGTCGTGCCCGGCCAGCCAATCGTCGCCTTCGCCGAAAGCGCTCGCAATCTTCTCTGGGTGAGCCTGCTCTACAATCTCTCAACGGCGTCCGACGAGCGCGAGCATGGCCTGAAGCTCGTTTACGGCGCCGTGGCGGGCGTCATTGGATTGCAGCTGATCGGCGATACGCTCCAGCTGTTCAGCCCCAGCGCGGTCATCGCCCAGACAGGCATCGTCCTCAGGATCACGACTGCGGCGGCGGCCCTGGTGCTGGTGCATAACGTCTACGGCCAGGCGGCTCCTGCGAGCCGGGCGCATATCCGTTTCGCGATGCTCGGCCTTTCGCTGATCTGGATCTACGATCTCAATCTCTACACGGTCGGCTATCTTGCCTCCGCGACGTCATCGCGGCTGATCGAATGGCGCGGACTTGCGGTAGCCCTTGCGGCTGCGCTCTTTGCGCTTGCCGTCCGACGGGAGGGTAGCTGGCGGATCCGCGTTTCCCGCGCTGCAACGTTCCAGTCACTCTCGCTGCTGGCAATCTGTGCATATTTTGCCCTGATGGCGATCCTGGCCACGGCGCTGCGTGGCAGCGGGATCGACTGGTCCTCGTCGTTCATGATCGGCGCGCTCGCAATCATGACGGTGGCAGCGATGGTTCTGATCCCAAGTGCGAGGGCGCGCGGATGGGTGAAGGTCAAGCTCGCGAAGCATCTGTTCGAGCATCGCTACGACTATCGGACCGAGTGGTTGCGGTTCACCGAGACCATCGGCCGATCCGGACCTGATGCGCCGCCGCTCAGCGAACGGATCGTCACTGCCTTCGCCGACATCGTCGATGCGCCGGGCGGTCTGCTACTCGTGAGCGACGGCGGCTGCGGCTTCGTGGTGGCCGACGCCAGCGGCTGGCCCGCGATCAGCCCCGCGCCCGATGCGTTCGACGACGCCTCTGAATTTTGGGCGGCACTCGAAGCGAATGGGCGGGTGATCGAGTTCCAGGCGTTGCGCGGCGGCTGGGCCAAGCCTGTCGACGCGTCCGTGCCGGCGCCCCGCTGGCTGCTCGACGAACCGACGGTTTGGGCTGCGATCCCCCTCCTTCACAACGACCGGCTGGTCGGCCTCGTCGTGCTTGCCGCGCCCGAATATCGGCGCGCGCTCGACTGGGAGGATTTCGACCTGCTGCGAACCGCAGGCCATCAAGCGGCAAGCTCACTGGCCGAAGCGCTTGGGCAGGAAGCGTTGAGCCACGCCCAGCGTTTCGAGGAGTTCAACCGTCGCTTCGCCTTCATTCTCCACGACATCAAGAACCTCGTCAGCCAGCTGTCGCTCCTGGCCCGCAACGCGGAGCGGCACGCCGACAATCCCGATTTTCGGGCCGACATGGTTGCGACGCTTCGCTCGTCCGTCGGCAAGATGAACGATCTTCTTCAGCGCCTGGCCCCACACTCGCAGGCGCGGGTCCATAATATCGAGCCCCAGCTGCTGAGGCCGATCCTCACGGCGGCAGTCTCGGCGAAGCGCCGCGATCGAGAGATCAATCTTCTTGGCGACACCAACGTCTCGACCCTCGCTGATGCGACGGCGCTGGAGCAGGCGATCGCCCACCTGCTGCAAAACGCGCTGGACGCAAGCAGTGGCGAACCCGTCACGGTCCGCGTGGCGAACGAGGGCAATAACGTCGCCATCGCCATCACGGACAAAGGGGTCGGCATGGACGGCGATTTCGTCCGCAACCGACTGTTCGAGCCCTTCGCCTCGACCAAGCCCGGGGGCTTTGGAATCGGCGCCTTTGAGGCGCGCTCTTTGGTGACCGCCATGGGCGGCCGCCTCAATGTCGATAGCCGCCTCGGACGCGGAACGACCTTCACCATCTTGCTTCCGTCCGCCGAAGCGGCGGGCGAACCCATCAGGAAACGCGCATGACCGACAATGTCGAACCCAAGGTGTTGCTCGTCGTCGAAGATGACGAGGGACTGCAGCGCCAGCTGAAATGGGCCTATGACGGCTACGAAGTCGTCTCCGCGACTGATCGAGCCGCCGCCATCGAAGCGCTCCGCGCTTACGAGCCTGCGGTCGTCACGCTCGACCTTGGCCTGCCACCCGATCCCGACGGCACCGACGAAGGCTTTGCCACGCTCGCAGAGATCCTCCGGTTGAAGCCCGATACCAAGGTCATCGTCGCCACCGGTCACGGTGCCCGGGAAAGCGCCACCAAGGCCGTCGCGATGGGCGCCTACGATTTCTACAAGAAGCCCGTCGACATCGATGAACTCGGCTTCATCGTCGCCCGCGCCTTCCACCTGCACGAGATTGAAGAGGAAAATCGTCGGCTGGAGTACGGCGCCGGCGCAAAGGTCCTCGGGTCGATTATCACCGCGGCACCGGAAATGATGAAGGTCGCCAAGACCATCGAGCGCGTCGCGTCCGCGGACGTTTCCGTCATGCTCCTGGGTGCAAGCGGCACCGGCAAGGAGCTGCTCGCGCGGGCCGTTCACGAAAAGAGCGGCCGCAAAGGTGACTTCATCGCGATCAACTGCGCTGCGATCCCCGAGAACCTGCTCGAGGCCGAGCTGTTTGGTTACGAGCGCGGTGCCTTCACGGGCGCGGTCAAATCCAACGTCGGCAAGATCGAGCTGGCCCAGGCCGGCACGCTGTTCCTCGACGAAGTCGGCGACATCCCTCTACCGCTCCAGGTCAAGCTGCTCCGCTTCCTGCAGGAAAGGGTCATCGAACGGATTGGCGGCCGCCAGCCTATCGCTGTCGACACAAGGATCGTTTGCGCAACGCACCAGAACCTAGAGGCGATGATCGCCGAGGGGCGCTTCCGCGAAGACCTATATTATCGCCTCGCCGAAATCGTCGTGACGATCCCGTCGCTTGCCGAGCGTTCCGGCGATGCGGTTCTGCTCGCCCGCCACTTCGTCAATCGCTTCGGTCGGGAGCTCAATCCGGGCATCCAGTCGCTGAGCGCGGACGCCATCGAGGCGATCGCCGCCCACCTCTGGCCGGGTAATGTCCGCGAGCTCGAAAACCGCGTGAAGCGCGCCGTGATCATGGCCGATGGAAAAAGCCTCACAGCCGCCGACCTGGATCTTCAGGCGAAGGCTGCGGCAAACGAGGATTCGATGGCCATCAACCTCCGCGCAGCGCGCGAGGTCGCCGATCGAAAAGCCATTCGGCAAGCGATGAGTCGCACCGACAACAATATCTCCGGCGCTGCAAAGCTGCTCGGCATCAGCAGGCCCACGCTCTACGACTTGCTGAAGCAATATCGTCTGCAAGCGTAAGGCTGGTTTCGACGAACCTGTTTGCGGCTGGGAACCGCGGCGCTAACGTGCCGCGCTTCAGCCGCTACTTACGAGACAGATCATGGACCGCCGTTCGTTTCTCGCCACCAGCGCCGGCGCGGCGCTGATTCCGCTCGCCGAATCCCCCGTGCTCGCTGCAGCGGCCGCTACGGCCGGCAGCGGCGACGCCAAGCTCAATGCCCTGTTCGAGGAAATCTTCCAGGACCGCGTCCGCCATTCGCCCGAGCTCGCCTCTTCCCTCGGCCTCGACAAGGGTCCGAACGCGGCACTCAAGTCGAAGCTCGACACGCGCCCGTTGGCGCAGGCCCGCCAGGAAGACCTGGCCCGAACGCGACGCGACATCGCCAAGTTGAACGCGATCAGCCCGGCGACGCTCTCCGATGCGGCGAAGCTCAATCGCGAGGTCGTGCTTTATTCGCTAGACACGCAGACGGTCTCGCCATCGCGCTGGAATATCGACGGCGCCCAGCGGCCCTACACGGTCACGCAGCAGGGCGGCGCCTATTTCGAGACGCCCGACTTCCTCAACACGGCTCACACGATCGACAATGCTGCGGATGCCGAAGCCTATCTTTCCCGCCTGCAGCAGTTCGCCACGACACTCGACAACGATACTGCCGAGCAGCGTTCGCAGGCCGCGCGCGGATTCCTGGCCCCTGCATGGTCGATCGACCTGGCGCTCGGCCAAATGCGCAAATTGCGTGATGTCCCTGGCGACAAGAGCTCGATGGTCGATTCAATCTCCAAGCGTACCTCCGCCAAGGGGATTGCCGGCGATTGGGCGGCCCGCGCGACCGATATCGTGAACAAGGCCGTATATCCCGCGCTCGATCGCCAGATCGCGGCCATGGAGAGCTTGAAACCCACGACCCGTGCGGGTGACGGCGCATGGCGGCTCACCAATGGCGAGGCAATTTATGGGGAAGCTCTTCGCCAGGCGACGACCACCAATTTCTCCCCTGCCGAAGTCCATCAGATGGGTCTTGCGCAGGTCGCCGACATCACCGCGCAGATCGACGCGATACTGAAGAGCCAGGGCGTCACCCAGGGAAGCGTCGGCGAACGGCTCGCGGCGCTGAACAAGGATCCGAGCCAGCTCTACGCGGATACGGATGCGGGCCGCGAGGAACTGCTCGCCAGCCTCAATGCCGGCGTGAAGGACATGTACGGACGCCTGCCGCAGGCATTCGCTACGGTGCCCAGCGCGCCTCTCGAGATCCGCCGCGTGCCGCCGGAGATCCAGGACGGCGCGTCGAACGGCTATTACCGCCGCGCTTCGCTCGATGGCTCTCGCCCCGCGATCTACTTCATTAACCTCAAGGACACGGGGGACTGGCCGAAATATACGTTGCCTTCGCTTACCTATCACGAGGGCGTCCCCGGCCATCACCTGCAGATCAGCGTCGCGCAGGAATCGAAGGACATTCCGACCTTGCGCAAGCTCGGCTTCTTCTCGGCTTATTCCGAAGGCTGGGCGCTCTATGCGGAGCAGGTCGCCGACGAGCTTGGCGTCTATGCAAGCAATCCCCTCGGCCGCGCCGGTTTCCTCCAGTCCTTCCTGTTCCGCGCCGCGCGCCTGGTCGTCGACACGGGCATCCATTCCAAGCGCTGGAGCCGCGAGCAGGCGACCGATTATCTGGTGAAAACCACGGGCTTCGCGCGTCCGCGCTCGCAGCGCGAGGTGGAGCGTTACTGCACCCAGATGGGCCAGGCCTGCAGCTACAAGGTCGGTCACACCGCCTGGGCCCGCGCCCGAGAGGACGCCAAGAAGAGGCTCGGCACGAAGTTCGACCTCAAGCAGTTCCATGAAATATTGCGCGAAGGTGCGATGCCGCTGTCGATCCTGGAGCGCCGCATCAAGGAACGTATGGCCTGAGAGTGGGCCCGGCGGTTGATTCCGCCGCCGGGCAAGAACATGATGCCTGACGCGCCGATCGGACCGGCGCGGAGGGCATGCCCATGCTTGGATTGCTCGCAGTCGCGGCGCTTGCCGCCCGGGTCCATGACCACGACCATGATCACGCGCCCCGCCTTGGGCAACTGAACTTCGAATCCAGCTGCACGCCGGCCGCCCAAGCCTCGCTCGTGCAGGGCCTCGAATGGCTGCATTCGTTCGAATATCTGCGCGCAGAGCAGCAGTTCTCGAACGCCGCGTCCGCCGACCCCGCCTGCGGGATCGCGGATTGGGGCGTCGCCATGAGCAATTATCATCCTCTCTGGGCCGCACCGACGCAGACCGAGCTGAAGAAGGGAATGGCGGCGATCGATAAGGCGCGCGCCGTCGGCGCCAAGACCGATCGGGAGAAGGATTACATCGCCGCCCTCGAAACATTCTATCGAGGAGCTCCGGCAATCGACCACAAGAGCCGGGTACTGGCGTACAGCGACGCGATGGCTGGGCTGCACCAGAAATACCCCGCCGATCAGCAAGCCGCCCTGTTCTACGCATTGTCACTGATCGCAGTCGGGACGATCGTCCAAGATCCGGCCTATGCTCGCGAAAAACAGGCCGGAGCGATCATTAACCAGGTGCTCGCCGTAGAACCCGACAACCCCGGCGTCTGGCATTACATGATCCACAGCTTCGACTATCCCGCGCTTGCGCAAATGGCGCTGCCCGCGGCGCGCCGTTACGCGGCCGTGGCGCCCGACTCCGCGCACGCGCAGCACATGCCCTCTCACATCTTCACGCGACTTGGCCTGTGGGATGAATCGATCAAGTCCAACCGCGCCGCCGAGGCTTCGGCCATTGCGTTTGCGCGGTCAGCTGGAATGGCCGGTGTCTGGGATCAGCAGCTGCATGCGATGGACTATCTCGCTTACGCTTATCTGCAGAGCGCGCGCGACAAGGACCTGGCGGCCTTGCTCGATGAATTGAATCGCATCACCAGAACCGAACTGCCTTCGCCAACCACGGCTTATGCCGTCACCGCCATTCCGGCGCGCGCGGTCCTCGAACGCGAGCGCTGGGCCGATGCAGCGAAGCTCGAACTTCCGACCGGCCTCCGCAGCCTGCCCGCCCTCGCCAATCACAAATGGGCGATCGGAAGCATCCATTTCGCGCGGGCGGTCGGAGCGGCTCGAAGCGGCCGGCTTCCTGAGGCTCGTTCGGAGATCGCTGAGCTCAGCGCGCTCGAACAGTCGCTCACGATCCCGCCGGGCGAATATGACTGGCGCAAGCAGATCGCGATTCAATGCCAGATCGCCGAAGCGTGGCTGGCAAAGGCGGAGCATCGCAATGCGGATGCCGAGCGGATCATGCGCGCCGCTGCCGACCTCGACGATGCGACGGAAAAGCATCCGGTCACGCCGGGGTCGATCCTCCCGGCGCGAGAACAGCTTGGCGCATTATTGCTCGAGCTCCACCAGCCTGCTGCAGCCCTGAACGAATATGAAGCGTCCCTGACGCGCGCGCCACGCCGTCTGCAGGGCATCTATGGCGCTGCGAAAGCCGCGCAGTCGGCAGGGCAGATGAGCGTGGCTCGGCGGTATTATGCCGAGCTGCTCGAAATCACGAAGGATGGCGATCCGGCGCTCAAGGAAATCAGGGAGGCGCTGGCCTTCAGCAGGCAGCAGGCGCCGCGCTGAGCGCTAGAAAATGAGCGGAATGTTCGCTCGCGTGGGCGACGACGCCTTCGGAAAACGGACTGATGCCAGCCGATCGCTAACTGCGGCGCGCACGGCGCCTGTGTCTCCACCGTTACTGCTTGCGAGCCGATCGAGGATCGGGCGCACCGACTGAACAGCGCCATCCGGAGCTATTTCCAGTGCCATGGCCAGCGGTCCCTGCGCTTGCCCGGCGTGCTGGCTGCGTAATTCTTCGAGAAGGCCGACCACCTGTCCTCGGACCCCCTCGGCATCCAATCCGCCCTGCGCGACGACGCCTCCCTCGCTGATATGGCCATGCAGCACGAACCGGCCCTCAAGCGGATCCATCGATCCATCGACCCGCTGGACGGCATGCGGAATGCGGTCGTCGAACAGGGTCAGGCGATTGAAGTTCGGAGCAATGAGGTCGAACATATCCGTGCCTGCCGCTGCTCGGTCGAGGGAGCCGCGAAACAGGTCACGGTCGTGGACCAGCATCGTCTCGCCCCCGATTGTCTTCCGCTCGTTGCGGGTGAGCGAGAAAACGTAGCCGAGCCGGCCGTTGGTGGAGTCGTTGTGCAGCCCTTGCAGGCAACCGGGAACGTACAGGCTGAGATAGGGCCAGGTGACGCCCGCGAGGCCGAGGTTTAGTCCGGCCCAGTTTCGTAGCGCCGACACGAACGCCTCCACCTTCGGAAGCGCAATCACCCGCTCGGGAGTCGTCCGGAGATAGGTGTAGGAACCGGGGACGTGCCAATAATTCCAGACCTGGTGGGTGCTCGGCAGATGCTCGCTCGGCTTCGAGAAATGCCCGTCGATGTCCTGGCGCATCGAGACGCACTGCTCATGCGGCAGGAAGTCGTCGATGACGAGAAAACGCTCACGAACGCAATCCATCCGCCCTGCCCCCAGACGTTTCCCGGAGAGGTTATCGAGAAGGTCGGCAACTGTCGCGCTTATTGCGCGGCGAGAGCCTCTGCCATTTCAGCGACTTCGAGCCAGCGGAGTTCGGCGGCCTCGATCTCCGCTCGGTTCCGGGCAATGCGCTCCGTGAGTTGCGCGAAGCGATCGGGGTTTCCGGCATAGAGATCCGGATCCGCGAGTGCAGTCTCGTCGGCGGCGACTTCCGCTTGCAGCTTCTCGATCTCACCCGGAAGCCGGTCGAAATCGCGCTGGTCCTTGTAGGAGAGCTTCTTATTCCCCGGCGGAGGCCGGGGTCCGGGAGCGCCGGAAGGCGCTGACGCTCCACCTTTCGCCGAGGCACGCGGCCGATGCGCCTCATAGCGCTTCCGTACCCAATCCTCATATCCGCCCGCAACGACATCGACCTTGCCGGTGCCGTCGAGGCCGAGGGTAATCGTCACGGTACGATCCAGGAAGTCGCGGTCGTGGCTGACGATCAGAACCGTCCCCTCATAATCCGCGATCACCTCCTGAAGCAGGTCGAGCGTCTCGAGGTCGAGGTCGTTGGTCGGCTCATCGAGAACGAGGAGGTTCGCCTCACGCGCAAACTCGCGCGCCAGCAGCAGGCGCGACCGCTCTCCGCCCGACAGCGACCCGATCGGCGCTTCGGTCAGCGACGGGTCGAACAGGAATTCCTTGAGGTAGCCCTTGATGTGCTTCTTCGAGCCGCGAACCTCGATCCAGTCGCCGCCGTTCGCGAGCACGTCCTTCACTCGCTTTTGCGGCTCCATCAGCTTCCGCTGCTGGTCGATGACGATGCCGCTCAGGGTCTTCGCCTGCGTTACCGTGCCGACATCGGGCCGGATCTCGCCGGTCAGCAGCTTGAGCAGGGTCGTCTTGCCCGCGCCGTTCGGGCCGACAAGGCCGATCCGGTCCCCCCGCTGGATGCGCAGACTGAAGTCGCGGATGATTGGCCGGTCGCCGTAGGATTTGCTGACACTGTCCGCGTCAATCACCGTCTTCGACCGCACGTCGTCCTTCGCGAGGGCCAGCTTTGCGGAACCCGCAGGCCCCAGCATCGCCGCCCGCTGCGCCCGCATCTCGTGGAGCTTGGTCAGGCGGCCCTGATTGCGGCGGCGGCGAGCCGTCACGCCGCGCTGCAGCCAGTGCAGCTCCAGCTTCAGTTTGGCGTCGAGCTTCTCTGCGGCTCGCGCCTCCTCGTCGTAGACGCGCTCGGTCCAGGCCTCGAACCCGCCGAACCCGATCTCGGCGCGCCGAAGACTGCCGCGGTCGAGCCAGATGCAGCTTCGGGTCAGGCGCGTCAGGAAGGTGCGGTCATGGCTGATGACGATGAAAGCGCCGGTGAAGCGCTTCAGCCATTCTTCCAGCCATTCGATCGCGCCAAGATCGAGATGGTTGGTTGGCTCGTCGAGCAGAAGCACATCGGGGTTCTGCGCCAGTGCGCGCGCAATCGCCGCACGTCGGCGTTCGCCGCCGCTCGCAGTCGACGTCGGCCGCGACAGGTCGATCCCGAGTTGGTCGGCGATTGCCGCCGCCTCATGCGCTTGCGGCGCGTCACCGCCATGCAGCACCCAGGCTTCCAGAGTCTCGAACCCGTCCGTCGACGGATCCTGCTCGAGCAGCACGACCTTCGTACCCGGTACAATCGTCCTCTTGCCTTCATCCGTGTCGATGAGGCCTGCGAGGCATTTGAGCAAAGTCGTCTTGCCTGCGCCGTTGCGGCCAATCAGTGCTAGCCGGTCACGCTCACCGATGTAGAGGTCGAGGCCGCGGAACAGCCATCCTTCGCCCTGGATGAGCCCAAGGTCTTCGTAGGATAGGATCGGCGCGGCCATCGCGGCCGCTTAGAAGAGCCTCAGCCAGCCCTCAATGCGTCGCGGACGCTTTTTGAGCCTGGACCATCGCCGCGACCTCGTCGAGCAACTGGTGCGCATCGTAGACGATGCCGTCCTTGATGACGTAGCGGATGCCGCCGACGTGATGGACCTTACCGTCCGCTTCGAGCCGGTCGAAGCCCGTGCCGTACAGGGTCTTCAGGTTCTGCAGCGGATTTTCGGGCGCGATGACGAGGTCGGCGAGCTTGCCTTCCTCGATCAGGCCCACCGGCGGCGCGATTCCCTTGGACCGGTAGAGCTCCTGCGCACCGTTCCAGGTCGCGGCCTGGATCACCTCGAGCGGACTGAAGCCCGCTTCCTGCAACATCTCCAGTTCGCCGATGTAGGAGAAGCCCCAGGTCTGGTAGATGAAGCCCGGGTCCGAGCCAGCCGTCACCAGCCCGCCCATATTCTTATAGTCGTTAATGAGCCGCATGTACGGCACATAGAAGCGCCGCCACTTGATTTCTCGCGCGGTGGTCCAGTCGTACCAATAGGAACCGTGATGCTCACGGTTCGCGCCGTAGAAGCTCATCAGCGACGGCAGGACATATTTGGCGTTCCAGTCGGCGTTCCGCGCCCGCATGAGATCGCGCGAGGCCGAGTAAATGTTGAACGTCGGGTTGAAGACGACGCCGTGCGACAGCTGCTCGCGAAGGTAGGCGTTCCACTCCGGTCCGCCGGGCTCGACGATCTGGTCGGCAAGGTCCGCGAAGTCGCCGAACCGGGACTGCTCGTTCAGGTAATTATAGTCGGTCGAAACGCTCTGGACCCGCCGGTCCTTCAGAAGCGCTTCGAAATGGCCGTAGAAATGGGTGACGGTGCCAAGGCCGGCTCGCCCGGCATCCAAGGCGTTGAACCGTGCAACCCCGGGTTGCGACAAATGCGCGATCGTTCCGAGGTGCAGTTTGTTGGCCTCGTCGATCGCGGCCTTGGTGACCTCCGGCGGCTCCAGGTTGAAGAATTTGACGCCGTCGAATCCCGTCTTCGCGGCCCAGCGGACCCAGGCCCGGGCCTGCTCCGGCGTGGTCACGTCGCCGTTGGGCCAGGCATCGCCGAGCACAGCATAGGTCACCAGCCGCGGCGCGACGATGGTGTTCGCAGCACTTCGGCTGCGGTCGGACAAGGTCTGGGCGACGTCTCCGAAATAGAAGGGCACGCCGCGGACAGTCGTGACGCCGTGCGCCAGCCACAGCTTGTAGACGTACTCGACGTCCGGCGCCTTGCGTCCGCCGCCGGCGTGGACGTGGCAGTCGACGAAGCCGGGCGTCACGTAGAGGCCGGTGCCGTCGATCTCGCGGGTGGCGCCGCCCGGCCGCGCGTCGGGCCGGATGGGCACGTTCGGGTACCCGACCGAGCGCACTTCGAGGATCCGGTTGCGCGCGATCACGATGTCGACCGGCCCCTGCGCCGGGGCGCCGGTACCGTCGATCAGCGTCACGCCGCGGAGGATCAGCCGCTCGAACGGGCCTTCGCCTTCGCCGGCCGGGCGATCGGGGGCGGGCCGGATGGTCTGCGCCGGCGCGACGCCGACCAGCACGGCGAGCGTCAGCGCGACGACGAACAGACTGGTACGACCGGGGGACACGCCGCTGCAGGACATGGAAGAGTTCCTCGGAGCGCGTATTATAGCCGCCGCATGTGTGCGTTCCGCGGCCTTGGCGCCGCCGCCGTCCTCGCCGCCGGGCTGCTCGGGGCGTCACCCGCGGTGGTGGCCGGCCAGACGGCCGCCCCGGCGAGCCCGGTGCCGCAGACCGTCGACGCCCGCGAGACCTTCCTCCAGAAGGCCGAGATCATCGATGCGCGGCAACTGGGCAAGGGCGTCACCAAGCCGTGGCGGCTCACCCTCAAGGCCGACGGCGTCATCCACGACGCGGCGTTCCAGGACATCGACGCGAACAAGGACGAAGTCCGTTTCCGGAGCGGTCGCTCCGAGCGCGACTTCCGCGACTTCTACGGCTACAACATCGCCGCCTACCGCCTCGCCCGCCTGCTCGGCTACGACGATCTCGTGCCGGTCTCGATCGAGCGCGTCTGGAAGGGCCGCCATGGCGCGCTCACGTGGTGGGTCGACAAGAAATGGGACGAGGACGAGCGGGTGAAGGAGGGCGCGCAGCCGCCCGACGTGCAGGCGTGGGAGCGACAGCTCTACCTCGCCCGGGCGTTCACCGCGCTCGTCGAAGACACGGACCGCAACCTCGGCAACCAGCTGGTCACGGCCGATTTCCACCTCTGGCTCATCGACTTCACGCGCGCCTTCCGGCATACCATGGCCCTGAAGACGCCGTCGCTGCTGCGCCGCATCGATCGACGCTTCTACGATCGGCTCAAGGCGCTGCGCCAGCAGGACGTCGACAAAGAGCTGGCGAAGTGGCTGGACCCGCAGGCGCGCAAGGCGCTGCTGGCGCGCCGCGACGCCATGGTCGCGCACTATGCGGGGCTCGCCGATCTGCCGGGTGGCAAGAGCGCCGTCTTCTACGAGTCCGATCAGATGCCCCCCCGTTCGCAGGAGCAGCCATGAACGCCGTCGTCCACGAAGCCATCAACCGCCAGATCAACGCCGAGCTGACGGCGTCGTACTCCTACCTGCAGATGTCGGCGTTCTGTG
>Ga0207683_10002406_pt1 | contig 16347 bp, 14 predicted proteins | sample KBSM73metaG_FD_184333 | JGI IMG/M metagenome (GOLD analysis project Ga0207683, IMG submission 184333) | Miscanthus rhizosphere microbial communities from Kellogg Biological Station, Michigan, USA - KBS M7-3 metaG (SPAdes) (version 2) | ecosystem: Host-associated > Plants > Roots > Rhizosphere >... | reverse complement strand
TCGCCGATTGCAGCTCCGCGGTGGGAGCGCGCAGGTACCATTGACCCGATGTCGGTCCACCCGAAAGCCCCGAAATCAGCGGTCCGGTGAAGTACAGCGGGTCGTTGGGCGCCGTCATGCGGTGCCTGCGCTCGTCCGGTACCGCAAATTCGACGTCATTTTCGGTCGCGAGGCGCTTCGCGAGCTCTCTCGACGTCATGCCCGTCGCGAAGAGCACTTGCGTGCGCTCGCCGATATCCGCACCGGCGCGAAGGGAACGACCGATCCGCTGCGCGAGCGCTTCGCGCGCGGTGAGGCGCTCCTTGCCGGTGGCCAGCGTTTCCCGTCGCAGGAACGGCGAATCGGCCCTGTACTTGACGATCACCCGGGCGTTCGGGGTGGGCGAGCGGGTTTGCGCGCGCGCCGGCTGACCCGGCAGCAGGAGAAGCGTTGCGCACGTCAAGGCGACGGGCAGAGACAGGATGTTGAAATTCAAGAGTTTTCGATTCGAGGACGCAACGAGGGAATCAAGGTAAACGTGACTAGGAGTGCGCTGACGGCGTTTGGTTCGCCGCCGCGCCCGGGGGACGATGCTAGGCGTGCGCTTTCCGCCAGACGGTCGCGAGCCAGGGCTGCTGCTCGCGCGGCAACCCCGCCGGGCGAAAGTAGTGGTCGATCTCGACGAAGCCTGCGGCGACCCCGTGCGCGCTCCACGTTGCGGGCCGATGGTAGACACCGTACCGCCCGCGATTCCACCCCTCCTCGTCCTGCCCGTGGGGATTGGAGGAAAAGAGCACGCCGCGCGGCTTCAATGCCGCGCGCAACTCGCGCAGCACCCGCGGCAGATCGGCGCTCGGGACGTGAAAGAGCGACGCGTTGGCAAAGATGCCGTCGAAGCGACCTTCGGGCAAGTCGAGCCGGAGGAAATCCTGCTGCCAGACTTCGCACCCGCTGAACGTCCGAGCCATTTCCGCAAAGCGTGGCGCGCCTTCCAGTCCGATCGCGATGTGGCCCTCCGAGGCGAACGTCTTGAGATCGCGACCCGGCCCACATCCCAAATCGAGGATCGCGAACGGCGGCGTCCCCTCGATGCTGGAAAGCAGCGCGGCGACGTTCTGGCTCACGTCGTGATCGCGCGTGCCTTCCCAGAAATCGTCGGCGCGAGCCTCGTAGTGCGCGAGCGTCAGCTCGGCGATCCGCTTCGGGTCGTCGGTGGCGCCCGCACTCGTCGTCATACGGAGTACTTCTGCACGGCGGCCTCGTTCCAGGCAACGCCGGAACCGGTCGCTCCCGTGAGGTTGGTCATCCCTTGCACGATCTCCAGCGGCGCTTCCATGATCGGATTCCACCAGTCGGCGTACTCGAGCCAGTGCGCCGTTGGCGTCACGCACAGGAGCTGCGCGCTCAGCTCGGGGAACAGGTGGTTCGACATGCGAATGCCCTTGGCCTGCGCAATGGATGCCGCGCGAAGCCAGCCGGTGACGCCGCCGATCTTCATCACGTCGGGCATCACGTAGTCGGACGCGCGCGCCTCGACTGCGTGCCAGAAGTCGAGCGCGCCCCACCAGTTCTCGCCGCACTGGATGGGGGTGGCTGCCTCGCGCGCGACGTGCGCGTGTCCCGCGTAATCGTGCGCGAGCGTGGGTTCCTCGACCCACGCGAGCCCCTCGGCGTCGAGCACGCGCATTCGCTGCACGGCTTCGGAAGATGTCAAGCACTGGTTATAGTCGACCATGATCGCGACGTCGGCGCCGACGGCGCTCTTCATCGCGCGGATGACCTTCACGTCTTCGTCGACGCTTGGATACCCGATCTTCGCCTTGACGCCCGTGAAACCGCGCTTCGCCCAGGCCTCGGCGACCTGTGCCGACTTGCGCTCGCCGTCGTAGCCGACCGCCCCGTACGCCGGAACGGGCTTCTCGACGCCGCCCAGAAGCCGTGCGAGCGACGTGCAATGGCGGCGGGCGAGCGCGTCCCACAGCGCCATGTCGATCGCGGCGAGCGCGATGCCGACCAGGCCCTGCGTACCGAGCAGCCGGAATCGGCGCGCGAGCTTCTGCTCGATCTCCGCCGGCGCGAGCGATTCGCCTTTGATCAGCGGGGCAATGTTGCGCACGAGCTCGGCGACAGGCTGCAGGCCCATCGGCGTATACGTGAACACGACGCTGTGGCCGACGAGGCCGTCGTCGAACACGGCGTCGGTGAGCACGAGCGGCGACTCGGCGACGGTCCCGCTCGCCGTCTGGTGCGGTTCTTCCATCGGCACGCGAACCGTGCGCACGCGAAGCTCGGCGAGCTTCGGCGCGAGCTTCGGATCGATCGATGCGTCGTTCATGGCATCCCCAAAGGCCTTGGCTACTCGCCCATCTGCAGGAGCGTACCGCGATGGCGCGCGTCGCGCATCGACCACGCGAAAGCCGCGGCGCCGAGCGCGAGATAGACGACGTTGAGCGCCGCCGCCGCCCAGAAGTGGTCCCACCGAAACACGCCGTCGAGCAGGAGCGCGCGCATCCCCTCGAAGGTGTGAGACGAAGGCAGCGCGAGCGATATCGGCTTCAGCCACCACGGCAGCACCGACACGGGATAGTAGACCCCCGACACCGGCGCGATGATGAAGATCGCCGCCCACGCGAGCTCCTCGGCGGAAAGACCGAGGCGCAGGATCACGCCCGACATCGCGAGCCCGATGCCCCAGCCGAAGACCAGAAGGTTCACGAAGAATGCAATCAGCGGCAGGCCCAGCGAAAAGATGGAGAAGCGGAACAGGAGATACGCGAAGAGGCAGGCGCCGCCCACTCCCACGAGCGCCCGCAGGACGCTGATCGCGATCTGGCCGACGATGTACTCGGGCAGCGTCAACGGCGAAACGAAGAGATTGCCGAGGTTTCGCGCGTAGAACTCCTCGATGAACGTGAGCGAGACGCCCAACTGGCCGCGAAACAGCACGTCCCACAGCAACACGGCGCCGATGAAGAATCCCGGGGCGCTCTTGAGGAAGCTGTTCGTCGGCGCGAGGTAGAGCGTGAGGAGCGCCCAGACGATCATCGTCACCGTCGGGTAGTACATCATCGACACGATGCGCGTCGGCGACTTCAGGATCAGGTAGGCGTGGCGGCGCAGCACCGCGCGCACGCGGCGCGCCGACGCGCCGAAACCCGTGTAGCGCGCCGCAATCTCTGCGCTCATGCGTGGCTCTCTTCGGCAGTCCCGGCAATACGCGCATCGGCGCGCCCGCGGGCAACGTCGAGAAAGACCTCTTCCATCGTCCCGCGACCGTAGCGCTCGATCAGCTCCCGCGGCGATCCCTGGTCGACGACGACGCCGGCGCGCAGCATGATCACGTCGTCGCACATCCGCTCCACCTCGCCCATGTGGTGCGAGGCGAGCAGCATCGTGCAGCCGGTGCGATGCTGGTAGCGCTCGAGATACGTGCGCATCCGGTCGCCGATGTCCGGATCGAGCGACGCCGTAGGCTCGTCGAGCAGCAGTACGTCGGGCTCGTTCAACACGGCCTTGGCAAGCGAAACGCGCGTGCGCTGCCCTGCGGAAAGGCTCCCGTAGGGTCGCTTGAGCAAACTGGCCACGTCGCAATCGGTTGCGACTGCATCGATTCTTTCGCGTGGACGGCGCACGCCGTAGAGATCGGCGAACACCGCGAGGTTCTCGCCGACGGTGAGGCGCTTGGGCAGGTCGACGTACGGCGACGTGAAATTCATCCGCGGCAGCACGCGATGGCGCTCCGCCGGCATCTCGGCGCCGAGCACCGTCGCGCGGCCCGCCGTGGGCGTGAGGAGCCCGAGCAGCATCGAAATCGTCGTCGTCTTGCCGGCACCATTGCCGCCCAGGAGCGCCGTCGTCGTGCCGCGCCGCACGGCGAACGAAACCCGGTCCACTGCGACGATGCGGCCGTACGATTTGGAAAGGTCGGCGACGACGATCGCGGATTCCGCGGACTTCAGCACTGGATCGTCTGCTTGCAGTACTGCGTGAGCTCGCGCACGACGGTCGTGCCCCCGATCGGCTTCTGTGCCTTCGCCTGACCGTGCTCCATCGCCAGCTTGAACTCGTATTTCTTGAAGAAGGCGTCGAACTGCTCCGCGCCCACCGTGCCGAGCGCCGCGAGCTCGTCGGTCGCCGCATCGTGTTCGAGCAGGATGGCTGCAAGCGGCTGCGGCGCGGGTCCCGCCAGCACGCGAGCGCCCGACGCGGGATCGTAGACGCTGTGGTCCGCGCAGCAGTGGATCACCTGCGCGTCGGACGTCGCCGAGCGCCGCGGCTGGTAGCGGATGAACGACACGTCGCGCGTCGGATAGGCAAGCTTGTGCGCGCAGATGGCAGAGAACGCCACGACCGCCTTCGACGGCCCCACGCCGCCGCTCCATGCGTACGTCGATCCGTCCTCGCGGCGCAACGTCGCCTCCGCGACCGCGGGCCGGCCGAGATTGAGCAGGAAGCACGGCGTGGCGACGAACGGATAGTGAAAGATGTAGTTGGTCTCGGCGACGAGCGCGCGTGCCTTGAGGGGCGCGCCGTGGATGTCGACGAGCTTCGTGCGCTCGTAGAGGCGCGGCGTCATTTCGGCCCATGCCGGCAACGCCGGGAGCCCGACGGACCCCCCCATCGCGAGACACGTCTCCAGAAACTTTCTGCGTTCCACTCCTGCTCCTCGAAGAGCCTGCGCCGGCGCGTCGAAGCCGCGCAGTCGATGAACTGCCGATTACCCCGTGACGAGCTCTCGGATGTGCAGGGCCGCGCTGCGGCCGAGCGCGGAAAGCGAATAGCCGCCCTCCAGCGTGGAAACGATGCGGCCCTGGGCATGCTTCGCGGCGACGGCCATCAGCTCGCGCGTCACCCACGCGTAGTCGGCATCGGCGAGCTCGAGTCCCGCGAGCGGGTCCTCCCGGTGCGCGTCGAAGCCAGCCGAGACAAAAATGAGCTGCGGGCGATGGCGCTCGAGCGCCGGCAGCCAGTGATCGGTCACCGCGGCGCGAAATTCCCCGCTGCCAGCGCCGCCCGGGAGTGGTATGTTGACCATGTTCGGCGCCGGATTGTCGACGCCCGAATACGGGTACAGCGGGTACTGGAACGTCGACACCATCAGCACCCGCGGATCATCGGAAAAGATGTCTTCGGTTCCGTTGCCATGATGGACGTCGAAATCGACGATCGCCACGCGCTCGAGGCCGTGGACCGCCAGCGCGTGCGCGGCACCGACCGCGACGTTGTTGAAGAGGCAGAAGCCCATCGCCCGGCGACGCTCGGCATGGTGGCCGGGCGGGCGTACGGCGCAAAATGCGGTACGGCAATCACCGCGCATGACGAGGTCGGTCGCAAGCACGACGGCGCCCGCGGCATGGCGCGCAGCGGTGAGCGAATGCGCGTTCATCGCGGTGTCGGGATCGAGGTAGTGCAGGCCCGACGCCGGGCTCTCGGCTTCGATCGTCGCGATGTAGTCGCGGCTGTGGACGCGGGCCAGCGTTTCGTTCCCGGCGGCCGGGGCCGTGTGGTGTACGAGATGACCGTCCACCTGCGCGCTGATCAGCCGGTCCCCGATGGCGCGCAGCCGGTCCGGGCACTCCGGATGGTGCGGACCCATGTCGTGCAGCAGGAACGACGGATGCGTGATGTAGGCGGTGGGCACGACGTTTGCTTGATGTCTGCTGCGGCGACGGGCAACAATCGACGGCGGCGGACCTGCGCCGGACGGCGCCGCCCCTCCGACGGGTGGAGTGTAGCCCGCGCTCGCCGGTGATGACCAGACCAACATTGCATGCCAATGTGCCGGGAAGCGGCACTCTTGCCAGGAAAAAGCGCCCATGACCGTCCGCCCGTTGAGCCAAACCAATGTTCCGGTCGCCGAGCGCCTGGCTGCCGTTCTCACCCAGCTCGATCGCATCGTCGTCGGCAAGCGCGAACCCCTGCGGCTTGCCTTCGCGTGTCTCCTGGCCCGCGGCCACCTGCTGATCGAGGACATCCCCGGCGTCGGCAAGTCCACCCTCGCCCAGGCGCTTGCGACCACGCTGGGCCTCAAGTACGCACGCGTCCAGTTCACGAGCGACCTCCTGCCGGCCGACGTGCTCGGCGTGTCGATCTTCGACACCGAGACACGCGCGTTCCGCTTCCACCCCGGCCCGATTTTCCATTCGGTGGTCCTGGCCGACGAGATCAACCGTGCGCCGCCGAAAACGCAAAGCGCATTGATGGAAGCGATGGAGGAGCGCCAGGTCTCGCAGGACGGCGAGACCCGGAAGCTCTCCGATCCGTTCTTCGTCATTGCCACGCAGAATCCCGTCGAGCAGATCGGCGCGTACCCGTTGCCCGAATCGCAGCTCGATCGTTTCCTGATGGCCATCGAGATCGGCTACCCGGATCCGGCCGCCGAGCGCGAGCTCCTCGTGAGCGGCGACCGGCGCCCGCAGATGGCAACGCTCGCGGCCGTTGCCGATCCGCCGACGCTCCTGGAATGGCAGAAGGAAGCGGCCGAGGTCCACGTGTCGCCGGCTCTTCTCGATTATGTGCAGGCGCTCCTGGCCGCCACGCGCGGCAACGTCGGCGGCGGCGCGGATGCAGGAGCGCGGCGCGGGCTCTCGCCTCGCGCGGGACTTTTGCTGGTCGCTGCCGCGCGGGCCTGGGCGCTTCTGTCCGGACGCCCGATGGTGCTGCCGGAAGACGTGCAGGCGGTGTTTCCTTCGGTCGCCGGACATCGGCTGGCGGGAGGCGCCCGCGCCGGCGCACTGCAGGCAAGTGCATTGCTGCGCACCGTCGCGCTGCCCTGACCTCCTTGCCACCCCGCACGCGTGGGGGGGACGGCGGTTGCGGGAATAGCAGTTGCTGCATCAGTTGCCACGTCAGTTACGACATCAGTTGCCGGTTCTATTCGAAACATGCCGATCCCCACGCCGACGCCCGCGACCGCCACGATGCCTGACGCACCGGCCGCAGCGGCGTCGTGGCGCGCCGGCTATCTGCAGCGGCTCTTCCGCCACGCACCGGCCGATCACGATCCCGTCATCCTGCGTCATCGCCGGATCTACATCCTGCCGACGCGGCGCGGCTATGCGTTTCTCGCAACGCTCGGGATGACGCTGCTCACTTCGCTCAACTATTCGCTCTCCTTAGGCTTCGTCGCGACGTTCATGCTGGCGGGGCTTGTCGCCACCGCGCTCGTCCACACGTTCCGCAACCTGTCCGGCATCGAGCTTCGTCCACTTGCCGCGGGCGAGACCTTCGCCGGCGCCGTCATGCCGTTCACGCTCGCGCTCGCGGGCGGCGCCACGCCGCGATACGCGGTGACGCTGACTGCGCGCGGTTGCGGCTCGGTGACCGTGGACGTCGTGCCCGATTCGGCGCTCCCGGTCGCGCTCGAACTGCTCACGCCGCGGCGCGGCCGCATCGTGCTGGGACGGGTGACGTTGTCGTCCGAATTCCCGATGGGACTGTGGCACGCGTGGGCCTACGTGCATTTTCCGCTCGCCGGCATCGCCTTCCCCACGCCGGAAGTGGATCCGCCGCCGCTGCCTCCGGGCGACTTCGGCCAGGACGATGCCTCGGTAACCCGTGGCACCGACGCGGACCTCGCAGGACTCCGCGCGTACCAACCCGGCGATCCGCTGCAGCGCATCGCCTGGAAGTCGGTCGCGCGCGGCGCGGGCTGGCACACGAAACAGTTCGAGGGCGGCAGCGGCGGCGGACGCGTGGATCTCGCGTGGGATTCGCTGCCCGCGCAGTTGCCGGCGCCGAAGAAGATCGCCCGCCTCACGGCCTGGGTACTGGCGGCGGAGCGGGCGGCGAGGCCATTCTCACTGCGCGCGCCGGGTATCGCGCTCGCCGCGGGTCAAGGTCGCGACCATCGCCGGAGCGCGCTCACCGCGCTCGCGCTGATGCCGGAACACTACGGGCAGGCGGACGCGCAAGCACCGACGGCTCCCCGATGAGAGCTTCCCACCTCTTTTTCAAGAAGCAGCGCCGTGCGCCGATGCCGCCGGGCGACGACACGCTGTCCATCAGCCAGGTCCGCTGGCTTGGCGCGCTGATGCTCGGCACGCAAGCGCCGATGATCGCCTGGGTGCCGCTGTGGATCGCCTGCCTCGGCATCGCGCTCGTGGGGTTGCGTTTCGTGCTGATCGCACGGTCCACAAAGCGCCCGGACTCGCCTCCCGCGATCATCCGGTCGTGGGTGCTCGGATTGCTGGCCGTCGTCACGGCAATCGCCATTCGCGAGCACTTCGGCTATTTCATCGGACGCGATCCCTGCGTTGCGTTCCTGTTCGTGCTGATCGGCATCAAGTATCTCGAGACTCGCCGCTTGCGCGACGGCACGCTCATCGTCTGCCTCGCCTGCCTCCTGATCGTCACGCCGTTCTTCTACAGCCAGTCGCTGCTCGCGGCCGCCGGGGCGCTTCCGGCGGTCATCCTTCTCGGCGGCACGTTGCAGACGCTCTCACGGCCCGCGACGCTCGGCGGGATGCAAGGCGGTTGGCGAACACCGCTCTCCGGCACCGTCAAGATGTTCGCGCAGGCGATTCCGCTCGCCGTGATGCTGTTCCTGCTTTTTCCGCGCGTGTCGGGTCCGCTGTGGGGCATGCCGGCCGATCATGCGGGCAGCACCGGCCTTTCCGATCACATGGCGCCCGGCAACATCAGCGAGCTGTCGCTGTCGGATGCCGTCGCGTTCCGCGTCGATTTCGACAGCCCGGTTCCTCCCCCGGGGCAACGCTATTGGCGCGGCCCGGTGCTGACGGACTTCGACGGGCGTGAATGGACGATGCGGGGGCGGCGAACCACGGGCTCGTTCGTGCGGCCGGAAGGCCGTCCGGTGTTCTACACGGTCACGCTCGAGCCGCACTGGAAGAACTGGCTATTCGCGCTCGACATGCCGGGCAGCCTTCCGCAGACGACCGCGGGCGAGAGCGAGGGGATGCGCACCGACGTCGACGCGGTGCTCACGCGCGACCAGCAGCTCCTGTCCCACCTGCCCATCATGCAGCCGCTTCGTTACCAGCAGTCTTCGTGGCTGCGCGACAGCTACCCCGCCGCGCGCGGCGCCGAGCTCGACCGCGACATCAAGGACAACCTCGAGTTGCCTGCCGCAAGCGGCCGCAACAATCCGCAGACGGTCGCCTTCGCGCGCGAGCTCCGAACCCAGCATCCCGACGACGCGCGCTTCATCGACGCCGTGCTCGACTGGTTCCATCGCGAATCGTTCTTCTACACGCTGGCGCCCCCGCTGCTTGGCGCCAATCCGGTGGACGGGTTCCTGTTCGGGTCGCGCCGCGGCTTTTGCGAACACTACGCGAGCGCGTTCGTCGTCATGCTGCGCGCCGCGGGGATTCCGGCGCGCGTGGTCACCGGCTATCAGGGCGGCACGATCAATCCGAGCGGCGGCTACATGATCGTGCGCCAGTCGGACGCGCACGCCTGGGCGGAAGGCCTGGTAGGAGGGCAATGGCGCCGCCTCGACCCCACCGGCGCCGTCGCGCCATCGCGCATCCAGCTCGGCTTGGGGGGATCGCTGCCCGCAAGCGAGCCCATTCCGCTGCTCGCGCGCCTCGACGACACGTTCCTGAAGTCGCTGCAGCTCTCGTGGGATGCAATCAATCACGACTGGCGGCGCAACGTGATCGGCTTCAATTTCGAGCGGCAGCGCGCCTTGTGGGGCGAGTTGAAGCTCAACGTTCTCGCGCCATGGCAGATCACCGCGATCGTCGGGGCCCTGGCGGCAGCCTGGATCGGCGCACTGCTCGGCTGGCTCGCGTGGCGCAAGCGCCGGCAGGACCGTGCCCGCGCGCTGTGGGATCGCGTCTGCGCGCGTCTCGCCCGCGCGGGTCTGCCGCGCGCCGCGCACGAAGGACCGCTCGACTACGTCGCGCGCGCGGCCTCGCGCTGGCCACAATTCGCGAAGGCATTCAGCATCATCGGGAATTCGTACGCGGAGCTGCGCTACGGACCGGTCGCCGCCCACGCCGACACGACGCTCGAGCGCGCGTCGGCGCTCTGGCGCCTCCGCCGCGCGGTGCGCATCCTGCCCGCGCCTTCCGCGCTGCGCCGCGTGGGAGCCGCAGCAGGTTGAAGTTTCAAGCGGCGCTCACAGCAGCGCGTCGCGATTGAGCCCGCGCCGCTTCAACCGCTGCCGCAGCTTCTCGAGTGCCTCAGCCTGTATCTGCCGCACCCGCTCGCGGGTGACGCCGATTTCGCGCGCCAGCTCTTCGAGCGTCGCCACGTCGCGATCGTTGAGCCCGTAGCGGCGCTCGATCACCGTGCGCTGGCGCTCGTTCAACTCCGCAAGCCACATCTGCACCCACTCCTCGACTTCGCTGTTGTGCAGCACGAGCTCGGGCGAGAGCGCATCTTCGTCTGCGAGACTGTCGCCGATCGACCCGCCACCGTCGCGATCGAGCGGCGCGTCGAGCGACGTCGTGCGCTCGTTGTATCCAAGCACCTTCCGCACTTGCTCGACCGGCTTGTCGAGAAGATGCGCCACATCCTCGAGGGCCACGTCGCGGCCGTCCGGCTGGCCATGCATCTCGAGATGGCGCAGCGCGCGCAACACCACATTCAACTCCTTCACGACGTGCGCCGGAAGCCGTATGGTCCGCGATTGATTCATGATGGCGCGCTCGACCGCCTGGCGGATCCACCACGTCGCGTAGGTCGTGAAACGGAAGCCGCGCTCCGAGTCGAACTTGTTGAGCGCGTGGATCAGGCCGAGGTTGCCTTCCTCGATCAAGTCGGGAAGGGCAAGACCGCGGTTGGTGTAATGCTTCGCGATGCTGACGACGAGCCGCAGGTTGTGCTCGATCAGTCGCTGCCGCGCCGAGAAATCGCCGCCCGCCATCGCGCGCGCCAGCGAGAGCTCTTCCGCCGCGGACAGGAGCACGTGCTGCCCGATCTCGTTGAGATAGATCTGCGTGACGTCGTTGACGATGTCCGCGCCCAAGCCGGCGGCGGGCTCGGGAAGTGCCAGCTCCCGCGTCCAGCGGTCGGGTTCGGGCCGCGATGCCGGTTCGTCTTCGGCAGCGGCTTCGGTTTGCGAGTGCGGCGCATCTTCCGCAGGCTCGAACCCCGGCAGCTCGAGCTCGGGGTCGTCCCGCTCGCCCCGCGATGCCGGCGGCGCAGTCATCTTTGCGGCACCAGACTACGTCGTACGGCGCGAGGGCAGAGCCCTGCGTCCCCCAAATCGCGTCGAGTGACACGGGGGCGTGGCTCTGCGGGCGCCTGGGGTACGAAGCCCGCAGGGCCATGCCCCCGTGTCGCTTGAAATCCGGTGCAGCTCACGCAGGCGGCAGGTAACGAAGGGGATCGACCGGTTTCCCCTGCCGGCGAATCTCGAAGTGCAGCTTCACCTGGTCGGCGTCCGTGTTGCCCATCTCGGCGATCTTCTGGCCGCGCGTGACCTGCTGGCCTTCCTTGACCAGGATTTCCTTGTTGTGCGCGTACGCGGACAGGAACGTGCCGTTGTGCTTGATGATGATGAGCTTGCCGTAGCCGCGAAGGCCGGTGCCCGCGTAGACGACCTTGCCGCCTGCGCTCGCTGCGACGGGCTGGCCCGACGCGCCCGCGATGTCGATGCCCTTGAGGCTCGTCGCCTCCGAGAATCCGGCGACGATCTTGCCTTTGGCCGGCCACACCCAGTCCACCTTGTCGTCGCCGTCCGCAGGCTCCGCCGCGGGTCTGGGGTCGACACGGGCGACCACCGGCGGCGGTTCAGCCGCAGGCGGCGGAGCGGGCACCGGTGCAACTTGCGCCGTTGCCGCAGTTGCGCCGCGCTGAACTTCGCGCAATGCGTGCTCGGAATACGGTTCCTTGATCGCCTTGGGCTGGGTCTTGTAGGTCTCGGTGTTGCGGGCGCCCGGCGTGGGGGCGGGAGTCGCGACTGCAACCGACGGTGCGGTTGCGGAAGGCGGCGTGGGTGCCGCCGATTCCGGCGCGCCTGGCGGCGGTACGGTGCGCAATGGCGCCGTCTGCACCCCGGCGGCTGTGGAAGCAGGCGCTTCGGTTGGCGACGACAAACGCAGCACCTGACCTACGCGGATCGAGTTGAGGTTCTCGATGTTGTTCCAGGCGGCGAGCTCGCGGTAGTCGAGGCCATGGTTGAGCGCGATCACGTACAGGGTGTCGCCGCGCTTCACTGTGTAGGTCGGGGGCCGCCAGTCGGTTTCCGGTTTCGGAGCCGCCCCCGCGCCCGTTGCCGGCTCTGCCGCGGCTGCGGGCGGAGGTGAAGGCGGACGCGTCGTCCGCTCTTCGACGGGCGCGGGCTTCCGGGTGGCGCACGCCCCGACGAGGAGAATCACCGCCACGACCGCAACGAGCCTCGGCGCTGCCGCGCGAACGACTTCATGCAAAGAGCATTCGGGCGGCATCGATGAGAACGTCAGGCGAGTCCCGGCAACAACGGAACAAATCTTACCGCATCGTACGTGTGCTCCCGGCGGCCATCGGGCGTGACCTCGATCACCGTCAGCCGCTGCACGCCGTCGCCGCTCGCGCCGTGCTGCGCGAGCGGAAGCACCATGCGGCCACCCTCCTTCACGTACTTGAACAGGACGTCGGGCACGCGCGGCGTCCCGGCAGTGATGACGATCGCATCCACCGCGAGATCCTCGCCCAGGTCAGCCATGCCGTCGCCGTGCATCAGCCGCACGTTCTTGACCTTGAGCGATTGGAGGTTGCGCCGCGCCTTGGCCACGAGCGCGCCGATGCGCTCGACCGTGTACACCTCTCCGGCGATCCGCGCGAGGATCGCCGTCTGGTAGCCGCACCCCGTACCGATCTCGAGGACCCGCTCGAGCGTGCGTCCGTTCCTTGCAAGCTCGGTCATCCTCGCGACGACCCACGGCTGCGAGATCGTCTGGCCGCTTCCGATCGGCAGCGGCACATCCTCGTACGCGCGCGTTGCAAGCGCTTCGTCGACGAAGATGTGGCGCGGCGTGGCGTTCATCGCTTCCAGCACGAGCTCGTCGCGCACCCCGTCCGCGCGCAGGCGGTCGACCATGCGGTTGCGCGTGCGCGTGGACGTCATTCCGATTCCCGACATCTTCTCCCCGAGCGTCCCCATCGCTCCCCCTTCGAATCTCAAATCATTGTGCGAGCCACGCACCGATCCGTGGCAGCGCATCGTGGTTCGTGAGGTCGATCTGCAGCGGCGTCACCGAAGCGAAGCCCTGCTCGACCGCATGGAAATCGGTGCCGGCGCCGGCATCGGCGGCGGCGCCGGCTGCACCCACCCAGTAGACGATCTCGCCACGCGGATTCGTCGTCTTGACGACGTTCTCGGCCTTGTGGCGGCGCCCCAGGCGCGTGATCCGATATCCCTTGAGCATCGTGCGCGGCATGTCGGGCACGTTGACATTGAGGAGATGCGCGCCCAGGTCGCCACGCTCGTGGCAGTCGAGGAGCTCGAGTGCCACGGTGGCCGCCGTTTCGAAATGATTCGCCTCCTTCGACGCGAGCGAGATGGCAATCGACGGAATGCCGAGGAGGAAGCCTTCGGTCGCTGCGGCGACGGTGCCGGAGTAGATCGTGTCGTCGCCCATGTTCGCGCCGCGGTTGATGCCGGAGATCACGAGGTCCGGCAGTTCGTCGAGCAGGCCGGTCACCGCGAGATGAACGCAGTCGGTCGGGGTTCCGTTGACGAACAGGAATCCGTTCGGCGCGCGGCGCACCATCAGCGGCCGGTCGAGCGTCAGCGAGTTCGAAGCGCCGCTGCGATCGGCCTCCGGCGCGACGACGGTGACCTGGGCGCGCGGTGCAAGCGCCGCGGCGAGTTGCTCCAGACCGGGAGCGAAGTAGCCGTCGTCGTTGGAAAGCAGGATGCGCATGGGACGCGACGATTATAACCGTCGCGACCCGCTCGACCCGCTGAGAGCTGCCGATGCCACGACTATAATCGTCGCATGTTGCATCGAGAGGATCTCGCTGCCCCTGCCGATCTCGCCCAGGCCCGGCGCGCCCTCGCCGGCACGACGCTCGCGGAGCTCTTTGCGCGCGACCCCAACCGGTTCCAGCGGTTGTCGTTCGAATGGGATGGCTGGCTCCTCGATCTTTCGAAGGAGCGGCTCGGCGAAGACACGCTCGCCCTCCTCGTCGCGCACGCAGACTCGGCGGGCCTGCCAGGCTGGATCGCGGCGCTCCTTGCAGGAGAGAAGGTCAACCAATCCGAGCGCCGCCCCGCGCTCTACACCGCGCTTCGACAAACGGGCGACGCTCCACTCGTGGTCGACGGCCGCGACATCATTCCCGACATCCGCGCGGCGCAATCGCGCATGCGCACGATCTCCGCGCAGATTCGCGGCGGGCTGCGCGTCGGCGCCACCGGACGCCCCATCCGCTCGGTCGTCAACATCGGGATCGGCGGCTCGGATCTCGGCGCTTACCTCGTGTGCTCGGCGCTTGCCCAGCCGCCGCGCGCGCGCGGCAGCACCGGGCCGCAAACGCAGGGCGTCGACGTCTCGTTCGTCGCCAACGTCGATCCCGAGCACCTGACGCGCGCCTTGGCGCCGCTCGAACCGGCGACGACGTTGTTCGTCATCACGTCCAAGTCTTTCGCGACGCAAGAGACGCTCGCCAACGCAGCAAGCGCCAAGGCCTGGCTCGTCGCGGCGCTGGGCAAGGGTGTCGACGTCAACTCGCACTTCATGGCAACCACGGCGAACATCCCGGCCGCGCGGGCGTCCGGCATCGCTTCCGTCGACATTCTTCCGCTCTGGGACTGGGTGGGCGGGCGCTACTGTCTGTGGTCGGCCGCGGGACTGCCGATCGCGCTCAAGATCGGCTGGGAGCGCTTCGAGAAGCTCCTTGCCGGTGCGGCGAGCGTCGACGCGCATTTCAGGAATGCGCCGCTCGACCGCAACCTGCCGGTGCTCCTGGGGCTCGTGGGGTGGTGGAACGCGACGCACATGAAGCACGTCGAGCGCGTCGTCGTTCCCTATGCGCAGGCGCTGTTTCGCTTGCCCGCCTACCTGCAGCAACTCGTTCTCGAAAGCCACGGCAAGCGCGTGGGGCGCGACGGCGGCGCGCTGACCGAGGCCCATTCGCCCGCTCTTTGGGGCGAAGTCGGAAGCAACAGTCAGCACGCATTCTTCCAATGGCTGCATCAGGGGCCGCGCGAAGCGCCGGTCGAGTTCATCGTGCCCGTCGACGCCATGCACCCGCTCGCCGACCAGCAGGCGCTGCTCGTCGCCGGCGCGCTCTCCCAGGCGCAGGCATTGATGGTCGGTCGTCGCGCGGACGGCATCCGGACCGAGCTCGCGGCACTCGGCCTTTCCGGGATCGAGCTCGATGCAGCGGTCGCGGCCCGCGTGTGTCCCGGCAATCGCGCATCGACGATGCTGCTGATGCCGGAGCTTTCCGCCTATCGTCTGGGACAACTCCTTGCCCTCTACGAGCATCGGACCTTCGTCGAGGCGATGCTCTACGGGATCAACCCGTTCGACGAATTCGGCGTCGAATACGGCAAGACGCTCGCGAAGCCCATTGTCGCGGCGCTCGCCGACGGCGCCCCTTTGCCGCCCGACACCGACGGCTCCACGCGCGGGCTCGTCGCGCATTTGCGCACACGGATCGGTCGCGCCGGAAGCTCCGCAACATCCGATTCGTGACGGCGACGCGCCGCTGCCCCAGAATGGCGGCATGTCGGCGTCCGTCACACTGTCGATTGCGACCAATTCCGTGATTGCCGCGGCCAAGGGCTTCGGCTACCTCGTCACCGGATCGCCCACGCTCTTCGCCGAGACGGTTCATTCGCTCGCGGACGTGGGCAACCAGGTGCTGCTGAAGGTCGGTGAAGTGCGCGGGAAGGCAGGCCCGGACGCGCTGCATCCGTTCGGGCGCGGCCAGGAAAAATTCTTCTGGGCGCTGGTTTCGGCGGTAAGCGTCTTCTTCATCGGCTGCGGGATCAACGTGTATCACGGCGTCGCAGCGCTGCTCCAGGACGAACCGGTCGAGCCGTTCACGCCGCTGGTGATCGGCCTCCTCGTGTTTTCGCTCGCGCTGGAGTCATGGACTTTCCGCGTCGCGTTGAAGGAAATCGGCGGCGTCGAAGGCGCGCGCAGGAACCGCCATAACGTCACGGTCCTTGCCGTGCTCCTCGAGGACGCCGTGGCGCTGCTCGGCATCCTGCTCACCTTGCTCGTCGCCGGCGTGTCGTATGTGATGGGACCGCGCCCCGAGTTCGATGCGTTCGTTGCCATCATCGTCGGCGTCCTGCTGGGCGCGATGGCGCTCGCGCTCGCGGCAATCAACCGCAAGCTCCTGATCGACACTTCCGACCCCGAGCTCGACGCCGCGGCGACGCGCTGGCTGGACTCGCGCGGCATCGCAGGGAACGTGCAATCGCTCGTCCTCGACGTGGACAAGGCCGTCGTGTTCGTT
>Ga0207683_10002405_pt1 | contig 16350 bp, 14 predicted proteins | sample KBSM73metaG_FD_184333 | JGI IMG/M metagenome (GOLD analysis project Ga0207683, IMG submission 184333) | Miscanthus rhizosphere microbial communities from Kellogg Biological Station, Michigan, USA - KBS M7-3 metaG (SPAdes) (version 2) | ecosystem: Host-associated > Plants > Roots > Rhizosphere >... | reverse complement strand
TGGCGAGCGCCGCGACCACTCCTCCCTAGACTCTCGCGCGATGGAAGCCCGGTACGACCCGACCGGCGTCGAGGTGCGCTGGCAGGAGGCCTGGGAGGCCGAGGGCCTGTACGCGGCCGGTGTGGCCGCGCGCCGCGACGACAGCTTCGTCATCTGCGTTCCGCCGCCGAATGTGACCGGCGCGATACACATGGGGCACGCGTTGAACGGCTCCATCCAGGACGTGCTCGTCCGCTGGCATCGGATGCGTGGTTTCGACACGCTCTGGCAGCCGGGTTACGACCACGCCGGGATCTCGACGCAGAACGTCGTCGAGAAGGAGCTCGCGAAAGAGGGGAAGACGCGCCACGACATCGGGCGGGAGGCGTTCGTCGAGCTGACGTGGGAGTGGCTCGAGAAGACCGGTCGCACGATCATGGGGCAGTACCGCCGGCTCGGTTGCTCGCTCGACTACTCGCGCGAGCGGTTCACCATGGACGACGACTACGTGCGTGCGGTCATGACGTTCTTCGTCAGGCTGTGGGACCGGGGCTGGATCTATCGCGCCAACCGCATCGTCAACTGGTGCCCGTTCCATCAGACGGCGATCTCCGATCTCGAGGTCGTCCACGAGGAGATGGACGACACGCTCTACACGATCCGCTACCCGTTCGCGGACGGCGACGGCAGCGATGGAGTCTCGGTCGCGACCGTCCGGCCGGCGACGATCCTCGCCGACGTCGGCGTCGCCGTGCATCCGGACGACCCGCGCTACCGCGAGGCGATCGGACGCGAGGTCGTCGTCCCGTACGTCGAGCAGCGGGTGCCCGTGATCGCAGACGACCGCATCGACCGGGAGTTCGGAACCGGAGCCCTCAAGATCACGCCCGGCCACGACCCGCTCGACTTCGACATCGGGCGTGACCACGGTCTCGCCGAGCCGGTCGTCCTGGGGGCGGACGGGCGCATGAACGAACAGGCGGGAGACCTCGCCGGGCTGACGCAGGAGGAGGCTGGGGCGCGCGTGCTCGCGTGGGCCGACGAGCGAGGCCTCGTCGAGAAACGTGAGCCGTACCGGCATTCGGTCGGCACCTGCGAGCGCTGCCACTCGCGCATCGAGCCGCTGATATCGCTCCAGTGGTGGTGCGCGATGGAGCAGCCCGCCAGGCCCGCGATCGCCGCGCTCGAGGAGCGGCGCGTCCGCTACCACCCCGAGTCCCAGCATCGCTTCGCGATCGCTTCGCTCGAGGAGACGCCCGACTGGTGCATCTCGCGGCAGCTCTGGTGGGGTCATCAGCTGCCGATCTGGACGTGCCCAGACGGGCATCTGACGGTGACCGTCGACGAGCCGTCCGCTTGCACGGAGTGTGGCGCGGCCCCGCTGGAACGCGAGTCCGACGTTCTCGACACCTGGTTCTCGTCGGCGCTCTGGCCGTACGCCACGCTCGGCTGGCCGGACGAGACGCCCGAGCTCGCGCGCTACTACCCCGGCGACGTCAACTCGACGGCCCGCGAGATCATCCGGCTCTGGGTCAACCGGATGATCTGGACCGGGCTCGAGCTGCTCGGCGACGTCCCGTTCACCGACTCGATCATCCACTCGACGGTGCTCGCGATCGACGGGCGGCGAATGTCGAAGAGCCTCGGGACCGGTATCGATCCGATGCAGCCGATCGAGGAGTACGGTGCCGACGCGACTCGATACGGGCTCCTCAAGATCTCGTCGACGCAGGATGTGCGCTTCTCCTACGGCGCGATCGAGGAGGGGCGCAAGCTGGCGATCAAGCTTTGGAACGTCGCGCGTCTGATTCTCCAGAACGCCGAGGGCGTGACCTCTGCTCTCGAGCCACGCGACCTCGAGGAGCGCTGGATCCTCGCCCGCATCGACGCGGCCCGCACAGAGGTCGAGGACGCGTGGGCGCGCTTCGACTTCGCCGAGTCGACGGCCACGCTGTACCACCTCACGTTCGACGACTTCTGCGACTGGTACGCGGAGGCGATAAAGCCGCGGCTCTACGACCGCGACCCTTCGGCCGTGGCGACGGCGCTTGCCGCGCTCGAGCGGCTCCTCGTCCTCCTCCATCCGGTGCTGCCGCACGTGACCGAGGAGATCTGGTCGAACATCCCGGCTCGAGAGTCGCGGCTCATCGTGTCGCACTGGCCGGATCCGGACGAGCGTTTCGCCGCCGACTCGGCAGCACTCGATCGCATGCAGGAGGCGGCGCAGATCTTCCGGCGCAGCGGGGTGCAGGTCGAGCTCGGCTCGGACGAGGAGCGTCGGATCTTCGCCGCCGTCGTGCGGCCGGAGCGCGTCCAGTCGGACGGCAACCGTGACGCCGAGGTCGAGCGGTTGCGCAAGGAGGTCGCGCGAGCCGAGGGCATGCTGGAGAACGAGCGGTTCGTCGCCAACGCACCGGATGCGGTCGTCGCGGCCGAGCGCGAGAAGCTCGAGCGCTACCGCCGCGAGCTGGCCGCACTCGAAGGCTCATGAGCCGCGAACATCGCGGCCCCGATGCGGCCGCGCTCCAGAGATCCACACGCGGACGGAATCCGCGCCGGCGCAATCCGGCCTTGGGCACGAGCGTCGAGTGGCTCGAGGCCATGAGCCCGTGGCCGCGCGACGGCTTCGGGCTCGGGCGCATGCGTGAGTTGCTCCACGAGCTCGGCGACCCGCAGGAGGCGTACCCCGCCATCCACGTCGTCGGAACGAACGGGAAGTCGACCGCGACGATCACGATCGAGCAGCTCCTCGTCGCCGAGGGGCTTCGTGTCGGCTCGACGATCTCGCCGCACGTCGCCTCGTGGAGCGAGCGGATCCGGCTCGCCGGGGAGGCCGCGGACTTCGAGGCCGCGGTCGCCCGCGTCCGTCCCGCAGCCGAGTCCTTGAACGCGACGCAGTTCGAGGCGGTCACCGCGGCGGCGCTGCAGGCGTTCGCGGACGCGAACGTCGACGTCGCAGTCGTCGAGGCCGGCCTCGGGGGGCGCCACGACGCGACGAACGTGCTCCGGACCCGGGTCGTGCTCCTCACGAACGTCGGCCTCGAGCACACGGACGTTCTCGGTGAGACGGTCGAAGAGATCGCGACGGAGAAGCTCGCGGTCGCCCGCCCGGGCGCCGTCGTCGTCCTTCCGGACCGCACCTACGCGGGTCTCGTCCCCGACAACGAGGTCGTCGTGGGCGGCGCGCGCGCGGCTGCCGAGGCGTTCGTCGGCCACGCGATCGAGGCCGACCCCCACATCGTGCTCCCGGGTCGGTTCGAGCGACGGGAAGGCGAGATCCGGGACGGTGCGCACAATCCCGACGGTGCGCGGCACCTGGTGGATCAGCTCGACGGCGACGACTTCACGATCGTCGCCTCGATCCTCGGCGACAAGGACGTCGACGCAATGCTCGCCACGCTACGTCGCGCGGGTCGCCGACTGGTCGCCACGAGATCGTCCTCGGCTCGCGCTCTTCCTGCTGCCGACCTCGCGGGCCTCGCGCGCTCGCGTTTCGAGCACGTGGAGGTCGTCGACGACCCCGTGGCGGCCCTTGCCCGCGCGCACGAGCTCGGGGAACCGGTGCTCGTGACCGGTTCGCTGTACCTCCTCGGCGACCTGGCCCAGGCGGAGCAGCGTGCGGCATGGCGCGGGTAACGGAGCGTCTGGCCGTGCTCGCATTCGCGGCGCTCATCGTCGCCGCCATCATCGGGCTCGCGTTCGCCCTCGGGTACGGAGTGGGCAAGCTTCTGCTATGACGGTCGCCGTGCCGCCGCTCCTGGTGTCCTTCGAGAATCCGGACTGGACGCTCTTCCGCAATCTCGGGATCGGCCTCGTCGTCGTGCTCTGGCTCGCGACCGCGTACTGGACGTTCAAGGACGCGCGGCGGCGGATCGCGGAGCCGTGGCTCGTCGCGCTTGCGACGTTGCTCGGGCTCTTCCCGCCCTTCCTCGGCCCGATCATCTACATGTTCTTCCGCCCGCCCGAGTACCTCCAGGACGCGCGCGAGCGACAGCTCGAGATCCAGGCGATGGAGGAGCGGCTCGCGCAGCTCGACCAGCGCTGCCCTGTCTGCCGCGCCAGGGTCGAGGCGTCGTACCTCGTCTGCCCGGTGTGCACCACCCGGCTCCGCTCCGCGTGCCCGTCGTGCGGGCAGCCGCTCGAGAGCCTGTGGCAGGTGTGCCCGTACTGCGCGACGGACATCCCGCCAGGCCTGCCCTCGCTGGAAGACATCTCCGGGCCGCCGACTCGCACTCGCGACTGAGCGAAGTCACGAACGGCGTTTCGGGCTTCGCGCGATCGAGATTCGACTTCGCGGATTTCGATCATCCGCACAGATAGGCTAGGCGGCCGCATGGCCCGCGAGACGACACTGGTCCTCGTCAAGCCCGACGGCATGCGCCGTGGGCTCGCCGGGGAGGTCATCGCGCGCTTCGAGCGTCGAGGGCTCGAGCTCCGGGCCGCCCGCCTGCTGAAGATCCCGAAGGCGACGGCGCGAGAGCACTACGGCGAACACAAGGGCAAGCCGTTCTTCGGCTCGCTCGTCGACTTCATCAGCTCGGGACCCGTGCTCGCGCTCGCCGTCAGTGGCGAGTCCGCGGTCTCGGTCGTCCGGACGATGATGGGCGCGACGAATCCTCTCGACTCGTCGCCCGGCACGATCCGTGGTGACTTCGCGCTCGAGCTCTCCGAGAACATCGTGCACGGCTCGGACTCGAGGGCGAGCGCGAAGCGCGAGCTCGCGCTGTTCTTCCCCGACGGCCTTGCCTGAGCGCGAGTACGTCGCGAAGAACCGCGACGGCTGGACTCGGACGAATGCGGAGTACACGGACGGTGCCGCCGAGGAGGCGTGGTCGGAGCGACCGTTCACCTGGGGCGTCTTCGGAGTCCCGGAGGACGAGCTCGGCGTGCTCGGCGACGTCGCAGGGCTGGATGTCGTCGAGCTCGGGTGCGGGACTGCGTACCTCGCAGCGCACCTTGCCCGCCGAGGTGCGCGGCCCGTCGGCATCGACCTGACACCTGCACAGCTCGACACCGCCCGTCGGATGCAAAAGCAGACGGGAATGACATTTCCTCTGATCGAGGCGAATGCCGAGGACGTCCCCTTGCCCGATGGAGCGTTCGACCTCGCCGTCTCCGAGTACGGCGCGAGTCTCTGGTGCGATCCGTACCTCTGGATACCCGAGGCGCACCGCATCCTTCGCCCGGGAGGACGGCTCGTGTTCCTGACCAACAGCCCTCTCAACATCCTCTGTGCGATCGAGGAGCCCGATTCGACGTCCGAGACGCTCCAGCGGCCGCAACGCGGCCTCCATCGGCTCGACTGGTCGGATGGCGGTGTCGAGTTTCATCTCGGACACGGGGACATGTTCGCGCTGCTCCGACAGAGCGGGTTCGACGTCGAGGCGTTGATCGAGCTCTACGCTCCGGAGGGCGCGGAGACCCACCCGTACTACACCGCCGTCCCGGCCGACTGGGCGCGGAAGTGGCCGTCGGAGGAGATCTGGGCGGCGCGGAAGCTCTGACGCTCGCGTCGACGTCGCCGCAGCGGCGCGCGATTCTCGAGCAACTCGCGATCCCGTTCGAGGTCGTCGCACCGGACTACGCCGAGGACGACCCGCCGGACGCGGACGCGGTCGAGCTCGTCCGCCGCCACGCTGACGGGAAGGCGCGCTCGGTCCACGTCGAGGGACGCCTCACGCTCGGTGTCGACACGACTGTGCTCCTCGACGGTCGCGTCTACGGCAAGGCGACCGATCGGGCGGACGCCGGCCGCATCCTTCGGGAGCTCTCGGGCCGCACGCACGCGGTCGTCTCCGGCGTATGCCTGCTCGGCGGGCGCGAGGACGTCCTCGCGCACGCAATCACAAAGGTGACCTTTCGCCCGCTCGGGGACGACGTGCTCGACGCGTATCTCGGAAGCAGTGAGTGGGAGGGACGAGCGGGCGCGTATGCGATCCAGGGCCTCGGTGGGCGCCTCGTCGAACGTATCGACGGGGACTACCTCAACGTCGTCGGGCTCCCCGGCGCCCTTCTCGTCTCGACCCTCGAACTGGCCGCGCCAAAGCTGCTGCAAACACGCAGGTAGACTCCGTCCTCCTCATGGGGTGGTTCAAATCGATCACCGGGTTCGGAGGCCGCGACATGGCCGTCGACCTGGGCACCGCCAACACCCTCGTCTACGTGCGCGGTCGCGGCATCGTGCTCTCGGAGCCGTCGGTCGTCGCGATCGACCAGCGCACCGGTGAGGTGCACGCGGTCGGCGTCGAGGCGAAGCGGATGCTCGGCCGCACCCCGGGGACGATCTCCGCTATCCGCCCGCTGAAGGACGGCGTCATCGCGGACTTCGACGTCACCGAGCAGATGCTGCGCCACTTCATCCAGAAGGTGCACCAGTACCGGTTCGCGCATCCGCGCGTCGTCGTGTGCGTGCCCTCGGGTGTGACCGGCGTCGAGAAACGCGCCGTCGAGGAGGCGACCCTCTCGGCGGGAGCCCGCCAGGCCTATCTGATCGAGGAGCCGATGGCCGCCGCGATCGGCGCCGGCCTGCCGGTCGCCGAGCCGACCGGAAACATGATCGTGGACATCGGCGGCGGCACGAGCGAGGTTGCCGTCATCTCTCTCGGTGGGATCGTCGTCTCCCAGTCGATGCGCGTCGGCGGCGACGAGATGGACGAGGCGATCGTCAACCACATCAAGAAGGAGTACAAGCTGCTGGTCGGCCAGCAGACGGCCGAGGAGATCAAGCTCGAGATCGGATCGGCGTACCGCTTGAGGGAGGAGCTGCAGGCCGAGGTACGCGGCCGCGACATGATGACGGGACTCCCGAAGACGGTGGTCATCTCGTCCGAGGAGATCCGACGCGCGCTCGACGAGCCCGTCTCGCTCATCATCGACGCCATGAAGTCGACGCTCGACAAGACGCCGCCCGAGCTCGCCGCGGACATCATGGATCGCGGCATCGTGCTCGCGGGCGGGGGCGCGCTCCTGCAGGGGCTGGACGAGCGCGTCCGTCACGAGACGCAGATCCCGGTGCACCTCGCCGAGAGCCCGCTGACGTGCGTCGCGGTCGGGTCCGGGCGCAGCCTCGAGGAGTTCGAGGTCATCCACCGCACGAGCCGCGCCCGGGCAGCACGCCGCAACGGGCTTCTGCGCGCCTAGCCCACGCTTCGTTGCGTGCCGGTGGCGCCGGCCGCGGGTGATGAAATCCCGCTGGAGACCTGGCTACACTGGCTCGCCATGTCCCGGCAGCGCGGCGCGCGATCGGCGGCGCTGGGCCTGACAGTCCGGCGTGTCCCTACGACCATTCCCTCCCGCAACGCGGGACAGCTTCGTCGTCGGCTCGTCGTGGGGCTCCTCGTCCTCGCGTCGCTCGTCCTCATCTCCGTCTCCTTCCGGTCTGGTGAGACCGGGCCGTTGAGTGGAGTCGAATCGGCAGGCGCAACTGCGCTGCGGCCGTTCGCCGTCGGGCTCGAGCGCGTCGCGCAGCCGTTCCGCGACGGGTACAGCTGGGCCGACGGTTTGCTGACTGCGCAGTCCGAGGCCGAGCGTCTACGCGAGGAGAATCGCGAGCTCCTCCAGCGTGCGATCCAGAGCGAGTTCGCGCTGCAGGAGAACACGTACCTGCGCGCGCAGCTCAACTACATCGACAGCCCACGCTTCCCTGCGGACTTCAATCCCGTCGTCGCAGAGGTGACGGGTCGTCCCGCAGGGGCCTTCACGCAGGCGATCGTCATTGCGGCCGGGTCGAGCGACGGGGTGCGCCTCAACGACTCCGTCGTCACCGCCGACGGGCTCGTCGGAGTCGTCACGCGCGTGACGCCGAGTCTCGCGCGCGTCCAGCTCCTCACCGACGAGTCCGCCGCCGCGTCGGCCACCGACCTGCGCACGGATGCGACGGGCATCGTGCGCCACGCGCGCGGGACGCGTGAGACGCTCGTCCTCGACCGCGTTCGCAAGGAGGACGTCGTGCGGGTGAAGGACGAGGTCGTCACCGCCGGCTGGCGAGCCGGCGCGCTCAGCTCCCTCTTCCCGAAGGGCATCCCGATCGGCAAGGTCACGAGCGTCGGTCAGACCGACACGGACCTCTTCCAGCAGGTGCAGGTCGACCCGTACGTGGACTTCGGCGCGCTCGACTCCGTGATCGTCCTCGTGCCCATCGACCGCCGATGACCGCCACGATCTGGCTCCGGGCGCTCGCCGTCGCGTTCGTCGCCGCGATGCTGCAGGTCGTCATCGTGTCCTCGATCGTGGTTGGCGGCGGGGCGCCGGACATCCTGCTCGTGACCGTCGTCGCACTGGGGCTCCTGCGCGGCGCGATCCCCGGCGCGGTACTCGGGTTCGTCGGGGGGCTCGTCGTCGACGTCTCGACACTCGGGACGCTGGGAGTCACCTCTCTCGTCCTCACGCTCGCGGGCTTCTGGGCGGGTCGGTACGGCGAGACGACAGGTCGCGATCGTCGCCTCGCGCCGCTCCTCGCGGTCGCCAGCATCACCCTTCTCGCGGGCGTCTTCGGGTTCATCCTCCACTACCTCCTCGACGAGGACGTGGTGGCGCGTCATGCGCTCGTCACGGCGCTCGCCCCGGCGTTCGTCATGAACCTCATCCTGGCGCTCCCGGTTCACCGGCTCGTGCGCCGTGTCGTGGGCGAGGAGCTACGGGCAGAGCCCTCGGCCGAGGTCGAGGTCCTGGTCTGACGATGACCACGGGGCCGTACCAGGAGCAGCGCGCGCCGTCCGGGCGCTTCCTGCCGCCGGATCCTCGCGTCCGCGAGCCGCACCGGCTGACGCCGCAACTTGCGCTTCGCGTGGCGATTCTCGGCGCTTTCGCGCTTCTCGTGTTCGTCGTCCTCTTCTTCCGTCTGTGGTCGCTGCAGGTGCTCTCGGGCGACGAGTATCTGAACGCGGCCCAGTCGAACCAGCTCCGGCTCATCCGCGTCGAGGCTCCGCGTGGCCCGATCCTCGACCGTCGCGGGCGGGTCGTCGTCTCGAACGTCGCGGGAACGGCCGTCGAGCTCTGGGTCGGCGACATGCCGAAGGAAGGCCGCTACGAGCTCGTTCAGCGGCTCTCCGGCGTCCTCGACGTCAAGCCGCGCAAGCTCGCGCGCGAGGTCGACTCGCGGCGGCTCGACCCGTTGACCCCGATCGTCGTCAAGACCGCAGTCGGCGAGGAGCAGGTCGACTACCTCTACGAGCACCAGGCTGAGTTTCCCGGTGTGCGGATCGTTCAGATCTACCTCCGCGGATACCCGTACTCGTCGCTCGCGGCGCAGATCCTCGGGTACACGGGCGAGATCTCGCCGTCCGAGCTCAAGCGGCTCCGCAAGACCTATCGCGCCGGCGACCGGATCGGCAAAGCCGGGATCGAGGCGGCATACGACTCGTACCTGCGCGGACGCCCCGGCCTCGGCCAGATCCGCGTCGACTCGCTCGGGCGCCAGGTGAGTCCGTACGTCCCGAGGCAGGAGTCGACACCGGGCTACGCCCTGCGCCTCACGCTCGACATGAGGCTTCAACGCTCTGCCGAGCAGGCGCTGCAGTACGGGATCGACCTCGCACATCAGAACGACCAGTGGGCTGCCAACGGCGGCGCGATCGTCGCGCTCGACCCGCGTGACGGAGCGGTCCTCGCGATGGCGTCGGCGCCGACGTTCAAGCCGTCCGTCTTCGTGGGCCGGACCGATCCCAAGAAGCTCGACGCGCTCTATTCCGATCCCGGCAATCCGCTCTTCAACCGTGCGACCGCCGGTCTCTACCCACCGGGCTCGATCTGGAAGCCGGTCACGGCTCTCGCTGGCATGCAGGAGCACGTTTTCTCGGCCTACGACTCGATCCAGTGCACACCGTCGGCGACCTACGGCCTCGACAAGCAGAAGTTCCGGAACTGGAACCCGTACGTGAACCGCCCGATGACACTGCCGGAGGCGCTCGCAGAGTCCTGCGACACGTACTTCTACGAGATCGGCAACCGCTTCTACGAAGGCGGGGCGGAGAGCCGCGTTCGCATGCAGCAGTGGGCGCACAAGTTCGGCTTCGGCCAGCCGACTGGGCTCGACATCGGTCAGGAGGCCGACGGTCTCGTCCCGACGCCCGAGTGGCGCAAGCGGACGTTCAAGAGCGATTGGGATCGGGCGTGGAACCCCGGCGACTCGATCCAGCTGGCCATCGGGCAGAAGGACCTGCTCGTGACACCGCTGCAGATGGCGGCGTTCTACGCGATGCTCGCGAACGGCGGGAATCTCGTGAAGCCGTACCTCGTCTCCGACGTCGAGCAGGCCGGTGGGAAGGGCTCGCCGCGCGTCGTGCTCCGCCGGTTCGCGGCTGCCCCGCCGCGCTCCGCCGGGGTCGATCCCGAGGCGCTGCGCGCGGTGCAGGACGGGCTGTACGCCGCGACACACTCGGCGAACGGCACGTCCTCCGGCGTGTTCGGGAACTTCGCGGTGCCGATCTCGGGGAAGACGGGTACGGCCGAGAAGGTCGTCCAGCTGCCCGGCTATCCCGCCGGCCACCTCGAGGACCAGTCGTGGTGGTGTGGCTGGGGCCCGTCGGAGTCGGCGCGCCTCGTGGTCTGTGCGCTCATCGAGAACGGCGGGCACGGCTCGAGCGCAGCCGCACCCGCAGCGTTGAAGGTGTTCGAGCGGTTCTTCAACGTCGATGCACCCCAGGCGACCCTGGTGGACACGGACTGATGATCGAGGTCTCCCAGCGCACGCGCGTCCGTCCGGCCTCCGGGCGCACGGAGCCCGCGGTCGTCGTGTTCCTCAAGAGCCTCGACTGGATTCTCATGCTCGCGGCCGCGGGCCTCGTCGGTTACGGCCTCTGGGTCGTCTCGGGCATCACTCGGTTCGACGTGCCCGGCGAGGAGAACTACTTCGTGATTCGACAGGGGATCGCGGCGGCGATGGGCGTCGTCGGGCTCGTGTCGATGGCGGTCATCCCAGTCGACCTCTGGCGCCGCTACTGGAAGCTCGTCTACGGAGCGACGCTCGGGTTGATGATCGTCGTCTTCGTCGCCGCCGAGGCTGTCCGCGGCTCGAAGCGCTGGCTCGATCTCGGCGTCATCCAGTTCCAGCCGTCGGAACTCGGGAAGGTGCTGTTCGTCCTCGCGATTGCCGGATATGCCGTCGACCGCGTCGGGCCGGTTGCGCGCTGGAAGACGATCTTCATCGTCCTCGCGCTCGGCGGCGCGCCGATCCTGCTCGTCTTCATGCAGCCCGACCTCGGCACGGCGCTCGTCTACTCGGCGGCGCTGTTCGCCGTCCTCTTCTTCGTCGGGCTCCGCTGGCGCCAGCTCCTGACGCTGTTCGCCGTCGGTGCGGTGGTGGTCGCGGGCGTGCTGTGGTGGCTCCCGGCGGCCGGCGTTCAGGTTCTGAAGCCGTATCAGGCCGCACGGCTCACGCTGAACCCCGGCGCGGATCCGAGCGGCATCACCTACAACCTCAGCCAGTCGATCACCGCAGTCGGCTCGGGCGGGCTGACCGGTCGCGGCGTTATCGATGCGAGCCAGACGCGCCTCGACTATCTGCCGGAGCACGCCACCGACTTCGCCTTCGCCTCGCTGGCCGAGCAGCGCGGCTTTGTCGGGTGCGCGATCCTGCTCCTTCTCTACCTCCTCGTCGTGTGGCGCGGGCTGCGCGTGATCACCGGTGCCTCGGACCTGTACGGCGTCGTCGTCGCGGGAGGCCTCGTCGTCGCGTTCCTGTTCCAGGTCTTCGTCAACGTCGGGATGACGATGGGGGTTGCGCCTGTGACCGGAATCCCCCTTCCGTTCGTGACCGTCGGCGGCTCGTCGATGGTGGCGAACCTCGTGCTCATCGGCGTGCTGCAGAGCATCCACGCCCGTGGTGAGCTCGGGCGGGCCGGTCCCTCGTGAGTGCCGCCTCGGTGCGCGCGCTCGTCGGCGAAGCTCGTCGTCTCGTCTTCGCCGTCCGCGACGAGATCGATCTGCCTCATGTCGGCCCGATCGTGGTCAGCGGGATGCTGGCCGAGCAGCTCGCGAAGGAGCTCGGCGCCGGAGCCGCGCCGGGGGCCGTCGTCGTTGCCGGCGCCGTACCGCACGGGCGTCCTGAAGCTCACGTGAGGATCGTGGCGGGCGATCCGAGCCCCGAGGACGAGGCGCTCGTCGCCGAAGCCGCCCGGGAAGGGATCGAGGTCGTCATCGTCCAGCTGTGGCCGCAGGCGGACTGGACGCGACCGTTCGTCCTCTCGCCCTTCGTCGTCGAGTGTCGTGCGGGCGAGGGCTTTCCCGTCGGGGAGATCGCGGACCGGATCGTCGAGGCGACGGAGAGCGCGAGCGCGCTCGCGGCCCGCGTCCCGGTCCTCGCGGAGGCGCTGCGGTCCGCGCTTCTGACCCAGGCGGTCCTCCGCTCGGCTCTCATCGGCCTCGCCGGGTCGCGTCTCGGTAGGTCGCGGCCCCTCCTGGTCCTCGAGCAAGCCCGACTCATCGCGCAACTTCGGGGCATCTCCTCCGGATCCGCCGTGTCGGACGAGCTCCCGGTCGTCGCCGGCGGCGCCGCCACGGTGCTCGCGGCGGGATTCGCACTGCGCGACGCGGCACGCAGAGCTGGTGCCGTTCTTCCCGCGCCGCTGGTCAACGCCGCGGTTGCGGCAGCGGGGACGTGGGCGGTCGGAAAGGCCTTTCGCAGCCTGGAGCCGCGGCTCCCCTCGTCGTAGCGCCTCCCGTACCCAACGTCGTCCGGACCGGGACCTAGGATGCGCCGCAGCGTATGGGAGGGATACCGATGCCGAGCACGGAGCTGGCCGAAGAGCTGTTGCAGCTCGAGGAAGCCGACGCGTGGTTCGAGTACCTCGAGTCCACCCGCGGTCAATCCGAGACGCGCTACGCCGAACTCGAGCCCTGGGCGTGGGCGCGCCTCTCCCAGCGCCTTCGAGCGGTGCGTGCGCGCCGTGCGCGGCTCCGGCCCGCGGCGGCCTGATCGCCACCGCGCAGGAGCGAAGGAGGGGAGGGCTGGTAGCCTGTCCTCAGGTCATGTCGACCACTGTCTTTCATCCACGCAGCGCGAGGCCCGACCGGCTGACGGCCGTCGGGAGCCCGCGCGCGATCGAACGAGGAGAACGAACCCTTGGCCCTACGTTGGTTTCGCTTTGGCAAGCAGCAGGACGATCCGGCGGCGGACGAACCCGCTGCCACGGAGGTAGCACCTCCGCCTGAGGCGCCAGCGCACGAGCTGGACGCGCCGGAGGCGGAAATCGAACCAGAGGCGCCGGCGGACGGATCGCCGGCAGGCCCGAAGAAGAGGCGTCGCCGCGGAAGTCGCGGTGGACGCGGGCGGAAGAAGCCGGCTCCCGGCGCAGAGGCCGCTGCAGCGGACGGCGACCAGCCGGACCAGCCGGAAAAACCGGAAAAACCGCCTGCGCGTCCCGCGCGCGCGAAGCAGCCTGCGAAAGCGGATGGGAAGCAGGATCGTCGGCAATCGCGGAGCAGTGGCCGCCGGCGCACCCCCACGAAGCGCGCGCCGCTCCCGGCCGCGAAGCGCGAGCTCGTCATCTCGGTCGACGTCGGCGAGCAGCGGGTTGCGATTCTCGAGGACGACCGCGTCGCAGAGGTCTATCTCGAGCGCCCGGAAAGGCGCTCGATCGCCGGGAACATCTACCTCGGCGTCGTCGACAACGTGCTTCCTGGCATGGAGGCGGCGTTCGTCGAGATCGGGCTCGAGAAGAACGGCTTTCTGTATGTGGACGAGATCGTCGGACCGGAGCTCGAGGGCCGGAAGGGCGCGCGCAAGATTCAGGACCTGATCAAGCGTGGCCAGACGATCATGGTGCAGGCCGTCAAGGATCCGATGAAGTCGAAGGGTGCGCGGCTGACGACCGAGATCTCGCTCCCCGGCCGCTTCCTCGTGTACGTCCCGAACGGCGAGGGCTCGGGAGTGTCGCGCCGGCTCGAGGACGCCGAGCGCACGCGGCTCAAGGACATCGTCAAGAACCTCGACCCGAAGGGCGGCGGGATCATCGTGCGGACGGCCGCCGAGGGCGCGTCGGCGGAGGACATCGAGCGCGACCTGGTGTTCCTCCAGCGCCTGTGGAAGACGATCCAGACGAAGGCGAAGTCCGCGACGGCTCCGACGCTCGTGTACGAGGAGGCGGAGCTGCCGCTGCGCATTGTGCGCGACCTGTTCGCCGGCGACTTCGTGGGCGCGCAGATCGACGACGACCGGACGCACCGGCGGATCGTCAGCTATCTGAAGAAGACCTCGCCGCACATGGTCGAGCGTGTCCACCGCTATCGGGAGAAGGCGCCGCTGTTCGAGGCCTCCGGCGTCGATGCGGAGATCCGCTCGACGCTCGACCGCCGTGTCGACCTGCCGTCCGGCGGCTACCTCGTATTCGACTACGCGGAGGCATTCACCGTCATCGACGTGAACACCGGTCGGTTCGTCGGCTCGCGTGGCAAGAGCGCTCAGGGTCGGCTCGAGGACACGATCGTCAAGAACAACCTAGAGGCCGTGAACGAGGTCGTCCGACAGCTGCGGCTGCGCGACATCGGCGGGATCATCGTCATCGACTTCATCGACATGTCGAACCCCAAGAACCGCGAAACCGTCGAGGAGGCGCTGCGGTCTGAGCTCGAGCGCGATCGGACGAAGACGTACGTCGTCGAGATCTCACCCCTCGGTCTGGTCGAGATGACCCGCCAGAACGTCACCGACGGCCCGCGAGAGATCCTCACGAACCGCTGCCCCGTCTGCTCGGGCGACGGCATCGTCGTGTCGGACGCAACGCATGCCCTCGAGATCGAGCGCAGGCTTCGCGCGATCGCGAAGGGCTCGCGCGTCCAGGCATTCGAGGTCGCGGTGCATCCCCGTGTCCTGGCATTGCTCGCCGGCGCCGGAGGCACGCGGCTCGAGGAGCTCGAGGCAGCGGCGCGCCGCAGGTTCTTCCTCGTCCCGGCAGCCGCGAACGGCCATGTCCATCTCGATCACTTCGACGTCGTGCGCCAGGGGAAGCTCGACACGGTGCGGCCGGAGACGCCGGTCGCCGACGGCGAAGAGGTCGAGCTGAAGCTCGTCGAGGTAGGTCTCCACGACCCCACGACGGGCGTCGGCAAGCTCGACGGCGACTACGAGGTCGTCGTTGCCGGTGCGTCGAAGCTCATCGGCAAGAAGGTGAAGGTGGCGGTGGGCCGAGCGCTGGCCGGGACCGCGTTCGCGACGCTCGCCGACGGGCAGGTCGTCGCGGCGTCGCCGATCACGTTCGAGGCGGAGGCGGAGAAGCCCATGCGCGCCTCGCGCAGCAAGAAGGAGGCCGCAGAGCCCGCCGTCGCGGAGGCGCCGCAGCCGGACGACGCGGAAGCCGAAGTGACGGAAGATGTCGCGGAGGCGGTCGCCGAGGACAGCGCCGAGCCCGGCGCGGACGGGCAGCCGAAGAAGAAGCGCACGCGTCGCGGCACGCGCGGCGGACGCGGCCGCAAGAAGCCGGAGGCTGCAGCCGCCGATGGCGCTGTCGCCGCCGATGGGCCGGACAACGGACGTCCCACGGGCCCGCGCATCCACGTCCCACCGCCCGATCTCGAGGCGACAGCCGACGTCGAGGAGCCGGAGGGAGCCGTCGATGCGACCGCTGCCGAGATCGACGCGGCTGAAGCGACCGCGGTGGAGAGCGACGCCCCGCCGAAGAAGAAGCGGTCCCGCCGCGGCTCGCGCGGCGGGCGCAAGCGCAAGAAGCCTGCGGCGAACGGAGGCGAGGTGACGGCGGGTTCCGAGGACCGCGAGACTCCCGAGCCGCAAGGCGACGACGTAGCGTCCGAGTACATCCCCATGTCCGAGTGGATCGAGGACTTCGACGCCTCGAAGCCGGCGTAGTCCGCTATCATGCGCGGGCTTTCGCGGGCCTCCGGCCAGCGTCCACCTTCAGAGACATGACCTACGCGATCATCAAGGTTGCCGGAAAGCAGTACCGCGTCCGCGAGGGCGAGCGCCTGCTCGTCGATCGGCTGCACGAGGACGAGGGTGCCACCTTCGCTCCGACCGTCCTCCTCGTCGGGGGTGACGGCGGGCCGCAACTCGAGCCGTCGGACGGCGTCGTGCGCGCCAAGGTGCTCGGCCAGACGAAAGGGCCGAAGATCCGCATCGGTAAGTACAAGAAGCGCACCGGCTACAAGCGCCACACGGGATTCCGCGCGTCGCTCACACAGATCGAGATCGAGTCGATCGGTGGAGCGAAGAGCGCGCGTGCGGCCGCGAAGCCGAAAACCGAGCAGGCCGCGAAAGCCGAGCCGGCGACGAAGGCGGAGCCGGCCACCGCGGAGACAGAAGAGCGCGTGAAGGGCATGCCTTCGGGGTACGAGGACCTGACGGTCGCAGAGATCAAGCAGGCGTCGTCCGGTTGGAACCGTCCGATGCTGGAGGCGGCGCTCGAGTACGAGCAGGCGCAT
>Ga0207683_10002404_pt1 | contig 16352 bp, 13 predicted proteins | sample KBSM73metaG_FD_184333 | JGI IMG/M metagenome (GOLD analysis project Ga0207683, IMG submission 184333) | Miscanthus rhizosphere microbial communities from Kellogg Biological Station, Michigan, USA - KBS M7-3 metaG (SPAdes) (version 2) | ecosystem: Host-associated > Plants > Roots > Rhizosphere >... | reverse complement strand
CTGATTCCGATGGGCGCCATCGAACCCCTCGAGTCGAATTGGATTTTGCCCGAGGTGAAAGACGCGAAAAACTGGTGGGGCGGTCACATCTGGACCGACAACTCCAAACGCTTCGCCTACTCTCCATTTGCATACATGCAGGACAATATCTGGTTCAACAGCGATCAGGTCAAACCGGAGGAAATCCGCGTCTATGACGATTTATTGAATCCAAAATGGAAAGGGAAGATCGGTATGTGGGACCCACGCCAGGGCGGTGCCTCCGGTGGCAAATGGGCATTTCTTTGGGCTAACAAGGGAGAATCCTATTTGAAAAGACTCGTCGAGCAAATTTCCTTGATCGCGGCGGATCGGAGACAGGTCGCCGATGCACTGGCCAAAGGCAGCATCGCGATTAGCATCGGCCCCACCTATTACAGTTTTGTCAATTACATGAAGTCGGGGTTGCCGGTGAAGCCGCTGCCGCCGATTAAAGAAGGCACATACGTGTCGATGGGCAATGGCGGACCGGTGGTGATCAAAAATCCGCCCCACCCGAACGCAACCAAAGTATTCGTCAACTGGCTGCTCAGCAAAGAAGGTCAGGAAATCTACTCGCTAGCTCAGGGACAGGCGACCCGCCGTTTCGATGTGGACACCAAAGCCATGGAAGAGTTCGGTATCAGAGCCGCGAAGGACTACATCACGGTGGATGAATTTTACAAACGAGAAAATCAGAGTGAAGACAAAATCAAATCGGTGCGCCGTCCGGCGCAGGAGTTCGCGAAGAAAATTTTGCCTTAAAATGCAATTCGCAGGGCAGATCTAAGTGTCTGCCCCTGATGGATACTGAGTACGCGAAGTAAAGAAAATCCCTCCTGCCTCCCTTTTACAAAGGGAGGTATTCGAATCCTGAGGTTAATTGTGGTGAAGTCGTTTGCATCGAGACTTCCCCCTTTGGCAAAGGGAGATTGAGGGGATTTCTAGGCGCAGGACTGTAACTAAATAACCCCGACCGCTTTCAGCTCTGCCAATCTTTCTTTCGACAACCCCAGCTCGCCACAAAAGATCTCCTCGTTGTGCGCGCCCATGGGTGGGCCAAGAAAATCCACCGAGCCCGGCGTTGCGGAAAACTTGGGCACGACGTTTTGCACGATCGCCTCGCCCAAATCCGGATCGGGCACCCGCACCATCGCTTCGCGAGCGCGGTATTGAATATCTCGGAACGCATCTTCCATGTCGAATACGGCCGAATAGGCGACGCCGAATTTATCGAACTGCTCGATCACTTCCTGCCGCGTGTGCTTGCCGATCCAATCTCCGACAATGCCGTTGATTTCGACCGAGTTCACCACGCGCGCTGGATTGTCGATGAACTTGGGATCGGTCGTCAGCTCCTTCCGTCCGATCGCTTCAGCCAAACGCAACCAGACGCTCTGTGTGCTCGCAGCAAGGGTCAAATATTTACCCTCCTTGGTTCTAAACATCGAGCTCGGCGCGACGTAGGCGACACGGTTGCCGGTGCGCATGTGCACAGTCTTCATCTGATCGTACTGAATGGGATCGAAATCCAGAAAACGGAAAACCGCCTCGAAAAGTGCAAGATCGATCACCTGTCCTGCGCCGCCGCGAACATCGCGGTGATAGAGCGCCATCATGACCGAGAGCGAGCCGAAGATTCCCGAGATCAAGTCGCCGAGCGGATAACCCGGTGACATCGGCGGTCCGTCGGGCTCACCGATCAGATTGGTGAGTCCGCTCATCGCTTCCGCGACCCGGCCAAAGCCCGCGCGATCTTTGTACGGTCCGGTCTGGCCGAACCCGGAGATGCGTAGAAGAATTATCCGCGGATCGATTCCACGAATGACGTCGGCCCCGATGCCCCATTTTTCGAATGTTGCGGGGCGGTAGTTCTCGACGATGACATCTTTTCCCTTGATCAGTTGTTTGAACAGCGCCGCGCCCTCCGGTTTGCCGAGGTCCAGCGTGATGCAGCGCTTGTTACGCGCCACCGATTTCCACCAAAGCGGGATGCCATCTTTGATCGGTTCGAGCTTGCGCTGACCGTCACCGTATTTCGGATGTTCGATCTTGATCACGTCAGCGCCGAAATCCGCGAGCAACACCGTCGCGAACGGCGCCGCGACCATATTGCCCGCGTCGATCACGCGCACGCCCTTGAGTGGCTTGTTTTCGCTTTTTTTCGCGAGCGGGAAATCGTAATGTTCCTTGATGTAGTCGGCCATCGTTAAACCGTCACCTTCCGCTGGCATTTAGCCACAAACAGCCACGGAAATAAACCGAGCAGCGCTGTCCGGGTTTGTTTAACTTCACGGTTAAGATATTCGAGGTGGAGGTCAAGCATTCTGCGCCTCGCCCCTCGATACGCGACCGCAACGGTCGCTACTCGGGCAATCGGTCTCCACGGTGCAGCACTAAGGATTTTTCGCCTTCGTTGAGTATATGCGTTTAATTTCGGATCATTTGACGCTGTGCCGCAGCGTGGCTTAGTATCGCTCTCGCGTGAAAATTTTTTTTGGAGGACAAAATGGCGGAACAACCACAAATCGTTACAGGGCTGGGCAAAGCGGAGCTGCATCGCATTCTTGTGCGCGGCTACGACTTGAACAAAGAGTTAGTCGGCAAGATCAGCTTTACCGATATGACTTCGCTCATTCTGCGCGGTCGGCTGCCCACAGGCAACGAAGCCAGAATGCTTGATGCGCTTCTCGTCATTCTCGTCGAACACGGCATGGTTTCGCACGTCATTGCCGCGCGTCTCATTTATCACTGCGCGCCCGAAGCGATGCAAGCCGCGGTAGCAGCCGCGCTCTGCGGGGCCGGCAGTGTTCATCTCGGATCATCCGAGTGGTCGGCAAAAATGTTGATCGAGGCGCTGCCGCGCGATGCGCAAAACGCGGATTTGGCGGCGATTGCCGGCTCGATTTACGATGATTACTCGAAGCGGAAACAGCGTATGCCGGGCATCGGCCATCGCACCCACGCCGAAGGCGATCCGCGGGCCGACACGCTATTTGGCATTGCCAGAGAGACCGGTGTGTATGGAAGATATTGCGACCTGCTCCAGTCATTATCGAAAGTAGCGACGGAACGACGCAAACGACTTATCCCCGTCAATGTCACTGGAGCGATTGGCGCTATCGCCCTCGACATGGGCTTTCCTTGGCAGATTACCAAAGCTTTCGCCTTAATCGGCCGAACACTCGGAGCGATCGGTCACATTGCCGAAGAAATACAGAACCCGATGGCGACCCAGATCGACGCTGCGGTGAAGCAAGCAATCGTCTATGAACCGGTGCGAACCTGATGGGAAATTCGAATTGAGGTCGGGTGTCGGGTTCAGGTGGCACCGTGCGGCGGCCCCGGGAGATCTACCACAAAGGCACAGAGAGGCGCGGAGCAATCAATGATTGACTCTCTGCCCGACCTTGTGTCTCAGGGGTGATTACTTCTTCTCATTGCTCGCTTTCAGCCTTTCTGTTGTAATGCGCGTGGATTCAAGGAGAACCCATGAGCTATCAAAACATTCTTACCGAACGGGTTGACAAAATCGCCGTCATTACAATGAATCGTCCGGAGAAGCTCAATGCCTTGAGCTACGAACTCGCCTGCGAAATCGACGAAGAATTAACCAAAATAGAAAGCGACGATGAGGTTCGGGCGGTCATTCTCACCGGTGCCGGCCCGCGCGCCTTCTCCGCCGGCGGCGACATTATGCAGATGGTCAAATCGACGCCGGAGGAGATGGCTGCGCGCACCGAGATTCGCCGTGAGGCGAATTGGCACCTGGCGACTTTCAGCAAGCCGATCATCGGAGCCATCAACGGCTTGGCGTACGGCGCCGGCGCGCAATTGACCACCATGCTCGATATCCGCGTCGGTTGTGAGCACGCCGAGATTCAGTTTCTCGCTGCCAAATACGGTCGCGCGAATTCCACCTGGTCCTTGCCTTTGGTGGTCGGCATGCCCAAGGCAAAAGAGCTCCTTTACACCGGCCGACCGGTAAAAGCGGAGGAGGCCGAGCGCATCGGTCTGCTCAATCAACGGGTGCCCTGCGCACAATTGCGCGCGACAACGCTCGAAATGGCCAAACAGATCAGCGAAAACGATCCGCGCATGGTGCAAGGCATCAAACAACTACTTAATGACGATATTGGGCTCGGCTGGCGCGAACGCTTCGACGCCGAACAGAACGCGCGCAAAAATAGGTTGAAGGCCAACTCACCGCGGGAGGGTTTCAAAGCTTTTTTGGAGCGCAAAGGAATAAGTTAGTCCGTGCCACAACACAATGGTGTAGTGTCGCATCCGCGGTTTGCCTTGCCACAAGTATGTCATTTCAATCCTTCGATAGTCTGTCAGAAGATCTTCCTCGAAGTACCGTTGACACTTTGCTTCCTTCTTGAATATATCTCCGCCAGATCATTTGATTTCTCGAGCGTATCTCAGGAGTTTCATTCATGGCTCTCAGCGTTGAAGAAAACGAACTGATCACCCACGTCGGTCCAGGCACGCCTTGCGGCGAGATGATGCGCCGCTATTGGCATCCGATTGGTTTGAGCGCCGAGCTCAAGAATCGGCCGATCCGACGGCGGTTATTGGGCGAAGATTTGGTAATCTTTCGCGACGATCAGGGCAGAGTCGGGCTGCTCGCGCTTCGCTGCGCGCATCGCGGCACTTCGCTCGAATTCGGCCATATCGAAGACGGCGGCTTACGCTGCTGCTATCACGGCTGGCTCTACGACATTGATGGAAAGATTCTCCAGACACCCGGCGAGCCAGCGGAGAGCACATTTAAGGATCGCGTCCGGCAGAAAGCTCACAAAGCTCAGGAACTCGCTGGAATTGTTTTCGCCTACATCGGCCCGGATCCCGCGCCGCTGTTGCCGCGCTGGGACGTACTGGTGCGAGAAGACGGCGTGCGTTCGCTTGCCGCGCGCCTGATCCACTGTAATTTCCTGCAGACCGTGGAAAACAGTGTCGATCAGCATCATTTCAAGTGGCTGCACCGGACGCCGAAAACGCGCTTGTGGAGCGATGAAAGGCTCACCTCCGAGGTGACCGAGTTCGGCATTCGCGATACCTTCACGCGCACCGTGACCGAAGGCACTTTCATGACGGTGAGCCACTACTTGTTTCCTAACATGAACAAGGTCGGCTATCACTTGAACGAAGATCATCCCGCGGCATTCGCGGCGACCCATGAAGGCTATGAAGCGTTGCGCTGGCGGGTGCCGGTGGACGACACGAACACCATGCATTTCACTCTTTATTTCGCGCCAGTCATCGACGGAAAAGTATCGGCAAGAGTGCCCAAGGACCAGTCCACGCAGGGATTGGGCGACAGCACGCCGGGCAAATACCGCTGGGACGACGAGACCGGCTGGATTGCGCGCGGCGATCAAGACCGCTGCGCCCAGGAGAGTCAGGGATCGATCTTCGACCGCAGCGGCGAGCATTTAGGTAAGTCGGACGAAGGCGTGATTATGCTCCGGCGTATGTACAAGGAGTGCATCGACGCGGTGCAGCGCGGTGAAGACCCCGTCGGGATCATCCGCGATCCGATGAAAAACAAAATTCTCGCTCCGGTCCCGGGTGAGTTTCAGGTAAGCTGATCGGAGGCAGGATGAAATCCGCAAAGACGGCGTTGCGATTGAGCTTACCTCTGCTCGCGCTCACTTTTATCGTAGCGTCGCATCTCCATGCAGCGGATAGCATGGAATCGCTTGTCACCGGCGCTAAAAAAGAAGACGAGCTTGTCTTCGTCGCCGGTGCGCAAACTTTCGGCGGACGCAAAGGGCTCTCGGAACTCGAAGCGGCGTTCAACAAGCGCTTCGGCCTGAATATGAAAATCAGCTTCGCCGCCGGCCCCGACATGAATGCCCGCGCGGCGCGGCATATCACTGAAATTAAATCCGGACGAAAAGTTTCATCCGACATTTTTTTGGGATCGCAGTCTCATCATGCGCTGCTGCACAAGGAAAACGCCTTGGAAAAGGTAACCTACTCGGCGATTTTTCCTTGGGTGACCAAAGAAATGGAAATTTTTCCAAATGAATCGGTGCTGACCTACACATCGCCCAACGGTATCGTTTACAACGCCAACTTGATTCCTAAAGATAAGGCGCCGAAAAATTACGCCGATCTCGTCGATCCAAAATTGAGTCCGACTTGGGCGGGCAAGATTGCGATTCCACCCTATGTCGCGTGGCTTGCCGAGCTCTCCCTTGTCTGGGGTCAGGATCGCGTTAAGGTCTACGCCCGTAAGCTTGTCGCCATCAGCGGCGGACGTTTACGCTATAGCGAAGAGGAGCGGGTAGTGAGCGGAGAATTCCCCATCATGGCGAACTTTGGCGATGCGTTGAGCGCGATGTGGACGTGGCAGCCAAAGGGCGCGCCACTGGTCGCGGTGCCCGGTGTCACGCCGGTCAATACCGATTATTTTCAACTGAGTGTGCCCAAAAACAGCGTGCATCCCAATCTGGCCAAGCTCTTTGTTGCGTTTATGACCACCAAAGAAGCCCAAGGCGTGCTGCAGAAATATGAATCACGAAGCTCCCATTTGGTCGAGGGCAGCTTGATGCAGAAGTATCTAAAGGAAACCAAAATTATGGTTCAGGAGCCAAAGTTGTCGATCAACTATTATTTGAAAAATGAGGACGCAGAAGGACTACAATTCAAAGAGGAACTGGCAAAGATTTTAAAAGGATCCTGATGAGCTCCTGGTGCCTTTCGGCCGTCACCCCCCCGAACGCTTTTATCGAGGGTCCAGTTCCGGATTAGCTAGATTCCCGCTTGAAATATGCGGGAATGACGACCGGGAATAAACGTCGTTCCTGTCAACCGGAGGTTGCTTGATGTTATCCAGAGACGAAAACGACCTGCTCACGCGCGTCGGGCCCGGAACACCGTGCGGCGAAATGCTTCGGCGCTACTGGTGGCCGATCGGGTTCAGCGAACTCGTTGCAGAGAAGCAGAGTCCGACCAAAGTTCGTCTACTGAGCGAAGACTTCGTCCTTTTTCGGAATGGCGCGGGACATCTCGGCTTGCTCGAACTGCACTGCTCCCATCGCGGCACTTCCCTCGAATTTGGACGGGTCGAAGATCAGGGAATTCGCTGCTGTTATCACGGCTGGCTCTACGACACGGCTGGCCGTTGTTTGGAGCAGCCCGCCGAGCCGGCGGACAGCACATTCAAAGATCGTATCCGCCATCCGGCCTACAAAGTTCGGGAGATCGCCGGTTTTATCTTCGCTTACTGGGTCCGGATCCTGCGCCGCTCTTGCCCCGTTACGATTTATTCTTGCAAGAGAATGGCGAACGGGTCATCGGCGCCGGCACCGAATACTGCAACTGGCTACAGCGCGCGGAAAATTCCGTGGACCAGACGCATCTGGTCGCGCTTCATGCTCCCGAATACCCGCAGATGGCGCTAAAAAGGCCGGAGATTGGCTGGCAGAAAACTGTGTACGGCGCCAAGGTTACGATGCACGTGCCCGGGGTCTCCAAACCGAAGCATTCGCATTGGGTGTTTCCATCTCACACGCGGCATACGACCGCCCGCAAGGATCGCGTCCCGGATCATGCCATTCGGTTTCGAGTGCCCACCGACGACACGACGACGAAAACTTTCTGGTTACGTTTTACACCGAACGACGAAGCGAACCACGGCCGCCCGCTAAGGTTAAAGACGGTGGGCTTCGAAGACGACAAACCGGGAGTTTACACTCGCGTTAACGACGGCTGGTGGGGCATCGCATCGCATGATCAAGACCGCGTTGCCCAAGAATCTCAAGGTGAGATTTACGACCGCAGGAATGAACATCTGGGCGCTTCGGATGAAGGGGTTATCTTGCTGCGCCAGACCATCAAAGAATCCATCGATGCCGTACGCCAAGGACGGGATCCTTTCTGGATTCTCCGTAGTCCCGAAGAAAACGAAAAAATAACTTTCGACGCGAGTATGGCCGAAATCGCCGCCCTCGGTTGACTCCAAGAGCGCCAGCGTGGAACCGGCGTTACTGGTCATCTTTTAGCTTGTACTCTTCGAGTTTGCGGTAGAGCGTGGTGCGATCGACACCGAGGATCTTCGCTGCCTCGGTCTTGTTCCCGTTTGTCGCGTCCAGGACTTTCGCGACATATTCCCGTTCGAGATCGCGTAGTGTGAGCTGCCGGGTTAGCGCTTGAGCCAAAACGACCGATGACTCGCCGTCGGCGACGACATTCGCCGGCAGATCTTGCAATCCTATTCGAGATCCCTTGCCCAAAAGCACCGCGCGCTCGATCATGTGTTCGAGCTCCCGAATGTTACCTGGCCAATCATAATTCTTAAGCGCGGCCAGAGCCTCCGCATCGATCCCGTCCACCTGATGTTTCGCTCCGGCGGCAAACTTCTCGACGAAATGCCGCACCAGTAGCGGCACATCATCGCCGCGATGGCGTAGTGGCGGCAACTCGATCCTAATCACGTTCAGCCGGTAGTAGAGATCTTGACGAAATTTATCGCTGCGCACCAGTTCTTCGAGATTTCGATTACTCGCGGAAAGCACGCGTGTATCGACTTTTTCTCCTTGATTCGCGCCCAGCGGACGCACTTCCTTATCTTCCAAGACGCGCAGGAGTTTCGTCTGCAGCGTCACCGGCAATTCGCCGATCTCGTCCAAAAAGAGCGTCCCGCCGTTTGCCTCGCGGAACAGACCGCTGCGGTCTTTGCGCGCATCGGTGAATGCGCCGCGCACATAGCCGAACAGCTCACTTTCGAGCAGCGTTTCCGGAATCGCCGCGCAATTCACCGCAATGAAGGGCCCGCTCGCGCGCGAACTGTTGGCATGAATCGCCCGCGCAATCAGCTCTTTTCCGGTACCGCTCTCCCCTTCGATGAGGATATTGGCGGGTAAGTCACTCACTTGCGCGACGGTTTCGAGGATTTTTTGCATCGCCACGCTCTGACCGATAATGTTCTGGAATCGGTGATGGGCCCGTACTTCCGTACGCAGGCGCTGAACCTCTTGTTCGAGTCGTTTTTGTTCGAGCGCGCGTTTGATCTGAATTAATATTTCCTCATTACGAAATGGCTTAGTCACGTAGTGAAATGCGCCGGCGCGCATCGCCTCGACAGCGCTTTCGATGGTGCCGAAGCCTGTGATCAAAAGCACCAAAGCGCCGTTATCAATCTCGCGCAGTCGCTGAACCAGCTCGACACCGCGCATCTTGGGCATCATGAGATCGGTGATAGTCAAGTCGAAATAAGATTGACGAGACTTCTGAAGTGCCGTCTCGCCCTCATATGCAACATCGGTCTCGTACCCTTCCTCGCGCAACAGATCGATCAGCAGCTGACACATGGCGCGATCATCGTCGACGATGAGAACCCGGCCGTGGTTGGCGATCGGCTCCTGGGTAGCGGGAATCATCGTGTTGCCGCCCTCTTTTCCCAAACCGCATCTTCCTCACGGTCTGTAGGGAGAAGAATGCTGAATCGAGTGAAGCTGCCCGGCTCACTTTGCGCGCGAATTTCACCGCCGTGGTCCTTAACGATGCCATAGCTCACCGAAAGACCGAGCCCGGTCCCTTCGCCGATGTCTTTGGTTGTGAAAAAGGGGTCGAACACCTGACCGATGTGCTCGGGGGAGATCCCTGCGCCATTGTCTTCAAATTCGATGCACAACCGCGGCTGCTTATCGTTCGCGGCCTCGTTTGCGTCAAGAACACGCGCCGCGCTGATTTTAATGCGGCCGCCGTAAGGTAATGCCTGCAAGGAATTCACCAATAGATTTAGGAATACTTGCTGCAATTGATCGGCATCAGCAGAAACCAAAGGCAATGATTTGTCGGCTTTGAGATCGATGATTATGTTCTTTTCGGCAATCTTATGCTCGAGCAGCCCGATCACCTTTTCGAGCAGCGTTAACAGCTCGACCCTACGGAAGGCCGGTTCACGGCGGCGCGAAAATTCGAGCAGTTGACGTACAATCCCCGCAATTCGATCGATCTGAGAGCGAATGGTTTGCAAGTTATCGTTGACTTCTTTCTGTGTGCGCGGGCGGCGCAAAAGAAACTCGGCGCGGCCACCGATAATATTGAGAGGGGTGCCGATCTCATGTGCTAATCCGGCGGCGAGTTGCCCCACGGAAGCCAACTTATCGGACTGACGGAGGCTGCGCTCGAGATTCAACCGCTCACGCTGTTCTTGAACGAGTTTACGGTAGAGCTCCTGGAGCCGATGGCACATTTGATTGAACTCCACAGCCAGCGAGCTGATCTCATTGTGTCCTTCGACCTCAAGCCGCTTTTCCCAATTGCCCTCGCCGATCTCGCGGACGCCGTTGATCAGTTGCTTGATGGGTTTCGTGAGACTCCGTTGAACCAGGAAGACAATGACAAAACTTAGGAGCGCTATCAAAACCAAGGTTGTCAAAATAATCCGATTACGGCGAGTCTCCAGGGTCAAATTGTAGCCGACCCCGCGCCGCGCAAGAACAAAGGCCCCGACGAGACCGTTATTTCTGTCCAGGATCGGTTCGATCCGATAATAGACCGGGTGTGCAGGGCTCTCGATGTACCCATCGATCGCCTTGCCGCTTGTCAAGACCGCTTTTGGGTCGATATCGAGCACCGTGCGAGGATCAAGAGCAGGGTACCCTGCCGTATCAGTCAAAGAGGCGGAGGTCGCGATCGGCTTCGCTGATGTATCGTACACTACGACGGCATGGATATTCCCTGACTGTCCAATGTTATCGATGAAGCGTTGCGTTGCGTTGATATCGCGCTCATCACTGTAAATGTAGCGCAACGCTGCTTGGATCGAGTGACTCAAGCCTATCATCCCAACGCGCATTTCTCGCAGCGTGTTTTCTCGATCTTGTTCTATGCTCCAGTAGCCGTGGAGCGACATGATGATAACCAATGTCGCCACGAATGATAAAATGAGTTTGGTTCCGAGATTCATCGGTTTATAGACCTGCTCGTCCTGGGATGACCGTATCAGGTCGAATCATGTGGTGATTTGCATCAGCCTGTGGGTATTTGCAACAGCGTTATTGCAGGCCACTTTCCTCGTCAATTAGCCTCGCAGCCACTCACATAATGGATCGCCGTGGCATCTTGCAACAGTGCTTCGCTTGATTGATCACGCTAAAGATTGATTACCAATTGATTCTGACGAGTTAAGTAATGGCATCGCAATTGCGGAACCAGCGCCAACAAACATGCTGATTGTGCTCAGCGCGTTCAATGCTTTTAGAGGAGGATGAATATGTCAGTTTTCAAAAAAATCTGCACCGGGCTTTTGCTGTCTTCGCTCCTGGCGCTTGCCGGATGTCCAGGGATGGCTCAGCAGGGCGGATCATCATCAGGCGACTCCGGCAATGAAGCACCCCCGGCAGAAGCGCGATAGCTTCTAGGTTTGGCCACAGCACTTCGGTGGAATTGTCCGTGAGCCGGAGTGCTGTGGCAGATTTTTTTGCTGGTCGCCCAGGGATAAAAACTTGCGGCGATTTTGTGTTTGCGCTCCCCTGCGCGCAAGAGTAGTTGTCCGTCGTCGCATAGGTTGCTGGCGTTATTTTTTGTAAAGCGCGTCAATAAACCCGCTCTGCTCGATCCGTCTCACCAACGACGAGTCGATAATTAAATTAGCATCGGTCTGTTTGGCTTGAGGATATTCGAGGGACAAAATATCCAGTCCGCTTCTGATCACCGGCAGCGAAGGCAATGGCACCTGCTCCATCTCGCCGACTGTCGATTGATACGATTCCTCCATCACTTCGTCGCTGGCACCGCGCAAGTATTTGCGCCAAACCGCGATGCTCTTTTGCTTGTTGGTTTTAAAGATTGCGATCCCTTCAATCAGCGCCTTCGAAACTCTTTCCAATAGCTCACCATTTTTGCTGACGGTCTGCCGCAATGTCGTCACGGTATTGTAGGGATATACGATTCCGAGTTTTTCGTAGCTGACCAATTCTCGGAAGCCCATTTTCTTGGCAAGCAAAGCCTGAGGACCCGAAAACGAGGCGGCATCGACAACACCGCGTTCCATCGATTGTAAAGCCAGGGCGGGTTCTCCGACCGGCAGTAGTCGCACGTCCCGGTCCGGAATGAGATTCATTTTGCTGCGCAACACATAGCGCACCATTGTATCCGCCAGTGCGCCGGGTCGGCCGGTGCCGATAACCTTGCCCCTTAGATCTTCCGCGCTTTTGATCTCAGGCTTGCTGACGATCACGCCCGGCACGCGATTAACGAATGTGAGGATGATCACCTGATCTTTGACGCCGAGAACGTGGGAAGTCAGAGCGCCGGTTCCCGTCGCCACAACCAGTGGAGTCTCACCGCTCATCAACAACTGCTGCGGACGCGCGCGGCCGGCATAGACAGCTTTGAGATCGACCCCGTACTTCCTGCCCAGGCGATCCTCAACCGCAATCCAGAGCGGCACATAGTGCCCGGAAAACGAGGAATAGCCAATCGTGAGAGCTTCATTCGCCGGCGCGGCTTCGACGCGGGATCTTAATCCTGTCCACAAGAGCACAAGCCAAGCCGCACTCAGAGCGAATTGCTTACGAGACATACGGAAGTTCATCAGTCCCGTTACCATCGGACAGGTGCCGCGTCAACGAGCTAACTTCGTGGTCGATCGTCTAAGAGAAACGAAACTAGCGGTACAACTGCTCGAAGAAACCCGATTTTTGAATTTCGTCAAGCAGGCTCAGATCCCAGTTGTCTTTCTCGCTCAAGCGCTTGGCTTGGGGAAAATCCAACGCCGCCAAATCCAGTAGGGCGCGCACCGCGTCCATCTGCGGGCGCAAGCTGGGTTCGGCACGCATAGAGATCTCATCGTACAAATAGGCCATGATGTTGAGATCCGGATTACGGACGTATTTGGAAAAGATTTTCAGGCTTTCGTCCTTGTGCGATTTCAAATACTGAATCGCCTCCATATACCCGCGCAAAAAACGTAAGAGCTGAGCGCGACTCTTTTGCGCCATCATTGTCGAGGTGTTCAGGCCGCCGCCGATGTTGGCCACATCGATTTTCGTGAGAATGCGCATACCCGCCTTCTCTGAAATCATATCCGACGGCGGCGTGAACATGGTTGCATGAATAACGCCGCTCGAGAGTGCCGCCACGCGAGCGGCCGGTCCGCCGTCACCGACCGAGAGGAACGTCACGTCTTTGCTCGCATCCATGCCGTTGTCGCGCAGTAGCTTGACCACCCGCGCATAGGCGGCATCTCGGCCGGGTGTGATACCGATGACTTTGCCCTTTAGATCGCGCACCGTCTTGATGCCGGCTTGCGTGACCATCGAATAACCCAAGGTGTTGGTGGTCGTGCCGACTCGCGTCAACGCCGCTCCCTGAAGAATCGCCGTGGTCACACCAAGATCCGAGCCGATGATGAAATCAACGCGGCCGCCGAGCAATGCGGATACCGTACGCGAGCCGCCACGCAGAAAGATCAATTCGACATCCAGGCCATGCTTCTTCCAAATTCCTTTGTCCGCCGCTACCCACGACGGCGCAAAACCAGTCGCCAGTGACGGGAACCCGACGCGAAACGGTTCAGCGGCGAAGAGTCCTACCGCGCGCACGAGTATCGATAGAATAAGGGCGGGATAGAAAAATTCCTTAAGTTTCATTCCGTGACTGAATCAAGGCGACGGGCACAGTGAATATAACACAACCGCGTCCACCAAATCTTCATGCGGGTCTTTTGTGTTGTCGTTGCCTCGGCAGGCTAGTAAAATATCACCTGTCGGGAGGTTCGTATGCCGCGGAGCGTCGTGCATATTTCCGGTCATATTATCGACTCCCTGATTCTCCCTAAAATCCTCGACATCATCATCAGCCTCGGCGCCGAGTTCCAAATCCTCGATATTCATATCGGACAGCGCCGCGCCGATCGCAGCTCGGCGCGGGTTCAGATCGACGCACCTACCGAAGAATCACTGCAACAAATATTGGCCAAGGTAAAAGAGCACGGCGCGTTGCCGTTGGACACCGAAGATGAGGTCGTTCGATTCGAAGCCGCGCCTACGGACGGAATTTTCCCCGGTGATTTTTACGCGACGACAAATCTGCCGACCTTGATACGCTTAGACAATCAGTGGGTCGAGGTTGAACACCCGGAGATGGACTGCGGGATTCGAGTGCTCCCGCAAAGCCGACGTGCGGAAACTGTTCCCATGCACCGGGTCAAAAAAGGCGACTTTATCGTGATCGGCCATGGGGGCGTGAAGATCGTACCTATGGAGCGGCACGTGCCGCGGGAACCATTTGAGTTCATGTCGAGCTCGATTTCGACGGAACAGCCAAAGGGATTGATGATCCGAGAAATCGCCGACTCTATGATACGGGTGCGAGCGGCGCAAGGTCGCATTCTGGTCGTCGCCGGCCCCGGGCTGGTGCACACGGGCGCGGCGCGCCATCTCATCGAGCTGATTGAGAATGACTTTGTCCAGGTTCTGTTCGCCGGCAATGGGTTGGCCGTGCATGATATCGAAAGCGCGCTCTACGGCACATCTCTGGGCGTCTATTTGGATAAAAACATTCGGGCCAGCGAAGGCCATGAGCATCACCTGCGCGCGATCAACGCGATAAGAAAAGTGGGCGGAATCCGCCAAGCGGTCAAACAAGGCTTGCTTCAGCGTGGCATATTTTATAGCTGCGTCAAAAAGGGCGTGGATTTTGTGCTGGCGGGCTCCATCCGCGACGATGGACCGCTGCCCGACGTTATCACCGACACGCTCCAAGCTCAGGAGGCGATGCGCGAGAAGGTGCGCAACGTGAGCTTTGCGTTGATGATGGCGACAACCCTACATGCGATCGCCACCGGTAATCTCCTTCCGGCAACCGTCAAGACAGTGTGCGTCGACATCAATCCCGCTGTCGTCACCAAGCTTTGCGATCGCGGCACTTTTCAGGCCGTTGGCCTTGTGACCGACGTCGAGCCTTTCTTGCGCGAGCTTTCCCAGTACCTCAGGCAGGGCGACAACCCCGCGGACGCACGTCAATGATGCTCTGCAATACTGAGCGGAGGTTAGAATGGGCCTGTTGATGTGCCCGCCGGCTCACTACGGCATCGAATATGAGATCAATCCCTGGATGAGCACGAGGCGGCAGAGCGATCCGCAGCGTGCGCGCAGCCAGTGGTCCGATCTGCGTCACATCCTGCAGCATCGCTTATCCTTGCAAGTGGAGTTTATCGACGCGGTCGCCGAACAGCCGGATATGGTCTTCACCGCCAATGCCGGCCTTGTCTGGCGGCATAAGTTCATCGCGAGCAACTTTCGCCACGAAGTAAGACGTGGTGAGGTTCCACACTTCATCGAATGGTTTCGGCGGCGAGCATTCGAGATCGTTCGTCTGCCGGATGAGCTTTTTTTCGAGGGCGAAGGAGACTTACTGGCATGCGGCGATGTCTGGTTTGCCGGTTATCACATTCGCTCTGACGTCCTCGCGCACCAGCGGGTTGCTGAAATCATCAACGCTGAAGTGCTGTCCCTGGAGTTGACCAACCGCTGGTTTTATCATCTCGACACTTGCTTTTGTCCCCTGGACGCGGAACGTGCGCTTTACTATCCGCCTGCATTTGATCGCTATGGACAGGAAGTCTTGCAGAGCCGCATCGCGGAGCTGATTCCCGTTTGCGCCGCAGAGGCACAGCGCTTTGCCTGCAATGCAATCGTCGCCGACAATGCGATCGTGCTGAATGAGGGCTGTCCCGAGGTGCGGCAAAGATTGCAGCAACTGGGATTTACCGTACACGAAACCCCGCTCGATGAGTTCATCAAGGCCGGCGGCAGCGCGAAATGCATGGTACTCACGATCACGTGACGCTCTGATATCCCGGGCCACAGCGAGAAAGGACCGGTCTCTTACCGCGCTGTGCCTACATTGTCGTCTTCAGGGAGTGTTGGTGCGAGGTTGTCTTTCAAGCGCATGGACATTGCACGCTATCGATACCCTTCGGCCTGCATGCTGAACAATCGCGCATAAATTCCTTCGATCTGGAGGAGCTCTGCATGGCTACCCATCTCAGCTATCCGTCCGGAGTCAATCACAACGATCCGATCTGCCATTCGAACCGTGGAAAATCGATGCGAGATCAGGATCGCCATCTTGCCTTCCGTCAGCTCTTTGAAGTGTTGAAAAATCTCATATTCCGTTTGCGCATCCAAGGATGCGGTGGGCTCGTCGAGTACCAAAATCTCGGCATCGCGCATGAAGGCGCGCGCCAGCGCGATTCTCTGCCATTGACCGAGCGACAGCTCATGTCCTCCGTGAAACCAGCGACCGAGCGTTGTCTCATAACCGTCCGGGAGTTTTTCAATGATCGCCTCAGCGCCGCTCTTACGCGC
>Ga0207683_10002403_pt1 | contig 16353 bp, 17 predicted proteins | sample KBSM73metaG_FD_184333 | JGI IMG/M metagenome (GOLD analysis project Ga0207683, IMG submission 184333) | Miscanthus rhizosphere microbial communities from Kellogg Biological Station, Michigan, USA - KBS M7-3 metaG (SPAdes) (version 2) | ecosystem: Host-associated > Plants > Roots > Rhizosphere >... | reverse complement strand
GGATCGATCAGGTAAACGAGAAGGATGGATTGGCGATGACCTGCCGGCAGCGCTGCAGCTCAGTCAACAATGCCTGGGCCGACGAAGGCCGCCCGCCCGGCTCAGACGCTAGCATCGAGCGAAGCAGAGTAACGACGGGATCGGGCACATGTGCGAGCGCTAATTGTTCAACCGGCAACGCCTCAGCGCGAGGTTTTCCAGCCGAGCTGCCCCGAAACGGCGCCCGGCCACAGAGCAGATACCAAAGCGTCGCGCCCAACGAATAAATATCCGACCGCGTATCCACCGACGCCCGCTCTGCGCGAAGTTGCTCCGGACTCGCGAAATCGGGAGTACCAGAAAATCTGACGCGAGTCTCGTCGCCTTCGGCCGAACTCATCGCGACAGACTTGGCCAACCCAAAATCGATCACTTTAACGACCAGCGCATCAGGGTCGCGGGACTCGCTGCGGACAATCATTAAATTGCTGGGCTTGAGATCCCGATGGACCAACCCATGCGCCTCAGCCGCGATGAGAGCACGCGCCACTTGAACGGCTACTTCCAGGGCAAGATACGGCGGAAGGAGGCGATTGCGGCGGACGTACGCCTCGACGGTTTCCCCTTCGATCAGCTCCATTGCATAGAAACACCGACCGGTCTCGGTTTCACCAAAATGGAAGACCGCCGCGACATTTGGGTGCCGCAATTGTGCGGCCGCGCGCGCCTCGCGCCGGAACCGTTCGCGCGAATCAGGATCCCCAGAATAACGCGCACTGATAATCTTGAGCGCAACCAGGGAGCCGAGCGTTAGGTCACGGGCACGGTAAGTAATTCCCATCGCACCACGCCCTAGCTCATCCAGGGTAACTCCATCCTCACGGCAACAAATCTCAAAATCTTGGAAACGACGATTCTCGGAGACGGGCTCGTTAGGCCCACCGAGGAGCAGGCAATTTAGACAACCGAGCTTGCTGGTCTCACCTTGCAGGGGTGCGCCGCATTCCGCGCAACGCACCTTGTCTGCTTCACTTTGTGACATCGGTGACGAGTCTTCCCAAAAGCATTCCTATCCGATGAGAATCTGGCGAAAATGACGCAGCTCTTCGTCCACGTCGTCGGCTGGGCCAATTGTGCGGGCAACTTCTTCGCGCAACAACTCGGCGTACCGCAGACGGAGCCGTAAGAGATGGCTTCGCAGAGTTCCGACGGGCATCTCCAGCCGCGCCGCGACATCCACCTGGTTCGGCAGCTCTGCGCCGCCGCAAAGGAAAGGCTTCAGTTCGTTGAAAAGCCGCGTCTTCGCTCCCTCAGGAAACTCTTCGGCCAAGTGGGCGAGCGCACAGCCTACAAGCGCACGCGCCCAACGCTGTTGATACGCCTGCTCCTCGTCCGAAAAGGTTACGGGTTCGCACGCGTGATTTGCTTCCGCGGCTTCGATCTCGGTGTCGAGGAGGACGAACTCGCAATCGCCGCCACGCTTTTTGGCATGCTCACGATCCCAGACGTTGGCGAGGTAATGCTTCATTGAAGCCAGAAGAAACGATCGAAACTTTCCCCTGCTACGTTCGGCATGCAGGTATCCCTTGTTCGTAAGAAAATAGGCGAAAAAGCCTTGGACGAGATCCTGCGCGTCGGCCGGCGCGTAGCCTCGCCGACGGACGAAGCTGTAGAGAGGCGGCCAATAATCGCGACAGAGCCGGGTGAGAGCAGCGTGTGATGCGCCCGTCGCCACATCTTCGCCATCGCGGCAAGCGCTGAGTACGCTCCAGTGGGTCGTATTAAACGCTGCTCCTCCGTCCCGCAGCGTGCCTGGGGTCGGCTTCATGGGCCAAAACAGTAAAATGAACCATGCGACATGTGCAAGAACATTCAGCGAGAAGGGCTTCCTCCCGACAACAAGCCGACAATGATCCCGGTTTTTGTCCGATCTATCTGGCGAACGATCTACTCCTCACGTCAGTTTCCTGGGGCGCTTTTTTTGTCGGCAGGAACAACAAGAGCGTCGCAAATACTAGCAGCGCAATCCCCACCACCTCCAGACTGCTTTGCACATTTCCAGTTCTTTGCTGAATCAAACCGACGACATACGGGCCGACAAATCCTCCAAGACTGGCAATCGAGGTAATTAGCGCAATCCCAGAGGCCGCCGAGAAACCGGTCAGCAATTCGCAAGGCAGAGCCCAGAAAGGACCGGCCGCCCCATAAATGCCAGCCGCGATCAGGCTGAGGAGCGCAATAGAGAGAAGGGTGGAATGACTTGCGCCGAACAGCAGACAAGCAATTCCTCCGACACATGCGGAAATCGCAGCATGCCATCGTCGCTCCCGCCGGCGATCGGAACTCCGGGAAATGAGAATCATGAAGACTAGCCCCGCAATGTTAGGCACCATCACGAGAAGTCCGATTGTGGTATTGGAATATCCACTCGATAATTTCTTCACAATCTGAGGTAGAAAGACGGCTGCTATGAACAACGCGGTGCCCAGGGCGAAGCCGATGCTTGCGAGATGCCAGACGCGGCCGTTAACGAGCGCTCCTGCCGCCGAAACCGAAAGAGCTTTGCGCTTTTCCTCACTTTCCCGTTCCAGCTCTTGAGTAATCCAATTTTTTTCGTCGTCGGCCAGGAAGCTGGCCTCGGCCGGACGACTTGGAAGCAAGCCGTAGGTGAGTACCCCACCGATTACGGCCGGAATTCCCTCGAGGATAAAGAGCCAACGCCAACTGCTGAGGCCCAGCCAGTGAATGTGGTCGAGGATGAGCCCTGAAAGAGGGCCCCCCACGATGCTTGTAATAGGTATACCGATTAACAAGAGCGCCAGTACCTGAGCCTGTTCGGGTCGACGAAACCAGTAGGTCAAATACAAGATAATTCCCGGGAAGTAGCCTGCTTCGGCCGTCCCAAGCAAAAAGCGCGCAAGGTAGAGTTGGTGCATATTTTGCACCAATCCGGTTAGCGCGGAAACCAACCCCCAGATAATCAGGATACGCGCCAGCCAAATGCGCGCACCGATCTTGTGCAGAATAAGATTGCTCGGGATTTCGAACAGAGCATAGCCGATAAAAAGGATCCCAGCCGCGAGCCCAAACTGGTGGCTTGTGATGGCCAGATCCTTGTCCATCTCGACTTTCGCAAACCCAATGTTAATGCGATCGAGAAACGAAATGATGTAGAGGAGCAGGATGAACGGAATAATCCTGAGCTTCAGCTTCCGTATCGTCCTGACTTCGATCGAGATCGGCGCTATCGCTTCTCCTTCGTTCATCATTTCAGCTTGCGCCTGACGAGGCCGGAAAGACCAGCTTTTTTCTGCCTTCGATGGAGTTACTGGCAAAGAAAGCGGGTCTTGTGTTAAGCTTTCGGCATGGCTTTTACCCTTCACCAGCTTCTAACACAGACGGCCGCTCGCCAGCCGGAGCACGAGGCAGTCCGCCTGTTGACCGAGGCGCTCACCTATGGCGAGTTGGATCGGCTTAGCAACCAAATAGCCCACAGCCTGATCGCGAACGGAGTCGTGCGGGGCGATCGCGTTGGAATTTACCTGCAAAAGTCGCCCTCAGCGATTGCAGCGATTTTTGGAATTATGAAAACGGGCGCGTGTTATGTCCCGGTCGATGCCAATGCGCCTGGCCTTCGCCTTGAGGAGATCGGACGGCAATGCGGATTCCGCGCACTCGTTACCAGTAGCGGGCTCTATCAGAAGCTGGCCAGTTCGTTTCACCAGGAATGCCCAATGAACGCCATCCTGTTTGTCGACAAAGCGCCCGACGCAAAATTGCCTCTACCGACTTTCACACTCGCTGAAATCGCGTCGCAGCAGCCCGGGGAAGACCCGGCCGTCCCGGTCATCGATAATGACCTTGCCTATATCCTTTTCACTTCCGGTTCCACCGGTGTGCCGAAAGGCGTGATGCTTTCGCATCTCAACGCGCTGACTTTCGTCAACTGGAGTGTCGCGACTTTCAACGTCACCGCAGAGGACCGGCTCTCCCAGCACGCTCCCTTCAACTTTGACCTTTCAACCTTCGATATTTTTGTTGCGGCCGCTACTGGCGCGGCGCTTTCGCTCGTTCCCGAGGGGTTGGCGGTTTTCCCATTGCAGTTGTCTTCTTTCATCCAAGACCAACGCATCACGATCTGGTATTCCGTTCCGATGGTGCTGACGCTCCTGCAGGCGCGCGGCAAGTTGGAGGAGCGTGATCTTTCCGCCCTGCGCTGGGTTCTTTTTGCCGGCGAGGTCTTCCCGACAAAGCACCTGCGGACTTTGATGGAAAAATTGTCGCATCCTCGCTACGCCAATCTTTACGGACCGACGGAAACAAATGTTTGCGCCTATTACGAGGTCGAGCCGCTCTCGCCCGACGAGACGGCGCCGATCCCGATCGGCAAGGCCTGCGCAAATACCGACCTTATTCCGATCAGTGCGGATGGAGAAAGAGTAGTTACGACGAACAAGGAAGGGCTTCTTTATGCGCGGGGCTCGACCGTTATGCAGGGCTACTACGGACGCCCTGAAGCTTCCGCGGCGTGTTTCATCCCGAACCCGTTTGCCTCGGGCCGCGAGGAAAAACTTTATTGCACGGGCGATTGGGTCACTCTCGACGAAAAGGGAAATTACCTCTTTGTCGGCCGCAAGGATCACATGATAAAAACGCGCGGTTACCGGGTGGAGCTCGGAGAGATCGAAGCCGTCATGGTGGCACACCCAGCCGTGGACGAGGCGGTGGCTCTGCCCATTCCCGACGAAGCGATCGGTAACACAATTCATGCGGTGGTGACGATTGCAGACAGCCAATCGCTCGACGTCATAAAATTAAAGCATCATTGCGCTGAGAAGCTGCCAGCCTACATGGTGCCCGAGAAGATCGAATTCCGAGAGTCGCTCCCGAGAACCGACAACGGAAAGATTGATCGGCGACGCCTTGTCGGCGAACTGACGCCAGCAACGAAGTAAACGGGCTGGAACAAACCGAGGCGACCTCGATCCGAGCCAACTATTTTCGGTTTACGTGTGCGTGAGGATTCAGCACAGTCTGCGCCCGCTCCAGATCGGCCGGAATTCCGATGTCGATGAACAATCCGTCTGAAACGACGCCATAAACTGGCCCGCTGAGTAGTCCCGGAAAAACATCCTTTTCGAGCGAAATTGGTTTGCCCGCAGGCAGACCGGAGACGATTTCTTTTCGCACCAAGTAGATGCCAGCGTTGATCAGACCGGCACCTGTTCGCGTTCCCTTCTCCACGAACTCCGTCACGCGACCGTCCGAATCGATCGTGACGCTCCCATATCGCGCCACATCGGGCACGGTTTGCAGCACAATGACGACCGTCGCGTTCCGCTTCCTGAAAAGCTCGGTGGTGGCCGCGAGGTTCAGCTCGACGTAACTATCGCCGTTTAGGACCAAGACCGGATCGCTCAACAGCGGTTCCGCCAGCTTGAGAGCTCCGCCCGTTCCGAGCTGTTCGGTTTCTCGAGAATAGCTGATGCGCATGCCTAACTTCTTGCCGTCACCAAAAAAGGACTCGATTTGATCAGCCATATATCCGGTGCCCAAAACGGCCTGCTTCACCCCCTGAGATCGAACCTGCTCAAGGAGTAACTGAAGGAAAGGAACGCCCGCGACCAATGCCATCGACTTCGGCCGATCGCTCAAGACGGATCGAAGACGAGTCCCGAGGCCGCCGCATAGTATAAACGCCTTAATTGCAAGCTTTTGATCAATTCTGTTTGCTTCGTTCATCACTTCGGACTCGAACTTTAAAGGGATTCACCCACGGAGACAAGGTGCCTCAAATCTGAAGATGCATTCAAACCTCAGCAGGGCGAATAGCGTTCGCAAAAGGGAGGAAATCGGGGTATGTTCCCGACGAATTTATGGATCAATTGGTTATTCAAGATTTGCATGTCTCGATCGCAGATCAGGAGATCATTCGCGGTTTAAGCCTGACGATTCCCAAAGGAGAGGTGCATGCGATTATGGGACCCAACGGCTCGGGCAAGAGTACCCTGGCCAAGGTGCTGGCGGGTCACCCGGATTACGTAGTAACGAAAGGATCCGTCACGATGGATGGAGTGAATGTGCTTGATCTCGAACCGGACCAGCGGGCACGCAGCGGACTTTTCATGGCCTTCCAATACCCAAGTGAAATTCCCGGTGTGACGATCGCGAATTTCCTCCGTGCAGCGGTTCAGGCGCGCTTGCCGGAAGGGGAAGAGCTGGAGGCAACGGATTATTATGCGCGGCTCTACGAGAAAATGGACCTTCTTGAAATGGATCGCTCTTTTACCTCTCGGTCGGTCAATGAAGGTTTTTCCGGAGGAGAGAAAAAGCGGAACGAGATTCTGCAAATGGCCATGCTCGAGCCGAAATACGCGGTGCTCGATGAAACGGATAGCGGCTTGGACATTGATGCTCTCAAAGTGGTAGCCCACGGCGTGAACGCACTTCGCGGTCCGACCCTTGGGGTCCTCGTCATCACCCATTATCAGCGGCTTCTGAATTACATCGTCCCCGATTACGTGCACGTGCTGGTGAAGGGACGAATCGAACTGAGTGGAGGCAAAGAGCTGGCACTACAGTTGGAAGAAAAAGGTTACGATTGGGTGAAGGACGATATCGAAGAACCCGCCCTCGCCTAACGAGAACATTTATCAACAAGGAGACTGAAATGGTTAAGGAAAACACGACTCTCGACATCGAACGGAACATGGGCAATTTCGCCTACCCGGAGACGCACACGCATGATGCAGGGACCGGACTGAGCGAGAAGACAATCCATTACATCTCGGATGTGAAACAGGATCCAGATTGGGTACGGGAGTTTCGTCTCAACGCCCTCCGTACTTTCCTCAGCAAACCAATGCCGACGCACTGGGCGAGCAAGGATCTGGAGGCGATTGTGTTCGACAAGATCCGCTATTACCTGAGCGGTGGAACCCAACCAAAGCGCAATTGGGAAGACGTGCCCGAGGATGTGAAGCGCACTTTCGAGCGGCTCGGTATCCCGGAGCAGGAACGCAAGTTCCTGGCGGGTGTTGAAGCGCAGTTTGATAGTGAAGCCGTCTATTCCAACATCAAGAAGGCGGTGGGCGAACAGGGTGTAATTTTTGTCGGCAGTGCAGAGGGTTTAAAAGAGCATCCGGAGATTTTCCGGAAATGGTTCGGTAAAGTAATCCCAACCGGGGATAATAAGTTCAGCGCCCTCAACAGCGCTGTTTTTAGCGGAGGTTCATTCATTTACGTGCCCCCTGGCGTAAAGGTGAAACATCCGCTTCAGGCTTACTTCAGGATTAACGCCGAGAATTTTGGTCAGTTCGAACGCACCCTCATCATTGCTGACGAAGGAGCCGAGCTTACCTACATGGAGGGCTGCACCGCCCCGAAATTCAATACGGCCACGCTTCATAGCGCGGTGGTTGAGTTGGTCGCGCTCAAGGGAGCAAAAATTCAGTATATCACTGTTCAAAACTGGTCGAACAACGTCTTCAATCTCGTCACTAAACGCGGACTCGCCCATGAGGAAGCCGAAGTGAAGTGGATCGATTGTAATATCGGCTCCCGCCTCACAATGAAATACCCCGGAGTTGTCATGAAAGGCCGCAAGGCCCGTGGCGAAGTGATCTCAATCGCCCTTGCCGGGGACGGTCAGCACCAGGATACGGGCGCGAAGATGGTCCACGCCGCCGACGAAACGACGAGCAACATTATTTCCAAAAGCATCTCGATCGGCACAGGCCGCGCCACCTACCGGGGACTCGTCCATGTGCCGAAGCATCTCAAAAACTGCAAGAACAATACTGAATGCGATGCGCTTCTCATCAATGCCAACAGCCGCACAGACACCTATCCGGCGATCACAGTCCGCGGCACGGGTAACGCCGTGCAGCATGAGGCGAGCGTGAGTCAGGTTAGTGCCGAGCAAATTTTCTATATGCAGCAGCGCGGTTTGACCGAAGCCCAGGCGATGAGCCTGAGCGTGAACGGCTTTGTAAACGATCTCGTACGACAATTTCCAATGGAATATTCGGTCGAGCTAAAACGCCTGATCGAACTTGAGATGGAAGGTTCTGTCGGCTAGGGTTCTGACCGCAGTACGGACGCAGTTTGACGGCGGTCACCGGACCGCCTTTTGCGTCTCTGCCCGTTATGAGTACCTCGTCAGCTGTCCTCGAAGAAATGTCTGAAATCGCGCCTGAACCGACGCGAATTCTGGATGGGCTACGGAGCCTGGCGAGCGACAACCTGCCCAGTTGGCTCAATGATCAGCGGGCGTCGGCCTGGACACAATTCCAGAGCTTGCCGATGCCGGCTCGAACCGATCAGGCATGGCGTTTCTCCAGCATAGCGGCTCTCGATCTGGCGCCTTATAAGATGGGGCAACCGTTGTCAGCAGCCGATGCTCCCGCCCTTGTCGAACGTTCGGTAGGAATTGAAAATAACTCGGGTCGCCTAGTTTTTGCCGACGACCATTTTTTGCAGCGGGATGTCCTTCCTGAAACGCTACGCAAAGCCGGGGTCATTTTTCAGCCGCTCGAACGGGCGATCGTCGAGCACGAGGATTTGTTCCGGAAACACTTCATGAGTCAGCCGGCCACACTCGGCTCCGCGAAATTTGCTGCTCTTCACGAGGCCTTCGTTCGATCAGGAACTTTTCTCTACCTGCCGGCGGGTGTGGAGGTGGAATTGCCCCTCGAAACGTTTCATTGGTTGCATGCCGAAAACTCGGCAATTTTTCCGCACACCCTCGTTGTCGCGGAAAAATTCTCGAAGGTAACGCTGGTCGAACATTTCCGTTCGACCGACCGGCAACGTGCCGGTTTTGCTTGCGGCGTGAACGATCTAATTGTCGGGCCCGGTGCTAAAGTCACCTACATCTGCGTCCAGGATTGGAGCGACCGGACCTTGAGCATCCAAATCAACGCCACCACGGTCGCACGCGATGCCACCGCGTTGAATCTCTACGTTGGTTTGGGTGGAAAATTTTCCCGTCTCGAAAGCCTGAGTCGTCTGACTGGCGAGAACGCGCACAGCGATATGCTGGCGGTTTCGCTCGGTGACAATGAGCAGGAATTCGACGCGCGAACGTTGCAGGACCATGCCTCTCCGCACACCAACAGTGATCTGCTTTTCAAGAACGCGCTCAATGGGCGCGCCCGCGCAACTTTTGGAGGATTAATCCGGGTCGAGCCTCACGCCCATTTCACCGACGCCTACCAAAAAGTGCGCAACCTCCTGCTGAGCGACGACGCGGAGGCGAACTCGATGCCGGGCCTCGAGATCCTGGCCGACAACGTCAAGTGCAGTCATGGCGCGACCTCCGGCCAGCTTGGCGAGGACGAAATGTTTTACCTTCTCGCTCGCGGGATTCCCGCATCCGTCGCCCGGCACCTTCTGGTGGGCGGGTTCCTCAACGAAGTATTGGAACGTTTGCCCGACACCGCATTGGTTACGCAACTCGAAGAACTGATCGCGGCAAAGTTTGCCCGTCGTGGACGTTAATTGATTGCGTCTTTTCCGCGCAAAAGGTATTCTTGCTCGCATGGATGTGAGCGGCACGATTGAAAAGATTCTGTGCCAGAAACCTCCCGAGATCTGGTCGGTTTCCCCTGATGCAACGGTCTACGATGCGGTCGCGCTCATGGCCGAAAAGAACGTCGGCGCTCTGCTCGTGATGGAGAACGAAAAGCTCGTTGGCATCATCTCCGAGCGAGATTACTCGCGCAAAGTCATGCTGCGCGGGAAACGCTCCCGCGAGACGTTCGTCCGCGAAATAATGAGCAGCGAACTGACCATGGCGCATCCGCGCGAGACAGTTGAGGAATGTCTTCGCTTTATGACCGACAAGAGAATTCGCCACCTGCCGGTGATGGATGGTAGTTCCCTGCGCGGAGTTATTTCAATCGGCGACCTGGTGAAGGAAGTGATTTCCGCTCAAAGCGCGACGCTCGATCAGCTGCGCGATTATATTTCCGGCGGCTACCCGTCTTAGCCGAGCTGCCAGACTGTTTCTCCAGCGACGATCGTTCGCACCGCACGGCCTTTCAGTTTCCAACCGTCAAACGGCGTGTTTCGCGACGCCGACTGGAAAGTATTCGCGTCGACCGTCCATTCCAGGTTCGGATTGATCAGCGTGATATCAGCCGCTTCGCCTAACGACAGCGTGCCGCTTTTCAAGCCCAGGAGTTTTGCCGGGGTGACGGTCAACATTTCAATCAAACGAGACAATCCAATTGTCTTTTGTTGGTGAACGAGGAGATCGAGGAACAAAGCAAGCTCAGTCTCGAGCCCGATGATTCCAAATGGCGCGGCATCGAATTCAACCTCCTTCTCAAACCCAGCATGCGGCGCATGGTCGCTCGCCAGAATGTCGAGAGTGCCGTCAGCGATGCCTTCGAGGAGCGCATCGATATCGCGCTGCGACCGAAGTGGCGGATTCATCTTGAAGTTCGTGTCGAAGTTCTGAATCGATTCGTCCGTTAGGGCGATGTGATGCGGACAGACCTCGCCGCTGATCTTGATCCCGCGCGCCCGTGCTTCCCGCAAGAGCCGGACGCTCCCCGCGGCGCTGATGTGCTGGCAATGAATGTGGTGATCGCAAGACTCGGCCAGCAAGACATCACGCGCGACGATTGCTTCTTCACCTGCCGCGGGCCAACCAGGCAGCCCAAGCAGGGTGCTCCAGTACCCCTCGTGCACCACCCCGTTCGCAACGAGATCGTAATCCTGACAATGATCCAGCACTGGCACTCCGACCATCCGCGCGTACTCGACCGCGCGACGCATGAGTTCGTTGTTCTGGATGCATTTTCCGTCGTCAGTGATCGCGACAATACCGGCCTGCGCCAAAGAACCGATCGGCGCCAGTTCTTCCCCGGCAAGGTTTTTGGAAATCGCCCCTGTCGGCAAAACACGAACCTTCGCCATTTCCGCGGCACGGTCCTTAATCCACGCAATCGTGCTTGGACTGTCGGCTACCGGCGAGGTATTTGGCATGCAAACCACCGTCGTGAACCCGCCCGCCGCCGCGGCGCGCGCACCGGACTCAATTGTTTCCTTCCAGCCAAAACCCGGCTCGCGGAAATGGACATGAATATCGATGAGTCCTGGACTAACGATCAGGCCCTTCGCATCGATTTCGTTGATTTTCGATTCGTCGGCCCCAGAAGCAGATCGAATTTCTGATCCGTCGCCGATCCGACCGTCGATGATCCAAAGATCGCCGACCTCATCTCGTCCGTTCGCCGGATCAATAATTCGCCCGTTGCGAATGCAAGTATTCATTGCTTGACGACACTGGCGCAGAGAAAGAGGACCGCCATTCGCACGGCGAGGCCGTTCGTTACCTGATCGAGAATGACGCTTTGGGCGCCGTCGGCTAATTCGCTGTCGATCTCGACGCCTCGATTGATGGGCCCGGGGTGCATGATGAGGCAATCCGGCTTGAGGAGCTTCCCCCGTGCTTTCGTTAGGCCAAAGAGGCGGATGTATTCGCCCAAGCCGGGAAAATATTCCTTTCGTTGTCGTTCATGCTGGATGCGGAGCAGATTCACCACATCGGCGGTCGGAAGGACCTCTTCGAGCCGGTGTGAGACGGTCACCCCCATTTGCTCGAACACCCGCGGCACGAGGGTCGTTGGCCCAACAAGCGTGACCCGCGCCCCCATTTTCAAGAGCGCAAAAATATTCGACCGCGCGACGCGACTGAAAAGGATGTCGCCAATAATCGCGACGTGCAGTCCGGCGAAACCGCCCTTTTTTTCGCGAATCGTGTAGAGGTCGAGTAAGCCCTGCGTGGGATGTTCGTGCGCTCCATCGCCGGCGTTGATGACACTGGCGCCTATGCGGCTGGCCAGAAATTCAGGGGCGCCGGCAGAGCGATGCCGTAGAACGATGATATCGGCGTGGTTGGCTTCGAGGACTCTGGCCGTGTCTTTGAGCGTTTCACCTTTCGTTAGGCTGGAAGCCGCCGCCGTGATGTTGACGATGTCGGCGCTGAGTCGTTTGGCCGCGAGCTCAAAAGAAATGCGCGTGCGAGTGCTCGGCTCGATGAAGAGATTAACCAACGTCTTGCCCTGCAGGGCAGGTACCTTCTTGACCTCTCTTGTCCCGACTTGTTTGAAAGCGTCGGCCGTTTCGAGAACAAAATGGATCTCCTCGGCAGACAGCTCCCGCAGGCCTAACAAATCCTTGCGCGTCCAGCTCTGCGTTTTGTCAGTCATTTTTTTTAGGTTTCAAAACCCACACTCCGTCGGGCTCCTGGTCGATGCTTTCCAGACGCACCCGCACGCGTTCAGCGGGGGCGGTCGGGAGATTCTTCCCTACGAAATCAGGGCGGATTGGCAACTCGCGGTGACCGCGGTCGATCAAAACGGCGAGTTGAATGCACGCGGGCCGGCCAAAGGAACTAATCGCATCCATCGCCGCGCGACAGGTGCGGCCGGTGAAAAGCACGTCATCCACAATAATGACCGTTCGTTGATCCAGCGGAAGGGGTAGTTGCGAAGGTCTGACAACGCTCAGCGCGCCGCGAGTTCCGACGTCGTCCCGGTGCATTGAAACATCGATCACTCCAGTCGCGACCTTGACGTTCTCGATCGCTTCGATATCAGCCACGAGCCGTGCAACCAGCGCAACACCACGCACCGGAATGCCGGCCAAGACGAGCCCGGAAAGATCACCATTTCGCTCGATGATTTCGTGCGCGATGCGCCGCAACGCACGAGTCATCATTTCCGCGTCGAAGATGCGGACGGCGTCTGTTTTTTTAGCAATATTTTTCACCTTTCCTTGGCGACCTCACAGGATCGCTTTAAAGGAAATGCTCGAGTTCAGTCAGACGCTTTCGTCACCTTGTTCTCGCGCATTCTTCGTTCGCGCCAACTGGAGCGATGCTTCATAATCCAGTCGAGCAGCGCTTTTTCAAACCCAATATCAGCGCCGGCCTTTTCGCTCTCAATCCACTTGTGCTTCAAAATCTCTTCGCGCTCAGCGAGGAACTCCTTGTAAAGCACCGAGTTTTTTAAGAACTGCGAGGCTGTATCGTCGGAAGGTTCCATTTCTGTCTTTTACATCCGTGCAATTAGGCAAATGTCTTCAAGCATTAGACGAACCACGACGAAACATATTTATTCGAAATTCGTGTAGCCAAGGCAAGCATTTACTTTGTAGGTAGAACGTCCCGGAGCCCTCGCGCGATCCGCATAAACTCCGCTCCCACTGCGGATTCCTTAGTTTCGGCGGTAATTGGCATCCCTCGATCGCCCGCCTCGCGGGTAGCGATGTCGATGGGAATCTTACCCAACAAAGGAGCCCGAATCCGTTTCGCTTCGCGCTCGCCGCCGCCGCTCCCAAATATGTCGAAGCGTTGGCCGTCAGTGGGTGAAATGAAGTAGCTCATGTTCTCGATCACCCCGAGCACTAGGACATTTACCTTTTCGAACATGGTCGAGGCTTTGCGCACGTCGATCAGAGCCACTTCTTGGGGCGTGGTCACGATGATTGCCCCGGAGAGAGCCACCGTCTGCACAATCGTGAGCTGGATATCACCGGTTCCGGGAGGGAGATCGAGAACGAGGTAGTCGAGCTCGCCCCATTCGACCTGGCGCAGGAACTGTTGCGTGTAGCGGGTCACCATCGGACCCCGCAATATGGCGGGCGATGTTTCCTCAAGGAGAAAGCCCATCGACATCAGGCGCAGGCCGTACTGTTCGATCGGGATGATGCGATTGTCTTCCGTCGCCATCGGACGTTCGCGGGAGCCGAACATGAGCGAAATGCTGGGTCCGTAAATGTCGCAATCGCACAGGCCAACCGCGGCTTCCGTTTGCTGGAGCGCGACGGCGAGATTCGCGGCCACGGTTGACTTCCCCACTCCCCCTTTGCCGCTGGCAATTGCGATCAGATGCTTAACGCCGCTGATTCGTGTCGCGCCCACGCTTGGAGCACCACTGCCTGCCGGCGGTGCCTGGATATCGATCCTCACTTTCGCTTCGCGCACACCGGCCACACCGCGGAGCGCACTCTCGGCTTCCGTCTTGATGGTTTGCGGGATGACGGGATCATTCGTCGCCAGTGCGAGCTGGACAGTGACGTTGCCGTCGCGGGCATCGATTCCTTTCACCAGGCCGAACGAAACGATGTCGCGACTGAAGCCCGGGTATTTCACCGTTTTGAGCGCCTCTTTGATTTGATCCTCGGAAATAGTCATGGGCCGGTAAAGCTACGGAGAGCGCTCGCGGAGTAAAGAATCGCCCCTAAGCAGATTCGGGTATGCGACGTGCTTTTTTTGTATCAATGCGGCAAATCAAGCTTACCGGTCGCGAGCAGGCGGTCTTGAAGGCGCTTGGCTTTACGAGTGCGGTCTCCGGATCCGAGATCCTGAATTACACTCAAATGCAAGCCGAGGACGCTACCGATATCTTGAATGCGCTTCTTTCGGCCGGCTATGTCGAAAGCAAGCCGTATCACGAACAGGTTACGCCGACTGAGATGGTCACGATCGAGTTCGAGGTGAACCCAGCGTACGTCCACGATCTGAAAGCGGCTACGACCCGCTCATGGACCTGAGTAAATCAGGCCGGCGGCGCTGGCGCGGCACGATTTTCCGCGCTGCGCTCGCCGAAAAGCTGTCGAATTACATCCTCTACCGGCAACTCCTGCACGTTGATATCCGAGACGGAACAGGCGCTCAGTAATCGCCGGCAGACGTCCGTCACGTTCGCCCGCGGCACTTTCAACTGCACGCTGACCGGCGTCTGCTCGATCACTTCGCCCAGTTCGGAGAAGTCGCGCACCTGCTTGTCGGCAAAGGTCAGGCTAATGATCTTGTGGCCGGAAAAACGATCGATGATCGCGCTGAGCGGCCCGTCAAAGAAGATTTGGCCGTGATCGATGATGATGACCCGGTGACAAAGCTCCTCAATGTCCTGCATGTAATGACTGGTCAGCATCGTGACAATGCGATGCTCCTGATTGTAGAGGCGAAGAAATTCCCGAACCCGTTTTTGACTCACCACGTCGAGGCCAATCGTCGGTTCATCGAGGAAAAGAACGCGCGGCTCGTGAATAAGCGCGGAGATGAGCTCCATCTTCATGCGTTCGCCTAACGACAACTCGCGGACCATGACATTCATCTTGTCCTGCACTTCGAGCAGTTCGCTTAGCCCGCCGACAACTTTCCTAAAACGCTCGCGGTCGATCCCGTAGATTGCCCGGTTTAATTCGAGCGACTCCTGCGCGGGCAAATCCCACCAAAGCGCATTCTTCTGGCCCATCAGGAGACTGAATTGGCGCTTCATCTCATCGCGCCGCTCCCACGGAACAAATCCGAGGACCCGCGCCTGACCGGAGGTGGGGTTAAGCAGGCCGGAGAGCATCTTGAGGACGGTTGTTTTGCCCGCACCGTTCGGACCGAGAAAACCGACCAGCTCGCCTTCCTCAATCTGGAAGGAAATGTTGTCCGCGGCGCGCGTTTCTTCATGCCGTCGCCTAACGAGACCTTTAACCGATCCCCAGAGCCCGCTTTCCTTGCGGTAGGTTCGGTAAACTTTAGTCAGCCCGGAGGCTTCAATGGCCGGCACAACCGGTTCTGCCTAGGCCGCGCTCGAGCGTGCCTTCTCCATTGATGATTTCTTCTTCAGCAACGGAAGCACTTTTTCGACGAGTGCATCACTCGTTAGGCCATGCTTCTTCCGCAGAATCGGAATGGTGCCGTGTTCGATAAATTGGTCGGGCCAGCCGATGCGAACGACTGGCGTGTTGATCATCTGGGTATGGAGATGTTCCATCACACCGCAGCCGAAGCCGTTGTGCAAAACATGATCCTCAATCGTGCACAGCACCTGAACACTTCGAGCGAAAAATTCCAGCGTGCCAGTGTCGATCGGCTTGATCCAGCGGGGATTGATGAGCGCAACGGAAAAGCCCAGAGCCTCCAGCTTTCGAGCCGCGTCCTCCGCCATTTCAAACATGTTGCCAAGACCAAATATCGCGACGTCCTGACCGTGTTGCACCACCTCGGCTTTGCCGATTTCGAGCAGTTTGGGAGTTGCCTTCGGCTTCGCACCGGTTCCTGCACCGCGCCGTATTGGCGGGTTTCAGGGTCCGGGAAGAAACGGCCGGCAACCGAGCCGACGATCACCGAGGCGTTGTCCTTATACGCCGACAGAACGCCTTCGCTGTGCATCACGTAGGTGTTCTTGATCATGCCGAACAGGCTTTTTTCCTGGCTTTCGCCGTCGATGTCCCAACTGGCGTTGAAGATCTTGTGACGGCAGTGCTCGGAGTTGGCCTGGGCGAACATCATCAGTTCGATGTCGTGCGGGTTGCGCTTGAGGTCGTTGAAGGCGTTGACCAGATAGTCGATCTCGTCTT
>Ga0207683_10002402_pt1 | contig 16354 bp, 12 predicted proteins | sample KBSM73metaG_FD_184333 | JGI IMG/M metagenome (GOLD analysis project Ga0207683, IMG submission 184333) | Miscanthus rhizosphere microbial communities from Kellogg Biological Station, Michigan, USA - KBS M7-3 metaG (SPAdes) (version 2) | ecosystem: Host-associated > Plants > Roots > Rhizosphere >... | reverse complement strand
CTCACGTGTTACTCACCCGTTCGCCGCTCGAGTACCCCGAAGGGCCTTTCCGCTCGACTTGCATGTGTTAAGCACGCCGCCAGCGTTCGTCCTGAGCCAGGATCAAACTCTCCGTTGATGTCTATTAACAACCGTCAGCTAATGCTGGCGGGTTGTTGACACATGAGAGTGCTTCTTCGACCGGTTAAAACCGGCCTAGGAAGCGATCATGGCCTCCGCAATGTAATCGGTTCGTGATAGCCACGAACCGCGTTCATTGACGAGGTTTGTGCTTCAAGTGCACTGGCTTTTAGCACGCTGTTGAGTTCTCAAGGAGCGGGCGCACACCGTCGAGGGACTCTCATCCCTCTCTAGGGCAACCATTCAACATTACCAGGTGAGGCGCCTCTCGTCAACTCCGTTCCGAAGAACTTTGCCGACTCGTGAACCTTACCCTACCTCCAGGGCGGCCTCTACCGCTCGGCTTGCGCACACGCACAAGCCTTGCTAGAAGGACTTCCTGGTGGCTGTCCGGGGTCCTGCCCGCTTTCGCGTTCATCCCCGCCGGACAGGAAGAACTCTAGGGGTGCTTCGCGCCTTCGTCAAATCGAACCCGGCTACAACCTGTTACTGCAGGTCAGACGCGATGTGACGGAACGTAGGCGACCTCATACCGCCTCGCCGGTCCGGTGAGACGACTCAAATACTTCTCTCGGAAGCGCCCTGTCACCGCCCAACTTTCCCTGGCGCTAACCGCCGCAAACGCTGTCAGCCGGCGGATAACCGAGACGCGTGCCCCAAAAGGGCGCGGAATAGTTACATCCGGGATCACGAGCACCCGGCCGAACGCATGCACAACGCCGGATACGAATTGATCACGACGGCACCGCGCCCGCGAACAGCTGTCTTCCGCAATCGAGGCAACCGCCTAGGGGGCACGACCGATGGCAGGCAGCCGCCGCGCGACCCGCACCGATTACGCAGACGGCGAAACCGGTGGCGTCTTCACCAACGGATCTGCCTAGGACCTGTCCTACGGGCAAGGGCGCAGAACTCGTCCATGTCTCCCGCCGCGGCCCACGTCGTCCGGATCGGGCTGCCAGCAGGGCAGGAACCAGACCGGACTCGATCGATCATCCGGCGACGCGATGCGATGCCGCCTCTGGCATGCTCCCCGGTACACGTAGAGCTGCCAACAGGCTCCTGCGGCCACTGATACCTTCTCCGCGGTCCGCAGCCAGCACGTTCATGCGGCAGCTCCAGCTCAATACCGGTTCAGCTAATGGGCGGCACCCGGGCGGCACGTCCCAGGAAACCGGACTCAGGACACGCCGGCACCATCAGCATCACGATCCGGGTGCGCCGGACCAGCCGGAACGCCATGAAACCCCGGATCCAGCGCGTTCTGACGCCGTGAATTCCCGGTTTCAGTACGTTCGGCAGGCGTCAGGCTGGTTGGCGTCCTGCTGGTCGGCGCACGGCTGGCGTCGGGCTGGCCGGCATACGGCTGGCGTCGGGCTGGCAGACAGGCGCACGGCTCGCGTCGGGCTGGCTGGCATCCGGCTGGCTGGCGTCTGGCTGTTGAAGGGTTCTAGCCGGCCGGGACGACCTCCACCGCGCCGACCGTGCGCTTGCCCCGGCGGAGGATCAGGTACCGGCCGTGCAGCAGGTCTTCGGCACCCGGGACCGCCTTCTCGTCGGTGACCTTCTGGTTGTTCAGGTAGGCGCCGCCCCCGGCGATGGCACGGCGAGCCGCTGAGACGGTCGGCGCGACGCCCGCCGCCGCCATCATGTTGGCGACCGGAGGAAGCCCCCCGTTTCGCGGGACCTGGGCCGCCCTGACCTCGGCGGCCACCGCGGCCAGCGTGCGCTCGTCGAGATCGGTCAGAGACCCCTGGCCGAACAGGGCCCGGCTGGCCGCGATTGCCCTCCCGGCCTCGTCGGCGCCGTGTACCAGCGTGGTGACCTCCTCGGCCAGCGCGCGCTGGCCGATCCGGGCGGCCGGACGCTCGGTGCTCTCGCGCACCAGCTCGTCGATCTCCTCCCGCGTCTTGAAGCTGAACACGCGCAGCAGGCCGGGCACCTCGGCGTCGGACACGTTCAGCCAGAACTGGTAGAACGCGTACGGCGGCATCAGGTCGGCGCTCAGCCAGATCGCGCCGCCCTCGGTCTTGCCGTACTTGGTGCCGTCCGGCTTGGTGATCAGCGGGGTGGCCAGGGCGTGCACGGAAGCGCTCTCGACCGACCTGATCAGCCCGACCCCGGCGACCAGGTTGCCCCACTGGTCGCTGCCGCCGAGCTGCAGGGTGCAGCCGTAGCGGCGGTATAGCTCGAGGAAGTCCATGGCCTGCAGCAGCTGGTAGCTGAACTCGGTGTAGCTGATCCCGCCCGCCTCCAGCCGGGCCCGCACCGACTCGCGGTCCAGCATCCGGTTGACCGAGAAGTGCTTGCCGATGTCGCGCAGGAACTCCAGCGCGGTCATCGGCGCGGTCCAGTCCAGGTTGCTCACGACCAGCGCACTTGTTTCGCCGGCGTCGAAGTCGAGGAACCTGGACACTTCGCCGCGGATCCCGTCCACCCACCCGGCGACGACCTCAGCGGGGTTGAGCACCCGCTCGGCCGACTTGCCGCTCGGGTCGCCGATCAGCCCGGTCGCCCCGCCGACCAGCCCGATCGGGCGGTGCCCGGCGAGCTGCAGGCGGCGCAGCGTCAGCAGCTGCACCAGGTTCCCGATGTGCAGCCCCGGCGCGGTCGGGTCAAATCCGCAGTAGACCGTCACGCGGCCGGAATTCAGCGCCGCGCGCAACTCGTCGATATCGGTGCTGACCGCGATGAGGCCGCGCCAGGAGAGTTCGTCGATGATGTCGTCCACGCCAGCATGGTGCCACTTACAAGCCGTCAGGGGGTAACCGGTTTGGGTTGCCGGGGCACGTGGGCCCGGTACACCGAGACGGTCGGATCCCCGTCGTACCAGAACCGCCAGGGGATCTCGGCGGCGCTGCTCACCCCGACCCGGGGTCCGGTGACAATCCTGCGGGGGGTTGCCGGGTGGATCAGGGTTTCGTCTCCCGAGGCCAGCAGGGCCGAACGGGCCGGGTTGCCCGCTCCGCTAAGCATCCGGAGCGGCGACCCGGCGGAAACCATGTCCGCACCGTTCTGTGACCGGTCGATGCCGAGCGCCTGGCAGAGCCGGGCCGGCCCGCGGGCCAGGTCACGTGGCGCGATGGCGGTCGTGCCCCGGGTTCGCCGGGCGCAGGCGAGTTCTTCGCCCGCAATGACCCGGCCGGCCCGCAGCAGTACCGCCGAGGCGCTGCCTTCCTCCCCCAGGCAGACCACGTTCACGCAGAAGTGCATGCCGTAGGTGAAGTACACGTAGGCGTGCCCGGGCGGGCCGAACATCACCGCGTTCCGCGCCGTCTTGCCCCGGTAGGCGTGCGAGGCGGGATCGCTCCGCCCGGCGTACGCCTCGACCTCGGTGAGCTCCACCGCGACCAGGCCGTCCGCCGTCTCGTGCTCGAGCACGGAGCCGAGCAGGTCGGGCGCGGCCTCGACCGAGGGCCGGGCGAAGAATTTCCGCGGGATCAGCACCTACCTGGCCTACCCGCTGTCCCCGGCGGCCCAGGCGGCGTGCGCATCGACCGTGGCCCGCAGCGCGGCGATCTGCTCGGCGACGCGTACCGGCGCGGTGCCGCCGTGGCCCTGGCGGGCCGCGAGCGCCCCCTCGACCGTCAGCACCTGCCGGACGTCGGGCGTCAGGTGCTCGGAAACCTTGGCCAGGTCGGCGTCGGTCACGTCGGCCAGGTCGCAGTCGTGCACCTGGCACCACACCACCAGGTGCCCGACGACCTCGTGCGCCTCGCGGAACGGGACGCCCCGGCGGACCAGGTACTCGGCCAGGTCGGTGGCGAGAGTGAAGCCGGTGGAGGCGCCGCGGCGCAACCGGTCCGGGTTGACCCGCAGCGTCGCGATCAGCCCGGCCATGGCGGGCAGGACCAGGAGCAGGGTGTCGACCGCGTCGAAGACCGGCTCCTTGTCCTCCTGCAGGTCCCTGTTGTACGTCAGCGGCAGGCCCTTGAGCGTGGTGAGCAGCCCGGTCAGCCCGCCGATCAGGCGGCCCGCTTTGCCCCGGGCCAGCTCGGCCACGTCCGGGTTCTTCTTCTGCGGCATGATCGAGGACCCGGTCGCGTAGGCATCGTCGATCTCCACCCACCCGAACTCCTGCGAGGACCAGAGCACGATCTCCTCGCCGAGCCTGGACAGGTGCACCCCGGTCAGCGCCGCAGCGAAGCAGAACTCGGCTGCGAAGTCGCGGTCGGCCACCGCGTCCATGGAGTTCGGGGCCGGTTCGGCGAAGCCGAGCTCGTCCGCGAGCACCTGCGGGTCGACCGCCAGCGACGACCCGGCCAGCGCGCCGGACCCGAGCGGGCTGACCGCGGCACGCTTGTCCCAGTCGCGCAGCCGGCCGACGTCGCGGGCGAATGCCTGCACGTGCGCCAGCAACTGGTGGCCGAACAGCACCGGCTGCGCGTGCTGCAGGTGAGTCATGCCAGGGGCGGGCAGGTCACCGCACGCGGCGGCCTGGTCGATCAGCGCGGTCTCCAGCTCAGACAGCCTGCTCGCGATCAGCCGGACGTTGTCCCGCAGGTAGAGCCGCAGGTCGGTCGCGACCTGGTCGTTGCGGCTGCGCCCGGCCCGCAGCTTGCCGCCCAGCGCGCCGAGCCGCTCGAGCAGCCCGCGTTCGAGCGCGGTGTGCACGTCCTCGTCGGCGACCGTGGGCCGGAACGTGCCGTTCGCGCAGGCCCGGTCCAGGTCTTCGAGGGCCTTGAGCATGGAGTTCAGCTCGGCGTCGGTCAGCAGCCCGGCCCGGTGCAGCATCCGGGCATGCGCCCGGGAGGCCCGCAGGTCGTACCGCGCCAGACGCCAGTCGAACTGGACGCTGACGGACAGCCGGGCCAGCGCGTCGGCCGGGCCGGCGCCGAACCGCCCGCCCCACAGCCGCGTCGTCCCGTCGGAACCGCCCGGGTCCCCCGCCGTGTGCTCGCTCTCCGTGTCCCCGGAATGCTCCGCTGCTTCCACAGTCCTACTTTCTACCGTACGAACGCCTCAGTTTTGTCGCACATGGCATGCCGCCGACGGGGTCGATGTGCCGTTGGGCACGTTCTAGCCGACCCGATGTGCCATTGACCCTGAACCGGCGGCGGCTGGCGATCATCGCCGGCGGCTGGCGAGCCGCAGGAAATCCGCGGCTACGGCGTCTCCGCCGGCCGGGTCCCGCGCGATCAGCAGCACCGTGTCGTCCCCGGCCACGGTGCCGAGCACCGACGGCAGCGCCGCGTGGTCGATGACCGAGGCGAGAAACTGGGCGGCCCCGGCCGGGGTCCGCAGTACGACCAGGTTGGCGCTTGCCTCGGCCGAGGTCATCAGCTCGCCTAGGTAACGCGCCAGTCGCGCGTCGTGCGGCGACTCAGACCCAGAGACCCCGGCGACCCCGGCGCCGGACGGCGAACCCCCGCTGCCGAGGGGCGAGCCCGGGCCGCCGGGGTGCGAGCCCGGACCGCCGGGCTCTTCCGGCAGGGAGTAGACCAGCGCGCCACCCGAGCGCAGCCGCACGATGCCGAGCTCGTCCAGGTCCCGGGATAGGGTCGCCTGCGTCACGTGGACCCCGGCGTACCGCTCCAGCAGATCGGCCAGTTCCTCCTGGGAGCGGACCTGCTCGCGGGCGAGGATGTCGGCGATCCTGGCGTGCCTCGCCGTCTTGGTCAGGGGGGTGGTCATGGTTGTTCCAGCAACCACGCGATGAGCGCCTTCTGCGCGTGCCGCCGGTTCTCCGCCTGCTCCCAGACCACGCTGTTCGGCCCGTCGATGACCTCGGCGGTGATCTCCTCGCCGCGGTGCGCGGGCAGGCAGTGCAGCACCAGGCATCCCGGTCGGCCCAGGGCCAGCTTGGCCGCGTCCAGCTGGTAGGAGTCGCCTGAGCCGAGGATCGCTAGCCGCTGCGCCCGCTCGCTGTCCTGGCCCATCGACGTCCACACGTCGGTGGCGATGACGTCGGCCTCCTGGCACGCCGCCCTTGCGTCGGTGAGCACGTCCACCGAGCCGCCGGTCCCGGCGGCGATCCGCGCCGCGGCGGCCAGCACCGCCGGGTCGGGGTGGTAGGCATCCGGGGCGCCGATCCGGACGTGCATCCCGGCGGTGGCGCCGCCCAGCAGGTAGGAGTGCGCCATGTTGCTCGAGCCGTCACCCAGGAAGGCCAGCACGCGGCCGGCCAGCGAGCCGTAGTGCGCCTGGACGGTCTGCAGGTCGGCCAGGATCTGGCAGGGGTGGAACTGGTCGGTGAGCGCATTGATCACCGGCACGGTCGCGGCCGACGCCATCGCGTCGATGCGCTCCTGCCCGGCGGTCCGCCAGGCGATGGCCGTCACCTGCCGGGTCAGCACCCGGGCCACGTCCTCGATGGTCTCGCCCCGGCCGATGTGGGTGGTCTGGCTGTCGATCACGAGCGGGTGGCCGCCGAGTTCGGCGATGCCGACGGTGAAGGACACCCGGGTCCGTAGTGACGGCTTGTCGAATAGCACCGCGACGGCCAGCGGCCCGGCCAGCGGCTGCCATGCGAACCTGTCCTTCTTCATCTGGGCGGCCAGATCGAGAACCGCGCCCTGCTCGGCCGGCGACAGGTCGTCGTCGCGCAGGAAGTGCCTGGTCATGCGGTCACCTCGTCGAGAATCCCGGGTAGCGCGGCGATGAACTCGTCCGCCTGTCCGGCGGATAGTATCAGCGGCGGCGCCAGCCTGATGGCGTCCGGTTGTACCGCGTTGACCAGGAAACCGGCCCGCCGGGCGGCCGCCTCGACGTCGGGGGCCACCTCGGCGGTCAGCACGATCGCCCGCCACAGCCCGACGCCCCGGACCCCGGCGAGCAGCGGGTGGCTGATCTGGTTCAGGCCGGAAGCCAGGTGCTCGCCGACCACGGTGACGTGGGCCAGCAGCCCGTCGCGCTCGATGGTGTCGAGCACGGCCAGGGCCGCGGCGCAGGCGACCGGGTTGCCGCCGAAGGTGGAGCCGTGGTCGCCCCTGGCGAACCCGTCGCGGGCCGCGCCGAGCCCGACGCACATCCCGATCGGCAGCCCGCCGCCCAGGCCCTTGGCCAGGGTCAGCACGTCCGGGCGGACCCCGGCGGCCTGGTGCGCGAACCACGCTCCGGTCCGGCCGATGCCGGACTGGATCTCGTCCAGTACGAGCAGGGCCCCGGCCTCGTCGCACGCCTGCCGCGCGGCGAGCAGGTAACCCTCGGGGGCGGGCACCACGCCGCTCTCGCCCAGGCCGGGCTCGAGGAACACGGCCGCCACGTCCGGGCCCACCGCCGTGCGCAGCGCGCCGGCGTCCCCGTAGGGAACGAACCGGACGGTCAGGCCGAACGGGCCGAACGGGGCGCGGATCGACTCCTTGCCGGTCAGCGCGAGCGAGCCCATGGTCCGGCCGTGGAAGCTGCGCTCGGCGGCCACGATCACCGGGCGCGCGGGTCCGGCGATGCGCCGCACCAGCTTGATCGCGGCCTCGTTGGCCTCGGCCCCCGAGTTGGCGAAGAAGACCCGGCCGTCGGCGTTCAGCAGGGCGAGGATCCGCTCGGCCAGTTCGATCTCGCGTTCATGCAGGTACAGGTTGGAGGTGTGCGCTACCTCGGCCACCTGGCGGCTGACGGCCTCGACGATGGCCGGGTGGGCGTGCCCGAGCGAGCTCACCGCGATCCCGGCGATCAGGTCCAGGTACTCCCGCCCGTCGGCGTCCCGCACCCGGCAGCCCTGCCCGCGGCTGATGGCCAGCGGGGGCACGCCGTAGTTGGGCATGAACGCCGCCGCGAACCGCTTCTGCAGGCTTTCCGTGTTGGTCACTGGCTACCTCCAGGAAGGACCATCGTGCCGATGCCGGAGTCGGTGAAGATCTCCAATAGGACGGCGTGGCTGAGCCGGCCGTCCAGGACGTGCGCCTGCGGGACGCCGCCGCGCACCGCGGTCAGGCACGCCTCCATCTTGGGAATCATCCCGGCGGACAGGCCCGGCAGCAGCCGCTCGAGTTCGGCCGCGGTGAGCTCGCTGATGACGTCGGCCGACGACGGCCAGTCCCGGTACAGGCCGGCCACGTCGGTGAGCACGACCAGCTTGGCGGCGTCCAGGGCCACCGCGAGCGCGGCCGCCGCGGTGTCCGCGTTCACGTTGTAGACCTCGCCGCGCCGGCCCGCGGCCACGCTGGATACGACCGGGATCCGGCCATCGGCCAGCAGGGCCCGGATCGCGCCCGGGTCGGTGGCGACGATGTCGCCGACCAGGCCGATGTCCACCGGCTCACCGTCCACGACCGCCGCCTTGCGGATCGCGGTGAACGTGCCCGCGTCCTCCCCGGACAGGCCCACCGCGAACGGGCCGTGCCGGTTGATCAGGCCGACGATGTCCTTGTTCACCGTGCCGGACAGGACCATCCGGACGACCTCCATGGCCTCCGGGGTGGTGACCCGCAGGCCCGCGGTGAACGAGGACTCCACGCCGAGCCGGTCGAGCTGCGCGCTGATCTGCGGGCCGCCGCCGTGCACCACGACCGGGCGCAGCCCGGCGTAGCGCAGGAACACCAGGTCCTGGGCGAAGGCCAGGCGGAGTTCCTCGTCGGCCATCGCGTGCCCGCCGTACTTGATCACCACGGTCTGGCCGTGGAACCTGTTCAGCCAGGGCAGTGCCTCGATCAGCGTGGCCGCCTTGGCCGCGGCGTCGGTGATCCTGCTATCGGTCAGCGTCATGTGGAGTACGCCGAATTCTCGTGCACGTAGGCGGTGGTCAGGTCGGTGGTCAAGATGATGGCGGAGTGCGGGCCCGAGGACAGGTCCACGGTGATCGTTACGTCCTTCGGCCTCAGGTCGACCTTGGCGCGCTCGTCGCCCGGGGCGCCGTGGCGGCATACCCAGATCCCGTTGATGGCGACGTTCAGCCGGTCCGGCGCGAAGACGGCGTCGGTGGTGCCGACCGCGCTGAGCACCCGGCCCCAGTTGGGGTCTTCCCCGCCGATGGCGCACTTGAGCAGGTTGTTGCGGGCCACCGAACGCCCGACGGTCACCGCGTCGGCCTCCGAGGCCGCCCCGATCACCTCGATCGAGATCATCTTGTTGGCGCCCTCAGCGTCGAGCTGAAGCTGGCGCGCCAGGTCGGCGCACACATCGGTGAGCGCCAGGGTGAACTCGGTCTTGTCCGGCGTCACCCCGCTGGCCCCGCTGGCCATCAGCAGCACCGTGTCGTTGGTGGACATGCAGCCGTCGGTGTCGAGCCGGTCGAAGGTTGTCGCGGTGGCGTTCCGGAGCGCGGCGTCCAGCTGGGCCGGCTCGAGGTCGGCGTCGGTGGTGAGCACGCACAGCATGGTGGCCAGCCCGGGCGCGAGCATCCCGGCTCCCTTGGCCATCCCGCCGATGGAGTAGCCGTCGGGCCGGCGGAAGGCGATCTTCACCACGGTGTCGGTGGTCCTGATCGCGTCGGCGGCGGCCAGCCCGCCGGCCCGGGAGGCTTCGGCCACGGCGGCGCTGACACCGGGGAGCAGCTTGTCCATCGGCAGCCGCTCGCCGATCAGGCCGGTCGAGCAGACCGCGATCTCCCCGGCCCCAACTCCCCCGGCAAACAGAGCATCGATCGCAGCGGCGAGGTGCTCGGCGGTGGCGTGCGTGTCCTGGAAGCCGAGCGGTCCCGTGCAGGCGTTGGCCCCGCCGGAGTTGAGCACCACGGCCCGGACCCGGCCGTCGGCGACCACCTGGCGGGTCCAGGTCACCGGGGCAGCCTGCACCCGGTTGGTGGTGAATACCGCGGCGGCGGCCCGCGACGGCCCGTCGTTCAGGACCACGGCCACATCCGGCTGGCCGGATGGCTTGAGTCCGGCTGTCACTCCGGCGGCGCGGAAGCCGAGCGGGGCGGTGACGCTCATGGGGCTACTCCGGGTTGGGTCAGGCCGGCCGTTTCCGGCAGGTCGAGCATGAGGTTGGCGATCTGGATGGCCTGGCCGGCCGCGCCCTTGACCAGGTTGTCCAGGGCGCAGACGACGACAGCACGGCCGGCGTGCGGGTCGGCCGCCACCTGCAGGTGGGCGGCGTTGGAGCCGAGGGTGGCACCGGTGACCGGCCACCGGTCCCCGGGCAGCACGTGCACGAAGGGTTCGGCGTCGTAGGCGGCGCGGAGCGCGGCGCGCAGCGGGCCGGCACCGGAGTCCGCGACGGCTGCCTCCCGCAGCCGGGCGGTGCAGGTGGCCAGGATGCCGCGCGGCATCGGGGCAAGCGTCGGCGTGAAGGACACTGACACCGGTGCCGGGGCGGGCAACCCGGCCCGTTCGGGATCAATGTTTTGCTCTATTTCCGGTGTATGCCGGTGCACGCCGCCGACCTGGTAAGCGGACATCGACCCCATGACCTCGGTGGCCAGCAGGCCGGGCCGCAGCGAGCGGCCCGCGCCGGACGTGCCGGAAGCGGCCACGATCACGATGTCGGCCGGATCGGCCAGGCCGGCCGCCAGCAGCGGGGCCAGCGCGAGGATCGACGCGGTGGCGTAGCAGCCGGGCGCGGCCACCCGGGCCGCCGCCTTGATCGCGTCCCGGGCGCCGGGCAGTTCGGGCAGGCCGTAGGTCCACTGGCCGGCGTACGGCGTCGGGTAGTACCTCTCCCACGCGGCGGGATCGGCGAGCCTGAAGTCGGCGCCAAGGTCGATGATCCTGAGGTGGTCCGGGAGGCGCGCGGCTAGCTGCGCGGACTCGCCGTGCGGGAGCGCGGTGAAGAGCAGGTCGGCATCGGCCAGGGCGTCCGGGTCGGTGCCGGCGAAGATGGCGTCGTCAAGGCCGGCGTACCCGGTGAGCTGCGGGTGCGCGGCGGTCACCGGCTGCCCGGCGCTGCTGTTGGCGGTGAGCGGGCCGATCTCGAGGTCCGGATGACCGGTCAGCAGCCGGAGCAGTTCGCCGCCCGCGTAGCCGCTGGCCCCCGCGACCGCAACCCTGGCACCCATATGTCCCTCACGTCCGGCTGCAATGGAAGAGTATTCACTATAACGCATGAATATGCACAGTGTCGCGGGCAGCCGAGCCGGGCCCGGGACACTAGGGTGAGACCGTGCGAGCGGGCAACACGGCATGGGTTTTCGTAACGCTATGCGGCCTCGGGACCTGCTTCTTGACCGGGTGCTCGTCCGGGCCCGCCACGGCGGGAGCGAGTTGCGGCAGCGCGCGCACCGCGGCCGGCGTGCCGGTCGTCATCACGGTGGCCAAGGGCTCGGTGAACTGCACGACCGCCATCCGGGTCGAGAAGGAGTACGCGGCCAGGATCTCCGGCGGGCAGGTGCCGGGGAACGGCGGCGGCGCGCCGGTAGTGGTGAACGGCTGGACCTGCCAGGGATACGACACCCCTGAGGTGCTGCGGACGGGGAACGCGTCACAATGCCGCCGCGGGGGCAACGCCATCCTGGCCGTCCTGGCGGTGCCGGACGCGACGAAGACGGCCGCCTAGGAGCCGGCCGCGCGGCGGAACAGGCTCGGCCGCTGGTCCTCGTCGCCGACGGCGCGGGGCAGGCTGCTCACCGCGTGCAGGCCCCTGGTCGTGCTGATCATCTGCACCTGGTCCCGGCCGCCTGACTTCGCCCGGTACAAGGCGGCGTCGGCGGCCGCCATGAGTTCGGCGTACTCACGCTTGCTGCCGCTGTCCAATGCGGCGACTCCGATGGACACCGTGACGTGTACCCGCTCCCCGCCGGTCGCACCGGGGGCGATGATGCAGAGGCCGGAGATGGCGGAGCGGATCCGTTCGGCTATGCGGAAGGCATCGACCGCCCGGGTCTGCGGCAGCAGCAGGGCGAACTCCTCGCCGCCGAACCGGCCCGCCAGGTCGTACTCGCGCAGCATCGTCTTCAGCGTGTGCGCGATCTCCTTGAGCACCTCGTCGCCGGTCAGGTGTCCGTAGGTGTCGTTGATCACCTTGAAGCGGTCGATGTCGAGCAGCGCCACCGCTAGCTGAGTCCTGGTCCGCACCGCACGGGCCAGCTCCGCCGTCGCGCCGTTCTCCCAGGTCGCCGCGTTCAGCAGGCCCGTCTTGGAGTCGGCGCGCGCGTCCTCCAGCAGCCGGGCGTGGCGCACGGACCGCTGCAGCAGGGTGATGAAGGGGAACGCGAAGACGAGGGCAATCCAGCTGTAGGCCACGCAGAACGTGACCAGCACCGCCACGCACAGCTCACTGACGTCGTTGTACATCGGCTCCTTGGCGAACTGCTCGTCGCGCAGCCGGAAGTCCGGGTTCGAGCCCCTGATCGCGGTGCAGATCAGGACCTGGTTGACGATCCACTGTACGGCCGCGCAGATCGCCACCAGCGGCATCCAGGTAAGTGCGTGGCCGGCCGGGTTGGTGGCAGCACCGGGTACCACATGGACGAGGCCTCGGAAGACCAGGGCGGCGATGACGTAACTCAGCCCGACGGCGGTCGCGCTGAACACGCGCCGGTAAACCGGAGCCCGCCGTATCCGCCACTGGGTTAGGACGGTGCGCACCACCGGAAGAAGCGGTACGTAGGCAAGCGGCAGCAGCATCGCGACCGGCAGTTCCCAGACCGCGTACACGTCCTTGACGAACCCGAGGTTCTCGCCCACCCGCCTGGTCAGCTCGACGGTGGCCGCGCTGCATATCAGCAGCCCGGCGAACAGCACGAGGTCATGGACCTGGATGTGCACCTTGCTGGCCTCGACCGCCAGGACCACGGCGTCGGTCAGCACGACCAGGATGACGAAGGCGGCCACCCACCGGGGAAGTTCCCAGATCGGCCAGGACCGCGGCCCCGTGATCCGCCCGCGCCCGATGCTCCGTCCGCGCATCGCGCGGACGGCATCCACCAGCGTGTCCTTGGCAGCCACGAGTACGTTGAACCTTCGCCGGGAACAGGAGGTACTCACAGTGTCGCGGATTGCAGCGATGAAGACTGCTGAACGTCAAAATTCTGCTACTGAGCGAGACAAATAGCCTTATCTCCTGGACGCGCGCTCACACAGCTATCCACCGCGGCCCCGTTCCCGGTGAAGCACCGCCAGGACTATCCGACATTTCGGAATTACGAACTTCGGCCATCGTCATCGACTAAGCTCCCCGGCTTGGCTCAAGACTTGACCGTGCCCGCTCACGAGAGGAGAAGCGCCATCATGCGTACGACCACCTGGGCCTGACCCCTCATGCATCCGCAGCTGAATAGTCACACAGAGAAGAGATGCACTATGCGTACCAGCAACCAGGCCTAAGAACTCCGTCGCAACGTCGTACCGGGCCAGCCGGGGAGCCCGGTCAGGAGATCTGCGCGCGGCGGAACACGCTCGGCGCATCCGAATGACCGCCCTTGGCGCTGCCGTCATTGTTGCGAGCCGCGTCGCCGGCGCCGCTGATGGCGCTCAGGCCCCGGGTCGTGCTGATCATCTGCACCTGGTTACGCCCGCCTGATTTCGCCCGGTACAGGGCGGCGTCCGCCGTCGCCATCAGTTCGGAGTACTCGCGCTTGGACCCGCTATCCAGCGCGGCTACGCCGATCGACACCGTCACGTGCGCCTGCTCCCCGCCCGTCGCGCCGGGGACGATGATGGACAGGCCGGCGATACTAGCGCGCACGCGCTCAGCGATCCGGAAGGCATCCACCGCCCGCGTCTGCGGCAGCAGCAGCGAGAACTCCTCACCACCGAAACGTCCGGCGCGGTCGTAGTCCCGCAGCACGCTGTCGAGCGAGCGGGCCAGCTCCTTGAGCACCTGATCGCCGACCAGGTGGCCGTAGGTGTCGTTGATCACTTTGAACCGGTCGATGTCGAGTACGGCGATCGCTAGCGGAGTCCCGGTCCGCACCGCCCTGGTCACCTCCACGGTCGCCTCGCGCTCCCAGGTCGCCGCGTTGAGCAGGCCGGTCTTCGAATCGGCCCGAGAGTCGTTGACCAGCTGGACGTGCCGCAGCGATCGCTGCAACAGCGTGACCACCGGCAGTGCGGCCGGAGCGAGCAGCGGGTTTGTGGCTACGCCGTACGTCACCAGAACGCTGATGCAGATCTCGGCCACGTCGTTGTAGAGCGGTTCGCGGGCGAACACTTCCGTCCGGATCGTCGCGCCCGGGTCGGTGGCCTTCACCGCCGTCATGATCATGGTCTTGTTCACTACCGAACGCACCAGGACGGCCACTGTCACCAGGAGGGTCCATACGGTGGCGTGTAGGACCGGGTGGCCGGCCAGGCTCGAACCGGACAGGAACAGGTGGTCCAGGCCGTGGAAGGTCACGGACGCGGCGCCGTAGGACAACCCGACCGACGCGGCGCTGAAGACGCGCCGGTGCAACGGCGCGCGCCGGACCCGCCATTGCATCAGCGCGAGCCGCGGGATCGGCGCGATCAGGGCGTATAGCGGCGGTAGCAGGATAGCGATCGGCAACTCCCAGACGCCCTGGACGTCTTTGGTCATGCCGCCCTGCTCCTTCGCTTTCCTGCTCATCTCGACCGCGAGCGCGGTGCAGCTGAGCAGCAGACCGAACAGAAGCAGGTCATGCGCGGTGATCGTGACAAAGGACGCGGCGACGCCGATCGCGACCAGGTCTGTGGCGATGACGGCAAGGACGAAGACAGTGAGCCAGCCGGGCAGGGACCACAGCGGCCAATCCCTGATGGCAATCCTCGGTCGCGGAACGCGACGAGCCATGCGCATCAGTGCCTCGGTCATCCGGCCTGCCGCCTCGTCACCACGTAGAGACCTATCTACCTATTGTCCCGCATTGTCGATACCGGGGAGTGCAAAACGTGAAAACCCGGCTACTCACCGGTAGAAGCATACCTCCCCATGAGACTTGGAACGTAACTTCCGTGTCAGATTAGTTGCAGAAGGTCACGGCCTGGCCGGATTATTTCCGGCATTAGCGGCAAAGCACCCCGCGGACTTGGCTGCGGACAACAATGGGTAGCCGCAGCGCCCGGAAAGGTGAGTGCACCCATTGCGTAACCGGAACTGAACCGCCGTCTCCGGTCGGACGTTTCGTAGTCACTAAGAGAAACCACTTGAATACTCACAGGAAGGAGCACGCACATGCGCGGCGAGACCTGGAGCTAACCCCCGCAGAACCGTCCACCCCCGACCACCACCAGACAAGGAGCACGCACATGCGCGGCGAAACCTGGAGCTAACCCTTTAGGGGCGTTGAAGGCGCTCAGTAGTCCGGCGATGGTAACCACGAGTCCAGGTGACTGCGATTGCCAGTGCCGCTACGGCGCCGACAGCACCGCACATCGCAATGACCCGGGCCGCGGAATGGCTCTCCGCGGCGGCACCCGCCAGGATCAGGACTATCCCCTGACCCAGGCTCATACCACCCTGCGCTAGGCCGAAGGCTTGGCTGCGCCGCTCTTGCGGCGCGGCGTTCACGAAGGCGGCGTTCGCGGCGACCTGGTAGGAAGCACACAGACCCGATGCGACCAGGATCAGCAGCGAGCCGGGCAGGCCTGGCTGCCAGAAGAACAGGACAAGGAACGCGCAGGCACCGACCGCGAGCGGGCCCATGAGGCGCAACCGGGCGGGCGGAGCCACGAAGCGGCTGAACACGATCGCGCCCGCGGTCTCTCCGAGAGCCGCGGCGGCCAGGATCACGCCGACGGCGGCCGGGCCGCCGTGCAGGTCCCGGGCGAGCGGAGTGACCACGCCCTCCGGAGCGTTGTAAAACGCCGCCAGCCAGCCGAACAGCATCGGCGTGCGCAGCTCCGGGAGGGCAAATACGAGCCGCGCGCCGGCGACGATGCCAGCCAGCCGGGACGTCTCATGGTGACCGTCAGCCGCCGGGGCGGGCCGTGAACGTACCCGGGTCCGGACGATCAGCGCCGAGGCGGCGAAGGTCGCCGCGTCGATGACCAGGGACCAGCGGGTGCCGAAGAAGCCGGCAACCGCACCTCCGGCCGCGAACCCGAGGACCTGCGCGAACTGGGACGTGGTGAGCGTCACCGCGGTCCCCATCACGTACCGCTCGCCGGTCAGCACGTCGGGATAGACAGCGGCGCGCGCCGAGGTGAACGGCGCGCCGACCAGCGTGACCAGGAAGAGCAGCATCACCAGCCCGGCGAGCGAGATGCCGGGGATGATCATGACGAGAACCAGCGCGCACCGGGCCAGGTCGAAGGCGATCATCACGGCGCGGCGCGGGTACCTGTCGGCCAGCCAGGCCAGCGTGATGCCGCCGACAAACGTCGGCACGACGCTGACCATGAAGGTGACCGCCGCGAGCAGGGCCGAACGGGTCCGGTCGTAGACGAGCACCGTCAGCGCGACGCGAGCGAGTTGATCACCGATGACCGACAACAGCTGAGCTGCCCACAGAGCCCGGAAC
>Ga0207683_10002400_pt1 | contig 16357 bp, 11 predicted proteins | sample KBSM73metaG_FD_184333 | JGI IMG/M metagenome (GOLD analysis project Ga0207683, IMG submission 184333) | Miscanthus rhizosphere microbial communities from Kellogg Biological Station, Michigan, USA - KBS M7-3 metaG (SPAdes) (version 2) | ecosystem: Host-associated > Plants > Roots > Rhizosphere >... | reverse complement strand
CAGGCCGCCTACTCCGGAGTCATTCCGATCGTCCCCAGCCACGTCTCCACCAGCTGCGGCCATCCCGTAATCGGAAACTTCGTGCGCCGCAAACCAAACGCATGCCCGCCGTGCGCATATAAGTGCATCTCCGCGGGAACTCCGGCCTTCTTCAGCGCAATGTAGTAAGCCAGCGCGTCATAGACAGTATCGACGTGGTCGTCCTCCGCCTGCAGCAGAAACGTCGGCGGCGTTTGGCCATTCACCGGAACATCCGGATTCAATCCAAGATTCAAGTCTGCATTCGCAGCATGACGGACGACATACTTCTTGGTGCCTTGCTTCGCGTCCCATTCCGCCGCGCTGAGCGACAGATGTCCCGGATAGATCGCCACTGCAAAATCCGGACGGCAGCTTTCCTTGTCCGCAGCATCCACAGGCGCATACAAACGCTTCGCATAATGCGTGCTGATCGCCGCCGACAAATGCCCACCCGCCGAAAATCCCAGCACTCCGATCTTGTGCGGATCGACATGCCACTCCGCCGCATGCAGCCGCACCAGCCCCAGGGTCCTCTGCGCATCTTCCAGCGCCATCGGCGATTCGGGATACGGCCCCGATTTCGGATACGGCCCCACATCCGTCACGCGATATTTCAGCAGTACGCACGTGATCCCTCTTGGAACGAGCCAGTCGCACACCTCCGTGCCTTCCAGATCGATAGCCAGAATCTGATATCCGCCTCCGGGAAACACAATCACCGCCGCGCCCGTGTTCTTTCCCTTCGGCGAATAGACCGTCATCGTAGGCCGCGTTACGTTATCCACCTCCACCACCTGCCTGCCGCCAATCAGATCGTCCTTCCCCGAAGACTTGGCAAACTCCGCTCCCTTGACAGGTTGCGCATCCGGAGCCGCCCCCGGCCATATCGGGATCTGCGTATGTCCCGGAGATGGCTGCCATACAGCCTTCTGCGCCGTCACCCCACCACACGCAAACACAACACAAACAGCAAAAATCAAAACCCTCATCACGATCCCACCGTCGCGCATAAAACAACACGATTCAACACGATTCTTCTCTGAAGATAGGCCTTGAGGAACCCTTACGCCGTCACAAATACCCTCGATGGATTCCAAATCGTCAACACGCGCCGCCGCGCCTGCGCACAGATTGCGACAGAAATGGCAGATCGCTCCGCTGCCCGCATACACTCAATGAGATGGAGGCAGGGTCATTGACCTTGCAAGATCATGAGCGACCTCTCACCGGTAATTGCGCATTCTGTCGAGACAAACGCGACGCGCGACTTCGCGTGGAGCTACATGACCGACGTGAAGAACTGGGACGATCCGCCAGCAACCTTCCGGCTCGAGGGCGCATTCGCGACTGGCTCTTGCGGGACGACCGAGATGCCCGGCCAACCGCCGCGCCAATGGAGCCTGCGAGAGGTCACGCCCCCTCAAACATACACGCTGGAGATCCCTTTGGAGGGCGCACTGATCCAATGCAAGTGGATCTTCGCAGACCTTGCCGATGGCCGAACGGCGTTGACACAGCAGATTTATCTGGAAGGCGAGAAGGCGTCGTCATATAGGGAGGACGTAAGGCAGAAGTTCGCTGCCACGCTTGCCCCGGGAATGAGCAGAATCGCGCACGCCATTGACGTGGCCTTCGTCATCTGAAGGGTACGGGCTTCAGCCCGTACATCCATCATCCCAAAAACAGTCGGGCCGTGTGCCCCACGTCTCGACTCTGAGACGTGGGAAACCTCAAAACTAAACCCAACCTTTGTCCAGAGCCCCGCCTGTGCTGGGTGCCCCACGTCTCGACTCTGAGACGTGGGAAACCTCAGAACCCAACCTTTATCCAGAGCCCCGCCTGAGCCGGGGTGCCCCACGTCTGGACTCTGAGACGTGGGAAACCTCCAAACCAAACCCACCCAATGGGAATTCACCAACCTCTCGCACATCGGAGGGAGCCACAAAATATTCCCCACAATTTTGCATATAATTTCGCCCTCCGAGTTCAGAATGAATACATGAGATTTTCCTCTCGCTCTTCGAGATCGAAGACCCCTCGCGGAGAAAGGCAACAAATCTTCGTAACCCCTTTGCGGAGAGGATTCTGCGGGGCAATCCCAATGGCACGAGGATTTTACAGCGATGCCTCTCTTCTAACCCCTTGAAAGCAGAGAATTTCTTTACAGAGTCCCCCGGGGGGGTAGTACCCGCAGCCGATCGGTTGCATATTCGCCTCCGGCGGATGCGCCCCTTCTCTAAGGACGCCACATCACTTCACCGGTACACGCTCTTCCAGCAACCGCAATATCTCTCGCTGTTGCGATTTCGCATCTTCCGATCCCGTGCCGCCCCGCCCCGTATTCTGTGTCGCGAGCAGCATTGGCGTCGAACCGTTCTTATTTGGAAGCGCGGGATCAGCGCCGCATTTGATGAGAGCCCGGACTGCTTCGGCACAACGCGTCCTGACGGCTTTGTGAAGCGGTGATACCCCACTTTTGTCGAACGCATTTGGGTCGGCCCCCGCTTCAAGCAGCCGGGTGATCGTTGCCGCCTGCGCTGAAGGGTTCCACATCGGCGAACCTGGCGATCCACAAGCAGCGGCATGCAGTGCTTCTTGTCCACGGCGATTACGTGCGTGAACATACGCTCCGGCCGAAAGAAGATTGCTCACGATCTCGGTTTGATACGCTGCCGCGGCGATATGCAATGCAGTATCGCCCGCGTAGATGTATCTCCCTATTTGATCGAGGAAAAACGGTTCTTCCGACTGTCGCGTCGCCCCTTGTTGAAAGTTTGCTCGGGCCAACTGCGGCGATGCCGCCAGAAGACGCGAAACGCCTTCGCCATCACCGGCAATGATGCTCTTGATCAACTGATGGAGTTCAGAATCAGATTCGACCATTAGAGAATCGCCTCCCAGATGAGGAACCGGCTAGAAGCTAGTAGCTAGTAGCTTCTAGCTAGTGGCTGGCAGCCGTCTTTCTACACCGCGGCAAGCGCTTGTTCCAAATCTTCAATCAAATCTTCTTTGTCCTCAATGCCCACAGAAAGCCGGACCAACCCCTCCGTGATCCCCAGCGAGTTTCGATCCGCATCGCTCAGCGCCGCATGCGTCGTCGTCGCTGAATGCGATGCCAGCGACTCCACTCCACCCAATGACTCGGCATTCAAAAACAGCTTCAATGCTCCCAGGAATCGCCCCGCAGCATCCCGCGTCCCAAGATCGAAACTCAGCATCGATCCAAAACCTCGCTGCTGCTTCACCGCCAGCGCATGCTGCGGATGACTCTTCAGTCCCGGATAAGCCAGCCGCGTTAACTTCTTCTGCGTCGATAGAAACTCCGCCACCGCGCGTCCATTCTCCTCATGCGCCTTCATCCGTAGCGGCAGCGTCTTGATGCCTCGCAGCACCAGGAAACACTCGAACGGCGACAAAATTCCGCCTGCAGCCTTCTGAACCAGCCAGAATTTCTCTTTGTGTTCAGGCTTCGATCCGATCAGAGCCCCGCCCAAACCATCCGAATGGCCATTGAGAAACTTCGTCGTCGAGTGCATCACGATGTCCGCACCCAATGCCAGGGGACTCTGCAACGCCGGCGACATGAACGTGTTGTCCACGCTGACTTCAACACCCTTTGCGTGGGCGATTTTGCTCACTGCCTCAATATCTGTCAGCGACATCAGCGGATTCGTCGGCGTTTCAATGTGCATGAGTTTTGTATTCGGCTTGATCGCAGCCGCAACAACGTCCAGATTTCCCGTGTCGACATATTGAATCTCGATCCCATAATGTTGCACGATCAGATTGAACAGCCGCGCCGTCCCCCCATACACGTTGTGCGAACAGATCAGGTGATCTCCCGCGTGCAGAGTCGCGACGAGCGCATAGATTGCTGCCATGCCGCTCGCGAACGCATGACCCGATGTGCCGCCTTCGAGCGCAGCCAACGCCATTTCAAGCCGATCGCGCGTCGGATTTCCGGCACGCGAGTAGTCCCAGCCTTTGTCGCTACCGATGCCTGTCAACTCAAATGTGGAGGAAAGATAAACGGGCACATTCACCGCGCCCGTCAGCGGGTCAGGGTGTTGCCCTGCGTGAACGGCTAAAGTCGAATATTTTTGTTTGGACATGCCTGGCTTCGAGCTCCTGAATACTGGCTTTAGGATACTAGCTCTGGCCTGTCGCGAGATTCGGGCGCGCGTCGAGTGACTTCGCTTCTCAGGCCCCGTGCAGCGCTGATGATGCCCGGCACTACAAAGCTAGCGCTCTTATCGCGGAGCCCTCGAATCCTAAGGCAGCGATACCGCCTGTACCGAGTAGGGCGGCACATTGATCGTTGTCGTCACACTCGTTCCCTGCACAGAAAACGAGATAGGGGAGGTGTCGACCTGCGTCCCATTGGTAATTTTGTGGAGCGTCCCCTGCGTCCCTGACAGCCCCGGATTTGCAAAGGTAACTGTGATCTGCGAATACGGCGTCGATGTCGGGTTCATGATCACAATCGCATCTTTGCTCGCCGTATAGAAGGCGGTCGTCGCCAACCCGCCGCCTCCAGTCGGCGTCGAGATCGACTTGGCCATGTATCCACCCGCCGACAAACCAAGATGCTGCGGCGATGCAATCAGTTGATACGCATAGTACTGCGGATAAGGCACCGGAACCGCGCCTACCGAATACAGACAATCCGAGTCGCTGTCCTGCACACCGATCATGCAGAACCACGGATAAGCCGAACCCGCGAAGTAGTCGATGTTATTTGGAACATGCGTAACACCGCTGGTGAACACGGAGTTCAGAAGATCCGTAACGTAGAGCGCGTTCCATAATGGCCCATAAGTCGGATCGTTGCGGCAGCAATCCTCGTAGAACGCCCAATTTGTGTTGTACTCCGTGATGTAGATCGGAGTTTGAGCACCACCGGGCTGCTTGCCTGCTGCCGCCTGTGCAACGACTCTCCCATAAACCCCGGCCGCACCGATGCTCGGGTCCTGGGTCGCTTCGTACAGCGAAATATCGCCGGTATGTACATCCCATTGCGCCTGCATCTGCGAGGCGCCAAAGAAATATTGGTGGTAGCTGATGAAATCCACATACGGCGCGGTCGTCGGATCATTCAGCAACGTCGAAAGCCACAACTGCGAATATCCCGATAGAACTGGACCGCCGATCCGAATAGACGTCCCGGCAGGCGCCGCCGCTTTCATTTGAGGCGCAGCCGCAGCGTAGATGGCCATGTACGTCTTCAAATGATCCGCAGTGCTGCACATGCCCGTGGCATTCGGCTCGTTCCAGATCTCATAGTCTTGAACAACGCCGGGGAAGGTGCTGCTCATGTGCGTCACGTATTGCGCAGCAATTTGCGCCCATTGACTGATATTGGTTGGCGCAGCATAAGCATTGCCGCTGCACGAACCCGTCGTTGGAATGAGCCATGGCGGCGACTGGTTGAATTGCAGAATGGCCTTCTGCCCTGAAGCTTGAACGGTCGCAACCAGCGGATCGATCTTCGTCCAATCCGGTGTCGGGCCATTCTTAAAGACGTTGTAGATCTGCGCTGACATTCGCGAAACAGTGACGCCAGCCGCAGTCAGCAGATTTCTGTCGTCCGTCGTCCGCAGCGACTCGCCTCGCCCATACCCAAACATGTTTGCAGGAACCGGAGCAGTGTTGTTCCCGCGCGATCCAAAGTCCGCCGTGATGGCAGAAAACACCGTAACTACACCGCCGCTAGTCTTGTTCAACGTTGCGTCCGTCACCCGGACTGTGTGCTTCCCCGCTGTCATCGGGGCTGTATAGACGCCGGTGCTTGAGACCGTTCCAACAGTCCCATTGCCGCCGGGAATGTTGTCCACTGTGAAGCTCACATTGGTTGTATCCGGCACCTGGCAAGCTTGCGCCTCGAACTTCTGCTGTCCACCAACTGGAATCGATGCGACGTATGGGTAAATTCCGAATGAAGGCGTTGTGGTTACGCTGACATTTGTTGATCCAGACACCGAGGAACTTTGGCTGACCGCTTTGATCGAATAGCTCTTCGCCGTCGATGGAGCGGTATAGAGTCCCGAGCTCGTAATGGTTCCTACCGTCGAATTGCCATTCAGAATGTTGTTCACATACCACTTCACACTCGTGTCGCTCATTCCCGTGACATGGGCGGTGAACTGCTCTGTCGCGTTGGGAAGAATGCACGAACTAGGAGGCTTGACCGTGATCATCGGCCCCTGTTTGCCTTGAATGCCGGCGCCTTGAAGCGGAATCACAAGTGGACTCCCAGGTGCGTTCTCTGAGATCGTCAAGTTCGCTGTGTACGAAGTGACCGCTTGCGGATTAAACGAAACCTGGATAGTGCAGGACCCGCCCGCAGCAAGCGTTCCGCCGCCGTGTCCATCGCCGCAATTGGATGTGAATGGAAACACCGCGGAGGAAGTCATTCCGGAAAACACAAGCGCAGTCGACAAATTATTCGTGAGCGTCACTGGCTGTGGCGTGCTCGGCGTGTCGACAATCTGATGGTTGAAATAGAGTCCGCCCACTTTGGGCAAAGTCGCGACCGGAACAACTCCGTTGCCTCCCAGCCCAATCACCTGCGGCGAATTCGTCGCGTCATCGGTAATCGTCAGGTTCCCGCTGTAGTACTGCACGTTCGTCGGGCCGAATTTCACCACAACCGTGCAGCTCTGCCCACCCGGCAATGACGTTCCGCAATTGTTCGTCTGCGTAAACGGAGCTGCGGTCTGAATGCTGGAAATGTTCAACGGCCCTGGTTGCGCATTCGTCAAGGTCACGCTGTAGCCCGAACTCGTAGTCCCCGTTGCCTGCTGCGGGAACGAAATTACCAGTGGCGAAAACTTTACCGGCAGATATCCGTTTCCAGTCACAGAAACCACATGTGGCGAGGTCGCAGTGTTATCCGTGATCGTGAGACTCGACGAATAGTATTTCACTGCCGTCGGCGCAAAGGTCACATTAACCGTGCACGATGCGCCGGCCCCCAGCGAAGTTCCACAGTTGTTCGTCTGCGCAAAGGGAGCTGATGTTGCAATTCCAGTAATGCTTATCGCTGTCGCCTGATTATTCGTAAGGGTCACGGCGGAGGCTGTGCTCGTCGAGTTAATGGGTTGGTTCGGGAAAGGAATCAGCTTCGGCGTATAAGTGACCGGAGCGACTCCCGAGCCTGACAGTGTAACCGTTTGCGGTGAACTGGGATCACTATCTGTGACCGTGATGCCGCCCGTATACGACTGCACCGCAGCGGGGCTGAAAGTCACAGTCAACGTGCACGAGGCGCCCGGCCCGAGTGTCGTTCCGCAATTGTTTGTCTGGGCGAACGGAGCGGATGCCTGAATACTCGAAATAGCTAACGTCGTTGACAGGTTATTCGTGACCGAGACGGTGCGCGCAGTACTCGTGGTTCCAGCCGCTTGATTGGAGAAATTCAATTGCGCCGGCGAAAAGGTTACAGGAATGACTCCATTCCCGGTAAGCGACACCGCCTGAGGCGAGTTACTCGCCGAATCCGTAATTGTCAGGGCGCCAGTATAGTACTGCCGGGCGGCTGGGCTGAATGTCACATCGAATGTGCATTGCTGATTGGGTCCGAGAGTACTGGCACAGTTATTCGTCTGTGAAAACGGAGCGGTAATCTGAATTCCCGATATGGAAAGCGTTCCAGCCTGATTGTTTAGGAGCGTGACACCATACCCACCGCTCGTTGTTCCCACACCTTGATTCGGAAACGTAATTAGCTGGGGGGTAACAGAGATATTTTGCCCTCGCGATACACCGGCGAAAGCAAGCTGCAAAATGGGAAGAAGGAAAAAACAGGTGGGGCGTACCTGAATCGTTCTCACGGACTCTCCTGGCCTATTTGCGATTTCATCAGCCCAAAATGCGCGGGCTCAAACTCTGTCGACACGGCCGCCACCGCGCGCGAGGCTCGGTCTAGGCTTTTCAGATGCAAATTGCAAGGTTTTGGTTGGGCTTGCACCCGCGAACCACCCCGAATGGAATCAATTCCCACTGTCTCTTCGAGGCGCACTGGGATGCTCCGCGTCCCGTGGATTGACCGCAATCGCGACTAACATCCCTTTCTAGTCGAGGGGCATCGTAAAGCAAGCCCCAAACCGGGCAATCGCACGAATTACACAAAAAGGAGAACAAGATGGCCGACACAAAAAAGTGCGCTAACCCAACGTGCACCTGCATCCCGCCAGACAAGGAAAAGTACTGCAGCGCTCACTGTGAGGGAATTGCGGACAAGGTTGAAATCGCCTGCCAATGTGGCCATGCCGGCTGCAGCACTTCCACCGTGAACGCATAGATAGCTCGATTTATTTAGACTTGCACGTGCTAGATAAGCGGAGACTCACTCTCGCACTGGTTTCGCGAGACGAAACCGGTGCGATTCGTCCTCACATCTTTCTTTCAAGAGTCACTGATAGCTAACTTGCCACCTTCTAGATTCCACTTCCATTGGTTCACCCTCGCTGCCGACAAATGTTATTGACTTAGTTTTGCGCGTTCTGCATAATTCCGCTGTTACCTCGCATTTTACTCAAGTATTGCGGTCCCCCCGCGTGCCTGCATGTGCACTCGGGCGGGTTGCGCTCTACCATGTCGTTCGATTAGCTGTTCGTGCCAAAGGGTCTATCTTGAATTGTGACCGATCCCGCATTTTCCTGGCAGTTATCACCTTTCTAACTTGCTTGCCTTGCTATGCCGTAACCCTCACACCAGCAACAGTTACTATTCAGGAAAACTCCACTCAGCAATTCACAGCCAGCGTTTCATCTACATGGACGACCAACTGCGGTTCTATATCGCCGACGGGTCTTTTTAAGGCACCTCTTTATCCGAAACTATGCACGATCACCGCCACTGCAACCAACGGCAGCGGCAGCGCGACCTCGAGCGTGAATGTCGTGTCGCCCATCATCATGACACCCGGATCCGCCACGACGCCTCAAGGCCAGACACAGCAGTTCACCGCGAGCGCGCCCGTAACTTGGGTTGCCGCCTGCGGGTCCATTACCCCTGGTGGCCTCTACACCGCAAGCGCCGCTGTTGGAACCTATTGCACAGTGGAAGGTATCGCGATTAGCGGCCCCAAATACACCGTCTACGGCTACGACAAGATCGGACCTCCATCCAACACCGCAATTTCTATCTCCCCAATCAACCCGACGGTAAGTGAAGGCGTTACGCAGCAGTTCACCTCCAACAAAAGCGCGAACTGGGCAACAAACTGCGGCTCCATCACCGCGACTGGCTTGTTCAAGGCTCCGCTCTATCCAAAGATCTGCACGATCACGGCTACCGCAACAAGCGGCGGCCAGACTGCAACGACAAGTCCGAGTGTGGTGTCGCCCATCGTGATGTCGCCAGTTTCAGTCGTTACGCCTCAAGGCCAGTCTCAGCAGTTCACAGCAAGCGCGCCGGTTACCTGGGTCGCAACTTGTGGCACAATCACCTCGAGCGGTCTTTTCACCGCGACCGCAGCCGTCGGAAAATACTGCTCCATCGAAGGCATCGCAACCACCAGCCCGAAATACACGGTCTACGGCACAGATAAAGTGGGTCCGCCCGCTCCGTTGACGATTTCTCCGCTCAATCCGAATCTGGTGACTGGCTCAGCGCGGCAATTCACCGCAAGCAGAGGCGCCACCTTCGCCGCTTCCTGCGGTTCGATCTCGAACAGCGGCCTCTATACTGCTCCTGCGTCCCCTGGTTCCTGTACCGTGATCGCAACCGCAACAGATGGCACAGGCCAAACCGCTTCCACGACTGCCACCATCACTCCGGCAATTGTTATCAATCCGGGCGACTCCAATCTCTTCGCCCTCGGCAAGCAACAGTTCACGGCTAATCTGCCCGCGATCTGGTCAGCCACCTGCGGCAGCATCGATTCTGGTACCGGCCTGTACAACGCTCCGGCAACAGCGGGCAACTGCACCGTGAGCGCCACATCCACCAGCGGTCCGTCCTCTACTGCGAATGTGAACATAGCCGTGTCGCTCATCAACTACACCACTTTCCGAGGCAGTAACTCGGGCACCGGCGTACAAGCGCAGGAGCGCGTGCTCACTCCTGCAAATGTGAACGCAAATACCTTCGGCCTTGCCTGGTCGATGCAACTCGACGCAGGTGTCTGGTCACAACCGCTGTACATGAATGCCCTCAACGTAAATGGCGCGCCGCACAACGTGGTCTTCCAAACCACTGCGAATGACAGCATCTACGCAATCGATGCAGACACCGGAGTCCTTCTTTGGCAGCGGTCCTTCTTATCTGCGGGAGTCACGGCGGTGGCTGGAACCTCAATTGGCAGCTCGATGAATCCCGTAGGAATCGTTGGCACTCCAGTGATTGACCCCGACGACAATGCAATGTATGTCGTTGCCATGACCGCTGAAAACAACAACACGGTATTCATCCATCGCCTGCACGCCATCGACATCACCACCGGCCAGGAACGTTCCAATAGCCCCGTAACATTTAGTGCGCCAGGCTTTGCTGACAAGTCTCAAATGCAGCGCTCAGGTCTGCTGCTCGCCAATAATCATGTATACGTCGCGTTTGGAGGAATAGCAGATCGCCCACCCTATCAGGGGTTCCTCTTCTCATTCACTACCAACACGCTCACATTGGATCATGTCTTCAACGCCGAACCGAACAGTGATGCTACGGGCGGCGGAGGCATCTGGATGTCCGCTAACAGCCCCGTTGTAGATCAGGATGGCAACCTCTACGTAACCACGGGGAATGGCATCTCTGACGGCCTTTCCAACTTCGGACAGAGTGTCATCAAGCTCTCGCCGGCGCTGCACGTGCTCGACTACTTCACGCCCTTCGACAATGTCCAGCAGTCCACAATTGATGGCGATCTCGGCTCGGGCGGTGTGCTCATGGTTCCGGATCAGACCACCGGCCCATTCCTGCACGAATTGATCGTTTGCGGCAAACCCACGCCCATCTACGTGCTTAATCGCGACCAACTCGGCGCGATTGGAACTTCAAGCGACAACATTATTCAACGGCTCGACGGTCAACTCGCGCAGACCGGCAGCTTCAGAGATTCAGGCTTTCCCTGCTTCTCCACGCCGTCAATTTGGAATCAAAATGTCTACTTCGTAGCCAACCACGACGTGATGAAAAAGTTCACTCTCGATGCAAGCACGGGTCTTCTCTCTGCCGCCCCTGTATCTCAAGGAACAATCACGTACAACTGGCCCGGAGCCTATCCGGCGATCTCGGCCAACGGCAATTCCAATGGAATCGTTTGGACGTACGAACCTGGCACCGGCACTCTTCGCGCCACTGATGCGAACAACCTCAGCAATGAACTCTTCGTTGGAGCAGTGTTCACAAAATCAAAATGGTCCGTCCCGACCGTGGTGAACGGCCACGTCTACATCGGCACGCAAAACAAGATCTTCGCATTCGCACCGAAGTGACGATTTCAAGGCATAGAAATCAGGAGCGGGCGAAGAACTACCCTAGATGCCGCCTTCGAAAATTTTCTTCGATAGATACCGTTCCGCCGAATCCGGAATGATTGTTGCGATGCGCTTGCCCGGCCCCAATTCGCGAGCCAACTCCAACGCCGCATGCACCGCGGCACCAGAACTGGAACCGGCAACCAGGCCTTCCTCCGCCGCCAGCCTCTTCACCATTGCGAAAGCATCGTCATCCGTTACCATCGCCACCCGATCGCAGACGGCGCGATGAAACGTCTCGGGCACAAATGAAACACCAATGCCTTCCACGCGATGCTTTCCCGGCGCACCACCTTGCAGAATCGATCCCTCGGTCTCAACGGCAACGGTAATCACCGCGGGATTCTGTTCCTTCAAAAACTGGGCAACCCCTGAGAAGGTTCCACCAGTCCCGACCCCGGCTACAAAACCATCCACCAAGCCTTCCATCTGATCCCAGATCTCAACGGCCGTCGTGTCGTGGTGAAACTGCGGATTGGCCTGATTCGTAAACTGCCCCGCCATGAACGCGCCTGGAATCGCTGCGGCCGCTGCGTCGGCAAGCCGAATAGCCCCGGCCATTCCCTCTGCTTCTGGTGTGCGTATCACCTCTGCCCCAAATCCGCGCATCAAAATGCACTTCTCTTCCGCAAATCCCTCGGGGACGAACAACTTCACCGCATAACCGCGATTTACGCCGATCAGCGCAAGCCCCACGCCGGTGTTTCCCGCCGTGGCTTCAACAATGGTCGAGCCGCGCCGCAAGAGCCCTCTAGCCTCAGCATCCAGAATCATGCCTAGCGCTGCGCGGTCCTTGATACTGCCACCGGGATTGAGAAATTCGAGCTTTGCAAACACCCCCGCCACTGACTCCGGCGCGATGCGGGTCAGCCGTAACATCGGCGTATGGCCAACAAGTTGGGTGATATCGGCTGCAATCCGGCTGGGGTGCGTGAGAGTTTCGACTGCCATGGGAGTGAGTTTAGCTCATCGGCCGCATTGTCTACCGTTTGCCCGCCGCTGACTTCTTCGCGACACGCACTGCCGGAAAGTACCCCGTGCGCGTGCGCACATTGAGCTTGCTCTTGCCCTGCGCCTCTGCCGTTACCTGGACGCGCCGAAAACCGGTGTCAGCAGCCGTCTTCGTTGAGCGATATCCAATCGTGTATTGGCTTCGGATGTCACGCGCAACTTCCGCTGCCACTTCGTCGACTTGCTCGAGCGATTTCGGGAAAAAGGCAATGCCGCCCGTCTCCGCGGAAAGCATCTCCAGTGCTCGCCGCGCATGCCGCACTTCAGCGCGGCTCATTTCATCCCCAAACAGGAGCCCAATCGAATAGATAACGGGGCCCGAGAGCTGCTGGACGCGCCGTATCGTCTGTTCCAGCGTCAGCGTCGAAGCATTGTCTTCACCGTCGGTAATGATCACCAACACCTGTTTTGGCCGTTTCGCATCCGCAACCAATTTGTCCGCTGAGGCAACCACGGCATCATAGAGTGCCGTGCCGCCACGAGATTCAATGTGCGCCAACCCCTCGCGGAGCCTGTTCAAATTCGAGGTAAATTCCTGATCTATAAAAGCCTCGTCAGAGAAATTGACTACAAACGCCTCATCCTCAGGGTTAGAAACCTCCACTAGGTCCAGAGCGCTTTTGTTCACCGCGGGCCGCTTCTTTGACATTGACCCGGAATTATCGACCACGAGAGCGATGGAAACCGGCAGGTCCGTATGCTGGAAGCTGATAATGTTCTGCTTCACACCGTCTTCATATACTTGAAAGTTCTCTCTTTTCAGATCCTGAACCAGCTTGCTCCCCTCCAGAACTGTCGCGTTCAGAATCACTTCCTCCACGTCCGTGTGAAGGACGTACCCCTCCCCCTCCTTGTGCAATGGCTGGCCGCTCACCGTCGGAGGTTGTTCGGCGTCAGGAGAACGCACCGGGTCGCGATCCACCGTCAGCGATGGAGCCTGCGAAGCGGGCACAGTCGGAGCCGACGGCTTGGGCGCCTGTTGAGCGCCAAGCGAAAGTGCCGTTGCCGAGAAAAGAATTGAGAGAATCGTATTATTGCAAAGGCGCATAGTAGCCGGTACGAGCATGAACCGTCAGTGGAGGCAATCCCGAAGGAGGATTGAGCTTCACCTTCACTTTACGCCACTTACCGTCACGGGAGAGGTCCTTGGGCGTATAACCGATGACATATTGATTACGTAATTCGGTGGAAATCTTCTCTGCAATATCGCCCATCTCAGACAAATCGTCCACCCGAAAGAGCCTGCCGCCCGTCTGCTCGCACAGTTCATTCAGTAGCATTGGGCCCGTCCGTTCTTCAGGAGTAGCGGCATAGGGGTCAAAAATCCCGATGGAATAAATCTCGACGTCCGACTCGCGCACCTGCGACCGCACTTCGCCTTCGGTGTACCGCGAGCGGTTATCGCCTCCGTCCGACACTACCAGCAGCGCCTTGCGCTCGTGCCGCGCGTCCTTCATCTTCGCGACTCCGTAGTAAATCGCATCCAGCAGCGCCGTGCGATGTCCGCTGCGCACCGTCGCGAGTCGCGCCTGGATATCGTCCACCGAACTGGTAAAGTCCTCAATCAGCTCCGGCCTGTCGTTGAATCCGATAACAAAGAATTCGTCCTCCGGGTTCGCCGTCTTCACAAACTGCAAAATCGACTCGCGGGCGCGAATCAGCTTTGAGTTCATCGAACCCGATAAATCGAAAATGATCCCGATCGAAACCGGCGCGTCTTCGCTTGCAAAACTGCGAATTTTCTGCTGTCCATTGTTCTCGTATATCTGAAAGTCTTCCTGTTCCAGACCGGTCACGAGCCTGTTCATAGGGTCGGTGATGGTAATCGGAATCAGCACCATGTCTACATTCATGCGGATCAGCCCGCCGGGGCGCGCCTTGGTCGCGGCCTTTCCCGTTGCTGGGACCGCTTCCACACCCGTTGGTGCTCCCGTGGCCGGGGTTGCGGCGGAGGGCGGCGGCACATGGACCTTGTTCAGCGGGTCATCCTGCGCCCAGATCCCTGTTGCACAAGCAGCCAATGCTAAAACGCACACTAATGCCCCTGGGCGTGGCCCTTCGAACCTGCAGCGTCTGCCTTCCAATGCTGTTCGCCAATCTGAATACATCGACATGCCGCGTATACCTGAGATTGAAGGCGATATTAGCACGCTTAGTTGACGGATGGCGTCACCGCAATGTCATCCATTTGTCGCTAGATAACTCGCCGTTTCCATCGCCCAAACACCCAATCCAGCACCAACACTGCGTTACAATCAAGCCAGGGCACGCACCAAGTCCCTGCCGTCTTTTGCGCCCAAATTCCGTCCTTTCAATAGGGAGCACGACCTTCTGCATGGCCAGCATTTATCCGTTCCGAGCATGGCGTTACAACCCCTCAGCAGTCCGACTGGATGATGTGGTCACCCAGCCGTACGACAAAATCTCGCCGGCGATGCAGCAGGCCTACTACCAGCGCAGCCCCTACAACCTGGTACGCATCATCCTCGGGCTCCCTGAACTCTTCGATGCGGAACGGGGCGAAAGTGTGTATTCCCGCGCCGCGCGCGACTTCAGCGCTTGGAAACAGAAAGGCATACTGGTGCAGGAAAAGGACCCCTGCATCTTCGCCTACTCCCAGCGCTTCAAGGTGCCTGGCACCGACGAGGTAAAAGAGCGCCGCGGATTCATCGCCCTGGGTAAGCTCCACGACTACGCCGAGCAGGTCGTCTTCCGCCACGAGCAGACGCTTTCCAAGCCCAAAAGTGACCGCCTGAACCTGCTCAAGGCTACGCACGCCCATTTTGGCCAGATTTTCATGCTCTATTCCGATCCCGCCGGCAGCGTGGAGAAGATCCTCTACGAAGACGGCGGCCCGGCCGACGCGGAAATAACCGACGAATACGGCGTCCTCCATCGTCTCTGGCGCGTAAACGATCCGGCCGCAATTCGCCTGCTCACTTCAACCATGGCTGATAAGAAACTCATTATCGCCGACGGCCACCATCGCTACGAGACGGCCTTGAATTACTCCAGGGAACACACGCCCGCCTCGCCTGTCAGGGCTGAGCACGACGCCCACGAATTGCCTCATCCCGCATTCCCCGAATCCGCCGTCATGATGACGTTCGTTAACATGGATTCGGACGGCCTCGTTATTCTGCCCACGCATCGCGTGGTCCACAGCCTCGGGGGATTTGATCCAGCAGCCTTTGCCAGCGCCGCAGACAAGTTCTTCGCCGTTGAACCCCTTCCGGCCTCAGATGCCGCCAGCTACATCAACGCTCTCAGCCGGCAATCGGGAACAGCCTTCGTAGCTGTGACCCGATCGGGAGCATTCCTGCTGCGCTCTAAGCCCGATGCTGCCGCAGTTGCCCTTGCCGACCTGCCTGAAAACCAGCGCCAACTCGACCTGAGCCACCTCCACACCATCATCCTCGATCGCCTGCTCGGCCTCGATGCCGAAAAAGTCCGCGAGCAGACAAACATCCGCTATCTGCGCGACGCGGGCGAAGCCGTGGAACAGGTGCGCCGCGGAGAAGCCGATGTAGCCTTTCTCACCAACCCTGTCACCATGGAGCAATTGCGAGAAGTGGCATTTGCCGGTTCGGTCATGCCGCAGAAGTCCACCGACTTCTTCCCGAAGCTCCTCAGCGGCCTGGCCATCTATGCATTGGAGTAAGCTGGCGATCGCGGTATTGGTCCTCGCATTGACGGCTGGAAATACCGCCGCCGCGCAGCAGCCAATACCCGCTCCGGCGCCAAGGTTTGTCGTCGTCCTCGACGCAGCCCACGGAGGCGACGACACAGGAGCACACCTCGACAGCGGCCAGTTAGAAAAGGCCGTCAACCTCACCCTCAACGTCAGG
>Ga0207683_10002399_pt1 | contig 16367 bp, 15 predicted proteins | sample KBSM73metaG_FD_184333 | JGI IMG/M metagenome (GOLD analysis project Ga0207683, IMG submission 184333) | Miscanthus rhizosphere microbial communities from Kellogg Biological Station, Michigan, USA - KBS M7-3 metaG (SPAdes) (version 2) | ecosystem: Host-associated > Plants > Roots > Rhizosphere >... | reverse complement strand
TCCCGGCGTTCCTGGAGCCCTACAAGAAGGGCATGGAGCTCGCGGTGGCCGAGGTCAACGCCGGCGGCGGCGTGCTCGGCCGGCCGCTCGAAGTCGTGTCCCGCGACGACAACGGCAATCCCGGCGATGCGGTCAGGGTTGCCGAGGAGCTCCTGTCGCGCGAGAAGGCCGTGCTGTTGATGGGGACGTTCGCGTCCAACGTGGGACTCGCCGTGGCGGACCTCGCCAAGCAGCGGAAGGTTCTGTTCCTCGCGGCCGAACCCCTGACCGACAAGATCGTCTGGGAATCGGGCAACCGGTACACGTTCCGATTGCGGGCATCGACGTACATGCAGACGGCCATGCTCGCGCCCGAGGCGGCGAAAGTGGGCAAGAAGCGCTGGGCAATCGTGTATCCCAACTACGAGTACGGCCAATCGGCCACGATCGCGTTCAAGCAGCAGATGATTGCGTTGCAGGCGGGCGGCATCGAGTTCGTCGAGCAGGCGGTGCCGCTCGGCAAGATCGACGCGGGTGCCGTCGTCCAGGCACTCCTCGACGACAAGCCCGACGCGATCTTCTCGTCATTGTTCGGACCCGACCTCGCGCGCTTCGTCCGCGAAGGAGAGACGCGCGGCCTCTTCAAGGGCCGGCCCGTCTTCAATCTGCTCGGAGGCGAGCCCGAGTACCTCGATCCCCTCAAGGAAGAGGCGCCGGTCGGCTGGTGGGTGACGGGCTACCCGTGGTACGCGATCGACACCAGCGAGCACAAGCGCTTTCGCGATGCGTACCAGGCGAAGTTCAACGACTATCCGCGCCTCGGCTCCGTCGTCGGCTACAGCGCGGTGAAAGCCGCGGCCGCTGCAATCCGGAAGGCGGGCTCGACCGACACCGACAAGCTCGTCACGGCCATGCAGGGCCTCACGTTCGACTCGCCGTTCGGCAAGGTGACCTTCCGCGCTCTCGATCACCAGTCGACGATGGGCGCCTATGTCGGTCGCACGGCGGTGAAGGACGGCAAGGGCGTGATGGTCGACTGGCGCTACGCAGACGGCGCGAGCTATCTCCCGTCCGACGAAACGGTGAAGCGGCTGCGACCGAAGGAGTGACGGCTTCGCTCCCTCGCGCGTTAGAAGTCGAACGAGGTCTGCGCGACCGGCGCGAACGACCTGCGATGCTCGGGGCATGGCCCGTGCCGCGCCAGTGCGGAAAGGTGCTCAGGCGTTCCATACCCGCGGTTGTGAGCGAAGCCGTACGCCGGGTACCGGCCATCGAGCTCCACCAGCATCGCGTCGCGCGTCGTCTTTGCGATGATCGATGCCGCCGATATCACGGCGTGATCGCGATCGCCGTTGACGATCGCCAGCATGGCGCACCCGAGCTCTGGACAGCGATTGCCGTCGATCCAGGCCACTCCGGGAGTGACCGAGAGCGCTTCGAAGGCGCGCCGCATCGCGAGCATGGTCGCCTGGAGGATATTGATCCGGTCGATCTCCTCCACGTCGGCGCTCCCCACGGACCACGCGACGGCTTTTGCGCGAATTTCGGCGGCAAGGCTGTCGCGTTGCCGCTCGTTCAGGAGCTTGGAATCGCGCAGTCCGCGAATACGGCGTCGCGGGTCGAGGATCACGGCCGCCGCCACGACCGGGCCCGCGAGCGGGCCCCTGCCGGCCTCGTCGATGCCGGCGACAAGCTCTACGATCGTCGTGCTCAGCATGACACTCCTGCGGCGCGCAATTCCGTCGCAACGGCTTCAGCGGCAAGGCCCCCGGTGTCGGCGTTGAGCGAGGCCGCGAACCCCGCGAACAAAGCTTCGAGGCGACGCCGCGTCACCGTGTCGTCGTAGAGGTTCGCCGCAGCGAGCGCGAGATTCTCCGCGGTCGCATCGTCCTGCAACAGCTCGGGAACGACGAACCTCCCCGCCAGGATGTTGGGGAGCCCGACGTACGGCAATAGCATCCTGGCCTTGACGATGCTCGCAGTGACCTTGTTCAAGCGATAGAAGATCACGTGCGGGCACTGGGCCAGCGCCGCTTCGAGCGTCGCCGTTCCCGAAGCCACGAGCGCCACATCGGCCGCGCGAAGCGCATCGGTCGCATGGCCGTAAAGCAGCGTCAGCGGCAATTTCTGGAGGCCAAGACGGTAGATTGACGCTTCGAAGCGGTCGCGCGTCGGCCGTGTCGCGAGCGGCACGAGGAACTGCGCATCCGGCCGCACCGCGTGGATGGCTTCGGCGGCTTTGAGCACGAGCTCGCCGTGCATGTCGAGCTCGGACGCGCGACTCCCCGGCAGCAGTGCGAAGACCGGTTGGGCAAGGCCGAGCTTGAGTTGCTCGCGCGCTTCCCGGCGCGAGCTCAGCCCCGCCGCATCCGCCGCCAGCGGGTGACCCACGAACGTGACCGGGATGCCGGCCGCCTCGTACAGCGGCGGCTCGAACGGGAAGAGCGCGAGCATCCGGTGCACCGAACGGCGTATCGTCCGCAGCCGCTCGCGGCGCCACGCCCACACCGACGGGCTGACGAAGTGCAGGCTCCGTACCCCCTTGCGCTTCAGTTTCGCCTCGAGGCCGAGATTGAAGTCCGGCGCATCGACGCCGACGAATACCGGCACCTGCTCCGCGATGAGCCGGCGGACTAGCGCACGACGGAGTGCGACGAGCTGCGGCAGTCGGGAGATCACTTCGACGATGCCGCGCACCGAGAGCATCTCGAGCGGATACCAGGCCTCGCAGCCGGCCGCCTCCATGCGCGGACCGGCAATGCCGACGAATCGCGCGTCCGGCAGCCGCTTTCGCACGGCGCTGATCAGCGTGGCAGCGAGCGCATCGCCCGACGCTTCACCGGCCACGATTCCGATCGTCACGCCACGGGATCGCGAAGCGCCGTCGGCCATGGGCTATGCTCTGATGATGCCGCGCCCCGGCATTGCCAGGAACTCGACCAGCATCGACAACGGCGGCGACGTCCCCGCCGCCGCGGCCAGCGCCGCACGGGCATCGTCGAGCTTGAGGCCCTCGCGGTAGAGCGTCTTGTACGCCCGCCGCACCGCGAGAATCTCCTCGGCCGCGAACCCCCGCCGGCGCAGGCCCTCGGTATTGATGCCTCGAGGGGTCGCCGGGTATCCCGCGGCCGTGACGAAAGGCGGGACGTCCTGCAGCACGATCGCGCCGGCTGCAATCATCGCGTGCGCACCGACTCGGCAGAACTGATGGACGCCCGAGTACGCGCCCATCACGACCCAGTCGTCGATGTGCACGTGCCCCGCGAGTTGCGCGTTGTTGGAGAACGTCGTGTCATTGCCGACGACGCAGTCGTGCGCAACGTGGGTGTAGGCGAGGAACAGGTTGGCATTGCCGATCCGCGTGTCGCCGCGATCCTGCGCCGTGCCGGCGTTGATCGTCATGAACTCGCGAAAAACATTGTCGTCGCCGATCGTCGTCGTCGTGGGCTCGCCGCCGTATTTGCGGTCTTGCGGAATCTCGCCGATCGACGTGAACTGGAAGAGGCGATTGCGCTTGCCGAGGCTCGTCCGGCCCGTCAGGACGACATGCGGGCCGATGACGGTGCCTTCGTCCACGCGGACGCCGGGTCCGACGATCGAATACGCACCCACCTCGACGTCCCCCGCAAGCTCCGCCTTCGGATCGACGAGGGCCGTGGGATGGATGCGCGGCATCGCGTCAGGACCCGCGGCGAACCGTGCGATCGCGCATCGCCTAGCCGCCCTTGGCTTCGATGTCGGGCATGCGCATCGCGGCCAGGAGATTCGCCTCCGCGACGATCTCGCCGTCGACCTTCGCCCGCACGTCGAACTTTCCGACGCCGCGCACCAGGCGCTGGACTTCCGACTCCAGCACCAGCTGGTCTCCCGGCCGAACCTGCCGGCGGAAGCGCGCATTGTCGATGCCGGCGAAGAAAATGATCGTGCCGTCGCCCGGCGTGCGTCCCGACATCTTCCACGCGAGAATCGACGCGAGCTGCGCCAGCGCCTCGATCACGAGGACGGCGGGCATCACCGCGTAGTGCGGAAAGTGCCCGCCGAAATAGGGCTCGTTCATCGTCACGTTCTTGATCCCGCGGATCGACTTGCCCGCCTCGATCGATGTGACTCGATCGACGAGCAGAAACGGATACCGGTGCGGCAGGTACCGCATGATCTCGTCGATGTCCATGCGGCCGTCGTCTGCAGCATTCATGGATTCCCCCCCGCTTCGTCCGATGTATTGTCCCCTTGCGCAGCACCGCCTCGCTCCAGCCGGCGGACGCGCCGCAGCAGTTCGGGAAGCTTGCGCAAAGCCGTCTGCACGTGCTGCCACTGCGCGTGCGGAAGCTCGAGATTGGAGCCCGAGTAGATGCCCGGCTTGGTGATGGACCGGTATACGCCCGTCCCGCCACCCAGCATCACATCGTCGCAGATTTCGATGTGCCCGTTGAGGTACGCCGCGCCGCCGATCTTGCAGTTGCTGCCGATCCGCGTGCTTCCGGCAATGCCGACGCATCCGGCGATCGCTGTGTGCCGGCCGATCCGGCAGTTGTGGCCGATCTGGATCTGATTGTCGAGCTTGACGTCGTCCTCGATCACGGTGTCGTCGATCGCGCCGCGGTCGATCGTCGTGTTGGCGCCGATCTCCACGTCCGCGCCGATCACCACGCGGCCGACTTGCGGGATCTTGAGCCACCGGCCGCCCTCTTCGGCCATGCCGAAGCCGTCGGCTCCGATCACCACGCCCGCGTGCAGCACGCTGCGCGGACCCACGACGCAGCGGTCGTAGACGGTCACATGCGCATGCAACACCGCATCGTCGCCCACCGACACTCCCGCGCCCACGACGGTTCCCGCGCCGATGCTGGCACGCTCGCCGACGACCGCGCCCGCGCCGATGACCGCGAGTGCGCCAATCTGGGCGCTCGCCGCGATCTTCGCGCTGGGATCGACGACCGCCGAGGAGTGCGTGCCCGACACGAACGCAGCGCGCGGGTGCAGGATCGACGCCACTTTGGCGAAGATCGCGTAGGGGTTGGCGTCGACGAGCTTGGGCAGCGCCGTATCGCCCGTCATGTCGGGCGCCACGATCACCGCGGACGCGCGAGTCGAGGCGAGCTGGGGGCGGTACTTGCGATTGGCGAGAAACGCGATCGAACCCGGACCCGCCGACTCGAGGGTCGCCACGCGCGACACGAGCACCGAGGCATCGCCGTCCAATTCGGCGCCGACGCGCTGGGCCAGTTCGGCAAGTGAAATCGGCACGGGGAGACGATGTCTAGCAGGCTGATGCAGAACCCGTCATGGCCGCGGCCCGCTGTCCTGGCGCTCTACCCTTACTTGTCGGCGAGCGCCTTGACCACCTTGTCCGTGATGTCGATCTTCTGGCTCGCGAACACGACGGGGTCCTGCAGGATAAGGTCGAATTTCTCCGCCTCGGCGATCTGCTGGATGACCTTGTTCGCTCTCTCCTGGACGCTCGCGAGCTCTTCGTTGCGGCGCAAGTTCAGATCCTCGCGGAATTCCCGCTGCGCGCGCTGAAGGTCGCGCGAGAGGTTGGCCAGGTCGCGCTCCTTGTTCCGGCGGTCCGTCTCGGACATCGTGACGCCGTCCTTCTCGAGCGCCGTCTGAAGGTCGCGCACCTGCTTCGACATCTTCTGGATTTCGGCATCGCGCGCCGCGAACTCCTTCTCGAGCTTCTGCTGGGCGCGCTTCGCCGGCGCGGCCTCGCGAAACAGCCGCTCCGTGTTGACGAAGCCGATCTTGTATTCGGCGGCGGTCGCGGCCCCGGCTCCCAGCCAGAACAACAAGGCTCCGCCGGCGAGGGCGATGGCAAAGCGTCGGATGCTGCGGTTCAATCGTTTCTCCTGCGCACTCGGGCCTAGAACACGGATCCCACTTGGAACTGGAAATGCTCGATCTGGTCGTTTGGCCTCGTCTTCCACGGCCACGCATAGCTGAACTTGAGCGGTCCGACCGGCGAGTTCCACGCGAGCCCCACGCCGTACGAGAACCGGAATTTCTCGTTGCCCTTCTCCAGCTGGGCGCCTGCGGAGCCAAGCGCCGGGACGCCGGAAATCTGGCCGGCATCTATGAACACGCTCGCGCGCACCGACTTGTCGCCCTTCAGAACCGGATAGAACAGCTCGGCATTGCCGATGATCTTGCGCTCGCCCCCTAGAGGGTTGCCCTCGAGATCCCGCGGTCCGAGGGTGGCCGTCTGGTAGCCGCGCACCGAGCCTACGCCGCCGCCATAGAACACTTTGTAAAACGGGAGCGGCTTGCCGCCATAGCCCGCCCCATAGCCGACGTCGCCGCGCAGCATCAGAACAAGGTCGCTATAAAAGGGCCAGAACCACTGGATCAGGTAATTCGCCTTGTAATACGAAATGTCGGCGATGGGAACCCCTACCTCGATGCCGGCTACCTGAAGCACTCCGCGCGTAGGATAGAGGATGTCGTCCCGGGTGTCACGCGCCCACCCCGTGCTGACGACGACGCTGTTGGTGACCGAGCCGAACTCCGCGACGTACAGGAAGTAGTAGAGCGGGCTGTTCGCGAACAGGTCGAGGCTCGTGTGCTCGTAACGGAAGCCGAGGTTGATGGTATCCGTTTCGGTGATGGGAATCCCGTAGCTCACGGCCCCGCCGAGGGTGGTGGATTGGTACGGCGCGACCGACAGCGACGTCGGGTCGAGCGTGCGCTGGTAGGCCTCCAGCGTGCGCGAGACCCCGTCCACCGTGTAGTAAGGCTCGGTGAACGTCAGTGCGATCGTGCGACTGATCGAGCTCGTGTTGATTCCGGCGGTGAGCGCATTGCCGCTGCCGAAAATGTTCTGCTGCGATATCGACGCGTTGAACACGAACTTTTCGGAGCTCGAGTAGCCAACCCCGGCCAGGAGGTTGCCGGTGGCTTTCTCGGTGACGGTCACTTCGACGTCCGCCTGATCGGGGGTGCCGGCGACGGGAGGCGTCTCGATGTTGACGTCTTCGAAGTAGCCGAGCCGCCGGATGCGCACCTTCGACCGTTCGATGCGGGCGCCGTCGTACCAGGCGGCCTCGAGCTGGCGCATTTCGCGGCGGATCACTTCGTCGCGCGTGCGCACGTTGCCGTTGATGCTGACCTTCCGGATGTACACGCGGCGCCCCGGATCGACGAAGATCGTGAACGCGGCGGAGAGCTTGTCGCGGTCGATCTCGGGAATCGCGTTGACGTTGGCGAACGCGTAGCCTTCGGTGCCGAGACGGTCGCTGATCGCCTTCACGCTCGCCTGCAGGCGTTCGCGCGAGAAGACTTCGCCGACGCGTATCTGGACCAGCGCCGAAAGCTCTTGCCCCGGGATCGGAAGATCGCCACCGAGGCGGATGTCCGAAACCGTGTAGCGGGGCCCCTCGGTGATGTTGATGGTGATGTAGATGTCTTCCTTGTCCGGCGTGATCGACACCTGCGTCGAGTCGACGTTGAACTCGAGGTAGCCCCGGTTCTGGTAGAAGCTCTTGAGCGTTTCCAGGTCGGCCGAGAGCTTCTGCTTCGAGTATTGGTCGTTCTTCGTGTACCAGGTGGTCCAGCCCGGCGTGGTCAACGTCATGAGGGCGAGCAGGTCGCTCTCGCTGTAGGCGCTCTCGCCCACGATGTTGATCCGCGCGATCTTCGATACATCGCCCTCCTCGATCGCGATGTTGATCGCCACGCGGTTGCGTTCCTGCGGCGTGACCGTCACCGTGACCTTCGCCGCGTAGCGTCCGCGCGAGAGGTACTGGCGCTTGATTTCCTGTTCGGCGCGATCGAGCGCCGACCGGTCGAAGATCCGCGCGTCGGCGACGCCGATCTCCTTCAGCGCCTTCTTCAGCTGGTCGGTCTCGAACTCCTTGTTCCCGGTGATGTCGACCTTGCTGATCGTCGGCCGCTCCTGGACGATGACGACGAGCACCTGGTCCTCGACCTCGAGGCGCACGTCGCGGAAGAAGCCGGTGGCGAACAGCGCCTTGACCGCGTTCGCAGCCTTCTCGTCGTCGAGGGTGTCGCCCACCTTGATCGGCAGGTAGGAGAACACCGTGCCAGCCTCCGTGCGCTGGACGCCTTCGACGCGGATGTCCTTCACCACGAAGGGCGTGATTGCAGACGCGGGAATCGCGACGACGCAAAGGGCGATCGCGAATGCGAGCGCCGCGCCGCCGGCGCCAATGGCCGCCGACAAGACGTCGCGAAGGCGTTGGAGCGCCGCTAGCACCGTGCGACGGAAGTGCGCGGCCTGCCCGACAGAGCCGCGGCGGTCGCGCAAGGCGGCGACCGTCGTGAACTCGGTACGCGGGCGAGGCAACGGCAACGGCGCATGGCTAGAACAGTCGGGAGAGGTCATTGAAAAGCGCCAGCGCCATGAGCACGGCCAGCATGGCCATGCCGATGCGTTGGCCGACCTCGAACGCGCGGTCGGAGACGGGACTGCCTTTGACGATTTCGGCGAAATAATACAGCAAATGCCCCCCATCCAACAGCGGGACCGGGAGCAGATTCAGCACCCCGAGGCTGATGCTGATCAATGCGAGGTACCCAACGAAAACGAGCGTTCCGGCCTGCACCGATTGGCCGGCGAAATCGGCCATCGTGATCGGCCCGCTGATGTTCTTGAGCGACGCTTCGCCGATCAGGATGCGTCCCAGCATCTGCACCGTGAACGTCGCGAGCTCCCACGTCTTGCGCGTCCCTTGGGCGAGCGCCTCGAACACGCCATAGCGCACGGTCACTGCGAGGCGGTCCGCAGATGCCGGATCGACTTTGAGGCGGATGCCGGCGATCCCGACCTTGCGGCCTGCCTGATCCGCAATGTCGGTTGTGAATCCGACGTCGCGCTCCGTGCCGTCGCGGGCGATCCGAAACGTCACCGCCGCGCCGGGCCGGGCATTGGTCTTCGCCGCAACTTCCGCGGGCGAGCGCACGGTTTCGCCGTCGATCGCGACGATCCTGTCGCCGGCGCGAAGTCCGGCGCGCGCCCCCGGCTTGTCGGGAAGCGCTTCGTCGATCAGCGGCGGGCCGAGATCGCTGCGAAAGCCGAGCATCGGCATGAAATTGCCTTCCCAATCGGCGCCGCTGAGCGATGCAAGGGAGACGGTGCGCTGCGCTCGCGCGCCGTCGGGGCGCTCGACGTCGATCGTGATGTCGCGTCCACCCGAGGCGCGCAGGAGACGCCAGCGCATATCCTGCCAGCTCTTGACCGCGACGCCGCCGACGGCGACGACCAGGTCGCCTTCGCGGATGCCCGCCACCGCCGCCGGCGTTTTCGCGGGAGGCTCGGCCAAGAGCGCGCGCTGCGCGGGAACACCGGCCATGTAGGTGCCGGAAAAGAGCAGGACCGCGAGCAGGAGGTTGGCGATGGGCCCCGCGGCAACGATGGCAATCCGCTTGCCGACCGTCTGCCGGTTGAATGCGCGCGGAAGATCGGCCGCCGCCACCGCACCTTCGCGTTCATCGAGCATCTTCACGTAGCCGCCGAGCGGAATCGCCGACACCGCCCACTCCGTGCGATCGGGGCCTATCTTCCGCGACCACACGATGCGGCCGAAGCCGATGGAGAAGCGCAGCACCTTCACCTTGCACCAGCGCGCCACCGCGTAATGGCCGAGCTCATGGAACACGACGAGGATGCCGAGCACCACAAGAAAAGCGACGAGCTTGGTGATGGCGTCCATCACGCGGCCAGCGGAAGCTTGAGCCAGGCCCGCGTCACCGCGCGGGCGTCGGCATCGGCGGCGAGAGCGTCGTCGAGCGCGTGCACCGGCCGCACGGGCAACCGGGCGAGCGCTTCGGAGCACGCGGGGGCGATGTCGGTGTAGCGGATGCGGCCAGCCAGAAATGCGGCGACCGCGATCTCGTTGGCGGCATTGAGCACCGCCGGCGCAGTGCCGCCCGCGTCCAGCGCGTCGGCGGCAAGCCTGATGCAGGGAAACCGGGCGTGGTCCGGTGCGGAAAAATTGAGCGCGCCGCGGCGCACCAGATCGAGGCCGTCGACGCCGGCATCGACGCGATCGGGAAAGGCCAGCGCCTGGGCAATGGGCGTTCGCATGTCCGGGTTGCCGAGTTGCGCGAGCATCGATCCATCAACGTATTCGACGAGCGAATGGATGACGCTTTCCGGATGCACGACGACCTCGATTCGCTCCCGCGGCACGCCGAACAGCCAGTGCGCTTCGATCATCTCGAGACCCTTGTTCATCATGGTCGCAGAGTCTACGCTGATCTTGCGACCCATCACCCAGTTGGGATGGGCACAGGCTTCGTCCGCGCTCACCGTCGGAAGTTCCGCGAGCGGACGCGTGCGGAACGGCCCGCCCGACGCCGTCAGCACGATCCGACGCACGCCCGACTCCGCGGGCTTCCGCGCGTAGCCCGTCGGCAGGCATTGGAATATCGCGTTGTGCTCGCTGTCGATCGGCAGCAGCGTTGCGCCCCCCGTGTCGACCGCCTGCATGAATGCGGCGCCGCCGATGACGAGCGCTTCCTTGTTCGCGAGCAGGATGCGCTTGCCCGCGAGCGCGGCGGCCAGCGTCGAGTGCAGGCCCGCCGCTCCCACGATCGCCGCCACGACGGTGTCGGCGTCGGGCAGGCGCGCGGCTTCGACGAGTCCGGCCTCGCCCGCCAGGACGCGCGTCTGAAGCCCGGCTCGCGTCAACGCGCGCTCGAGTTGGGACGCCGCCTCGGGATTCGACATGACCGCGACGTCCGGCCGATGCCGTAGGCACAGCTCCGCGAGTCTTTCCCATTGGGCATGTGCGGTGAGCGCGGCAACCGCGAAGCGGTCGGGATGCCTCGCGATGACGTCGAGCGCGGAATCGCCGATCGAGCCGGTCGCGCCGAGAATGCTGATGCGCCGGATGCTCATCGCAGGAAGGCGAGCGCGAGCAGCGCTGCCGGCGGCATCGCGGCAAGGAGCGCGTCGATTCGATCGAGCACCCCGCCGTGTCCGGGAAGGAGGCGTCCGCTGTCCTTCACGCCCGCTTGCCGCTTGAGCAGCGATTCGCACAGGTCGCCCACGACCGAAAGCGCCGCGAGCGCGAGCGCGCCGGCGACCCATAGGATTACCGCCCAGGGCGACACCGTTCCGGCGAAGCGCCCTTCCGCCGCGAGCGGGACGAGCGCGAGCGCATAGAGGGCGACGGCGGCGAGTCCGCCGTAGACACCTTCCCACGTCTTGCCAGGGCTCACCTGCGGCGCGAGCTTGCGCCGGCCGAACGCGCGCCCCGTGAAATAGGCCGCCGTATCCGCGATCCAGACAATGGCCATCGCCGCGAGCACGAGGCCGGGAGAGTATGCCTGCAACTGCACGATCGCGACCCACGCGCCGATCAGCACGATCCAGCCCGCCACGGCAAGCGGCAGCGCCGACGTCGCTTTCCAGCCGGAAGCGAGCCACGCCGGAGCGACCAACAGCCAGAACGCGGTGGCAACGCCGCAGACCGAAAGGACGATGCCGGTGGGCCAACCCGCGTCGAAGCCGGCGAACGGCGAGAACAGGAGGTTGCCTCCGATCAGGAGCGTCCCCGCGACGAAGATCCACCAGGTCTCCCGACGAAAGCCGGCGAGATCCGCCCATTCGGCCGCTGCGACAGCGATCAGCGCCAGCGTCACCGCGCCCCATGCCAAGGGCGGCAGCAGGAACATCGCCGCGAGCACCACCCCGATCAACACGACCGCCGTCAGGATGCGTGTTGCGAGCATCGCAAGTAGAGCCGGGGAGTGGCGCGGAGCCGCGTCAGGCGGAGGCGTCCTGCGCCGCCCGCACCTGCTCGCTCGTCCTGCCGAAGCGACGTTCGCGCTGCCCATACCAGTCGATCGCGCTGTTGAGCGCAACAGCGTCGAAATCGGGCCACAACATGTCCGTGAAATAGAGTTCGGTGTACGCCAGCTGCCACAGCAGGAAGTTCGAGATTCGCTGCTCGCCGCCCGTGCGGATGAACAAATCGGGCTCCGGTGCGTAGGCCATCGCGAGGAATGGCTCGAGCTCCTCCGGCCGCAGCTCGGAGCCGTCGCGGGCCGCCTGCGGATGAATCGCGAAATATCGGCGCGCCGCCTGTGCCATGTCCCAGCGCCCGCCGTAGTTGGCGGCGACGGTCAGCGTAAGTCGCGTGTGCGCGGCCGTCTGCGCCTCGCCCGCGGTCACGAGCTCGCGAATGCGCCGGTCGAAGACCGACAAGTCTCCGATCACCTTGAAGCGGATGCCGTTGGCGTGGAGCTTCGCCACTTCCTGCTCGAGCGCGCGCAGGAAGAGGTCCATCAGGATCGAGATCTCCTCGGGCGGGCGGCGCCAGTTCTCGCTCGAGAACGCGAACAGCGTCAGGTATTCGATGTCGCGCTCGATGCAGGCGAGGATGATCGCCCGCACGGCCTCCACCCCGCGGCGGTGACCGGCCACGCGCGGCAGCATCCGCTGCTTTGCCCAGCGGCCGTTGCCGTCCATGATGATCGCGACGTGACGGGGCACGGCGGACGATGCGGGTACTTCGCGCGTGGAGCTCGGGAACATGGAGTAGCAGACGGTGGCGGGTTCGGTGCGTCTTGGTCGGCGCGGGGCCGCAGTCAAATCACCATCAGGTCGGCTTCCTTCGCGGAGAGCACCTTGTCGACCTCCGCGATGAAGCGATCGGTGAGCTTTTGCACATCGGTCTGCGCGTGCCGCTCGTCGTCCTCGGCCACCGCATGGTCCTTCAGCAGCTTCTTGAGGTGGTCGTTCGCATCGCGGCGGATATTGCGCACGGCGATGCGCGCGTCTTCCGCTTCGTGGCGGACGACTTTGATCAGCTCCTTGCGCCGCTCCTCGGTCAGCGCCGGCATCGGCACCCGAATGAGATCGCCGGACGTCGCCGGATTGAGCCCGAGGTCGGAGTCGCGTATCGCCTTCTCGATTGCCGAAACCATCTTCTTCTCCCATGGCTGCACGGTGATCGTGCGCGCATCGGCGAGCGTGATGTTCGCGCACTGGCCGATCGGCATCGGCGTGCCGTAGTAGTCGACGTGGATGTGATCGAGCAGGCCGGTGTGCGCCCGGCCGGTGCGCACCTTGCCGAGGTCCGCTTTCAGCGCCTCGACCGATTTCTGCATTTTCTGCTCGGCGGATTTCTTGATGTCGGCGATAGTCATCGTTCCCTCGAAGTCAGGCGAAACACCGGGCATGCGCGCGGCGCGCGGGCCGCGAAGATCGACGCCCGCGACGCTCTTAGCAATGCACGATCGTTCCCTCGTCGCCGCCTTGCACCACGCGCTTCAGCGCGCCGGGAACGAAAATCGAAAACACCTTGAGCAGCATGTTCTGGTCGCGGCAGAGCGCAAGGGCGGTCGCATCCATCACCTTGAGGTTCTTGACGATCGCCTCGTCGAAGGTGAGCTCCGCGTAGCGGGTCGCCGTCGGATCCTTCGTGGGGTCGGCCGTGTAGACGCCGTCGACCTTGGTCGCCTTCAGCACGATGTCGACGCCCATCTCGCGGCCGCGGAGCGCGGCGGCGGTATCCGTCGTGAAGAATGGATTGCCCGTGCCCGCGGCGAAGATGACGACTTTGTGCTCTTCCAGATGGCGCAGCGCGCGGCCCCGGATGTACGGCTCGGCGACCTGGTCGATCCGCAGCGCCGATTGCACGCGCGACTCGACGCCGGCCCGGCGGAGCGCGTCCTGCAGCGCGAGCGCGTTCATCAGCGTCGCCAGCATGCCCATGTAGTCGGCGGTGGCCCGATCCATCCCTGCGGCGCCCGGAGCGACGCCGCGAAAGATATTGCCGCCGCCGATCACGACGGCAATCTCGACTCCGAGTCGCGTCACCTCGGCGATCTCGGCGACGATGCGATCGATAACCTCGCGGTTGATGCCGTACGAATCCTCGCCCATCAGGGCTTCGCCCGACAGCTTGAGCAGAATTCGCCGGTACGCGGCCTGCCGCACGGCGGCAGGAACGGCGGCAACGGGAACGGTTACGGCGGCTGGCTGGGCAGACATGACGGCGATCTCCGTTCGGGTTGGCGGGATTTGGGCGACGGGAATTATGCCTTGGTCATTGCCGCCACTTCGGCCGCGAAGTCATCCTTTTTCTTCTCGATCCCCTCGCCTACGACAAAGAGCACGAAGTCGTTGACGACCGCGCCCTGCGCCTTCACGAGCTGCCCAACCGTTTGCTTGCCGTCACCCTTGACGAAAGGTTGCGCCAGCAGCGTGACCTCAGCCAGGAACTTGGCGACGGCACCGTTGACCATTTTCTCGACGATGTCGGAGGGCTTGCCCGAATCGGCAGCGCGCGCAGCGGCAATCGCCTTCTCCTTCGCCACGACCTCGGCCGGCACCTGTTCGCCGCTCACTGCCATCGGCTTGCTTGCGGCCACGTGCATCGCGAGGTCCTTGCCGAGCGAGTCCTCCCCACCGGTCAAGTCCACCAGGACGCCGATCCGGTTGCCGTGGACGTACGACGCGATCCGGCCCGCAGCGACCTTCCTGGCGAAGCGGCGAATCGACAAGTTCTCGCCGATCTTCTGCACGAGCGCCGCGCGCTTGGTCTCGATCGTCTCGCCGGAAGCGAGCGGCCGCGCACCCAGCGCAGCGACGTCGGCGGGGTTGTCGCGCGCGATCACTTGCGCGATCTCCGCCGCAAACGCGCGAAAATCGTCGTTCTTCGCGACGAAGTCGGTCTCGCAGTTCACTTCGACCATCGCCGCGGTCTTCGCGTCCGGCGCGACGTAGAGCCCGATGACGCCTTCGGCCGCGATGCGCCCCGCGGCCTTCGACGCCTTCGCCCCGCTCTTGATCCGGAGGAGCTCCTCGGCCTTCGCGAGATCGCCGCCGGCTTCGGTCAGCGCCTTCTTGCATTCCATCATGCCCAGCCCGGTACGCTGGCGCAGGTCCATCACCATGCTTGCGGCAATTTCCGCCATGTCATTGCTCCAATCGCGTTACTTGTCGTGTGCGCCGGAAGTCGCCGGACCCCCAATGCATCGGGCGTCATCGTGGCGTCCGGCCCGCTCGCCCGCATCAGCAGACAAGCGCCCCGCCGTGACGCCGCCCTATGCGGTCGCGTCGTCCGCCACCTCGACGAATTCCTCGCCGGCCTGGACGATTTCCTGGATCACGTCGCTGCGGCCCTCGAGGATGGCGTCGGCGGCGCCTCGCGCGTACAGCCGGATCGCGCGGCTCGAATCGTCGTTGCCGGGAATCACGTGCGCGATGCCGATCGGCGAATGGTTGGTATCCACCACCGCTACGATCGGAATGCCGAGCTTCATCGCTTCGGTGATCGCGATCTTGTGATAACCGACGTCGATGACGAACAACGCGTCCGGCAGGCCGTTCATGTCCTTGATCCCGCCCAGGCTCTTGTTGAGCTTGTCCATCTCGCGCTGCAGCGTCAGCGCTTCGCGCTTGTTGAGCTTCTCGAACGTGCCGTCCTGCTGCATCTGCTCGAGGTCCTTCAGGCGCTTGGTCGACGCCTTGACCGTCTTGAAGTTGGTGAGCATGCCGCCCAGCCAGCGGGCATCGACATAGGGCATGCTGCAGCGGCGGGCTTCCTCGGCGACGATGTCGCGCGCCTGGCGCTTGGTTCCCACGAACAGGATCGTCCCCTTGTTCGCGGCCAGCTGGCGGATGAACTTCATCGCATCCTGGTACAGCTGCATCGTCTTTTCGAGGTTGACGATGTGGATCTTGTTGCGCTGGCCGAAGATGTATTCCGCCATCTTCGGATTCCAGTACCGCGTCTGGTGGCCGAAGTGGACTCCGGCTTCCAGCATTTGACGCATCGTGACGGACATTTGTGCATTCCTTTCAGGGTTGGACCACGACCCGCCATTGGCTCGAACATGTCACCGGTTGTCAGGCGATCGAGGTTCGGGCACCCTGAGGTGCGCGGGTCTGCGAATTTGCCTTATCCGCCGGCGAATTCCCAAAAATCGGGGAAACCGGACGGGCAAGGCGAGCTAACATTCGATTTTAGCACGGAATTCGCCTTGAAGTCGAACCCCTTGGACTCTCGGGCGGCAGACCCAAACTAACCTGCAAATGGCCGATTCCCTTCCCCAGAGCGCCGATGAACGGGCTCTCGAAGCTGCCCGCGACGCGGCTGTCGTCTGCGACCTGGGGCCGCTCCACGTGCTTGCCATCACCGGCGGTGACGCGCAGGCGTTTCTGCAGGGACAACTGTCGTGTGACGTCTCCGCACTCGCGCCGGGGACCTGCCGCATCGGCAGCTACAACTCGCCCAAAGGCAGGATGCTCGCGAATTTCGTGCTGTGGCGCGACGCGCGGGCGGACGACGGCTTCGCCATGCTGCTCCCGGCCGACCTCGCCGAAGCAGTCGCGAAGCGCCTTCGGATGTACGTGCTGCGCTCGAAGGTCGCCATCGCCGACGTGTCGAGCGAGACGCAGCGCGTCGGCGTCGGTG
>Ga0207683_10002398_pt1 | contig 16371 bp, 17 predicted proteins | sample KBSM73metaG_FD_184333 | JGI IMG/M metagenome (GOLD analysis project Ga0207683, IMG submission 184333) | Miscanthus rhizosphere microbial communities from Kellogg Biological Station, Michigan, USA - KBS M7-3 metaG (SPAdes) (version 2) | ecosystem: Host-associated > Plants > Roots > Rhizosphere >... | reverse complement strand
CTTGGCCTGCTCGAACAGGTCGCGCACACGGGAAGCGCCGACGCCGACGAACATCTCGACGAAATCGGAGCCGGAAATCGAGAAGAAGGGCACGCCGGCCTCGCCGGCGACGGCGCGCGCGAGCAGCGTCTTACCGGTGCCTGGCGGCCCGTAGAGCAGGACGCCCTTCGGGATCCGCGCGCCGAGCGCCTGGAACTTCTTCGGGTTCTCGAGGAACTCCTTGATCTCCTGAAGCTCCTCGACGGCCTCGTCGACTCCGGCCACGTCCTTGAAGCCGATCTTCGGCGAGTCGGGCGCCATCCGCTTCGCGCGCGACTTGCCGAACGACATCACCTTCGAGCCGCCGCCCTGGACCTGGTTCATCAGGAAGATCCAGAAGGCGATCAGGATGATGAACGGGAGCAGCGAGAAGAACGCGCTCACCCAGGAGAAGCCGCCCGTGCCCTTCGAGTCGTAGGTGACGCCGTGCTCCTGGAGGATGTTCGTGATCCCCGGGATCGACTGGTCGGCCGGGTAGTGGACCGTGACGTTCTTGTCGGAGTTGTTCTGATAGGTGATCGACCGCTTGCTGGGGTTGATCTCGACGTTGCTCACCTGCCCCTGCTTCGCGGCGGTGATGAAGTCGGAGAGATGGAGCTTGGCCGTCGACTTCCCGTGCGGGATCAAGGTCTGGCTGGCGAGCCAGACGAGGAGGACGATGACGACGAGCGGGAAAAGCGCTGAGCGGAAGAATCGGTTCATGGGCCCTCTATCGGCACAGGGTACCAACCAGTATGAGGCCTACCGGGTACCCGGATTGGACTATCTAGAGCGCTGGAGGAAGCAGATGCTCGTCCAGTACGCCGACGTAGGGCAGGTTCCTGTACCGCTCGGCGAAATCGAGCCCGTACCCGACGACGAACTTGTTCGGGATCTCGAAGCCCACATAGCGCACCGGAACGTCGATTTCGCGCCGTGACGGCTTGGTCAGAAGGGCGCAGACCTCGAGCGTCGCAGGCTCACGCGACTCGAGGTTGCGGATCAGGTACGAGAGCGTGAGGCCGGAGTCGATGATGTCCTCGACCACGAGCACGTGGCGGCCTTCGATGTTGATGTCGAGGTCCTTGAGGATCCGCACGATCCCGGACGAGTCGGTCGCGTCGCCGTAGCTCGAGATCGCCATGAAGTCGACCTCGCACGGCACGGTCAGGTGGCGCATCAGGTCGGCCATGAAGAAGACGGCGCCCTTGAGGACGCCGATCAGGAGCAGGTCGCGGCCGTGGTAGTCGGCCGAGACCTCGGCTCCGAGCTCGGCCACGCGGGCGGCGAGCGTCTCCTCGTCGATCAGGACCTCGCCGACGGCCGCCTCGAGCTCAGCGCTATGCGCTCCAGTCACACGTCCCCTCTCCGAGCACGAATCCCTGGGGCGCTGACGATCCCCGGCACGGCGACGACATCGCGCCCGCGTACGACGAGAGGCCACGCCTCGCGTTCCGACCGCGGGATCTTGGCGTCGACGAACACGTCCTGCACCTTCTTGCGGCGGCCGGCGAGCCTGTCGCCCGGGCGCCAGCTTCGTACCTTAAGCCCTGCGAGCTCGGATTCGATCGTCCACTCGCCCCAGCGGACACGGCCGTCAAGGGTGACGGGCGTCTGCTCGAGCCACACGCGGTCGTACTCGCGCACGGCGGTGAGCCCGCCGCCGAGGTCGACTCGCCGCGAGCCTTCCGTCGCGGCGAGCAGCTCGTCGAGGCGGCTCGGCCGCTCCTCGGCCAGGCGGAGCAGGTTGCGCTCGGCCGCGGGATGGAGCTGCCGCAGGAGCGGCAGCACCTCGTCGCGGATCAGCCCGCGGCGGGTGTCCGGATTCGAGCTGTCGACGCGGAACTCGAGCCCGACCGCACGGCAGTACGCCTCGGTCTCCTCGCGCCAGAGCGTGAGCAGCGGGCGGACGACGCCGTCCTCCCGCTTCGGCTTGATCCCTTTCGCAGTCCCGCTGGCGACGAGCCGGTAGAGGACGGTCTCGACCTGGTCGCTCGCGGTATGCCCCGTGGCGCGCAGGCGATCGGCCGCGAACGAGTAGCGCAGGTCGCGGAGCGCCTCCTCGGTCGGCCGCTCCGGCACCGGCGCCTCGACCACCTCGGCGCCGAGAACGTCGCGGCAGAAGCGAGCGTCCGCGTCGGACTCCTCGCCGCGGAGCCCGTGGTCGACGTGCAGCGCGGAGACGCGGTAGCCGAGCGCCCCGAGCGCGTGCCAGAGGCAGGTCGAGTCGGCCCCGCCCGAGACGAGGGCGACGACCTCACCCCCGCTCGGGATCAGCTCGTGCGCGCGGATCTGCTCCTCGACTCGTCCCCGAAGAGCGGCCGGGTCGGCCTGTGGACCGCGCATCCGGACAGTCTCGCAGCGTTGAGCCGGCTCAGGAACGGAAGACGAACACGTGCACGATGGTCACGAAGACGCGGCGATTGACGCGGCGGCCGGACTCGGTCGAGTTGGTCGCGATCGGGTTCGTCAGCCCGTGCGGAACGAGGCGCACGCGGGCCTTGGCGCCTCCGGCACGCTTCAGCTCGGCGCAGACCCGCTTCGCCCGGTCGAGCGAGAGCGTCGGCGGGAACGCCGGGCTGGGCGCCCAGGTGGCCGTGTAGCCGTCGCACTCCATGAACCGCACCGAGAACATGCGGTGGCGCAGGTAGCTCATGAAGCTCTGGCCGATGCCGGTCAGGATCGGCTGGTCGGGGACCCACGAACCGGGCGGCGTGAGCCGGTGCTCGACCAGGAGGACGACACGGACGTGCCTGGCCTTGCTTCGCAGGGCGCCGGAGGTCGTGCGGCACAACGCACGGACACTCGCGGTCACCCCGCCGAACTTCCTCGAAAGCAGGGCCTTGCCCTTCGGCCTGACATGGATCCGCACGATCAGCCGGCCCGTGCCCTTCGCCGGGGCGTGCGCCACGCCGCGGGCGATCAGGACGGGGCTCGGCCCGAGCGTGCGAACCTCGATCACGCAGGTGCGGAGCTGCTTCCGACGCATCTTGGCGATGATCTTGTCGCCGACCTGCTGACCGGGCGGGCCGGCGGGAACGGGCGGCCCGGTTCCGGCCGGCGGGAGCACGATCACGGGCGGGAGATCCTCGATGACGGCGGGGGGCGTGCCGCATCCCGTCATCGACGAGTTGTCGATCGGCAAGCCCCAGATCTCCTGGTTCGAGAACCAGCCGTACCGGTTGCAGCCATAGGTCCCGTCCGGATCGGTCCCCGTGATGTCCCAGCTCGCAACCGGCGTCGAACTGCCCTTCGGGAAGATCTGCATCAACACGTCGAGGAAGCCGTTCTTCGACGAGAACGTGTGCTTGAACGTGTACCAACCGGAAGCCGGAATGCACTTGGAGTCGGGGTTGCCGTTCGGATTGGCTCCGATCCGGTCGACATTCGTCGTGCCGACGACGACGAAGCCCGGGCAGGTATCCCCGACCAGCCCCGTGCTGACGTTGAACCCGAAGTCGCGCAAGTGAGCTCCGCTGCTGTCGTTGATGGCCGACGTGTAGTCGAAGCGCGTGCCCTTGCAGCTCGTGTCAGCGGGATTCGGCACGAGGCAGCCGAGGTTTCCGCCGTAGGTGTCGGGATTCGCCGTGGCGTACGCCGCGTCGAGGTAGATGTCGACCTGCGTCGTATAGCCGCCGGTCCACGTGCTGTTGTAGCCGCCCCACCGCGTGTACGGGCCCGAGCACTTCACGGCGGGGCCGCCCCCGCCGGCCTGCGTCTCGCAACTCCCTCGGTCCAAGGTGGCGTGGAAGCCGCCGGTCGCGGAGTCGATGCCGCTGGCGTAGCCCCCGGGGTTGACGTAGCCGGACGGTTGCCGCGCGATCGTGCCGTCGTTGTCGAACCACCCGGCCGTGTCGACCTCGAATCCGTTGAAGTACGTCGGCAACGCAGCGGAGGCCGGGCTGACGAGGAGAAGGGCTAGGGCGACGGCGGCAAGTGCCACCGCGGCCCAGGGACAAGCGCCTCGACTGTGCCGCAGTCGCTGACAGCTTCTCACCGTTCCCCCCTGTTGGGCCTGCAGCCATCGTGCCGATGGACACGATCTGTGTCAAGGCGGCGCTAGAGCAGCGGGGTGACGTCGCAGCCCAGGTGCCGCAGCGGAGCCTGAGCGCGGACCAGCACGCCGTGCGCGAAGTTGGCGAGCCCGTAGGCGCGGTACATGTGCGGGCCCCCGTCGCGATGCTTCTCGTGTGCCTGGATCGCCTTGGCGTACTCGCTCAGCATCCCGACGACCAGACGCTGCGTCTGCTTGAGCGACCAGTCGGTCGGGCCGGTTCCGCGCATGATCTTCGCCGCCGTCTGCGCCTGGTCGGCGACGTCGGAATCGGACGCGTCGCCGCTCTGGTACTGCTCGCTCCAGAGCTGCATGGCCGTCATGTTCGTCCGGGCCGCCTCGATGAACTGCTGGTCGGCCGACGAGCACGTGTGGACGACGTTCGGCCGCGCGCGGCCGCTCGTGGCGAGGACGAGGGCAAGCGCAGTCATGGCGATGAGGCCAGCCGCAATGAGGCCGAGACGCCGCACGGATGGATTCTCGGCGCTCTCGGCCCTCCGTTCCTCCCCCAAATGGGCGCTTTTCTAGATGAACACCAGCGATCGGTACGAGATCGTGTGGCGCATGCCGACGTTCTCGTAGACGCGGATCGCGGGCGCGTTCTCGGCGCGGACGAAGAGGCAGACAGTCGGCACGCGCTCCAGCAGCAGGCGGCAGAGGTCGCGCATCCCGCGCTGCGCGTAGCCGCGGCCGCGGACGCGCGGGTCGACCCAGACCTGCTGGAGCTGCACGGCGGCCGGCGTCCAGGCGGACGCCTCGGCCTTGAAGCGGATCGTGCCGTCCTCCAGCCAGATCCACGAGCGCCCGTCATCGATCTGCACGCGCGTTCGCCAGCGGAAGCTCTCCGGGTCGCGCTCGAGCGGGTCGATGCCGAGCTCCTCGCGATGCGCCTCGGCGCACGCCGGCACGAGCAGCTCGAGGTCGTCGGGCATTGCTGCCCGCAGTCCGGTCTCGCCGGGCGCCGGCGGCTCGTCGAGCACGTACACCGGCTGGCCCGGCCGGTCCTCGCGCGGCGGCCGCAGCCTCGTGCGCGCCACCTCCCAGAAGTCGCCTACCGCGCTCTCCTCGCCGATCACGAGCCGGGCCCGCGAGGCTCCGTCGAGCTCAGCGAACACACCGCAGCCGACGCCCGACGGGACGAGGTTGGTGCCGACGTGGCAGAGGGCGACCAGCCGGCCGCCTTCCGCCAGGGCCGTGAACCGGCCGAGCCCGCGGCGCGCCACGTCCTCGAGGAAGACGCGCTCGATCGGGTCCTCGGCGCAGTAGGCCAGGATCTCGTCCAGCGCCGGTTCGCTCAGCGCGGCCACTAGCTTCAACTTTAGGCTCTGGCCGATGCCGATCCACATTCGTGCAGAGCCGGGCGAGTACGGCGAGGCGTGCCTCCTCCCCGGCGACCCGCTCAGAGCGAAGTACATCGCCGAGACGTACTTCGACAACCCCGTCCAGCGCAACGGCGAGCGCGGGATGCTCGGCTACAGCGGCGAGTGGGAGGGCAAGGCCGTCGCGGTGCAGTCGACCGGCATGGGCTGCCCGTCCGCGGCGATCGTGATGGAGGAGCTCGTCCAGCTCGGCGTCAAGCGCTTCCTACGCGTCGGCACCTGCGGCGGGCTCCAGCACGACCTGGAGCTCGGCGACCTGATCGTCGCCGTCTCGGCCGTCCCCGCCGACGGCACGGCGCGCCACTACGTCGGCCAGGAGCCCCACGTGCCGACGGCCGACTGGGAGCTCGTTCACGCGGCGGTGCACGCGGCGAAGGAGCTCGGCCAGCCGCTCCGCGTCGGCGCGATCGCCTCGAGCGACACCTTCTACGACCCGGACTCCGAGCGGCATCGCCGTTGGTCCGAGCGCGGGGTGCTCGGCGTCGAGATGGAGGCGGCCGTGCTGTTCACGATCGGCGCCCTGCGCGGCGTGCAGGCCGGGTGCCTCCTGACGGTGAGCGACATCGTGATCGGCGAGGAGTTCACACGGATCTCGGACGACGAGCTCCGGGCCGCGGTCGACCGCATGACCCGCGTGGCGCTTGCCACGGTCACGCAAGAACACCATTAAGACGGTCTTCCTCGTCAACCCTGCAGCCGAGAACGGTGCGGCGGGACGACGCTGGCCGGAGCTCGCGCACGAGGCGGCCTCGCTCGGACTGCAAGGCGAGACCCGCTTCTCGGAGCGCCCCGGCCACCTGACGGAGCTCGCACGCGAGGCGGCCGCGGACGCGGACCTGCTCGTCGCAGTCGGCGGCGACGGAACGGTGAACGAGGTCGTGAACGGGATCGCCGGGCTGGACGTCGAGCTGGCGCTGATCCCGCGCGGCACAGGCGGGGACTTCGTGCGCACGTTCGGCATCCCGCGGAAGCTCGACCGGGCCGTGGAGGTCGCGCTGCGCGGACGGACGCGCGCGATCGACCTCGGCCGCGGGCGCTATCGCTCGTGGGCGGGCGAGGACGAAGAGTCCTACTTCGCGAACATCGCGAGCGCCGGCATGAGCGGCGCCATCGCCAAGCGCACCAACGAGACGTCGAAGGCGCTCGGCGGCAAGGTCTCGTACGCCTGGGCGACGGTCGCCGTCTTCTCCCGCTGGCGCAGCGACGAGGTGCGCGTACGCGTCGACGGCACGGAGCAGGCCGGCCGCATGCACGACGTGATCGTGGCGAACGGCCGTTACCTCGGCGGTGGGATGAAGATGGTCCCGGAGGCCGAGCCGGACGACGGCCTCCTCGACGTGCTCCTGATCGGCGACCTGACGAAGCGCGACCTGCTGCTGACCATGCCGAAGACCTACCGCGGCAAGCACCTGCCGCATCCGAAAGCGACGCTCCTGCGCGGAACGACCGTGGAGATCGACGCACCGGAGCCGCTGCCGGTCGAGCTCGACGGCGAGCAGCCCGGGACGACGCCGGTCTGCTTCGAGATCGTGCCGCGGGCGCTGCGCCTGAGAGTGCCGGCCTAGGGCTTCGGCTTTGCGGGCTTGTTCGCCGCGGGCTTGCGGGCGCTCGACGAGCGCTTCGGCTTCGAGAGCTCGTCGACCTTCCGCTCCAAGGCGTCCACGCGGCGCTCGAGCGCATCGAGACCACGCAGCTTGCGTTGCGTCTCGTCCATGCGGTCCTTGAGCTGCTGGGCGGTCTCGGCGAGCTTCTGCGCCCCGGGGATCTCGCTGATGCGGCCGATAACGTCCTCGCCGCGGTCGGAGAGGCGGCTGAAGATGTCCTTCTGGTCTTTCTGCTGCTGAGCCACGGCGTCCTTTATACCCCACCGGCGCGCTCGACGCGGAAGGCGAGCTCGTAGCAGCCGAGGCGATTGATGGTCGGACAGGTCGAGCCCTGCCGCTGCGGGCGAAGGACGTGCAGGCCGAGCGCCGCGGCCGGCGAGTGGAAGTGCGCCGCCGCGAAGCCGGGCACGTCGTCGCCGTCGAAGGTGCCGAACTCGTTCGAGCGCGGGCACGGCGACATCGCGTGCGTCGCGCCGTCGGCGTTGCCGAGCGAGCCGAAATCGCACTCGCGCGTGAAGACGAACACACGCCAGGGCTTCCCGCGCGCTAGGCGCAGGTCGAGCGTCGGCCCGTTGCGGAAGACCTGCCCGTCGCGCGCTCGCAGCAGGCCGCTGCCCCACATGCGCCACGTGCCTGCGGCGTCGACGTAGACGTTCCACTCCCCCGGCCCGGACGAGACCTGCTCGCCGTGCGTCGTCTCCTTCGAGCCGCAGGTCGGGCGGCTGTTCGGGCAGCCGGGATCCATCGCGCGGCGCACGAGCAGCCGCACGAAACGAACGCGGACGTGCGCAGCGGGTGCGGCGCCGGTCCAGCTCGCGAGGACGCGTTGCGCGACGACGACCCCCTGCCCTGCCGTGGCGTTTACGGTCAGCGTCACGTCGACGCCGTTGCCGTTCACGCGTGTCCGGGCCCGCGGCGCGTCGCGCGAGCTGCCGGCGTCGACGACGCGCACGACGAGCCGCGAGCTCGCCGACGGGCGCGGCGGCGCGGGCAGCCTGAAGCGATACGTGCCGTTCACGTCCTGCCACGACGAGTGCGTCACGAGGCACGCCTCGAACGCGGCGACGGCGCCCTTCACCTGATGTGCGCAGTCTGCCTCGACGCCGGCGAACGTCTTGTCCGTCGAGAGGAACAGGTCGCCTTCGGCCTGCGGCCATTGCTCGCGCCGCTCGACCCACAGGACGTCGAACGGATGGATCTCGGTGCGCTCGCCGCCGCCCGTCCAGTGGCCGCAGTCCCAGATCCACGAGCCGACGAGGGAAACGCGGTCGCCCGACTCGGGCCACGCGAAGAACGGCGTCGCGCCCTGCTCCCGCTCGACGTGGACCCGCGCGGTCGACTCGCCGCGGCCGGCGTAGTTGCCGGTCTTCACCGTGGCGGAGCCGCCGAGCAGCCGTCGGTCGGGCGCGTCGGCGAGCACGTTGAAGTTGAGGTCGTAACTGCGGTGGATCGTCGGCAGGTCCTCCGGCGTCGGGTGTACGGCGAGCTCGCGCTCGAAGGCGGAGCTGACGATGCCGTCGAGTCGGCGCAGCGGCGGTGCCGGGCCCGCGGCCGGCGCGTTGCGATCGCCGACGTAGACCCACGTCGGGATCTGACGCTGGGTCTGCGCGAGGTAGTCGCGTCCGCAGCCGTCCGGTCGCGCGTCCGTCTCGGGGTCGACCGAGCCGCGGTCCCGCGCCGTCGCCGCCAGGGTCGCCGCGATGCCTGCGCACAGGCCGGCGAGCGCCAGGACGACCGCGACGCGCCTCATCGGTGGATGACGACCGGCGTCCCGGCGGGCGTCGCCTCGAACAGCCTCCGGAGGACGTCGTTGTGGAGGCGGATGCAGCCGTTCGAGACGGCGTGCCCGATCGACCACGGCTCGTTCGTCCCGTGGATCGCGATCGGGCCGCCCTGTGCCCAGCCGGTGAGGACGTTCGAGAACGCCGAGATCCCGATCGCTGCCGGACCGTACGGGCCGCCCGGGTCGGGCGGGATCAGCCGCTGGTTGACGTAGTAGCGGCCGAGCGGCGTCGGCGTCGCGGACGAGCCGACGGCGACCGGTGCGCGCAGCACGGGCCGGCCGCGCCGGTAGAGCGTGAGCCGCTTCGCCGAGAGGTCGACGACGACACGCGAGCGCACCGGGCCGGTGCCGACGGCGGAGGCGCGGACGAAGCCGGTGACTCCGTTCGGCTTGATCGGCAGCTGGACGCGGTACCAGCGGGCGCTGCAATTCGGCGCGCGCACCACGTCGAGCACGCGGAAGACGGTCGGAAAGCCGTTCACGTTCACCCGCCCGAAGCGCGCGAACGGCTTCGCGCCGGGCCGGCGATAGGCGACGGCGCTCGAGTGCACGATCGCGGCGACGGCGACGTTCGACCTGCCGGCGCGCACGACAGCGGCCTTGCAGACGCGCAGGGGCGGGTCGCTCGGCGGCTTCCGGCCCTCGGCCCGGTGAGCCGTGGCGCCGCAGCCGGCGAGGACGAACACGACCGGGAGCCAGAGCAGAGCCCGTCTCACGCTGCCGAGCGTACCTCCCGCCGCCGCAGAATTAACCGAACCGAAACATCCTCTTCACCCTTTTGTGCGTCCTATCTTCCGACGACGCAACTACATTCCGACCAAGGACATGAGCAACCTCTTCACCATGCATCGACGACGACTTCACCGGCACACCGGCGTGCGGACCCACGTGCTGCTCCAGCGGCTCGGGGTCCCGTACGAGGTCGAGCGCACCGTCTGCTCCGAATGCCGGCGCGTGCTCGACGAGCGCCCGGTCAAGCGCGCAGCGGCCTAGAGCGCCGCAGCGACGGCGGGCAGGATCTCGCCCGCGCTTCCTCCGACCCGTAGCACCGCCCGTCCGTCGTACGGCGTCCGGCCGTGGTTGACGATCGCCAGCGCCCCGCCGGCGGCGAGCGTCTCCTCCGGCAGCCCGGCGATCGGGTAGACCTCGAGCGCCGAGCCGACCACGAGCAGCAGCCGCGTGCGCCGGGAGAGCTCGTACGCGCGCTCGATCGCCTCGGGCGGCAAAAGCTCGCCGAAGAAGACCACGTCCGGCTTGAGAATCGCGCCGCACGCCGGGCAGGCGGGCGCATCGGCGTCGTCGAGCAGCTCGAGCACCTGCTCGAGCGGGTACCGCTCGCCGCATCCGGGGCACGTCGCAGTGCGGATCGAGCCGTGTACCTCGACCACCTCCTTGCTGCCGGCTCGCCCGTGCAGGAGGTCGATGTTCTGGGTGACCACCGCCTCCACGAAGCCACGGCGCTCGAGCTCGGCGAGCGCGAGGTGGGCCGCGTTCGGCTCGGCCTCGGTCAGCATTGCCACGCGCGGCTTGTAGAAGCTCCAGACCTTGAGCGGGTCGGCGCGAAAAGCCTCGATCGAGCCGTACTCGAGCGGGTCGAACGTCGCCCAGAGCCCGGACGGCGACCGGAAGTCCGGGATCCCGCTCTCGGTGCTGACGCCGGCGCCGGTCAGCACGACGCAGGGCTGCCGGTCGTGGATCAGCGCCGCAAGCTCGACCGCGCTCACGCCCCCGCCTCGTGGTCGGCGAGCGTCTCGCGGATCAGCACGCGCGCCGTCTCGGCGAACACGGGGTTCGTCTCGACGTAGTACGGCAGCGCGACGAGGCCGATCGACAGCGCCCAGCCGCGGCCGCGCGCCCAGGTCGCGTCGTCGACGCCGAGCTCGGCGCGAAACGCGCCCCTCGCGTCCGCCGCCAGCGCGCCCCAGGCCGGGATCAGGTCGCAGGCCGGGTCCCCAACGCCGAGGCTGCCCCAGTCGATCACGCCCGTCAGCCGTCCGTTCCGGACGAGCAGGTTCCCCGGCAGGAGGTCGCCGTGGATCCACACCGGCGGCCCGTCCCAAGGCGGGGCCGCGAGCGACGCCTCCCAGGCGGCGGACGCTGCCTCCACGTCGATCACGCCTTCGAGCTCGCGCAGGGCGGCCCGCGCCGACTCGTCCTGCACCTCGCCGAGCGGCCGCCCCCGGCGCGCGGACGGCCCGTCTTCGAGCCGGACGCTGTGCAGCGCGCGCACGAACGCCGCGAGCGGCCCGGGGTCGGCGTCGCAGTCCGGGTGCTCGCCCTCGAGCCACGGGTAGATCCCCCACGCCCACGGGAGCTCCTCGGAGGGCTCGCCGGCCGCCAGGGGCACCGGGATCTCGACCGCGAGGCGCGGCGCGAGCTTCGGCAGCCATTCGCGGTCGAGCGCCAGAGACCGCGCGCCCCATTCGAGCCGCGGCAGGCGCACCACCATCGAGTCGCCGATCCGGTAGAGCGCGTTCACCGTCCCGCTCGAGGCGAGCGGATCGATGGGGAGCTCGGCCCACTCGGGGAACTGCGCCGCGAGCAGGCGTCGGACGAGCGCCGCGTCGGTCGGCAGCTCGTCCTCGTGCATCGTCACGCGCGGAGCGGCGATTGTAGGAAGCTACCCGCCATGGACTTCCGCTTCGAGACTCAGGTGCGCGTTCGCTTCGCCGAGACCGACGCCCAGGCGATCGCGCACCATTCCGTCTACCTCGTCTGGTTCGAGCTGGCGCGGATCGAGTACCTCGAGCGCTTCCGCGGCGGCTACCCGGGCCTGCGCGACTCCGGGATCGAGGCGCTGACGACGGAGGTGCACGTCCGCTACCTCGCGCCGGCGCGCTTCGACGACCGACTCGCCGTCAAGGTGCGCGCGGGCGATCTCCGCGGCGCGCGGTTCCGATTCGAGTACCTCGTCGAGCGCGAGGGCGACGCGCTCGCCGACGGCTGGACCGCGCATGCATGCGTCGACGCGCGGACGCACCGGCCGACCCGCGTCCCGGGCTGGCTCGCGGACGAGATCGCTACCGCCGAGGGGTGACGCCGGTCGGCCCCGTCGGGCCGCTGGGGCCACTCGGCCCGCTCGGCCCACTCGGCCCCTTCTTCGCCGGCGGCTGCTTGGGCCGCGGCTTCGTCCCGACCTCGACGACGCGCGTCTCGCCGCGGTACGACGAGTACCAGGTGTTGTCGTAGAGCAGCGCGCCGTTTCCGGTGTAGACCTTGCGCTCGACGCTCGTCGACAGCGACGGCGAACCGCTCTGCTGCACGGACGTCTGGCCGACGTACAGCGCGGGGTCGGAGACGCGCTGTACGGGCGCGGGGCCGGTCGTGACCAGCGGGCGCGTTTCCGTGACGACGCGCCGGTTCACGGGTGAGCCGTAGAGGTCGACGTCGAGCGAGTAGGAGCCGACGTAGGTGCGCAGGAGCAGCCAGTGCGGCGTGTCGTTGACGAACTTGAGGTCGACGTCCGGGTAGTTGACGGTCGCGTCGCGGCCCTGGGGGTAGTGGCTGATGTAGAGCGCGTGGTTCGTCCGCTCGGTGATCTTCAGGCCGGCTTCGTAGGCGGCGTTGAAGACGGTCGTCGAGACCTGGCAGACGCCGCCGCCGAGCCCGCTCGTCACCTCGCCGTTGATGATCACCGGCGCCTCGCGGAAGCCCTTGTCGGCCGTGCGCGCGCCGGTCGCCTGGTTGAACGAGAACGTCGCACCGGGCGCGATCAGCTTGCCGTCGATCAGGCGCGCGACCAACTGGACGTTGTGGATGCGGTTCGGGTCGCCGCCGTAGATCGTCTCGTACCGGCCGACGCGCGTCGTGATCCCCATCGTCCGCGCCTGGGCGGTCGACACCTTCGGCTGCGCGTAGGTGACGGCGACCCGCGCGGTGCGGTTCTGCGTGCCCAGAGCGGCCGCGAGGATACTGCGGCTCGTCGCCTTCGAGGCAACGACCTGTCCGGGCCGGGCGGGGACGACGGCGACGCGCCCCGAGGCGAGCGGCCTGAAGGTCGCGTCGCGCGGCGGCTTGTCGATCCCGCGGCCGAGTCTGGCGAAGTAGGCGCGGGCGCCCGGACCGCCGACGGAGAGCGCGCTGGAACCGTGGCTCGGCAGCGCGAGGATCGCGGCCAGCTGGCGCTTCGGCAGCCACCACGACGCGACTCCGAGCTTCATGCGCACCGGCCGCGCGAGCGCGGTCCGCACCTGCGCCTTGGCCGGCGCGAGGTCAGTGGCACGCACCCTCGGCTCGTCGGCCCGCACCGGCAGCGCAATCTGCCCGCGCTGGAAACCGGCGAGCGAGCCCACGATCGTGTCCGCCGCGGCGGCCTTGTCGAGCACGGCGCCGCCGCGGGCGGGAACGACCACAGCCCGGAGCTTTCGGAGCACGAGCGCGGCGTCGACGTGCGGGTGGTCGACCGCTTTCGCCATGCGCCCGACCTCGTACTGGAGCGCGGCCTCGAACACGCGTGTCGGCGGCCGGACGTCGGCGCCGAAGAACCTCACGCCGATCCGGCGAAAGCCGCGCAGCGGGCCGACCCCGTCGCCCTGGTCGAGCGCGAGCTGCGCGGCGGCGCGCCAGTCGGCCTCGACGCCGAGGCTGGCCGGCCTCAGCTTCCACGCGTGCCCGGCGGCGGTGAACGTGATCGGCACCTGCGCAAGCGTGGCCGCGCGGCGCTCGAGCTTCGCCTGCGCCTCGCCTGCGGTCAGGCCGCCGACGTCGACGCCGTCGACGCTGACGCCTTCCGCGATCTTGCTCGGCGAGCCGGCGAACACGAATCCGAACACGGCGGCGCCGACCGCGGCGACGACGACCAGCACAACCAGGCGCTGTGCCCACAGCACCCTGGAACGGCTGCGTCGCCTGCTGCGGACCCGGACCGCTCCAGTCCCTGCCTCGGCGCGCAAGACACGTGAGTCTAGCTACGACCTCAGAAGGAGTCACGGCGGATTTAGTACGCCTGCGCCCAGACCGCAGACGTCACCGCCGGCCGCCCGCAGCAGACGCACACGCCGGGCTCCGCAGCCCGCTCGTCGAGCGGCAGGCAGCGGATCGTCGCCGAGCTGTCGGCCTTCACGCGCGCCTCGCACTCGCCGCGGCCGCACCACGGCGCAACCGCGAACCCGCGCGCCTCGCGGAGGTACTCGATCAGCTCGTCGTAGCTGCTCGGGTCGCGGAGGGTGCGGCGCTCCCGCTCGCCGTGGGCGTCCTCGAAGAGCGACGCCTGCACGTCGCGCAGCAGCTCGGCGACGCCGGCGGACACTTGAGCGAGCGGCACCTGTTCCTTCTCACCGGTGTCGCGGCGGGCGACGGTGACGGCGCCGGCAGCGAGGTCGCGGCTGCCGAGCTCGATGCGCACCGGCACGCCCTTCAGCTCCCACTCGTTGAACTTGAAGCCGGGTCGGAGCTCCGGTCGGTCGTCGACACGAACGCGGACACCCGCGGCGCGAAGCTCGTCGGCCACGGTCGCGGCTGCCTGCAGCACGTCCGCCTCCTCGTCCTCGCGGACGATCGGCACGATCACGACCTGCTGCGGCGCGACCCGAGGAGGCAACCGCAGGCCGCGGTCGTCGCCGTGGGTCATCACGAGGCCGCCGACGAGCCGCGTGGTCGCGCCCCACGAGGTCGCGTACGGGAACTGCTCGCTGCCGTCGCGGCCGGTGAAGCGGACGTCGAATGCGCGCGCGAACCCCTGGCCGAGGTAGTGCGAGGTCGCGGCCTGGAGCGCCTTGCCGTCGCGCATGAGCGCCTCGAGCGTGTAGGTGTCGACGGCGCCGGGGAACCGCTCGCTCTCGCTCTTGCGGCCGCGCAGCACGGGGATCGCGAGGACGTTCTCGATCGTGTCCGCGTAGACGTCGTGCAGGATCGTGAGCGCCTCCGCGAGCGCCTCCTTCTCGGTCTCGTGCGCCGTGTGCCCCTCCTGCCAGAGGAACTCGCTCGTCCGCAGGAACAGGCGCGGCCGCAGCTCCCAGCGGACGCAGTTGGCCCACTGGTTGTAGAGCAGCGGCAGGTCGCGGTACGACTGCACCCAACGGGCGTACGTCGACCAGATCAGCGCCTCGGAGGTGGGCCGCACGGCGAGTGGCTCCTCCAGCTGCTTGCCGCCGGCCTCGGTGACGAGCGCGACCTCGGGCGCGAACCCTTCGACGAGCTTCCCCTCCCGGGCGAGCACCGACGTGGGCACGAGCAGCGGGAAGTAGAGGTTCTCGTGGCCGGTGGCTTTGATCCGGTCGTCGAGCTCGCGCTGAATCGTCTCCCAGATCGCGTAGCCGTACGGCTTGATCACCATCGCGCCGCGGACGGGGGAGTTCTCGGCCAGCCCGGCACGGCGAACCACCTCGCCGTACCAGGCGGGGAAGTCGCCCGACTGTGCGGGCAGTGCGTTGGTGCTCATCGGAGGTGCTCCCTTCGTAGACGTCGACCGGCGGAACGGAGGTGGTTGCGGCGCTCCGGGCCGAAGCGGCGGGAGCGCCTACGCCGGGACGTGCACGACCGGCGGCCGCGGGGCAACCGCCGGAACCGGCAGCAGCTCGTCCACGCGGTGCCTCGACGTCATGTCCAGAGGATAGCGGCGGCTCAGAACGTGAACAGGTCGATCCCGCCGGTGACCGGCACCGCGGCGCCCGTCACGTACGAGGCGAGATCCGAGCAGAGGAACGCGACGACGCCCGCGATCTCCTCGGGCGTGCCGGGTCGGCGCATCGCGGTGCGCCTGACCATGCGCTCGTTCATCTCGGGGCTGCCGAAACCGAACGCCTCGGTGCCGATGATCCCGGCGACGATCGCGTTGGCGGTGATGCCGTGGCGAGCGCCTTCGAGGGCAAGGGTCTTCGTCAGGCCGATCACTCCGGCCTTGGTCGCGGCGTAGCTCGCCTGGCCGAAGCCGCCGAGCTCGCCGACCACCGACGACATGGTCACGATCCGGCCCCAGCCGCGCTCGACCATCGCCGGCCAGACCGCCTGCGCGCAGTTGAAGACCCCGGTCAGGTTCACGCGCAGGTCACGCTCCCACAGCTCCGGCGACTGGCCTTCGAGTTGCGCGAGGTGGTCGAGCAGGCCGGCGTTGGCGACGAGGATGTCGGCGGGCCCGAGCTCGCTGTTCGCGGCGGCCTCGACCTGCGCGCGGTCGGTCACGTCGCAGCGTACGGCCAAGGCGCGCCGGCCGAGTCCCCGGATCTCCTCCGCGGTCTGCTCCGTGTAGACGAGGCCTTGCTCACGCGCCGTCCGGGCGAGCGCGCCGTACTCGTCGGCGCCTGCCTCCGACTCGAGCTGGATGTCTGCGAGCACGACGTCGGCGCCGGCCCGCGCGAGCGCCAGCGCGTCGGCGCGGCCGAGGCCGCGCGAGCTTCCGGTGACGAGCGCTACCCGTCCCGAGAGGTCGATCTCAATCACGTGGCAGGTAAATCTCGCGTGCGATCACGAGCCGCTGGATCTGCGAGGTGCCCTCGTAGATCTGGAACAGCTTCGCGTCGCGCATGAGCTTCTCGACCGGGTACTCCTTGATGTAGCCGTAGCCGCCGAAGATCTGCACGGCGTCGGTTGTGACCT
>Ga0207683_10002397_pt1 | contig 16372 bp, 13 predicted proteins | sample KBSM73metaG_FD_184333 | JGI IMG/M metagenome (GOLD analysis project Ga0207683, IMG submission 184333) | Miscanthus rhizosphere microbial communities from Kellogg Biological Station, Michigan, USA - KBS M7-3 metaG (SPAdes) (version 2) | ecosystem: Host-associated > Plants > Roots > Rhizosphere >... | reverse complement strand
GGGGCGCTCGAGCGAACGGCGTGGCCGCTGGACTCCGCCGAGAACCCCGCCCTCGCCACGATGCTCCGGCCGCAGCCCCCGCCGGACCGGCTCTTCACGCCGGCGACGATCGTGTGGAGCGTGGGGGCGGTGGCCGGCGGCGCCGCCGAGGGCCTCGGTGCGCCGCTCCAGTACGGCTGGGTCCCCTTCCACACGACCGACGAAGGCTGGTTCAGCCGGAACACCTACGCCGGCGGATCCGACAAGGCCTCGCACTTCATCATCTCGAGCGGCGTGTCGCGGACGCTCTACGAGGCCTATACGTACCTGGGGCACTCACCCGACACGTCGGCCGAGCTCGCGTTCGCCACGACTTTCATGACCGGCACGATGGTCGAGCTCCTGGACGGCGCGTCCGTGTACGGATTTTCGTTCCAGGACCTGACCGTCGACGCGCTCGGCGCCGCGGCGGGCGTCCTCATCCAGCGCAACCACCTCGAGGACATGCTCGGACTGAAGATCGGGCTCGCCGATACGGACATTCCCGACAGCGCCGTGATCCCGAGCGTGCCGACGCTCGGACGCAGCTACAGCAACGAGCTCTACTCCGCGGATTTCAAGTTCGCCGGCCTCGTCCGCCGCCTCCACAGGAAGCCGGGATTCGAGCGGTTCTTTTTAACCACCTTCGTCTACTACACGAAGGGCTTCGGCTACGATCCGCCGCTCCCGACGCGCTACCAGGCGATCGGGTTCGAGGTCGGGCTCAACTTCCGCGAGATCCTGCTCGCCGTCGGCGTCACGAAGGACACGTGGTGGGGACAGGGGCTCTTCGCGATCTTCGACTTCTTCCGCATACCGTTCAGCCAGATCGGCGTCTACTACAACATGTTCAACAACAAGTGGTACGGACCCGGAGCGCCCTACCACTACTACTGAGCGACGGTGATCGAGCCCGGGCCGCGGCGCTCCTTCCTCTTCGCCGCCAGCGCCAGGATCAGCAGCGACAGGAAGAACGCCGGGGTCCCGATGGCCGCGGCCGCCAGGAACCAGTAGCCCCTGCCGAACAGGGAGAGCACCATCACGAGGTAGATGAAGTCGCGCCGCGCGACGGCATCGAGGATCTCCGAGAGGCGCGAGCGGTGCGCGGGCGAGACGGTCGTCAGCACCGGGCCGGCGCTCGCCCTCGGGCGCATCGCGTAGGCGTAGACGAAACCCGCGCCCGCGATCGTGCCGACGACGGCGAGACCACCCAGCGCGAAGGGCCATGGCGCCCCGACCGCCGTGCTCCAGGCGACCGCGAACGCGGAGAAGACCGCGACGTGCACCACGTTGTCCGCGGCGAAGTCGAGCACGCCGCCCAGCCGCGACTCCGAGAACTTGAGCCGCGCGAGCTCCCCGTCGCACCCGTCCAGGATCGAGTGGAGCAGGAAGAGCAACCCGCCCGCGACCTGTCGCGGCCACGAAGGCGACGCGAAGCACGCCGCCGCCGCGAGACCGAGCGCGAGGCAGACGAGCGTCATCGCGTTGGGAGTCACGGGCGTTCGCGCGAGACGGCGCGTCACGGCCAGCGAGATCTTGCGGCTGACCAGCCTGGTGAGGAGCCCGTCTTCCTTCTTCACGAGCCCTCGAAGCAGATGCCGTTCCGCGTCGGCGAGGTCCGCCTCGGTCCGGATTTCCGCGGGAGCCGCCAGCCCCGCCGTGGCTCCCGCCGGCAGAGCCGATGCCCAGTCCGCTTCGATCGCCGCAAGGCCCGACGCCCGGGCGAGCGCGCGCGAGAGCGGAGCCGGGTCCTCGGCGTCCACGATGGCGCCCGAGCCCAGCAGGTACAGGCGCCCCGGCTCCAGGGCGGCCGACCGGGCGCCGCGCATCCAATCCGACGTCGCGGCCACCCGGTCCGGGAGCAGCACGATCCGGCCGGGCGGGAGAGCCGACTCCCCTCCCTCGCGCGGGAACGGTCGAGCGGCCGTTCCCGCGAGGACTCCGTTCGCGGCGCCCGCTCCGCCCACGACGTACACGCGTTCGAAGCCGGCCCGGGTCGCGGAGAGGACCGCGCGGCGGACGAGGGGAATTCCGAGAAGCAGCGTCTCCGCGGAGATCGAGGACCGCCCGTCGGAGTCGGAGCCCGAGTCGGACGCGGCCAGCACGAGCGTGGTCGAAGACGTCATCACACGGCCACGCGCGCCACGCGCTTCAGCCGCGCCGCCAGGTGCGCCGCGATGTGGTCCGCGGCCTCGTCGCGATACAGCGCGAAGCTCGGCCATGCGTTGACGTCGATGACGAAGATCGCGCCCTCGCGCGTGACGATCGCGTCGCCGCCCCAGACCTCGAGACCCAGCGCGCCGGCCGCTCGACACGCGATGTCGTGCAGGACGCCCTCGTCGAACGGGTGACCCTTCGGCGGATGCTCCCTCGGGTGGAACCAGCGGAACCAGGTCGGCCCGTCGCTCTCGCCTCCCGGCGACGAGGTTCCGACGCCGTAGAACTTCACGAGATCGCCGTCCAGGTGGCGCTGCACGACCGCGCGGGGCAACTGGCGCGCGCGAAGCATCTCGAGCGCCTCCGCCACCGAGCGGGCGTCCGTCGCGAAGACGACGTCACCCTCGCGGGTCTTGTGCTCGGTCGCCTGCTTGACCCAGCACGAGGAGTAGAGCCCCGGGTCTTCCGGGATGCTCGGATGGGCGCTGTCGAGAACGCGGCTCTCGGGGACCGGGACGCGGGCGGCGTCGAGCAGCGGCAGCGCGCATTCCCGGTGGGTGTTCACGACCGAGCGGGCGCTGTTGACGACGCGGACACCGCGGCTCTCCCAACGCGTGAGCGAGCCGAGCGCCGGGGAGCCCTCGCACATCGAGAATGCCATGACGGGCAGGACGCCCTCGCGCCCGGTGATGCCCGCCGGAGACCGGTACTCGACCTTCCAGCCGGAATCGGCCTCCTCGAGCCGTCCACCCACGGCGCGCAGGATCGCGGCGTCGTCCGTCTCACGGCCGGGCGAGTGCTCGACCTCCCGGTAGACCGCCCAGCAGGCCGCGCGCTCCCCGGCTCGCTTCACAGCTCCAGCCCCAGAAGATCCGAGAGACGCGCGATGACGGCGTCGTCCGGACAGCAGCATCCCCCGTCGGCCTGTGCCGAGCGCAGCCACACGTGCCGCATCCCGAGTCCCCGGGCCCCGGTCATGTCCCGCTTGAGCGAGTCCCCGACGAAGACCGCCTCGGACGGCGCCGCGCCCAGGGCGTCCAGCGCCGCGCGAAAGATGCGCGGATCCGGCTTCTTGCAGCCGGCGAGCGTCGAGTCGACCGCGACGGAGACCGACGGCGCGAGACCGGTCTCGTCCAGGACCGCCTGGAGATTGCCGTAGAAGTTGGAGACGACGCCGACGCGGTGGCGCTCCGCCAGGCGAGACAGGGTCTCGGCGCTGCGCGCCAGATGTGCGAGCGACTCGCGGGTGAACCGCTCGCCGATCCTCCGCAGCAGCGCCTCGTCCCGCCCCAGGCGCGCCGCGAGCCCGCGGGAGACGGACTCCACGGTCTCGCGGAATCCCGCGGACTTCGGAATCGTCCCCTCGAGGGAATCCGTCGCGCCGTAGAAGGCCTGGTCGAACTCGGCGGCGGAGACGTCGAGCCCCTCCTCGCGGGCGATGCGCCAGAACCGCTCCTTCCAGGGCACGCCGTCGGCGTCGAGCGTCCCTCCGAAGTCGAAGAGAAGGACGCGCGCGCCGCGGGAGGCGGTGATCGGGGCCGTGCCGGGCTCGCTCAACGCGCCCGTCCTTCCCGGAGCGGCTCGGGAAGCTCCGGCGCCGCCGGCGCGTGGCTCGGGCGGACGCCGACGGGATGCCGGCCGAGCATGAGAAGCCCGGGCAGCACCCAGATCAGCTCGCGCGCGCGCCGCACGATGCCGTACGCGACTCCCGTCGCGGCCGGCATTCCGAGCAGCGCGAAGACGGCGGTTCGGACCCCCTCCGCCGCGCCCGCGCGCCCCGGGATGAAGAGGAAGACGTTGTTCAGCAGCATCGCGAGACCCTCGGCGGCGAAGGCCGTCTGCCAGCCGCGGCCGGGCGCGAGCAGGCGCAGGACGACGTAGGTCTCGAACAGGCCGCCGCACCAGCCGAGCAGACAGAAGCCGGCCGCGGCGAAGAATCGCGGGCGGCGCCTCGAGTAGAAGCGGCGAATGAGCTCGTCGAGGTGATGCGCTCCGTCCCGGTAGTGCGCGAGCCGCATCGCGAGCGGTTTGAAACGGCTCAGTAACGAAAGGATCGGCCCGAACGTACCCTTCTGGAGGCCCCACGTCATCAGCACGAGAAGGCCGCAGAGGATCCCCAGGCTCCCGAGGGCCGCCCAGCGGATTCCGGGAGTCAGGTCGAAGTAGACGACCGCGACGCCGAGACCGCTCGCGACGAAGAAGGCCTGCGACAGCAGGTGAGCGTGCTTGAAGATCGTGACCGACGCGATCGCGGAAGGGGTTTCCATGCGGTGCCGGAGCATGCTGATCCGCACGGGCTCGCCCGCGACGCTGCCGGGTGCGATGTAGTTGAGCGTGTTTCCGACGAGGTAGATGCGGAGGAGCTCCGGCACGCTCGAGAGCGGCGGGCGGGGCTCCATGACCGAGCGCCACCCCAGGACGAAGGCGATCTCCGCTAAGAGGTAGAAGGCCGTCAGCCCGACGAACCACCAACCGATCGAGGCGAGGTTCGCCCGGATGTCCGGCCAGCCGGTCCGCCAGACGAGGACGATCGCGAGGGCGATTCCCGCGAGCAGGAGGACAGTCCGGGTATGTCGGGCGCGGACGGCGCGCCCCTCGGTCGGAGGCATGTCGATGGAGGAAAAGATATCAGCCGGAGCGCGAGGCCCCGGCGCTCAGGCGGCCCTTTCCCTCGAGCTCGCCGGGGCCGAGGGCGGCCGGCGCGGAAGGACCTTGACGACCTGCCGGATCACGGAGGGGACCATCGTCGGCCGGAGCAGGCGGGCATCGTAGGGAGCCAGGCGCCGGTCGTTCTCGGCGAGGCACAGCTCGAGGAACGTCCGAATCGAGAAGTCGCCGAAGATCGAGGCCGCGCCCATGGTGAACCCGGCCGTCGAGTTGTCGACGGCGGGAGGGGCGGCTTCGGGGGTCTCGGCCTTCGGCTTTCCCTTGTCGCCCTTGCCTCCGCCCGCCATCTCCAGCGCGCCCCTCAGGCGACCGATCGCCTGCGCGACGATGTTCCATGCTCGCCAGGCGTCGAACGCCGGTCGAGCGACCCACGGTCGCCGCGCCCGGAGGTAGGCCGCCCAGTTGACGATGAAGAGGATGTGGCGAGCCTCTTCCTGCATGATCGTCTCGAAGATCGCGACCAGGGCGGGCGGGAAGTACTGGGCCCTCTCCCCCATCCGGAAGAGGCCGAAGGCGAAGAAGGAGTCCATGCACTCGCCGTAGCCGGTCCGGAGGAAGGCGCGCGTGGGGTTGGACGGGACCTCCGGGTCGGGGTGGTCGTCCACGTGGATCCCGTAATGCCGGGCCAGGAGCTGCAGGACCGCGGCATGGCGGCCCTCCTCGTATCCCTGGAGGCTGATCGCCTTCGCGAGCAGGGGGTCCTTCTCGGTGTCACCCAGGGACTGCACCTTGACCGCGGTCGCGGCCTCGGTGCGGGTGGCCTCGTTCCAGACGGGCATGGCCTTCAGGCGCTGGAGGGTCTCCGCGTCCAGCTCGGGCCACTGGATCGCCTCGGGCTGGAAGGGATCGTGGGTGTCGATGAACACCCGGCAGAGCAGCTCCTTGTGCTCGTCGGAGCCGATGACGAGTAAATTTGACATAGGCTGGCGTAGAGTATCATCCGCGTTTTCTCTCCGGAGGGGGGTTCCAAGCCGTATGCCACTGTTGAGCCGCATCGAGGGGCCCGAGGACCTCAAGTCGCTGACCCACGAGCAATTGGCGGAGGTCGCGCTCGACTGTCGGAAGATCATCATCGAGACGATCACGAAGACCGGCGGCCACCTCGCCTCCAACCTCGGGGTCGTCGAGCTGACCCTGGCCCTTCACCGCGCCTTCGACAGCCCGAAGGACCGTTTCGTGTGGGACACCTCCAACCAGTGCTACACCCACAAGCTCGTCACCGGCCGGCGCGACCAGTTCGCCTCGATCCGGACTCCCGGCGGGCTGTCGGGTTTCGCGGAGCCGGCCGAGAGCGCGCACGACACCCTGGCCGCCGGTCACGCCGGCACGGGGCTCTCCTACGGGCTCGGGATGTCGATGGCGCTTCAGCGCGCGCCGGATGACCCGTACGTCGTGGTCATCGTCGGCGACGGCGCCCTGACCTCGGGTCCGAGCTACGAGGCGCTCAACAACATCGTTCACATCAAGCCGAAGCGGTTGATCGTCATCCTGAACGACAACGGGTGGTCGATCTCCGAGAACGTCGGCTGGCTGGCGCACTGGCGCAACCGCTTCGAGCTCCACCCCACCTACCAGAAGTTCATCGAGACGGGACACAGCTTCTTCAAGCGCCTCCCGCACGGCGACAAGGCGTGGGAGCTCGCCCGCAAGCTCAAGAGCTCCGTCGAAGGCCTCTTCTTCCCGAACCTGATCTGGGACGAGCTCGGCTTCCACTACGTCGGCCCGGTCAACGGCCACGACCACAAGGAGCTCGAGGAGGCGCTGGCCCGCGCCCGCGACGTCTCGAAGGACGGGACTCCCGTCGTCATCCACGCGCTGACCCACAAGGGCCGCGGCTTCCAGCAGGCCGAGCAGAACCCCTCCAAGTTCCACCAGCCGGGCACGCCGACGGGCCTGGGGGGCGCGGGCGTCCGGTTCACCTACTCCCAGGTCTTCGCGAAGACGCTGATGACCATGATGGAGAAGGACCCGAAGATCGTCGCGATCTCCGCGGCGATGCTCGAGGGGACCGGCCTGATCGAGGTCAAGAAGAAGTTCCCCGACCGCGTCTACGACGTCGGAATCGCCGAGGAGCACGCGGTCATCATGGCCGGCGGCATGGCCAAGGCGGGGCTGAAGCCCGTCGTGGCGATCTACTCGACGTTCCTGCAGCGCTCCTATGACCAGCTCATCCACGACGTGGCGCTGTGCAGCCTTCCCGTGACCGTCTGCGTGGACCGTGCGGGCCTCGTCGGCGACGACGGCAAGACCCACCAGGGGATCTTCGACGTCGCGTACACGCGGACGATCCCGAACATGACGGTCGCCGCCCCGAAGGACGAGAACGAGCTGCAGCACCTCCTCCACACGGCGATCAATTCCGGCCGTCCCTACGTTCTCCGCTACCCGCGCGGCATGGCGCTCGGCGTGGACCTCGAGCCGTCGCTCCAGACCGTGCCGCACGGCAAGGGCGAGCTCCTGCGCGAGGGACGCGACCTGACCTTCTTCGCGTACGGGTCGATGGTCGCGATCGCGCTGCAGGCGGCCGACGAGCTCGCGAAGCGCGGCATCTCGTGCGGTGTCGCCAACGCCCGGTTCGCCAAGCCCCTCGACATGGACCTGCTCGCTCGGATCGCGGGATCGTGCCCGCGCATCCTGACTCTCGAGGAGCACCTCGCCGCCGGCGGCTTCGGCGCGGGAGTCCTCGAGGCTTTCCACGCGGCGGGGCTGCCGACGTCCGGGCTGCGCGTCCACGCGATTCCCGACATCTTCGTCGACCACAGCCCGCAGATGCAGCAGCGCCACAACCTGAAGCTCGACGTCGAGGGCGTCGTCTCGCGCGCCCTGGAGCTCTATCCCGATCTGGGCCGCGGCTCCTCCTCTCCGGCCTCCCAGGGCGGGAAGAAGGAGAAGTTCGCGGAGACGGTGACCTGGTGAGCGAGCAGGACTTCTCGGGCATCCAGGTCGACCGGCTCCTGATCGCCGGCCTGCGCGGCTTCTGCGCCGGGGTCGTTCGCGCCATCGACGTCGTCGAGAAGGCGCTCGAGGTCGTGGACGGCCCGGTCTACGTGCGCAAGGAGATCATCCACAACCGGTACGTGGTGGACGAGCTGCGCGAGAAGGGCGCCGTCTTCGTGGAGGAGGCCGACGAGGTCCCCGACAACGCCTCTCTCATCTTCTCCGCGCACGGCATCGCGCCGCAGGTCCGAGACCTGGCCAGGACGAAGGGGCTGAAGACGATCGACGCGACGTGCCCGCTCGTCACCAAGGTCCACCTCGAGGCGATTCACTACGCGAAGCAGGGCTACACGATCATCCTCGTGGGACATCACGACCACGACGAGACCGTCGGCACCCTCGGCGAGGCTCCGGACGCGATCCGGCTCGTCGAGACGCGGGAGGACGCCGAGGCGCTGACGGTCCCCGACCCGGATCGGGTCGCCTACCTGACGCAAACGACGCTGTCGATCGACGACACGCGCGAGATCCTCGCGATCCTGAAGCGGCGCTTCCCGAACCTGAAGGCGCCGTCCAAGCAGGACATCTGCTACGCGACCCAGAACCGGCAGGACGCCGTCAAGGCGATGGCCCCTCACGTGGACATGCTGCTCGTTCTCGGGGCGCCGAACTCGTCCAACTCGCTGCGGATGTGCGAGGTCGCGCGCGCCAACGGCGTCGCCTCTCATCTGATCGAGCGGGCGAAGGACATCCGTCCCGAGTGGCTCCGCGGCGTCAAGGTGCTCGGCCTGACGGCCAGCGCCTCCGCTCCCGAGATCCTGGTCCAGGAAGTCGTCGCTTTCAGCCGCGAGCGGCTGGGCGTCCGCGTCGTCGAGGAATTCGAAACGGTGAAGGAGGACGTCTCCTTCCCTCTGCCCCAGGAGCTGAAGGCGCTCCTGCCCGTCAGGGTGGGCTGATCACGTAGGACACGCCGCTGCTCTGACGCTTTCGAGAGTCCGACCCGCTTTTCGCCAATGACCGTTCCTGCGGCGCCCGCCGCGGCCGCCCCCGATGTCGTTCCGCCTCCCGCGGAGGGGAACGGCCGCGCAGTGGTGCGCCGGAGCCGCACGCTGCGGATCCTCTTGTTCATCGCCGGTCTGGCCGTGCTCGGAATCCTCGCCGGGCTCGTCGGCTGGGCACCGATCGCCGCGAACCTCGCGCGGATCGGCGGCTACTTCTTCGTCCTGGTCGGAATCTGCGGCGCCGCCCAGGTCGCGTTCACGCTCGGCTGGTGGGCCATCGTCGGCCGGCCGCACCCCATGACCTTCGCCCAGCTCTTCGGGACCTACCTGGCCGGGGACTCGGTGAACTACTTCACGAGCGTGGGCGGGGAGCCGGTCAAGGCGCAACTGCTCGCCTCGAAGATGGCCTTCGGAAGGGCGTTCGCGACGATCTGGGTCAACCGCAACGCGGACGTCCTGGCCCAGTGGATCTTTCTCTTCCTGGGCGCGGTGGTCGCGCTGACGCAGTTCGAGCTTCCCGCCGTCGTGCGCTGGCTCGTGATCGCCGGCCTTCTCCTTCTCGGCGGACTCGTGCTCGGATTCACGGGCATGCAGCGCCGCGGGTTCTTCGGGCCGATTCTCCGGACCCTCTTGAAGATCCCGGTCCTGCGGAAGCGGCTCCAGCATCTCGAGGACGACGCGCACGACCTCGACGAGAAGATCCGCGTGTACTACCACCGGGAGGAGCACCGCACGCAGTTCACGTGGGCCGTGCTCTGGGGCTTCCTCGGCTGGTGCGGCGGAGTCGTCGAGACGTGGATCGTGCTGAAGCTCCTCTCGCCTTCGCACGGCTTCGCCTCGGCGTGCGCGGTCGAGACGCTCGCGATGATCCTCAACAGCATCCTGCTCTTCATCCCGGCTCGCATCGGCAGCGCCGAGGGAATTCGCATGGCGGTCGCCGCGGTCGTCGGCCTGACGCCGGGCCAGGGCGCGGCGTACGCGCTGGTCCGGCGCGCCCGTGAGATCGTCTGGCTGCTGCCGGGCTTCGTGATCCTCCTGAAGCACCATCTCGTCGACGTCGCGCATCTGCGCCTGCAGCCGCTTCCCGCCGGGGATCGGACGCCTTGAGCGCGATCCGCTCCGGAGCGGTCATCGCGGCCGGCGAGGGATCGCGGCTGAAGTCGCTCGGCGTCCCCAAGCCGCTCATCGAGATCGGCGGACGCCCCCTCATCGCGCACGTGCTCTCCCGCTTCGAGGCCGCGGGCATCGAGCGCGCCGCGGTCATCTTCAACGACGCGGGCCGGGACGCCGAGCCTTACGTGAGGGAGAGGTTCGGCGCGCTGATCGACACGATCGTCGTCAAGACGACGCACTCGTCGCTCGAGAGCTTCCGGGAGGTCCTCGCGGTCGCGCCGCCGGGGCGTCTCCTCGTCTCGACGGTCGACGCGTTCTGTCCCGTCGCGGAGTTCGTCCGCTTCGTTCGACTCGCCGCCGAGAAGCCGTCGTCCGCGACGGTCCTCGCCGTCACGCGGTTCGTGGACGACGAGAAGCCCCTCTGGGTGACGACGTCTCGGGACGGCCGCGTGCGCGTCGTGGGAGGTGCGTCCGGAGACGCCGTGACCGCCGGGATCTACGTGTTTCCGGAACGGGTCCGCAAGATGGGCATCCCGCCCTCGCTCGGCCGGCTTCGCGACTTCCTCGCGGCGCTCGCGAAGGAGGAAGAGCCGATCGAGTCCGTCGAGATCCCCAAGGTGGTGGACATCGACCGCCCCTGCGACATCGAGGAGGCGAACGCGCTGTCCCGAGAGGACGCGTACTTTCAAGCGGACGCGGACGTGTCCCGGTCTCCCTCCGCCTCCCGGAGTCTTCCATGAGCGGCTCCCGCGGCCGCTGCTGGGGCGTCTACCGCGAGCTCGCGCACTCCCCGGGGCGAGAGACCGACGACGCGGAGATCCTGCGCGCCACGGCGCGCGAGCTGACCGCCCTGGGCTTCGACGTCGAGCTGAAGTCGCCCGACGAGCTCTTCGCCGACGCCGAGGCTCTCGCGCTTGGAGCGGGCGGAGAGCTCGCACCCGGCGGCGAGCCGGCGCCGCACATGTTCGTCATGTGCGAGCAGGTTCCCATCGTGGAACGGCTCGCCGCGTGGGAGCGCCGCGGGGCCCGGATCGTCAATCGCCCGTCCGCGATCCGGAACACGGACCGCGCGCGGACGATCGCGCTCTTCGGGCGCCACGCCGTGCCGTTCCCGGAGACGGCGCTCGTCGCGACGGACGGCGGCGGCACGCGCTTCCGCGGCGCCTGCTGGGTGAAGCGTGCCGACGTGCACGCGACCGAGGCGGGCGACGTCTCGTTCGCGGGCTCGCCCGCCGAGCTGGAGACGAACCTGGAGCGGCTGCGTTCACGCGGGATCGCTCACGCCGTCGTGCAGGAGCACGTCGCCGGCGACCTCATCAAATTCTACGGCGTGGCCGGGCTGGATGAGGACGTTGACCGTCCGTCGTGGTTCCAGTGGTTCTACCATCGCGACCAGGCTCTCTCGAATCACTCCTTCGACGCGGACGCGCTGGCTCTCGCGACGAGCCGCGCCGCGACGGCGCTCGGCCTCGAGGTCTACGGAGGCGACGCGATCGTCTCGGCCGGGGGCCGCATCTCCGTGATCGACCTGAACGCGTGGCCGAGCTTCGCGCTCTTCCGCCCCGTCGCGGCGGTCAAGATCGCCGCGCTCCTGGCGGAACGGTTCTCCCGCGCGCGCGCGGCGGCCGGAGCGCTGACCATGACCGGAGAACCGACGTGACGAGAGTCGAGAGCCGCATCGAGGTCGGGCCGCGGTCGAAGTCGATCGTCGAGCTCGAGCAGCGCCACATGGCGCCGGGCCTTCAGTCCTTCGCGCTCTACGCGGGCCTCGCCATGGCGCGCGGCGAGGGCAGCCGCATCTTCGACGAGGACGGCAACTCGTACATCGACTTCATCGCCGGGATTGCAGTCGGCAGCGTCGGGCACTGCCACCCGCACTACGTGCAGGCGTTGCAGGAGCAGGCGGCGCGGCTGACCTTCGGCAGCTTCACCACCGAGGTCCGCGCGAAGTTCCTGAGCCTGCTCGGCGGCGTCACGCCCGGGGGCCTCACGCGCATCCAGCTCTTCTCCGGCGGCGCGGAGGCGGTCGAGGCCGCCTTCCGGCTGGCGAAGTCGGTCACGAAGAACTTCGAGTTCGTGGGATTCTCGGGCGCCTTCCACGGAAAGACCGGCGGCGTGCTTCCGCTGCTCTGGGGAGACTTCAAGGACGGGCTCGGTCCCTTCGTGCCGGGCACGTACGTCGCGCCCTACGCGTACTGCTACCGCTGCCCGCTGAAGCTGACGCACCCGGACTGCGGCCTCGCCTGCGTCGAGGAGACGCGTTCGGTCATCCGTGACCAGACCGGGGGCCGCGTCGCGGCGGTCATCGTCGAGCCGATGCAGGGCACCGCGGGAAACGTGATCCCGCCGCCCGGCTTCATCGCGGCGATCCGCGGCGTCGCGAAGGAGAGCGGCGCGCTCTTCATCGCCGACGAGATGATCACCGGGTTCGGCCGGACGGGAAGATTCTGGGGCGTCGACCACGACGGCGTCGTCCCGGACGTCATGACGTGCGGAAAGGGGATCGGCGGCGGGTTCCCGCTCGCCGCGGTCGTCTCGACCGACGAGCTGACGCGGGCGAAGCCGTTCGCGAACCCGTCCGGCAGCTCGTCCTCGTACGGCGGCAACCCCCTCGCGTCGGCGGCGGGCCTCGCGTCGCTCGAGATCATCACCCGCGAGAACCTGGTCGAGAACTCGGAGCGCGTCGGCCGGAAGATGCTGGAGAAGCTGAAGGCGATGCAGGAGCGCCAGCCGCTGATCGGGGACGTGCGCGGCAAGGGCCTGCTCCTCGGGATCGAGCTCGTGAAGGACCGCGGAACGAAGGAGCTCGTCTCGAAGGACTTCACGAAGGCGCTCTTCCAGGAGTGCCTGCGGCGCGGGCTCGTCGCCATGAGCTACTCACCCGTCATCCGGATCAACCCGCCTCTGAACATCCGGGAAGAGGAGGCGCTCGAGGGCCTCGAGATTCTCGACGAGGCGCTGACCGCGGTGGCGAAGGAATGGAATTGGGCGTGACATCCGCGGCCGCCAGCACGTACCCTCCCTCCTCGATCATCCGACCCCGTCCTTCCCGATCCCTTCTTCCCCCCGCGGGGGAAAAGGGAGGGCCGAGGGGGCGCAAAAGCGAATCCGGGATAGCGTCGCTCACTCATCGGGGGCGCCCCTCACCCCAACGTTCCGCCGCGAGGCGGGTGGGTAGTGGGAGGCGGGAGGAATGAACGTCTTGAGAGGCGCGATCATCGGTCTCGGCAACGTCGCCGCGCAGGGACACCTGCCCGGCTGGCGCCGCCGCAGCGACGCGACGATCACCGCGGCCGCCGACTCGCGGCCCGAACGGCGCGAGGCCCTGACGGCCGTCTTCCCCGCCGCCCGCTGGTACGACTCCGTCGAGGAGCTCTTCGCGATCGAACGCGATCAGCTCGACTTCGTCGACATCTGCACGCCGCCGGCTTCGCACGCGACGCTCTGCCGGTCGGCGCTGTCGTGGGGGCTGCACGTGCTCTGCGAGAAGCCGCTCGTGATCGCCCCCGAGGAGCTGCGCGGGCTGCCGGGCCTCTCGGCGGAGCGGGAGAGGGCTCTCGTCACGGTACACAACTGGAAGCACGCGCCGGTGCTCGCGCGGGTCACCGAGCTCGTGCGCGACGGAGCCGTCGGAGAGGTCCGGCGCGTGAAGTGGGAGACGCACCGCCGCGAGCCCGCCGTCGCGGCCGGGGCCGACCCGAACTGGCGCGTCGACCCGGCGCAGTCCGGGGGCGGCGTCCTCATGGATCACGGCTGGCACGCGCTCTATACCGTGACGCAGTGGGTGCCCGGGCCGCCGCGCACCGTCGCGGCCCGGCTCGAGACGCGCCGGCATCATCAATGGCCGATCGAGGACACCGCGGACCTGTTCCTCGCGTTCGCCGACGCATCCGCGGAGGTCTTCCTGACGTGGGCCGAGAGCGACCGGCGAAACCGCGTCGAGGTGTCGGGCACGGAGGGCAGCCTCACGGTGGACGGGGGTCGCCTCGAGCGTCGCGACGTCCAGAAGCGCCTCCTCGAGGAGGCGGAGCTCCCGTCGCTGGCGGATGGATCGCATCATCCCGACTGGTTCGACGGCGTCATCACCGAATTTCTCTCCGAGGCGCGCGGCGACGGCCCGCGCGGCCGCAACCTCGCGGAGGCGACGCTCTGCGCGAATCTCGTGGACCTCGCCAGGGAATCCAGCCGGCAGGGCGGAACGCCGCTGCCGGTGGAGAGGCTCGCCGGCTCGAGGCGGCGGAGGTGAACGGCGGCTCGGTGCTCGTCCTCGTCCCGCCGGAAGGCGCGGTCGAGGTCTCACCCGCTGCGCCCCTGCTCGGCCTGCCGACGATACGGCGCACCGTGCTGTCGGCGCGCCGCGCGGGCTTCGAGCGGGTCGTGATCGCGGGCGCGACACCGGAGATCCTCGCCGCACTCGACGGCGCTTCGGCCGAGACGGGGGACGGAGTGCCGCCGGGCGCCGCGCGTCTGCCGTGGAACCGCGTCGTGGGCGTGCGCGAGCTCGAGGCGCTCCGCCGGGGCGAGACCGGTGTCGGCGTGCCCGTCGCCACCGCCGCGGACCGGCCGCGGGCCGAGCGGCTGCTCCTCCGCGGCCTCGTGAAGGACACGGAAGGGTTCATGTCGCGGCACTTCGATCGCCACGTTTCGCTGGCGATCAGCCGGCGGATGGCGCACACGCGGATCACGCCGGACCAGCTGACCCTCGCGGCGACGGCGATCGGCCTCGCGTCGGCGGCATTCTTCCTGTCCGATCGGCCGTCCGTGCAGGGAATCGGCGGCGCGCTCTTCGTCCTCCACTCGATCGTGGACGGCTGCGACGGGGAGCTCGCGCGATTGAAGTTCCAGGAGTCGCGCCGCGGCGGGCTGCTCGATTTCTGGGGAGACAACATCGTCCACGTCGCGGTCTTCGGAGCGATGGGACTGGGGCTCGCGCGCACGCTCGGGGCGCGCTGGCCGCTCTGGTGCGCCGCCTCGGCGACCGTGGGGACGATCGCCTCGGCGTTCCTCGTCTACCGCCGCACGATGCGGGAGGCCCGGACGGGGCCGCTGTACAAGTCGGTGGCGCGCCGCACGACGCTCGCCTCGCGCATCGCGGATGCCCTGTCGCGGCGCGATTTCATCTACCTCGTTCTGATACTGTCCCTCTTCGGCAAGGCGGACTGGTTCATCGTGCTGGCCGCCGTCGCCGTGCCGGCCTTCCTGCTGGTCGTGCTCGGCATCGCGCTCTTCGAGCGTCGTTCCGAAGAAAGGCATCCATGAGCGACCGCACCTCGTTCTACCCGGAGCTCGCCAAGAAGATCGCGCCCGCCGAGGGCAAGCTCGCGGTGCTCCTGCCCGGGCTCGGCGCGGTCTCGACCACGTTGATCGCCGGCGTCGACCTCGTGCGGCGCGGCGTCGCGAAGCCGTTCGGCTCCGTCACGCAGATGCAGAAGCTGCGGCTCGGCAAGCGCAGCCAGCCGAAGTTCACGCCGATCAAGGAGCTCGTGCCGCTCGCCGGGCTGTCGGATCTCGTGTTCGGCGGCTGGGACATCTTCCCCGACAGCGCGTACCAGGCGGCCGCCAAGGCCGGGGTGCTGTCGCCGGAGATGCTGAACGCCTCGAAGCCGGCGCTCGAGGGCATCCGCCCGTGGCCCGCCGTCTTCGAGCGGGCGTGGTGCAAGAACCTCGACGGGCCCAACGTCAAGAAGGGCGCGTCGAAGATGGATCTCGCCGACGCGCTCGTCCGCGACATCGAGGACTTCCGAAAGAGCTCCGGCGCGGCCCGCGCCGTCATGGTGTGGTGCGGCTCGACCGAGGTCTACGCACAGCAGAAGCCCGTGCACGAGACGCTCGAGGCGTTCGAGAAGGGCCTGAAGGAGAGCTCGCCGGACATCCCGCCGTCCATGATCTACGCCTACGCCGCGATCCGGGCGGGCGTCCCGTACGCGAACGGCGCGCCGAACCTGTCCGTGGACGTGCCGGCCCTGACGGACCTGGCGCGCGCCCGGGGCGTCCCGATCGCCGGCAAGGACTTCAAGACCGGCCAGACGCTCATGAAGACGATCATCGCACCGGGCCTGAAGGCGCGCATGCTCGGCCTCCAGGGCTGGTTCTCGACGAACATCCTCGGCAACCGCGACGGCGAGGTCCTCGACGACCCGGGCTCGTTCCGGTCGAAGGAGGTCTCGAAGGCGTCGGTGCTCGACGACATCCTCCAGCCGGATCAGTACCCGGAGCTCTACGGCGACTACTTCCACAAGGTCCGCATCGAGTACTACCCGCCGCGCGGCGACGCGAAGGAGGGCTGGGACAACATCGACATCGTCGGGTGGCTCGGCCAGCCGATGCAGATCAAGATCGACTTCCTGTGCCGCGACTCGATCCTCGCGGCGCCGGTCGTGCTCGACCTGATCCTGTTCCTGGACCTGGCGAGTCGCGCGGGCCTGTCGGGCATCCAGGAGTGGCTGTCCTTCTACTTCAAGTCGCCGATGGCGAGACCG
>Ga0207683_10002396_pt1 | contig 16372 bp, 16 predicted proteins | sample KBSM73metaG_FD_184333 | JGI IMG/M metagenome (GOLD analysis project Ga0207683, IMG submission 184333) | Miscanthus rhizosphere microbial communities from Kellogg Biological Station, Michigan, USA - KBS M7-3 metaG (SPAdes) (version 2) | ecosystem: Host-associated > Plants > Roots > Rhizosphere >... | reverse complement strand
TCCAAACGGAGGGCGCCGTCCTGCTATTTGATACACGACGGAGCCAAGATTTCTCGATTACGCGTGAACGAACGTCTAGGGAGCTGATCAGACTCCCGGTGCGGCGTGGTGAGATCAGTATCGTGATCGTAATCGAGGGTGATGTGGCGCCGGGCTTCGAGCGGGTCCGGGATGTGTTCGGGGACAACTTCGAGAACAACGGCGACGTGGGCGCGGCGCTGTGCATCTACCGGCACGGCCGCAAGGTGGTCGACCTGTGGGGCGGCCTGGCCGACGCCGGGACGGGCAGGCCGTGGACGCGGGACACGCTGCAGCTGGTGTACTCGGCGACCAAGGCCGCCACGGCGACGTGCGCGCACCTGCTCGCGCAGCGCGGCGAACTGGACCTCGACCAGCCGGCGGCTCATTACTGGCCGGAGTTCGCGGCGGCGGGGAAGGCGGATATCCCGGTGCGCTGGCTGCTGTCGCACCGGGCCGGGCTGCCCGTCATCGACAACCCCATGCCACTGGCCGACCTGCTGGCCTGGGATCCGATGGCGGCCGCGCTGGCCGCCCAGCGGCCGGTCTGGGAGCCCGGTACCGCGCACGGGTACCACGGCCGGACGTTCGGCTGGCTCGTGGGCGAGGTGATCAGGCGGGTGTCCGGGCGCAGCGTGGGAACGTTCTTCGCCGAGGAGATCGCGGGGCCGGCCGGGCTCGACTTTTATATCGGGCTGCCCGCGGCCGAGCGGGGCCGGGTCAGCCGGATGGTCATCGACGACCCGCCGGGCGCCGAGGTCGCCACTATCCCGATCGAGCAGATTCCCGAACAGTTCCGCGGGCTGGTAGCCGCGTTCACCGATCCGGAGTCGCTGATGAACCGGGCCTTCGCACTCAGCATTCCCGATATCGACTTCAACTCCCCTGAGGTGCAGGCCGCGGAGATCCCGTCGAGCAACGGGATCGGCACCGCGGACGGCCTGGCCCGGCTCTACGCCGGGCTGATCGGCGAGGTCGACGGCGTCCGCATCCTGGACGCCGCCACGCTGGCCGATGCGACTGCGGAGCAGGCCTTCGGGACCGACCAGGTGCTGCTGGTACCCAGCCGTTTCGCTTCGGGATACATGCTCCCGACGGAGGAGTCTCCGCTCGGCGGCCCGGCTTCGTTCGGCCATCCGGGGCGTGGCGGGTCGCTCGGCTTCGGCGACCCGGAGAGCGGTGTCGCGTTCGGCTATGTGGTCAGCCACATCCGGCAGGACCTGGCCGACAACCGTGCGGGGCTACTCGTGCAGGCCGTCCGGGCCTGCCTGACGTAGGGCGGCGGCTGCCGGTAGACGCGAAGACGCCCCGGCCCAGGCGTAACGACCTGGGCCGGGGCGGCCCCCGCTCTGAGCGGGCTCCTATTCCCAGCGGAAGAAGCGGCGCGCGAGGTAGGCGAAGACCAGGGTGTACCCGGCCAGGACCAGCAGGGGCGTCGCCGGGGGGAAGCCGGTCTGCACGGACCCCTGGATCGCCTCTACCGCCGCGCCGAGCGGCGTGTAGTTGCTGATGTCCAGCAGGACGGCCGGCATGAGCGGCCGCGGCAGCCACAGGCCGGCGAAGAACAGCAGCGGGATGAGGGTCAGCCGGCCGATGGCGTTCACGCTGTTCGCGGTCGGCGCCAGCGCGGCGATCAGCAGCCCGAGGGCGAAGAGCCCGCCGATGGCCAGCAGGCACGACAGCGCGAGCCCGCCCGGGCTCTTCGGGACCGGCGCCCCGAAGGCGGCGACGCTCGCGATGTTCACGATGGCCAGGCCGGCCAGCGCGATGCACAGCTGGACGACGACCTGCGCGGCGAGCAGCCAGGACGGGGGTACCGGGGTGGTCGACAGGCGGCGCAGGATGCCCAGCTCACGGTAGGAGACGAGCGGGCTGGGCAGACCGAGCAGGGTCAGCATGGTGAGCCCGAGGACCATGATGATCGGCACGTAGGTGTCGAACAGGGGAAGGCCGCCGAGGACCGAGATGTGCTGGCGGAACGACGGCAGCTCGCCGAAAATGATCATCAGCACGACGGGCAGGCCGATGCTGCCGATCATGTTCGTCGGCTGCCTCCGCACGAGCCTGGCCTCGTTGCGCACGACCTGACCGAAGGCGCTCATGCCAGTACTCCTTCCGTGTGCAGGTTCTTTCCGGTGAGCTTGACGAAGGCGTCCTCGAGGTTCGACGAGTCGAGCTGCACGTCACGGGCGGTCACCCCGGCCGTGTGCAGGGCGAGGATGACCGCATTGACTAGCTCGCCGGTCCCGGTCACCACGACGTGCTGGCCCTCCCGCTCGACCCAGCTCACCTCGGGCAGCCCGGTCAGCAGCCGGTCCTCGAATGGCGCGGACGGCAGGAACCGCACGGTCTTCCCGCCGCGGGCCTGGGTGGCCAGGCGCGCCGGGGTGTCCAGCGCGACCACGCGGCCGTGGTCGATCAGGGCGACGCGGTCGCAGAGCCGTTCGGCTTCCTCCATGAAGTGGGTGACCAGGACGATCGTCACGCCGCGGTCGCGGATCTGCTCGATCAGCTCCCAGGTGTCCCGCCGGGCCTGCGGGTCAAGACCCGTGGTCATCTCGTCCAGCACCGCGATCCTGGGCCGGCCGATCAGCGCCAGCGCGATCGACAGCCGCTGCCGCTGCCCGCCGGACAGCGACCGGTAGTAGTCGCCGCGCTTGGCGGCCAGGCCGAGAACGTCGAGCAGCTCGTCCACGTCGGCCGGATCGCGGTAGAACGAGCGGTACTCCTCGAGGATCTCGCCCACCCGCAGCTTGGCCGGCAGCGCGCCCGACTGGAGTTGCACGCCGACGATCTCGTGGACCTGGTGCGGGTCGGCGTGCGGGTCGAGGCCGAGCAGCCTGATCGTGCCGGCGTCCGGCCGCCGCAGCCCAATAGCGCATTCGATGGCGGTGGTTTTGCCCGCCCCGTTCGGTCCCAAAATTCCGAAGATCTCACCCTCGGCCACCGTGAACGAGACGTCGTCCACCGCGACCAGCGTCCCGTACGTCTTGCGGAGATGCGCGACCTCGACGGCCGGCCGGTGGCCGGCGGCCGCGGGGGCCTCCATCAGGGCTACGGCCGCTGGGCTTTCCAGTGTGGCCATGGCTGCCTCCCTCTGCGCGCCGCTAGTCTGGGCGCGCCTAACTCCCGACACCGCGTCGGTTCTTGCTTAAGAAAACTGATATCACTATGATAGGTAGATGGTATCTTCTCGTCAACCGGAGGTGGTGGCGATGAGCGTGAAGGCTCCAACCGGGGCGGGTCGGCAGCCTGACCCCGTCCCGATAGCCGAGAGCATGGGATGGTCGGCGCCCGGAGTCCGGGTCCTCGTGGCAGGCATCGTGATGCTGCTGGCCGGGGTCGTGCTGCTCGCCCTGGGCGTTTCCCTGGGGCCGAACGCGGCGGGTCCGATCGCCCTGATCTGGGCCGCCGCCGTACTGATCATCGCGGGCTATCTGGCGGTGCGCGGCCTGACGTCGGTGGTGGCCGGCGAGGCGCGGGTGATCCAGCTGTTCGGCCGGTACCGCGGCACGGTCCGGGCGGCTGGGCTGCACTGGGTCAACCCGTTTGCCCGGCGGCGCAAGTTGTCGGTCCGGATCCGTAACCACGAGACGGCGCTGGCCAAGGTCAACGACGCCGACGGCAACCCGATCGAGATCGCCGCCGTGGTCGTCTGGCAGGTCAAGGACACGGCCCAGGCGCTCTACGCGGTCGACGACTTCATCCAGTTCGTGGCCATCCAGACCGAGACCGCGGTCCGGCATATCGCGTCGAGTTATCCCTACACGAGCGGGCCCGACGGCGGGCTGTCGCTGCGCGACAACGCCGACGAGATCACCCAGCGCCTGTCGGACGAGATCGCGGCGCGGATCCGGCCGGCCGGGGTAATGATCATCGAGTCGCGGCTGACCCGGCTGTCCTACGCCCCGGAGATCGCCCAGGCCATGCTGCGCCAGCAGCAGGCGAGCGCCGTGGTCGGGGCGCGGACGCGGATCGTCGAGGGAGCGGTGGGCATGGTGCAGCTGGCGCTGCAGCGGTTGCAGGAGGAGGACGTGGTAGAACTGGACGAGGAGCGGAAGGCCGCCATGGTGTCCAATCTGCTCGTGGTGCTGTGCAGCGAGCAGGCCACCCAGCAGGTCGTCAACACCGGTTCCCTCTACCAGTGACGGCTCTACCAGTAACGGCTGGCACGGTAACGCGGTGAGCGAGCGCAAGGGCATATTGCTGCGGCTGGACCCGGCCGTTCACGACGCCCTGGCCAGGTGGGCTGCTGACGAGCTGCGCAGCACCAACGCCCAGATCGAGTTCCTGCTGCGGCGCGCGCTGGCCGACGCGGGGCGGCTGCCGAGCAAGGCGGGAGAGATGCGCAGGCCCGGCCGGCCGCGCACCAGGCCGCCGGAGTGACCGCGAGCCGCGGGTGAAGCCGAGACCGGCGGGTTTAGAGTCAGGCGATGAGCACTGAGGAGCCGCCGCCGGAGGAGGCGCCGTCGCAGCCGCAGCGCCGGGGGTTCAGGACCGGGCGGCTGGAGGCCTTCAGCGACGGCGTCTTCGCCATCGCCGTCACCCTGCTGATCCTGGACATCGGGGTCTCCGGCACGGCCAGCCACGACCTGGGGGCCGCGATCCGCGGCCTGTGGCCCTCCTACCTGGCCTATATAGCCAGCTTCTCCACCATCGGAGCGGCCTGGCTAGCGCACAACGCGATCACCGAGTACCTCGACCGCGCCGACGCCGCGTTCGTGCGGCTGAACCTGCTCCTGCTCCTGTTCATCTCGTTCCTCCCGTTCCCCACCCGGCTGGTCGCGGAATTCATCCACCAGGACAAGGCCGAACGCGTCGCGGTGACGTTCTACGGCATCATCTTGCTGCTGTCCTCGACGCTGCTGCTGGTCCTGTGGCGCTACGCTGTCCGCGCGAAGCTGGTCCGGCCGGATCTGGCCGACGAGGAGATCGAGCTGCTGACCGAGCGCCTCACCCCTGGCCTCGGGGCCTACCTGGTCCTGATCGTCTCCGGGCTGTTCGTCCCGGTCATCGCCGTGATCGGGTTCCTGGGTATCGCGCTGTACTACATCATCCCGTTCCGACGGCTGTCGGCCAGCATCCTTCCCCGGGGCTGGCGCAGGAAGCGTCACCGGGGCTAGCCGGCTTCGGGCCTCCAGTAGACGGCCTTTACCCAGATCGTGCACAGCGCGTCCAGCGCCAGGTCGTCGTCGAACGGCACGTCCTTCTCGCCGCCCTGCCCGAGCCAGATGTAGCAGAAGTGCTCCAGCATGGCCGACAGGGCCGAGGCCGTCATGACCGGATCGACACCCGGGCAGTAGCCGTCTGCCTGCGCCTTCCTGACGGCGGTGGCGATCCGGGTGATGGCCTCACCGCGCAGTTCGAGCCAGCGGTCGCGGAAGCGGCCCTCGACCATCGCCGCCTGGAAGATGCCGATCAGCTCGCCGCGGCGTTTGGCGTAGGTGCGCCAGAAGCCCGCCACGGCCTCGCGGAGCGCCTCCTCGCCGGACAGGCCGGCCCGGTACGGAAGGGCGGCCAGCTGGGAGGCTTCGGCGTGGAATTCCTCGGCCAGCGCGATGAGCAGGTCCGCCTTGGTGTCGTAGTAGTTGTAGAAGGACGCGACCGATCGCCCGGCCGCCGCGGCGATGTCGCTGATCTTGGCGTTGAGGTAGCCGTCGCGGGCGAATACCAGGCGGGCCGCCTCGCGGAAGGCCTCGTCGGTCTGCCGGCCCTTACGGGTGGCCTTCTCCGAGCGGACCGTCGTCATGACACCAGCCGGTCGCGGCCGGCCCAGAACGGCTGGCGCAGCGCGGCCCGCAAGACCTTGCCGGTCGCGTTGCGCGGTAGCTCGGAGACGACCGTGACGCTCGTCGGGCACTTGAACCCGGCCAGCCGATCGCGGGCCCACGTGACGAGCTCGCCGGCGTCGAACCCGGGCTCGGCGTCGCCGTTCGCGCGAGCCACCTTTCCGGGGGTCAGTACCACGACCGCGTGCACGGTCTCGCCCCACCGCTCGTCGGGGATGCCGATGACCGCGACGTCGGCGACGGCGGGATGCCCGGCCAGCACCGCTTCCACCTCGGCCGGGTAGACGTTCTCGCCGCCGGTGATGACCAGGTCGCTGAGGCGGTCGACGATAGTCAGGTAGCCGTCGGCGTCGAGGGTGCCGACATCGCCGGTGCGGTAGAAGCCGTCGGCGGTCAGCGACCTGGCGGTGGCCTCCGGGTCGTTCCAGTAGCCGGGCAGCGGCGCGGCGCCGCGCACCTGGATCTCGCCGCGCTCCCCCAGCCTGACCTCCCAGCCCAGCGAGGGGCGCCCCGCCGTGCCCAGGCGCCCGCGCGCCGGGTCGTGGTCCTCCGGCGGCAGCGACGTGATCGGCAGCGGGCCGGTCTCGCTGCTCGCGTAGTTCTGCCGGAACCGGCAGCCGAGCACGGCTACCGCGCGCTCCAGCAGCTCGGGCCGGATCGGCGAGGCGCCGTAGACCACCTCGATCAGGTGGGACAGGTCAGGCGGCTCGGTGCGCGAGCTCACCTCCTGCGTCACCGCGTGGATCAGGGTCGGCACCAGCTGGGTGAGCTGGATCCGCCGGCGCGTCAGCTCGTCGACGAAGCCCGGCGGGTCGAAGCCGGCCAGGAGGTGCAGGTGCCCGCCGGTGAACAGGGTGTAGCTGAGGTTGGCCAGGCCCGCGACGTGGAACAGCGGCAACGCGGACAGGTGCCGGGCACCGGGAACCGCCTCGGGCACCTCCAGCTTCATGAACACCACGGCCGTGATCAGCTGCTGATGGGTCAGCGGCACCAGCTTGGGCCGACCGGTGGTGCCGCTGGTGTGCACGAGGATGGCAGGCTCGGACGGGCGCAGGCGGGACACCGGGCGTTCGGGCGGGGCGAGCCGCGCGCCGTCGGCGGGGGGTAGTGCACCGTCGGCCGCGGGCGGCTGGCCGGCCAGGTCCAGGATGGGAACGGGGCGGTCCAGGCCGGCGGCCGCCTGCCGGGCCAGCGCGGCGCAGTCGGCGTCGGCCAGGACGGCGGCCGGGCCGGCCAGGCGCAGCAGCGCGGCGACTTCGGGCGCGGCCAGCCGCCAGTTCACCGCCGCGGGCAGCGCCCCGGCCCGGATCAGGCCGAGCATGGCCGTCACCCAGCCGACCTGGTTCCTGGCGATGACCGGCACGACGTCGCCGGGAGCGACCCCGGCCGCGGCGAACCCGGCCGCCGAGCGATCCACCGCGTCGGCGAGGCCGGCATAGGTCAGCTCCGCGCCCTGCTGGTCGGACAGCGCGATCGCGCCGGGCTGGATCGCGGCCCGCCACTCCAGGACGTGGATCAGGGACAGCAAGGGCTAGGCCGGGACGCCGGTCCGGTCGGCCGCGGTCTTCGGCTCGTGCCGAACGTCGCCGGGCTGGCCCATGACCCGCCGCCAGCAGGCGAACTCGAGCAGGATGCCGTCCGGGTCCTGGAAGTAGTACGAGCGTACGAACACCCCGGGGTGCAGTTCCCTGGCCACGCCGAACTCGCTGTCGTCGTGGTCCATGATGGGGCTGACCCGGATGCCCTTGGCCTTGAGCTTGGCCCGGTACTCCAGGAACCGCTCCTCGGGCACGTTGAACGCGATGTGGTTCATCGAGCCGACCGCGCTGGTCCACTCGCCGATGCCCGGCACGGTAACCGGCGCGGAGACGCCGGGCACCCCGTCGGGGGCGTCGGGGAACCAGAAGAACGCGAGCGCGTTGCCGCCGCCCATGTCGAAGAAGAAGTGCTGGCCCTGGCCGTTCGGCAGGTCGAGCGTCTTGATCAGCCGCATGCCCAGCACCTGGGTGTAGAACTCGACGGTCCGCTTCATATCCGAGCAGACCAGCGCCAGGTGGTTGACGCCGCCGAGATCGAACTCCTCGTTCCGCCATTCCATGAACGTTCCTCCTCTGGCCTAGCGGTCAGATCTAAATCTAAACTCAGTTTCAGTTCCGCGCTAGAGGACCGCGAGGGAGTGGCCGGTGACCGGGATCGTGAGGGAGTTCGTCGGGCTGCCGTCGCCGATAGTGGGCCGGGCCGGCGCGGGCGGTCACCCGTGCCAGGGCATCTACCACCGCCCGGCGTCCGGCCGGCCGCGGGTGGCGTTCATCGCCACCCACTACAACGTGGACTTCTCCGAGCACTACCTGGCCAGCTTCATGGCCGAACGAGGCTTCGGGTTCCTCGGCTGGAACACCAGGTTCCGCGGCAACGAGGCGCACTTCCTCCTGGACCACGCGCTGGCCGAGATCGGCGTCGGGGTGCGCTGGCTGCGCGAGCAGGCCGGGGCCGAGCAGGTGGTGCTGCTCGGCAACTCGGGCGGCGGCTCGCTGATGGCCGCGTACCAGTCCCAGGCGACCGAGCCCAGCGTCCGGCCGGTGACCGGGATGCGGCCGCTGCCGGCGATCGAGGACCTGCCGCCGGGCGACCTGTACGTGGCGCTGGCCGCGCATTCGGGCCGTCCGGAAGTCCTGACAGCCTGGCTGGACGCCTCGGTCACCGACGAGAGCGATCCGACCTCAGCCGACCCGGCGCTCGACCCGTTCGGCCCGGGCAACGGCCCGCCGTTCAGCGCGGACTTCCAGCGCCGCTACCGGGCCGCGCAGCGCGACCGCAACGAGCGCATCACCGGCTGGGCGCTGGCGGAGCTGGACCGGCTGGCCGGGACGCGGGCCAGGGACCGGCTGTTCACGGTCCCGCGCAGCTGGGCCGACCTGCGCATGATCGACCCGTCGATCGAGCCGTCGGACCGGCGGCCGAACCGGTGCTACCTGGGCGACCCGATGCGCGCGAACTACGGGGTGTTCGGCGTGGGCACGGTGAGCACGCTGCGCAGCTGGCTGTCGATGTGGAGCCTGCGCACCTCGCAGTGCACCGCGGCGCCGCACCTGGCGCGGATCACCCAGCCCGCGCTGGTCATCCACGCCACCGCGGACACCGGCGTGTTTTCCAGTGACGCCCGCGCCCTGTACGACGCGCTGGCCGCGCCGGACAAGACGCTGGAGTTCATCAAGGCCGATCACTACCTGCAAGAGCCCGACGGCGCGCGGGCCCAGGCCGCCGACCTGATCGCCGCCTGGGTCACCACCCGCGTCTAGCGTCCGGCCCTGGCCCTAGCCAGCACGGCTCGTCGGCGCTTTTGTGTCAGGAGTGCCAGGTGTGCCTCGCCAGGGCGGCGGCGGGCGCGGCCGGGTGGGGGTTGTGTGCCCATACCCCCGCCTATCGGGGGCGGGGGCACACAACCCCCGATTAGCTCGGGGCGGGGGCACACAACCCCCGGTCAGCTCGGGGGCAGGGGCTCACCCCCAGGTCAGCAGCGGGTGCGTGATACAGCTGTGACTGGCGAGGCTAGCGGGTTCCGCTGAATCTCGGCCGAGCTGCGGGGCAGGCCGCCGAGCCAGAAAAGCTCACCTGATGCCGATGCCGCCGTCGGAGTGGACTACGGTGCCGGTGATGCCGCGGGCCCGGTCCGAGGCCAGGAAGACGTAGCTGCCCGCGTGGTCCTCGCCGCCGAGCGCGACGCGCAGCGGGGTGCGGCGGCGCAGGTCCTCCTCGCGGCCCCCGGCCGCGTCCAGGACCCGGCCGTCCAGGCCGAGGCTGGCCGGCCCGGTGAGCTCGGTGCCGACCGTGCCGCCCGGCGCCACGCCGTTGACCCGGACCTCCGGGGCCAGCTCGTGCGCCAGCGCGATCACGCAGCCGCGGACGGCGAACTTCGACGCGACGTAGAGCACGCCGCCGCGGCCCGGGTAGAAGCCGGACGTGGACACGGTCAGCACGACCGAGCCGCCCGCCCGGCGCAGCTCCGGCAGGGCGGCGCGCACGGTGACCAGCTGGCTCTTCACGTTGACGGCGAACATCTCGTCGAAAGCCGCGTCGAGCTGGTCGTCGGCGATGTCGGCCAGGCCGCGGTAGAAGTCGAAGATGCCCACGCAGTTGACCAGGACATCCAGGCCGCCGAACGAGCTCGTGACGGCCTCCACAGCCGCCCGGGCGTCGGCCAGAACGGCAGCGTCTCCTCGGGTGACGACGCAGTCTGGCAGGTCGACCGCCAGCCGCTTGGCCTTGGCCTCGTCCCGTTCCAGCGCACCAACCCTGGCACCCTCCGCGCCGAACGCGGCCAGCACGGCGCGGCCGATCCCGGAGCCCGCGCCCGCGACCAGGGCGCGCTTTCCGTCGAGCCAGCCCATCAGGCCCGGTCCGGGGGGTGGGGGGAAGGAGGGTCCTCGGGACCGTGCGGGGTCTGCAGCAGGCGGGAGAACAGGTCGTGGTCCTGCCAGGTCAGGGCCTCGAGCTCGAGCGGGCAGAGCAGGATCGACCGGCCCGAGGCCGGCACGGAGATGCGCAGCCGGGCGCCGTTGCGGGTCGGCACCCGTTCCACCACGACCTCGCCGAACTCGTTGGCCAGCCGGATCTCGTCCGCCACTACAGGAACACCGCCAGGTTCTGGGTGCGCAGCACCGATTCGTCCACGGTGATCTCCCGCCGGGCCAGGCGGAGGCCGTCCGCGGTGGCGCGGAGGAGGTCCGTTCGGCCCGCCGAGATCAGGGAGGGCTCGCGCGTGTCCCCCCGGCTGCGGAACAGGAGCAGCGCCGACTCGACCCGCAGGTCATCACCCTCGGCGCGGAACGTCCTGACGTTGGTGACGAAGTGCCGGGTGCGCGACGGCGGGTCCTCGGTCCAGGCGTGGTCGGTGGCCAGCCGCTGCACCCGCTTGCGCAGCGCGTACATGTCCTCGTCGAAGTGGCCCATATCCGCCAGGGAGTCGAAGCCCGCGCCGCGCGCGGTCGTCACCCGCACCGGCATCAGGTAGCGGATGTCCTCGCACAGCAGGCCGAGCCAGCCCGCGAAGTCGGCCGCGTCGAGCAGCGCCGCCTCCTCGACCAGGAACTGGTGCGCGGCCAGGTGAGCCGGGTCGCCGTACGGGAGCGGCCGGCCGGCGGTCACTGCGCCTCCCGGGAGAGGCAGTCGGCCCACAGGCCGAGCCAGTGCCGCTGGCCGTACTCGCCGAAGCCCTGGTAGGCCAGGCCGGGGCCGGCGAACGTGGCCAGCGGCGGCTTGACCGGCTTGCCTTCTGAGGTCAGCCCCATCCGGCTGTTCAGGGTCAGCCGCCGGGCCATCGACCCGGCGGCCATGTCGGTGATCGACACCCAGTTCTCCACGTCGTCCTGCTCGAACATGCCGGAGCTGCCGAAGCACATCAGGTAGGCGGTGTAGGACCTGCGCTTGAAGTCTTCCGGCGCCGCGGCGTCCACCGCGAACCAGGACAGGACCTCGGTCTCGCGCTCGCTGACCGGCTGCCACTGGCGCAGCGAGATGAACGGGGCGACCGTCCCGTCCGCGTCAATCTGCGGCCAGTTGTGCACGAAGCTCAGGTTCGGGAACAGGGTCGCGGCCGAGGGCATGAACCCGCTGTCGGCCACCAGCGCCCGCTGCCGGTCCGACCAGGCCGCCGCCATGCCCGGGATCATCGCGTCCGGGTAGCCCACGTAGCGGAGCTGGTCCGCGAACCCGCCGCCGGGCGGGAGCTTGTAGGTGGTGCCCGCGCCGGGGCCGGCCTGGTAGAGGGCGCCCTCCTTGCGCTTGCTGGCCTTCGGCTCGCGGAACAGGCCGATGTCCACCACGCTGGCGTGGGTATGCGGGGTGTGGTAGCTGTCGCCGGCGAAGTTCTCCGCGCCGATCTTCCAGTTGGCCTTGATCCGCCACCGCTGGGGGCCGCGCAGCTCCAGGCCGGCCGGGCCCTGGCGGGTGTAGAAGTCGAGGTAGAACGCGAAGTCGCCGAGGTAGCCGGCTAGCGACGGCGCGTCCGGGTCCAGGCTGATGAAGATCAGCCCGTTGTGGATGCCCATCGACGGCGCGGGCAGCAGCGACTGGCCGGCCCGGGCGAAGCCGTCCTCGCCGCCGTAGGCCTCCTCGTGGAACGGCAGCCCGGCCAGCCGGCCGTCGTTGCGGTAGGTCCAGGCGTGGTACGGGCAGCGGAAGTGCGAGGCGTTGCCCAGCTCGGCCCGGCACACCTGCATGCCCCGGTGCAGGCACATGTTGAACATCACCCGGACCACGCCGGCCTCGTCCCTGGCCACGATGAACGAGTCGGCCAGGACCCGGCGGACCACGTAGTCACCGGGATCGGGGATCTCGGACTCGTGCGCCAGGAACGTCCAGGACCGGGCGAAGAGCCGGTCGCGTTCGGCCGCGAAGATCTCCGGGTCGGCGTAGACGTGCGCCGGGATCATGCCCTGCCGCACCTGACTGACTATGGCGGCGAGGTCGATCATGATGCAACGATACGGTGCGGACGAAAGGTACTCGCGGGATGCAGAGCTGGATCCACGTCATCGAGTGGCGCGCCAACGTGCGCCCTGAGCTGACGGCGCTGGTCGACGACCGGGGCGCGGCGTACACCTACGCGCAGCTTCGCGCGGAGACCGAGCGCCGGGCCGGGGGCTGGGCGGGCTTGGGGGCCGGATCCGGCGACGTCGTGGCGGTGGTGGCCAAGAACAGCGCGGACTTCCTCCTGCACGCGTTCGCGCTGATGCGTGCCGGGGCGACGCCGGCCTTCGTCAACTGGCGGCTGTCGCCGCGCGAGCTGACCGAGGTGCTGGCCCTGGTCGAGCCGAAGGCGATCGCCGCCGACGCCGAATTCGCCGGCCTGGTCGGGTCGGCCTGGCCCGAGCCGCTCCCCCGCGTCGTCATCGGTGGCGGTTCCGTACCCGATGGCTGGGTCGACGGCGGGATGCTGGAGGGGCCTGTGCCGCCGCGGCCCGCGCTCACCGGGGACACAGTGCTGGCGCTGGTGCACACCAGCGGCACCACCGGCCGGGCCAAGGCCATCCCGCTGCGGCACGGCGCGCTGATGATGAGCGTGGCCGACTTCGCCATCGAGATCGGCGACCAGGTCGCCGGGTCACACCACCTGCAGATCCTGCCGCTGTTCCACCTGGGCGGCTTCGGCCAGTGCATGCAGGCGATCCTGACCGCGGGGACCGTCTACATTCACACGGCGTTCAACCCGGCGGCGGTCATCGACGCCATCGAGGCGGACCGGATCGAGTTCTTCACCGCGGGCCCGTCGCTGATCGACATGCTGGTCGCCGAGATCCGGCGCCGCGCCAGCGAAGGACAGCAGGGCATTGACCTGTCCAGCCTGCGGGAGATCGCCTACGGCACCGCGCCGATCACCCCGTCCTCGCTGGCCGCGGCGGTGGCGGCGTTCGGCTGCCGGTTCCGCCAGATCTACGGCAACACCGAGAGCCAGTCGATGATCAGCCTGCTGGCGCCCGAAGACCACCAGCCCGGGCACCCGCGGCTGGGCAGCGCGGGCCGGGTGTCGTTCGGCTGGGAGGTGCGCATCGTCGACCCGGACGGGCGTGACCTGGGCTTCGAGGAGGCCGGTGAGCTGCTCATCCGGGGCGAGCCGCTGTTCTCCGGATACTGGCGGGATCCCGGGGCTACCGCCGCGGCCTTCGCCGAGGACGGCTGGTACCGGACCGGCGACATCGGCAAGCTGACCGCCGACGGCTACCTCTACATCCTCGACCGGGCCAAGGACATGATCATCAGCGGCGGCGAGAACATCTACCCGGCCGAGGTCGAGGCGGTACTGGCCCGCCACCCGGCCGTGGCCGACGTGGCCGTGGTCGGCCGGCAGGACCCGGCCTGGGGCGAGGCGGTGCACGCCGTCGTCATCCCGGCGTCCGAGGGGGCCTCGGCCGGTGAGATCATCGCCTGGTGCCGGGACCGGCTGGCCCACTTCAAATGCCCGAAGAGCGTGGAGTTCACCGACGCGCTGCCCCGGACAACCACCGGAAAGGTGCTCAAGCGGGAGCTGCGGGCGCAGCTCGCCGGGCGGGAGGCGCGGTCGTGAACCTCGGGCTTTCGATCGCGTCGCACAGCGGGCTGCCGCCGGCCCGGATCGGCGAGCTGGCCGGGGCGGCCGAACGGGCCGGGTTCGGCGCGGTTTTCGTGGCCGAGGGGCACGGCGACGCGCTGGCGCTGTGCCATCCGGTGGCGGCCGCGACCGCGCGGGTGCCGGTGGGAACGGCGGTGGCGAACGCGGCCCTGCGGCCGCCGGTGCTGGCGGCCAAGACCGCGGCGCAGCTGGACCAGGCGGCCGGCGGCCGGTTCATCCTGGGCCTGGGCGTGGGCAACGCCGTGATGAACGCCAGGTTCGGGCTTTCCCCGCTGGCGCCGCTCCGGATGGTCGAGGAGTACGTGGAAGTCGTCCGTTCGGTACTCAACCGGGGCACCGGCTACGACGGCCAGCTGTTCCGCACGGGGATGATCCCGCTGGACAGCCCGCCGGTGCGGGCCGGCCTGCCGGTCTGGCTGGGCGCGCTCAGGCCGCGGATGCTCGCCCTGGCGGGGCGGATCGCCGACGGCGTGATCCTCAACCTGATGACACCGGGCCAGGCGGGCGAGGCGGCCGGCCTTGTCCGTGACGCCGCGCGGGCGGCCGGGCGGGATCCGGAGTCGGTCAAGGTCGCCTGCGTGGTGCACTGCTGCCTGTCCGACGACCCGGCCGCGGCCGCGGCGGCGGCGCGCGCCGTAGTCCCGCGGTACGTGCTGCATCCCGCCGTGCCGCGGCTGTTTGGTCCCGGCCTGGACGACGTGCGGGAGCTCACGCTGGCCGGCGACCGAGCGGGCGCGGCCGGGCTGGTACCGCAGCAGGTGGCCGACGGGTTCGTTACCTGGGGTGACGCCGGCCGGGTCACCGCACGGCTGGCGGAGTACCGGGCCGCCGGGGTGGACCTGCCGGTCATCTTCCCGATGCCGGTCGGCAGTGAGTGGGGTTACGAGCGGACCATCGCCGCGTTGGGTACGTAAGGAGGCACGTGTCATGAGCGAGGAACTTGTCATCCGCTTCTTTGCCGCGATAGAGGCCGGCGACCTCGGCACGCTACGCGAGATCTACGCGCCCGACGCCGTGATCTGGCACAACGACGACCTGCTCGAGCAGTCGGTCGATGACAACCTGAAGGTGCTGCAGGGGCTGCACCGGGCCTTGTCCGGCCTCCGCTACGACGTCATCCGGCGCGCGGCGACCGACGACGGCGTGCTGCAGCAGCACGTGCTGCGCGGGCGGCTGCCGAACGGGGCCGACGTCGAGCTGCACGCCGCGATGTACCTGCAGGTCCGGGACGGGCACATCACCCGGATTGAGGAGTACCTCGACTCGGCGCGCCGCTCGGAGATCAGGAAGGCCCGCGAGGCGCTGTCTGGTTGAGCGCTGGCCAGGCTAGGTTCGGCGGGCCCCGATACGTGAGTGATTCCTGATGCAGGTGTGCGGATTGCGGCTCATTACTCGCTCGCCAGTGCGCTGGTCTTAGATTTGCGTGGTGGATTCGGGCTTCATGGTTGATTCGGGGGTCTATACTGAAGTTACGGCTGATTGGGCGGGTAATTTCGGTTCTGGCCTGGGGTTTTCCTGTTCGGGCTGGGTGGTGTTCTGGCTACGTCGAGGTGAGCGGGATCGGGGTGCCGATCAGGTCGAAGGCCTGCCGCTGGGTGCTGGTGGGCTCGGTGAGCATCGGGACCTCGGCGGGGGCGCCGGCGAATCGGACCTGGTTGCGGGTCAGGGTGGCCAGGTGGGCGAGCAGGCCGCGGAAGCTGCGGTAGGGCCGTCCGGCCGGGTCGTGCTGGGCGGAGGCCTTGGCCTGGGCGGCGGCGGAGCGGCGGGCCGGGGCGACCGGGTTGCCCGGGGCGGGCGGGTCTTCGTCGGTGAAGGTCAGCGGGGCCCACGCCTGGCGCAGGTGCCAGGTGAGGTAGCAGGCGAGCATGCAGATCAGCACGTGCGCCTTGACGCGTTCCTCCAGCCGGTGGAAGACCGGGCGCAGGTCCAGGTCGTCGGACTTGATCGAGCGGAAGTCCCGTTCGACGCGGGCGAGATTCTTGTAGGCCGTGACCACGGCGGGCGCGTCGAGTTCTTCGGCGGGGACGGGGGTTCGCAGCACGTAGAACCCGTCCAGGGCGGCCTCGGCGTCGATCCGTTCTTGCCTGCGCTTGATAGCCAGGCTGTGGTCGGTGATGGCGAGGGTGAAGTGCTTGCCGGTCTTGTACCTGGCGATCACCTTGCCCGCCTCGACCCCGATCGCCGCCGCGCCCGCGAGCCGGCCGGCCTGGACCCGGGCGATGACGGGGGCGAGCAGTTTCTCGGTCGCGGCCAGCAGGTCCTCGCGCTTGCGGGCCCGTTCGGCGGCCAGAGCCGGGTTGCGGCAGGCGACCAGCCGCTCGCCGGGGAAATCCGGGCTGGTGATCTCGGCCAGGTCCTGCTCATCGAACAGGGACAGCTGCAGCGGGCCGTCCTCGGCCATCAGCTTCTTGACGGCCGGAGCGCGCAGCGCGGTGATCCACCCGTACCGATCCGGCCG
>Ga0207683_10002392_pt1 | contig 16396 bp, 16 predicted proteins | sample KBSM73metaG_FD_184333 | JGI IMG/M metagenome (GOLD analysis project Ga0207683, IMG submission 184333) | Miscanthus rhizosphere microbial communities from Kellogg Biological Station, Michigan, USA - KBS M7-3 metaG (SPAdes) (version 2) | ecosystem: Host-associated > Plants > Roots > Rhizosphere >... | reverse complement strand
AGGCCCGCCGCCTTCGCGCGCTTTTCCAGGAGTTGCTCGCGATCCATCACCATCAGCGGAAGATAGAGGATGCCGTAGCCGTACGAGATGCGCACCGTCGTCGCCTCGGCGTGCGCCGCGAGGGGGAGTGCTGCGACGAGCGTCCCGCAGAGCACTACGGCAAGGACGCGGCCCAGTGCAGTCGCCATGGAAATCCGCACGGAGGGCGCCGGGTCAGTCGGCCGCGTGCGCGGCGCTTTCGGCTTGCCGGTCGGCGTGATAGGACGAGCGCACCATCGCGCCGACGGCGGCGTGGCGGAAGCCCATCGCGTTCGCCTCGCGCTCGAACATCGCGAAGGTATCGGGATGCACGTAGCGGGCAACCGGCAAGTGGTCCCTCGACGGCTGCAGGTACTGGCCGAGCGTCAGCATGTCGATCGAGTGCGCGCGCATGTCGCGCATCGTCGCCAGGATCTCGTCGTCGGTTTCGCCCAGGCCCACCATCAGTCCCGACTTGGTCGGCGTCGACGGAAATCGCCGCTTGAACTCCTGCAGCAGGCGGAGCGAGTTGGCGTAATCCGAGCCCGGTCGCGCCTGCCGATAGAGCCGCGGGACTGTCTCGAGATTGTGGTTCATCACGTCGGGCGGCGCCGCAGCCAGGATGTCTAGCGCCCGATCGAGGCGCCCACGGAAATCGGGAACCAGCACCTCGATCTGGGTCGCTGGCGATGACTCGCGAACCGCGCGGATGCAGTCGACGAAATGCTGCGCTCCGCCGTCCCGCAAATCGTCGCGGTCGACGCTCGTGATGACGACGTAGCGCAGTTGAAGCGCCGCGATCGTGCGGGCGAGATTGCCGGGCTCCTCGCGGTCGAGCGGCAACGGACGGCCGTGCCCGACATCGCAGAACGGGCAGCGGCGCGTGCAGATGTCGCCCATGATCATGAAGGTTGCGGTGCCCTTGCCGAAGCACTCGCCGATGTTCGGGCACGAGGCTTCCTCGCACACCGTATGCAGGTTGTGTTCGCGCAGGATCTTCTTGATCTCGTAGAAGCGCGGCGACGACGGCGCACGCACGCGAATCCATTCCGGCTTGCGCAGGGGTTCGGCGGGCACGACCTTGATCGCGTATTTGGCAAATACGCGCGCGGTCTTGGCACCGCCCTTGTGCTTGATGCCGGCCGCGTTGTCAGGGAGGGAGGGTTCGGGCAGCTCGATGCTCATGGCGCCTGCTTTCGGCAAAGTTGCGCCGCGACGTGCGGGGCCAGCTCGCGGCCGGCTTCGGCGACGCTTCGCACGACCCCGAAATCGGCGAGCTGCACGACGGCAAGGCCGGGGTAGCCGCAGGGATCGATGTCGGCGTAGGGCGAGAGATCCATCGCGACGTTCATCGCCAACCCATGGTAGGTGCAGCCGTTCCTGACCTTGAGGCCGAGCGCCGCGATCTTCGCCTCGACACCGTCGCGATTCACGTATACGCCGGGCGCCGACGGTTTGCCGTAAGCCGAAATCGCAAACGAATCAAGCCATTCTATCACCGCATTTTCGAGGCTACGCACCATCGCGCGGATGCCGAGCCGCGTCCGGCGCAGGTCGACCAGCGTATAGAGGACGAGCTGTCCCGGGCCGTGATAGGTGACCTGCCCGCCGCGATCGACCTGCACCACCGGCACGCCGTTGTCGCGCAGCAAATGCGCGCGGCGTCCGGCGAGTCCCAGGGTGTAGATCGGCGGGTGCTCGGTCAGCCAGAGCTCGTCCGGCGTAGCTGGATCGCGTGACGCCGTGAAGGCCTGCATGGCCCGCCACGTCGACTCGTAGGGCGTCGGGCCGAGCGAGCGCACGATGGCCTCGGGCAGGTCGTCGGCGCGGGCCGTGCCCGGTGCCCGCACCACCGAGGCAGCGACTGCGCTCATCGCCGGCGCCGCATCCGCGCCGCCGGTGCGCGCGCGACGGGCGACTGCCACCGTGCCGCATCGAACTCGAATTCCTGCTGGCGGATCACGCCGGTGCGGCGCCAGATCACCCGTTCGCGCGCCACTGCGAGCATCCATGTCTGCTGGTCGAACGGGGTCGCGCGCGCGAACGCCGTCGGAACGAGCACGGCCCCGCATCCGCCGCGCGCCGGATCGCGGACGGATTCGTAGCGAATGACGCCGAGATCCGCCTCTCGCGCCACGGCGGCGAAGCGCTGGCAATCGCTGTAGCTGTCGGGGCGCGTCCAGGTCGCGCTATCCGCGTCGAACGGCGGGCGCCGCAGGTCGACGCTGCTCGCCGCGATCTGTGCGCGAAACACCGTCTGCGGCTTGGTCGGCATCGTGGAGAGCGCCGGCGTGTCGCACAGGTGGCGCCACCGCCAGTAGCCGAGCTCCGCGCAGGCGGTGCGGATTTCATCGGCCCCATAGAACACGCCCGGGTCGTTCGGTCCGCGAAAGCGCGAACCGCCCGGCGGCGGCGGATAGCGAAACGGCGTGAACAGCAGCCAGTGCAGCTTGCGCGCGGCGGGCGGCACCTCAGGCTTGAATTCGTCCAGGAGCCGTTCGAGGACGTGCTGCTCCTCCACCGTGTCGGTAAGCGCCATGGTAGCGGCGACGTGCTGGGCCTCGACGCTTCGCCACAGGTCGAGGCGAAGAGGCGCTGCCTCAGAGGCGACCGCGGGCGCTGTCCAGGTACGTGACGACACGAACGAGCCCCTGCACGGAGCCGATGAGCGAAGCGGGCGAGGCCCCGAGCGCGAGGTTCTCGCTCGCGAGCCATGTCCGCGCCGTCTCCTCGTGGCCCCACAACGCGTCGAGCGAGCGGAAGAGGCGCACGAACAGGATCGCGAGCTCCCATTCCTTCGTGCGCTCGCGTGCAAGCACATACCGGCCGGCGAACAGGCGCGATGCCGTTGCGTCGGAAAGTCCCAGCACCTGCGCGAGCGCCCGCTGCGACAGCCCCAGGAGCCGGGCCGCGCGCACGACCGACCGGCTCAGCACGCCGGCTTCCGTCGCATCGCGCGTCACCGGGATGGCAACGACGTTCATGTGATTTCCTGCAGGAAAAACAGGTGCTTGAGTTTGCTCCTGCAAGCAGGGTGGGTCAAGTGCGCCGAGGGCGGGAAAGCCGCCCGCGTGCCTACAGGACCATCTCCACCATCGGATGCGCGACGAGCTCGCGGTAGAGCTCGTCCAGCTGCGCGCGCGAAGTCGCATTGACGGTCGCGGTCAGCGACAGCCAGTTGCCGGCCGACGAGGCCCGCATCTCGAGTGTCGCGGCGTCGAAGTCCGGCGCGTGCTTTTGCACCACGCCCAGGACGGCCTGCGCGAAGCCGGTCTGGGTGCGGCCCATGATCTTGATGGGAAAGGCGCACGGAAACTCGAGGAGGCTCGGCGCCGTGGAAGCTGCTGCTGCGGTGACGTCGGTCATGGTGTTTCTCCGTTCCGGGCGCATGTCGCCCGGGCATCTCCGACAATATGCGGGCGTCCGCATACGGTTGCAACGTCGCCGCCGGGCGCGAGCGCGCCCGCGCGCTTCGGTCAGCGTGCGTAGATGTAGTCGCGCGTCAGCGGATGCGGCAGGCGGCCGCCCGGAAGCGGCTTCCCCGCGACCAGCTGCCATAGCGACAGCCATCCGCGATCGAACGCATGCGCCGATCCCGCCATGTAGATCCGCCACACGCGGAATCGCTCTTCCCCCACTTCGGCGCGCGCAGGGCCGGCGTTGTGCTCGAGCCGCTCCACCCAGTGCCACAAGGTCTTCGCGTAATGCTCGCGCAGCGCTTCCGCATCGACCAGCTCGAGGCCCTGTGCCGCGAGGGCCTCGATCACCTGCGACACATGCGCGAGCTCGCCGCCGGGAAACACGTATTCCTCGACGAAATCGCCGATGCCGCTGCCGAGATTGCGCGCGCCGAGCCAGTTGTGGGTGATGCCGTGGTTCAGCACGAAGCCGCCCGGCTTCAGCAGGCGATGGATCTTGCCGAAATAGAGCTCGAAATTGCGCCGGCCGACGTGCTCGAACATGCCGACGCTGGCGATCTTGTCGAACTGTGCATCGTCGGGCAGGTCCTGGTAGTCGCGAAGCTCCACCCGCACGCGATCCGCGAGACCGCGCGCGGCGATCTGGGCGGAAACGTGGTCGTGCTGATTCTGCGACAGGGTGATGCCGGTCGCCTGCACGCCGTAGCGCTCGGCGGCATGGAAGATGAGACCGCCCCAGCCGCACCCGATGTCGAGCATCCGCTCGCCGGGGGCGAGCCGGAGCTTGCGGCAGATCAGATCGAGCTTCTGCGCCTGGGCTGCGTCGAGCGTGTCGGCGTCCGTACGGAAATACGCGCAGGAGTACACCATCTGCGTATCGAGCCACAACCGGTAGAACGAGTTCGAGACATCGTAGTGGTGCTGGATGTTCGCCCGGTTGCCGCGCCGCCGATGCACGTAGCTCATGAACTTGCTGCGCGCCGATTCGCCGCGGTGCTCCACCTTCTCGACCATTGCCTCGGCGAGCGCGAGAATGCGCCGCGCGCTGCCGGTGAAATCGATGTCGTTGTGAACGTACGCGCGGGCGAGCGTCCCCAGCGCGGGGGCGGCCAGCGCGCGGACGCCTTTCCAGGACCGCGCGATGACGTCGACTTCCGGCGCCTGCGACAAGGCCACCCGGCCACCGTCGGGCAGCACGAGCGCGACGGGAAGGTCGCGGCCGCCGTAGCGGCTTTCGATGATGCGCTTGATCGGTTCCGCCATGATGAAAGGCCGAGCCGTAGGGCGGGTCTCGGTGCGCCTGCCTGGGATGAGTGCAAGTTTAGCAAGACTGCGCGGTTGCTCCCGCAATCGCAGCGCGCAAGCCCGGGCCGGACTTTGACAGCCCCGGCCAAAGCCTCCTACTATCGTCACCCGCGCGAGTCCACTTCAGCCGACCCGCGCACGCCTGCCTCCGCTCCCCTTCATGCCCGCCCACGGCCGCGCCGACGACGACCGGCCCGCATTCGACGACCGCCAATTTCGCGACGCGCTGGCGCAATTCGCCACCGGCGTGACCATCGTCTGCGCGCGAGCGCCGAACGAGCGCTACGTCGGCTTCACCGCCAATTCGTTCAATTCGGTGTCGCTCGAGCCGCCGCTCGTGCTGTGGTCCATCGCGCGCAAATCGGCGAGTCTCGGCGCCTTCGACACGGCAGAGCGATACGCCGTGAACGTCCTGGCGGCGGACCAGGCGGAGCTTGCGCGGCGATTCTCGCGACCGCACGAGGACCGCTTCGCGGGCGTCACGCACCGGATGGGCTGGTCCGACGCACCGCTCATCGACGGGTGCGTCGCGTGGCTCGAGTGCCGGCACCACGCGCGCCACCTGGCCGGCGACCACGTCGTGTTCATCGGCGAAGTCGTCACCGTCGAGCGGGCGCGGGGCGCCGCGCTCGTCTTTCACCAGGGAAAATTCGGGAGCACAGCGCCGCTCGGCCGCGATGGCCGGGGTCCGGGATGAGCGACCGCGCGGTGACAATCGCCGCTGGCGTGTCCTAACGAGCCAGCGCGGCCTCGGCGGCATGCGGCTTCATCGCCTGGAACGCGTGCCAGACCTTGCGGAAAACCGGGCCGGGCACGCCTTCTCCGAACGCCGCGCCGTCCACCTTCGTGATCGACAGTACTTCTTTGGTCGATGATGAAAGCCACATCTCGTCGGCCGCGAGGGCCTCGGCGCGCGTGACTTTCCGCACGTCGAGCGTAACGCCGGCGGCGCGTGCCACCTCGAGCGTCGCATCGTAGGTGATCCCCGGAAGGATCAGGTGGTCCTTGGGCGGCGCGATCACCGTGCCGTTGCGCACGATCAGGACATTCGAGGCGGACGCTTCCGTCAGGAACCCGTCGCGGAACATCACCGTCTCGACGGCGTTGTGATCGACGGCCAGCTGGCGCATCAGCACGTTACCCAGGAGCGAGGTCGTCTTGAGGTCGCAGCGATGCCAGCGGTTGTCCTCTGCGGTGACGACCGCCACGCCGTGCTCGACCTGCTCGCGCGACGGCAGCGGCAGCGGATTGCTCATCATGAACACGGTCGCGGGCGCGCCGGGAGGAAAGGCGTGATCGCGCTTCGCCACGCCGCGCGTGATCTGCAGATACACGGCTTGGTCGACGAACGGCTGCTTGGCGCAAAGCTCGCGCACGAGCGTGTCCCATTGGACGTCGGAATGGGGATTCGCCATCCGCACGCCGTCCAGGCTGTATTGCAGCCGGCGGAGGTGATGCGGCATGCGAAACGGCTGGCGGCCGTACACGGGCACGACTTCGTATACGCCGTCCCCGTAGATGAACCCGCGATCGAGCACCGAGACGCGGGCATCCTCCAGCGCCACGAACTCGCCGTTGAGATAGACGATCTGGTCGGCATTCAGCATGCGCTGCTCCTCATCGCACTCGTTCGACGCGCTTTCATTTGCGGAACCACAATCGTACGGTATCCCATGCGCGCCCGAACACGTTTGCAGGCTCGACTTCTTCGAGTGCGATCAGCGGGAACTCCGCGACCTGGCGACCTTCCAGGGCCACCTTGACCGTTCCGACCTGCTGCGCGCGCGCCACCGGCGCGATCAGGGGCTCCTGCGCTTCCAGGGTCAGCGCGAGGCTCCCCGCCTTGCCCTTGGGAAGGGTCAGGTAGCGGTCGGCCAGGAATCCCGCCTTCACCTCGGGCTGGACGCCCTTCCAGACGCGTAGCGTCGACACGGCCTTGCCGGACTGATAGAGCTGCACGGTGTCGAAGGCCTGGAAGCCCCAGTTCAGGAGCTTTTGCGCCTCGGCTGCGCGCGACGCATCGGAGTTGGCGCCCAGCACGACCGCGAGCAGCCGGCGATCGCCGCGCTTCGCGGACGCGATCAGGCACCACCCGGCGGCCTCGGTGTGGCCGGTCTTCAATCCGTCGACGAAGGGGTCGGTCCAGAGCAGCCGGTTGCGATTGGGCTGCGTGATGTTGTTGTAGCGGAATTCCTTCTGCGAATAGATGCGGTAATACTCCGGGTAATCGCGAATCAGGGTGGCTGCGAGCTGCGCGAGATCGGCGGCCGTCGAATAGTGCTGCGGATCGGACAACCCGGTGACGTTGACGAAATGCGTGCCGCCAAGGCCCAAACGCGCCGCTTCGCGGTTCATGGTCTCGACGAAGGCCGGCTCGCTGCCGGCAACGAGCTCCGCCAGCGCGATCGATGCATCGTTGCCCGACTGCACGATCATGCCCTGCATCAGCTCGTCGACGCTCACGGCCTTGCGCGGCTCGATGAACATGCGCGAGCCCTCGGCGTGCCACGCCTTTTGCGATACGTTGACCATCTGTGACTGCGTGATCGACTTGGCGCGAAGCGCGCCGAACACGACGTACGCGGTCATGAGCTTGGTGAGCGACGCGGGGTCGCGGCGCTCCGCGGCGCTGGCGGCAACGAGCGTCTGCCCCGAAAGCGTGTCGAGCACGAGATAGGCCGCAGCGGCCGCGACCGGTGCGGCGGCGGCACCCGCGGCGCTTGGCGTCGCCGCCGATTGCGGCGCGGACATCGGCGCAGGGGAAGTCGTCGCGGCGGGCCGCGGCGGATGCTTTTGCGCGGACTGAACCGCAGTCGTCACGCACAGCGCGACGACAAATGTGAAAAGCCGCATGGAGATTGCGCAAAAACAACGAATTATACTGTCCCGCATGCAGATCCCCGTGGAAGTTCATATCGGCGCGGGCGTTGTGCGCTTCGCACGGCAGGCGCTTGCGATCGCGTTTGTCGGCGCCACGCTCGCGGCGGCTGGCTCGATCGGTGCCCACGAGCCCGACCCCGAGGAGATCGCCAAGGGTTCGCTCATCGACGCCGAGCTCGGGTTTGCCCGCATGTCGTTGGAGCAGGGAATGCGTGCCGCGTTCCTCGCCAATTTCGCGGCCGACGGCGTGGCGTTCGACCCGCGGCCATTCGTGTTGCGCGAAAAATGGAGCAAGGTGCCGGCCCCCGCCGATCCGCACGCGGTGCGGCTCGAATGGTCGCCCGCGCAGGTCGGCGTTTCGCGCGGACAGGACATGGGATTCTCCACCGGGCCCTCGTCGTTCGTCGCGAAGGCGCATCCCGGCGATACCCATCACGGCGTGTACTTCTCGGTGTGGACCCGATCGGGGACCGCGCCCTGGAAGGTTTCGGTCGACATGGGCATCTCGACACCTGCCGCTGCCGATTTTGCAACGCTGGGTGCCGCGCCGCGCGCGCGTTTCGAAGGCGACTCCAGCAATCGCGAGGTCGAGCGCAAGATCCTGGCCGCGCGCGAGGATCGCATGTTCGAATTTCGCGCCGGATCGCCCTACGCGAAATTCCTGGCCGACGACGCGCGCCTTTACCGCAACGGTCGCGCGCCCCTCGCGGGTCGCTACGCCGTCGCCGCATGGCAGGCCGCGCACGTCGAGCGCGCCGTCTGGACGCCGCAAGCGGTGCGCATTGCGCGCTCCGCCGACATTGCGGTGAGCTATGGCCGCGTCCGCGAAACGCCGGTGGAAGGCGCAGCGCGCGAGGGCGGTTACGTCCACCTATGGCTGCGGGACCGGCGCGGCGCGTGGCGGCTCGCTTATGACATTGCGATATTCGAGGGGGAATAGCGGCTCGAGGTTACGTGTTTGCGGCTCATCACCGCCTGCTGGAGGCTCGTCATGAAATCCATCGACATTCGCGCCGCATTGGTCGTGTCCGCCCTCGCGCTCGCCGCGCCCGCGGCCCACGCCGCCTTCCACCTGTTTCGCATCGACCAGGTCTACTCCAACGCCGACGGCAGCGTGCAGTACGTCGTGATGAAGGAATCGTCCGGCACCAACGGCGAGAATATCTGGGCCGGCAACGATATTTCCACGACATCGACCGCCGGCGTCAGGAAGACCTTTCGCTTTCCGGGCAACATCCCGGCCAACACGGCGAGCCGCAGCGTGCTGATCGCCACTGCCGGATTCGCTGCGCTCGGCGTCGTGACGCCCGACTACACCGTTCCGGATCGCTTCATCCCGACCGACGGCGGCTCGATGCAATACGCGAGCGGCATCGATCAGATCGCGCTCCCGGCGCTGCCCACCGACGGCGTGACGGCCATCAATCGCAACGGCGTGCCGATCCCCGCGATCCCCCGCAACTTCGCCAACGCAACCGCCGCGATGACGGCCACGCCGGTGACCAACGTCGAGTTCTTCAACCAGGGCCTCAACCACTATTTCATGAGCTCGCTCGCGCCGGACATCGACGCGCTCGACAGCGGTCGCATCAGCGGGTGGACGCGCACGGGGTTGAGCTTTTTCGTCTACCCCTCGCAGGCCGCGGGCGGCGCAGGGGTGAATCCCGTGTGCCGGATCATCATTCCCCCGCCGCACGGCGATTCGCATTTCTTCTCGGCATCGCCGCAGGAGTGCGCGGACACCCTCACCAAGTTTCCGTTCATGAGCCAGGAGACGCCCGCGGCGTTCTTCATTGCGCTCCCCGTGGAAACCGGCGCGACGGCCGGCACCTGCCCCGCGGGCACCATCGCGGTCTATCGCGCATTCGACAATCGCGCCGACGCGAATCACCGCTACACCACCGATCGCAGCATTCGCGACCAGATGGTGGCGATGGGCTACATCGCGGAAGGCTACGGCGACGACGCCGTCATCATGTGCGCGCCGGCGAGCGCGACGGCGGCAGCAGCAGCGCCTGCGGCCGGTGTGCCGAACGACGGGTCCATGCCCGGGTCGAGCGATCCGATGCCGGATCCGGGCGGTTACGGGTACGGACAGCCGTGACGCTCTGTCGCGCGTACGTCACGCACGGGTGAATTCGAAGGTCACCTCGGGCTTGCGCCCGGCGATCACGTCCGCAAGCGCCTTGCCCGAGCCGCACGCCATGGTCCAGCCCAGCGTGCCGTGGCCGGTGTCGAGCCACAGATTCCTGTAGCGCGTCGGGCCGATCAGCGGAACGTTGCCGGGCGTGGCGGGACGGAGCCCGGTCCAGAACTGCACGTTGGCGGGATCGCCCACGTCGGGGAAGAGCTCGAAGGTGCGCCGCGCCAGCGCTTCGCAGCGCAGCCGGTTCAGGTCCGAGTTCCAGCCCGCGAGTTCGGCGGTGCCCGCAACGCGCAGGCGATCGCCGAGTCGCGTCATCACGATCTTCCACTCGATGTCGGTGAGCGACACCGTCGGCGCGCCCTGGTGCGCTCCGACGCTGATCGTGGCGGAATAGCCCTTCGCCGGGTACACGTTGCAGGGAATGCCCATCCCCGCGAGCACGAGGGGCGTGTAGCTGCCGAGCGCCGCGACGTAGCCGTCGGCGGTCAGGTCCTCGGGCACGTGCTCCTCGTCGAACAGCCGCACGCCGCGGATGGTGTCGCCGTCGGCGATCAGCGAATCGACGTGGATGCCGTAGCGGAAGCGCACGCCACGTGCGATCGCGAGCTTTGCGAGCTCGACCGTGAACTTGTGCGCGTCGCCCTGCTCGTCGGTCGCGGTATAGATGCCGCCGGCGAGGCGGTCGCGGCATTGCGCCAAGGCGGGTTCGATGGCCACGCACTCGTCGACGGTCTTCACGTCGCGGTCGCATCCGTACTGACGCATCAGGTCGGCCGACGCGACCCCGTGGTCGAACTCCTTGCGATCGGTATAGAACGTCAGGATTCCGCGTGTCAGCTCGTCGTAGCGGATGCCCGTCGCCGCGCGCAGCGCCTTCAGGCAGTCGCGCGAGTAGAGCGCGAGGTTCAGGCACTGGATCGTGTTGTGCCGCGTGCGCGAGGCGAGGCATTCGTATAGGAACGTAAGGCCCCAGCGCCATTGCCGCCAGTCGGCGCGCAGGCGGAAGAGGAGGGGCGCGTCGGCGCGTCCCAGCCACTTGATGATCTTGGCCGGCGCTTCGGGATTCGCCCATGGTTCAGCGTAGGAGGCCGAGATCTGGCCGCCGTTGGCGAACGAAGTTTCGAGCGCGACACCCGGCTGGCGATCGACGACCGTGACCTCGTGCCCGTCGCCCGCGAGATACCACGCAGCGGTGACGCCGATGACGCCGCCACCCAGCACCAGGATGCGCATCAGGCAGTCGCGCCGGCGGTCGCCGAGGCTTCGTCCATGGCCTCGTCGCTCAACGGAATGCAGGTGCAGAAGAGATTGCGGTCTCCATACACGTTGTCGACGCGCGCCACCGGCGGCCAGTATTTCGCCGTCGCCCCGGTGGGCGCCGGCCATGCCGCAACGGTGCGCGAGTACGCGTGCGACCAGGTGTCGGCCGTGACGATCGACGCCGGATGCGGCGCATGCTTCAGCGGATTGTCGTCGCGATCCATGCGTCCCTCCTCGATCGCGCGGATCTCCCCGCGGATGGCGATCATCGCATCGACGAAGCGATCGAGCTCGGCTTTGGATTCGCTTTCGGTGGGCTCGACCATCAGCGTGCCGGCGACGGGAAAGCTCATCGTCGGCGCGTGGAAGCCGTAATCGATGAGCCGCTTCGCGACGTCCTCCGCCTCGATTCCGGACGACGTCTTGAGAGGACGAAGGTCGAGAATGCATTCGTGCGCGACGAGCCCTCCCGGTCCACTGTAGAGGACGGGATAGTGCGCCGCCAGCCGATGCGCCACGTAGTTGGCCGCGAGGATCGCCGCCTCGGTCGCTGCGGTGAGCCCCGTCCCGCCCATCATCGCGACATACATCCATGAAATGGGCAGTATCGACGCCGACCCGTACGGTGCCGCACTGACCGGCCCGATGGTCGCCGCTGTGCGGTCGTCATGCGGAAGGCAGCGGTGTCCTGGCAGGAACGGCGCGAGGTGCGCCTTGCAGGCGACCGGGCCGACACCCGGTCCGCCGCCGCCGTGCGGAATGCAGAAGGTCTTGTGCAGGTTGAGATGCGACACGTCGGCGCCAAAATGCCCGGGCGCCGCAAGACCCACCATCGCGTTCAGGTTGGCGCCATCGACATAAACCTGGCCGCCGTGCGCATGGACGATCTCGCATATGCGCCGGATGCCGGACTCGAATACTCCGTGCGTCGAGGGGTACGTCACCATGATCGCGGCAAGCACGTCCGCGTGGCGCTCGGCCTTGGCGGCAAGATCGCGCAGGTCGACGTTGCCCAGGTCATCGCAGGACACGACCACGACCCGCATGCCGGCCATGTGCGCCGACGCGGGATTGGTCCCGTGCGCGGACGCCGGGATCAGGCACACGTCGCGTGCGCTGTCGCCCCGACTTCTGTGCCAGGCGCGAATCATCAAGAGCCCCGCATATTCACCCTGCGATCCGGCATTGGGCTGCAGCGAGACGGCGTCGTAGCCGGTCGCCACGCAGAGCATCTGCTCGAGCTGGGCGATCAGCTCGCGGTAACCGGCGGTCTGCCCGGCGGGCGCAAACGGATGGAGCGCACCGAACTCGGGCCACGTTACCGGCATCATCTCCGCCGTCGCATTGAGCTTCATCGTGCACGACCCCAATGGAATCATCGTGCGGTCGAGCGCGAGGTCGCGGTCGGCGAGCATGCGGAGGTAGCGGAGCATGCCGGTCTCGGAGCGATGGCGATGGAAGACCGGATGCGCGAGGAAGGCCGACGTACGCAGGAGCGCCGACGGCAGCGCGTCGGGTGTCGCTTCGTCCAGCGCCTCGATCGAGCGCGGGAGCTCGCGACGCGCAACGAGATCCACGATCAGCGCCACGTCGTCGCGGGTCGTCGTCTCGTCGAGCGAGATACCGATCGCGGTGTCGCCGATCGCGCGAAAATTGACGCCGGCGGCGTGGCCGCGGGCAAGCGTCTCTGCGGTCTCGGCGCCCGTTCGCACGGTGATCGTGTCGAAGAACGCGCTCGTCAAGACGTTCGAGCCCGCTTCCATCAGGGCCGCGCGCAGGATCGCGGTCAGCCGATGAACGCGCCGCGCGATGCGCGCGAGACCGTCGGGCCCGTGATAGACCGCGTACATGCCGGCGATCACGGCGAGCAGCACCTGGGCCGTGCAGATGTTGGACGTTGCCTTCTCGCGCCGGATGTGCTGCTCGCGCGTCTGCAGCGCCAGGCGGTACGCGGGCGCGCCCTGGGCGTCGACCGTGACGCCGACGAGCCTTCCGGGCAGCGACCGCTTGAACTCGTCGCGGGTTGCGAGAAAGCCGGCATGTGGGCCGCCGTAGCCCATCGGAACTCCAAATCGCTGCGACGAGCCCACGACCGCATCCGCCCCCCATTCGCCCGGTGGCGCGAGGAGCGTCAGCGCGAGCAGGTCGGCGGCCACGACGAGATGGGCGCCGCGTCCATGGATCGCCGCGCCAAGCTCACGGTAATCGCGCACGTCGCCGTTCACGCCGGGGTACTGCAGCAGCACCGCGAAAGCGTCGGCCGCCGCCGCGTCGGCCGCAGGCGCAACGACCACTTCGATGCCGAGGGGTTGCGCCCGCGTGCGCAACACGTCGATCGTTTGCGGCAGAACATCATCCGCGACGAAAAAGCGCGTGCTCTCGTGGCGCCCGATCCGCAACGCCAGGGTCATCGCCTCGGCCGCTGCAGTCGCCTCGTCCAGCATCGACGCGTTGGCGATCGCCATGCCGGTCAGATCGCATACCATCGTCTGGAAATTGAGAAGCGCTTCGAGACGTCCTTGCGCTATCTCGGGCTGGTACGGCGTGTAGGCGGTGTACCACGCGGGATTCTCGAGGACGTTGCGGAGAATGACGCCCGGCGTATGGGTGCCGTAATAACCCTGGCCGATGAACGACCTGGCGATTCGGTTTTGCGCGGCGATCGCACGAAGGCGCGCGAGGGCCTCGGTTTCGGACAGCGGCGATGGCAGCGCGAGCGGCGCGCGCTCGCGGATCGACGCGGGGATGACGGCGTCGATCAGCGCGGCGCGCGTCGCGAACCCGAGATCGTCGAGCATCGCGGCCTGCTCGTCCGGCGTGGTTCCGATGTGGCGCGCGACGAACGCCGCATGGTCTTCGAGCGCCGCGAGGCCGCTTTCGGTGTGAATGTCTTTCATCGCCCGGCTCGTCGCTCCCGGCGCGTCATTCCGCAATCTTCTTCTCGTACGCGGCGGCGTCCAGGAGCGATGCCAGGGTGGCCGGATCCGCCGGTTTCATGCGAAATAGCCAGTTGGCGTAAGCGTCCTGGTTCACCTGCTCCGGAGCGGCTTTCACTTTATCGTTGATCGCGGTGACTTGTCCTGCGAGCGGCGCATAGATGTCGCTGGCGGCCTTGACCGACTCGACCACGCCGCAGGTCTCGCCCACGGCGAGCGTGCGCCCCGGCGCCGGCAATTCGACGAACACGAGATCGCCGAGCGCCTCCTGTGCATGGTCGGTGATGCCGATCGACACGGTGCCGTCGGTCTCGCTGCGAATCCATTCATGGCTGTCGGTGTAGCGCAGATCCTTCGGAATATTCATGCTGTGATCCCTCGGCGAAAGGAGAAGTCGTGCACTTCGCGACCGCGCAACGCTGCATTCGCGCGGCGTGGAACAGGGTCCCGCGTCCTCATGTCGTCACCAGCGCCTTGCCCATCCGCACGAACGGCGGCTTCACCACCCGCGCGGCCAGTTTTCGCTCACGCACTTCGACTTGAACGGCGGAGCCGATCGGCACGCCGGTGGGCAGTCGCGCAAGCGCGATGGAGGTGCCGAGCGTCGGCGAGTAGGTGCCGCTCGTGATCTCGCCCGCGGCGGCCCCGGAGATCACGTGCTGATGCGCGCGAAGCACGCCACCCGGCTCCAGCAGCAGGAGACCGGCCTGCTCGAATCGCGCGGGCGTCGCCAGGAGCGCAGATTTGCCGATGAAGTCGCGCGGGGACGCCAGATCGACCGTCCACGCAAGTCCGGATTCCAGCGGTGTCACGGACTCGTCCATGTCCTGGCCGTAAAGGTTCATTCCGGCCTCGAGACGGAGCGTGTCGCGCGCGCCCAGACCGCACGGGGCGACACCGGCGGCCAGCAGCGAATCCCACACGCCGACTGCACGGTCCGCGGGAACCATGATCTCGAAACCGTCCTCGCCGGTATACCCGGTGCGCGCGATGAAAAGGCGGCCCGCCGCGCTATCGCTTTCGACACCGTTGAACGGCTTGAGGCCTTCGGTGGCCGCGCGCGTCTCCGGATACGCCTGCCAGAACCGTGCGCGCGCGTTGGGGCCCTGCACCGCGATCATCGCGAGATCGTCGCGGGGCGCGAGCGTGACCCCCGGCGCGTGCGTGTCGCGTTGCTGCGCGAGCCACGCGATGTCCTTTTCCGCCGTCGCCGCGTTGACCACCAGCCGGAACGCACCGTCGTGAAGAAAAAAGACGATCAGGTCGTCGAGCACGCCGCCGTGCGGTTCGAGCATGCAGGAATACAGCGCCTTGCCGGGCGCGGTGAGCTTGTCCACGTTGTTCGCGAGGACCCGCCGCAGAAAGTCGCGAGGCGGGGCGGCCGCGTCGCCCCCGATGTCGACGCCCCGCATGTGCGATACGTCAAACATGCCGGCATCGCTTCTAACCGCCCGGTGCTCGTCGATCTGCGAGCCATAGTTGACGGGCATGTGATAGCCGCCGAAGTCCACCATGCGGGCGCCTGCGGCGCGATGGGCGGCGTGAAGCGGCGTCTGTCTCAGCAAGGGCGTGCCTCTGGTGGACGAAAACACGGGCCCGCGGCCAATGCCGCGCGCGCCCCGTCTGTCCTTGGTACCTGAGAGATTGCGGGCGGCGGAGTTGAAATCCGCTGCCGGCGTGCCCCTTCGGTGGGCTCCCGCAAACGCTATGCGCGAGCCACTCTCCAGATATTTGCCGTCCGAACGCAGTCCTTTTGCCTGAGCGATTTCGGGTTTACGCCTTCGGCGGCGCACGTTGCGCCGGAATGCATCGCAACGTGCACGCTCTCCTGCGAACGGCACCCGCAGAGTAGCAGGCGGCGCGCATCCAAGTCAAAGCAGCCAGGGAGCGACCCCACCTCCAAAAACGAACCGGCCGGGCGCGCCATCGCGCACCCGGCCGGCGTGTTTCGGATTGCGAGCGCTTACTTCTTGAGGGTCAGGATCCAGTCGACGAGGGCCTTGATGTCGGCGTCCGACACGGTGACATTGGGCGGCATCGGAATCTGCCCCCACGTCCCGGAGCCGCCTTCCTTCACCTTCTTCGCGAGCTTCGCCGCGGCGTCCTTGTCCCCCGCGTATTTGGCGGCGACCTCCTGGTAGGAGGGCCCGATCACTTTCTTGTCGACGGCATGGCACGCCGCGCAGCCGTCCTTTTTCATCATCGCCTCGGCGGCGGCCATGTCGAGCGCAGCATGCGCGCTGCCGGCTGCAAGGGCGGCAGTGGAGATCAGGACGGCGAGGGTGGTTTTCATGGAGGCTCCGACGTTGGGCGAAAAGTCGCCGCATCCTACCGCAATTCGGCGAGCGTTCGCCACCGGACAGGCTCGTCGGAGGGCCGGACTACTGTTCCATTGCCAGCGCGGCTTCGATCCCGGCGAGGGAGTCGATCGG
>Ga0207683_10002389_pt1 | contig 16402 bp, 18 predicted proteins | sample KBSM73metaG_FD_184333 | JGI IMG/M metagenome (GOLD analysis project Ga0207683, IMG submission 184333) | Miscanthus rhizosphere microbial communities from Kellogg Biological Station, Michigan, USA - KBS M7-3 metaG (SPAdes) (version 2) | ecosystem: Host-associated > Plants > Roots > Rhizosphere >... | reverse complement strand
AGCAACGCGTCGTCGGACACCGGCTTCAGGCCGGGCAAATTGCCCTGCGCGCAGTTGTTGCCGCCGATCCAGACGAACCCTTTGTGATCGATGTGTATGCCGTGCTCGCGCTGCGGCCAGTCGTAGCCTGAGCCGTCGCCGCCCCACGCCTTGATGTAGTTGCCCGCGCTGTCGAAAACGACGATCGGCGGCGCAGCCATTGCCGCCTCGTTCGCTTTCAATGTCCGCGGCCGGTGCAATACCCACACGTTGTCCTGTGCGTCGATTGCAATGCTCGACGCATCACCGAGTTTCCATTTCGCAGGAACCTTCGGCCAGGCTGCGTCGACCTCGAATGTCGGCACGCTTCGTGATTGCGCGCTGGCGGTACCGGCGAGCGTAATACACGTGAATGCGACGGAGGCAATCAACGGGAATCGAAATTTCATGGCGCTCCTCCGTGTCGTTCGGTGACCAATCGGCGTTCTCGCTTCTTAAGCTCGCAGACTATCACTCAGCCGGACCGCGAGTTAAGTCAGCGAGAAATGCGGCGGCGTCTACTTCGCGCCTCGTGGAACCAAGCGCTGCGCAACGGCCGCATCGGACGGTAGACGCCGCGCGCGGCGCGGCGGAACATAGCATCGGCACGATTCCATAACTGAAAAGGACTCATATGAAACTTCCTCTTCGAATAACGCTCGCCCTGTCAGCCAGCGCGCTGGTGATTGGTCTTGCATTAGTATCCAGCACCGCCGCGCAGCTGCCCGATTCGAGGACGATCGCGCAAGCACGCCAGTTTATGCCTGTCGGCGCTTCCAACTCCTATGCCTGGTTCATCGACGTGCACGCGCAACAGGCGGTCGCTTGCTCGCTACAGGGCGAGAATAGCCCGCAAGCGCGCGTCGTGTGCCGCGCGGGCCCGATCCCGTGATCTGAACACAAAATCCGCGAGCGGTCGTGGGATGCGTACGATTCATTGGCGCGTGAGCGCGGAAGCGGGCTTCAGTTTCGCGCCGCGCAGCTCGTTGATCGCACGCGCCGCTTCATCGAGTGTGCGCAGCGTGCCGCCGTCAACAGGCAGCGCCCGGGCGCGCTCAACGCGATAACGCCGCTCGGCATCGCCCGGGACTTCGATAGGCGCATCGGGTACGGAGCGTCGCGCTGACTGCACATATTCGATGAACTGGCGCGCTTCACGCTCGTAGTGCTCGGCCGCACCGAAGCGCGAAGGATCGAACACGATCGCAAGCATGTTGTTGTAGAGGCCGGGCACGCGCATACGCGTCGGTTGCGGTGTCGCGCCGCCAAACAGCGCGCTGCCGAGGAGATCGCACACCATCGCGAGCGCGTACCCTTTGTGGCCTGCCGCCGTTAGCAAGGCTCCCAGCGGCTCTTCGTACATCACCGCCGGATTGGTCGTCGGATTGCCGGCATGATCGATCAACGTTCCCGCGGGCGCGTCGACTTTGCGGTTGTAAGCCACGCGCACTTTGCCGACGGCGATTGCGCTCGTGGCGAAGTCCAGCAATATCGGCGGCCCTTCGCGGCGCGGCAGTCCAATCGTCAACGGGTTAGTGCCGAACCGGCCCTGGGTGCCGCCATGAGGTGACACCAGTGGACGGCTGACGACATTCGTGAAATGAATGGACGCCATGCCGGCGTCGATCGCCTGCTCCGCCCATTCGCCGACGCGGCCGATGTGATGCGAATTGCGCAGGCCGACGATAGCAACGCCGTTGCGTCGTGCCCGCTCGATGGCCAGTTGCATCGTTTCATAGGCCGTGGTCTGACCAAATCCCTGGTTGCCGTCGACGACGACGAGCGTATCGGTATCAGTCACGACGGAAATGCGTTGATTGATTTGCAGCTCATTGGCAACCAATGAGCGCACGTACGGCGCGACCATGCCGATGCCGTGCGAATCGTGGCCGGCGAGATTGGCGCCAACAAGATTGTCGGCCACGCGCTGTGCTTCTTCCGCGGAGCAGCCTGCCGTGCGCCACAACTCGCGTACCCAATTCCGGATCTCGTCGGTCGGTAACAGTACGTCAGGTTCCACAGCTACTCCTCCACTCGCTGCGTTCGGCCAGATAACGCAGCAGACGACATCACTCCAACTGCATCCCGATGTCTTTGACGATCTGCTTCCAGCGGCTGATATCAGCCAGCACGAACTTTGCGAATTCGTCAGGCGTCATGAGTACGGGCTCACCGCCCTCGCGGGCGAATTGCTCTTTGAGCTGCGGCGTCTGCACCGCCTTGCGCAAGGATTCCGAAAGACGATTTATGATTTCAGGCGGCGTCTTTCCGGGCGCGGCGATGCCCCAGAACTGTTCGCTCACATAAGGGACACCGCCTTCCATAATCGTCGGAATCTCCGGTGCGAAGCTCGAGCGCTGTGCGCCCGCAATACCGAGCGCTTTGAGACGGCCTGCCTTCACCTGTACCAGCGCAGACGGCAGCGTCGTAATCACCATTTGAACCTGACCCCCGATCAGCTCGGTCAGCGCGGGACCAATGCTCTTATAAGGTACGTGTGTGATCTTGATGCCGGCGAGCTTCGCAAATAGCTCGGTCGTCAAGTGATTGCTGCCACCGGTGCCGGACGAACCGTAATTGAGCTCGCCCGGACGCTTGCGTGCGAGTGCGACGAGCTCCTTCACTGTTTTGATCGGCATCGACGGATGAACGACGACGATCATCGGGCTCTTCGCCATCATGCCGATGTATGCGAAATCCCTGTTGACGTCGTACGGTAATTTCGCGCGAACCGCGGCATTGGTCGTGAATGAAGTCTGTATCGTGAGCAGCGTATAGCCGTCGGGCTCAGAGCGTGCCGCATACTCGGTGCCGATCATGGCGCCGGCGCCGGGCCGGTTGTCGATAACGAATAGTTGCCCGAGCATCGGTCCCATGACCAGGCCTGTCGCGCGCGAAAGCGTATCGTTGCTTGCGCCCGGTGCGAACGGCACCACGAGGCGGATCGGTTTCACCGGATAAGTGGCTGTCTGGCCGAACGCGCAGGTACCGACTGCGCCAAACAACAAGAACGCGGCTGTACCTAAGATTCGCGTGGTCAATGCGCCTCCGTCGTGAACGATCGTGGGTCGAGTAACGGGAGCAGGATAGCAGCAGTCGGCGATGCACGAAATACTGAAGCGGATAATGGAGTCTGCGGGATCACAGTGTTACTAACCTGAAGTACGCATCAGCGCACAGCGAAACGCGGCTAAGCCATTTTTCTATTGCGGGTGTATGGGGCTGCGCGTTCGTAGATGACGTCAACCCCGCGCATTACGTTGGAATAGCTCGGCCGCTGACGATCATTGTTTTTTTACCCTTCAACGCCTATCATGTGCTCGAGGATCGCTTCGCCGCATGCCGTAAGCTGATGCCGATCCTTGTCGTCACACTGAGCGCGTTGCTATCATCGTAGCCGCGCAAAAGTAGCCGGTCAGATCGTATCTGATGTATCGATACTCAAGTGAGATTTGATGAAGCTGACTCTGTGCTTGACGAACGCACATTCGCCTCGATGTAACGTGAACGTAGCGCGTCGTGACCGCCATCGCACGATTGCGCATGTGTCGCGATTGCATATTTGTCTCGCGCTTTTTCTGCTCATCGGTCTTGGCGGCTGTGGCAACCTGGCCACTGGACTGCCCGTTTCTTCCGGCGGCTCGCCGATATTGCCGACCGACCCGGCGTATAACAAAGAAATTCAGATTAACTATCTCGGGGCCGGCGGCGTGCTCTTTAAGCGCGGCGATGACGTGATCCTGACGGCGCCTTTCTTTTCGAATCCATCGATTCCGCGTGTCGCGTTTGGGCACATCGAGGCGCGGCCCGAACAGATCGACCATTTTCTGAAACCGGTCAGCGCGTACTTGGCGCCTGTCGACGCCGTGCTCGTGGGGCATGCTCACTACGATCACTTGATGGATATCCCGTACATCAAGAAAAACTATCTGCCCTCGGCGCGCATTTATGGCAGCGACGCCGCGAAGAATACGCTCCTGGCGGAGCTCGATGCTAAGGACCTGACATCGGTGCAGGACAAGCCGATCGGTGAGTCCACCAAAGCCGGTCATTGGTGGTACGTGAGCAAGAACCGCATACGCTTCATGGCGCTGAAATCCGAACACGCTCCCGTATTCCTTCATCTGAAATTCTTCGAGGGAAACTACGAGCAACCGCTGAAGGAAATTCCGCGCCGCGCGACGGGCTGGGTCGAAGGTCAGACTTTGGGCTATCTCATCGACTTCTTGAACGCTGACGGCAAGGTCGACTTCCGTATTCACTACCAGGACGCAGCAAGCACGCATCCGCTGGGCTTTCCGCCGCCATTGGACCAGCTTCCGGATCCGCGGCCTGTCGATCTCGCCATCATCTGCATGCCGGGTTTCGATCAGGTGCCCGATTTTCCCGAGGAGATCGTCAAGCGATTGCAGCCGCATTACGTCGTGGTGATCCACTGGGAAAATTTCTTCCGTCTGCTGCCCGACGATCGCAAAGATCTGCGCACCCTGCCAACCGTAAACGCCGAGGGTTTCATCGCGCGCCTGGACGCAGCGCTGAAAAGTACCAATCCGGCTAGCTCGTACACACTCCCGGCTCGTGGCGCCTGGCTGCGGTTTGTGCCCTGATTGCTTACGCATGGTTGCAGCCTGCGTATCGCAGTGAAACCGGTGGCATGAACGTTCGTGGCAGCGAGCAGGCCCACATCCTCGTCGTCGACGATCAGGACGACAACATCCGGCTTCTCGCAGATTTGCTGAGCTGCCATGGATATTCGATCGAAACAGCAATCAGCGGCCAGAGCGCCCTCGATTGCGTCGCTCGACGCGAACCCGATCTTGTCCTGCTCGATGTCGCGATGCCCGGTATGTCCGGTTTTGACGTGCTGCGCAGGCTGCGCGCCGATGCGCGGCTGGCGATGTTGCCGATAGTGCTGGTCACTGCGCTCGACCCCGACACCGAGCGTATCAAGGGCCTTGAAGCGGGTGCAGATGATTTTATAACCAAGCCGTTCAATGGTCCCGAGCTGCTGGCGCGCGTTCGTTCACTGCTTCGGGTCAAACAACTGTTCGACAAAGTCGAAGCGCAGTCTGAGGAGCTGAGACGACTGAATGGTGATCTCGAGCGGCGCGTTGAGGCGAAGGTCGCGGAAGTTGAGCGTTTATCGAAGCTGAAGCGCTTTCTCGCGCCGCAAGTGGCCGCGCGCGTTGCTGCCGATGATACCGAAGCGATGCTGGCATCGCATCGAGCGGAAATTGCGGTGGTGTTTTTCGATTTGCGCGGATTCACCGCCTTTTCCGAGCGCAGCGAGCCCGAAGACGTCATGCGTGTGCTGCGGGAATTTCACCAGGCCGTAGGCACTCAAGCGCAGCGTTTTGCGGGCACGATAGAACGCTTCGTGGGCGACGGCGCGATGATATTCTTCAACGACCCTGAGCCCATTGCCGAACCTTGCGCACAGGCTGCGAAGTTTACGTCGGCCGTCTTCGAGGCGTGTCGAGCGCCACTCGAGCGCTGGAAGCGCGAGGGTCTGAACCTACACATCGGCTGTGGTCTTGCATACGGTTATGCAACCATTGGCGCGATCGGTTTCAACGACCGCTACGATTATGGCGTTGTCGGTACGGTGGCGAATCTCGCTTCGAGACTATGTGACGAAGCCCGGGCGGGGGAGGTCATCGTGAGTGCGCGCGCCGCGGGGGCTTTGACCGACTCATTTGGGACAGAACCGATGCCGGCTCTGACGCTGAAGGGGTTTCGCGATCCGGTTCCCGCCTTCCGTTTGCTCGCCGCTGGATGAAAACGGTGATCATGTTGATGATTGCTGACACGTTACGTTGTCCTCGTTGCTCCTGCGACGAGCCGCCGAATCTTGGCGCGCAAGCGTGTGAAGTCGATTGGCTTCGTTTCGAAATCGTCGCAGCCTGCCGCAAATGCGTTTGTATGGTCTTCCGGCATTGCGTGTGCTGAAAGCGCAATGATCGGAATGTGGCGGGAACCTGAATTCGCTCTGATCATACGTATCGCCTCGCAGCCGTCCATGGCGGGCAGGTAAAGATCCATCAGCACGAGGTCCGGCGTCAGGTTTGCTGCAAGCTTGACGCCCTCGGTGCCGTCATTCGCGACGACGACTTCCAGATCGCCGTCGAGCTCGAGCCACGTCTTGACGAGCGCAGCGTTGTCCTCATTGTCTTCAACGTAAAGGATGATCATGATTGCATCTTTCAATAAGAGACTGCTCTAGCGGATGGCGGTCAGCGGTAGCATCCGGGCTGGCGGGATGCATGTCGACCGACTTAACCCTTGTTGTATTCACGTTTTGTCCCTGTTTCATTTCGTGGACTCATGCGCGTCGTCTGGCGGGCGTTCAGGAAGCCGGGCGGTGAATGTCGAGCCATGTCCCAGTTCACTGACGACGGTCAGATCACCACCCATCGCGCGGCAGATCCGGCGACTGATTGCGAGTCCGAGGCCTGTGCCGGCGAATTTGCCCTGAGCGGCTGAGTGCCCCTGAAAAAAATCTTCGAACAACTTTTCTTTCTGCTCGGGAGTCAGGCCGATTCCCGTATCGGTCACGGCGATGTCGATGAAGCTTTTGCCATCGGCTTGAACTTCCCTGATTGCTACTTCCACCCGGCCGCGCTCGGTGAACTTGCATGCATTGGAAAGCAGATTCAGTAGAACCTGGCACAGCCGCTTGGCATCGGTGCGCAGCGGTGGCAAGGTCGCCGGGCAGACGAGGCTTAACGTATTCCCGTTCTGGTCAGCGAGCGAGCGGGTGGTTTCCATAACGTCGCGCGCCACCGCCTGTACGTCGACATTTTCGTATATGAATATGGTCTTTCCGGCTTCGATCTTCGCCATGTCGAGCAGATCGTTGATGAGACTCAGCAGGTGGCGGCCTGCGCGCAATACGCGCTCGAGCGGGTCTTTCGCCAGCTCCGTTGAGAAACGCGCCGGGTGCTGCGTCATGAGCTCGGAATAACCGATGATCGCATTGAGCGGCGTACGCAGCTCGTGACTCATGGTCGCAAGGAATTCGGATTTGGCGCGGCTGCTGCGCTCGGCTTCAAGGCGCGCGCGCTCGGTCATCTCGATCATGTACTGATATTCGAAGCGGCGCCGAATGGATTCGTCGAACCAGTGCGTAATCTTTCGTCCGAACGTTATGGACATGGCCAGCACGATGATCAAAGGCACTGCGAGCGCGATGTGTTCGGCGTCTCCGCTTGCAAAGGAACGCACAATGAACGGCACAAGCAATAGCACGATTAACGGGTAATAAGCCGGCGCAAACATCGAAATCGTCGGCATCGTCATCGCGGCGATGGCGAACAGAACGAGGCACAGGTAAACCTGCGCAACAGTGGATTCGGGGGCATAAAAAAGAATGCCGGCGCCGCCCCAGATGCAGCCGGCGATGGTTGTAGCCAGGATATAAAGACGTCCCCAGTATCGAGAGCCCGCCACGTCGGGATTGGCCGCGATATAGCGTCGATAGGTATAAATGCGGAAGGCCTGGTGAATCGCGAGTGCGGTGCCCCAGACGAACAACGTCGTGTGGGAAACGACATTCCACATGATGGCAATTAGAAAGGCGCCGCCGACAATGGACCCGCCGGTTGTAGTGGGTGATTGCGAATAGACCATGCGTATCTGCTCGGCTCGTATGCGCTCGTCGAGACCCGGCTGAGCGGGATCACTTTTTTCGATTGGTGAAGTGACCGGTGCCGATTCCATGGCGGCGTCGACGTTAGAAAGCGGGCGAGGTGACAGGGCTTCGAGCATCATCTGTTTTCCGATGAGATGATTTAAACACCACACGTGATTCGCGCCATTGAGGCAGCAGCGCACCAGTTTCATCGGTCACTCGCCACGGTTCGAGCACCTGCGCGCGCTCAGCCTGCGACGTGAAGTCATCGTCGCGGAAGGGCACGGACTCCGGCGGAGGCGTATCCGTCCCCCCAATGTAGGTTCTGCCGGCAAGGTCTGCGATGTTCGACTGCATCGTGAGCATGTCCAATGCGTCAATGAAGGCGGAAAGCCAGTGCCCGTGCGCCAGGAATGACGGCAGGTCGCAGGCGACCTTTAACAGCCGGCGTCTTGCCGAGAACACTTCACGAGTGACGTCTCGATAAGCGCTGATAAATTCGTCGACCGATGACTTCCGCGGCCTCACCGCCAGTGAGTAACCCGCGAGGTCGCGCAACAACACATTCGGCATGAACGCCGGCGGGTGCGTTTCACGTGCAAGCCTTTTGAAATGCGGCGTCCCGGGGATCGGGGATTCGAATGCAATAAATGTCGGCACACGCAGCCCGCACTCGTCGAGATTCTCGGGGATGCGCCTGATGTCTTCCGCCGAATCATGCAACGGGCTCACCATCAGCCCCGACACAATCAATATGCCGTGTTTGCGGCAGCAGTCGAGTGCAGAGCGGATTTTATGGATGACGTTCTGGTGCTTGCGCATGTCTGCGATCGTGGCCGGATTAAAGCTCTCCAGGCCTACAAACAGCGCCCGGCAGCCGGACTTCGCCATCATGCGAACGAGTTCCGGGTTTGCAATCACATTGAATGTCGTCGCGCCGTACCACAGCACTCGCAACGGCGTGAGTGCGTCGCACAGCAACCGCAGGTAGGGCAGATTGCCGCCGATGTTGTTGTCGCAAAACCCTATGATGCGTCGCTTGTGTACGGGTGCGGTCGCCCGGAGCATCGCGCGTCCGGCATTCACATCGCGCACGACGTTCTCGATCGGACGCGTTTCATGCCGCGTGCCGAGGCCCGTGAGCACGCAGAATTCGCACGAAAACGGGCAACCTCGCGTCGCCTCGAAGCACACCGCGTGATGTCTTTCCCCGGGAAACAAATCGAACCGCGGAGTCGGCACCAACTCCGGATCGTAGGGCCGAGATACGTATCGTTGCTGGAGCGAGTTGGCGCAGAAGTCGCGGTAGAGTTGTGGTACGGATCCTTCCGGATCGCCGATTACCACCGCATCGAACCACGGCTCACAAAGCTCCGGATATGTGCTGGCGAACGATCCGCCGATTACGGTTTTCGCACCCCGACGGCGCCAGTAATGCGAAATCTGCCGGGCGCGGTCCATATCCGGATGCAGCGCCGAAATGAAAACCAGATCGTAGTCGCGGTTCCAATCGACATCGCGCGACATCTCTATCACGATTTCGATCTCGACGTCCCGCGGCAGCAAAGCCGCGATCAGCGGCCCAATTTGCGGCTGAAGGGAATTGAGATTCTTCGCGCCCTGCCGGTGATAGTCGACGAACACAGAAATGATACACACCCTCATTCCGCGCTCCTTGATTGCGTATTCGTCTCGCTCGGATTGGTTCTGTTGCAGTTCTACCAGGCAGGGGTGATGCGATTTCTCCGAAGGTATGCGTTCGAACGCGCTACGGCACGTGCGGCGCCCGTGTACAGTTCGCGCGCTTCGAAATGGCCGGGGAGTCTGCTTGACCTGCGAGGAACAAACCGCCACCGCCATGCTGCTGTCGTAGACTACTCTGTCGTGTGAATCGGACGCAAGCGCCGGCACATCATTGCCGGAGCGCGGAGTTGAAGCTCCGTTTTCCGCTACCATATCCGCGAAGCTGCGGGTCGAGCTAGCACGTACCATTGAGGAAGCCTATATGCCGCGAGACGGCGACGAAGCGCGCTCGATACAGGGATTGAAGGCCGTCGCTTTGCTGAACGGTCTGTCCGAGTCGGTGCTGACCGAACTGGCGCAGCAGTGCCGCTGGCGGCGCTTCAAAACTGGTCAGCCGGTGATCTCGCGTGAAGCGCCGGATAAGGACGTCTATCTGATCATCTCCGGACAAGTACGCGTGACGGCGTTTTCGGCTTCCGGCCGCCAGGTGACCTATCGAGACATTTCCGCGGGCGGCTGGTTCGGAGACTTCTCGGCTATCGATGAATTGACGCGCTCTGCCGACGTCGTGGCCTTGACGGAGACGCTCGTCGCCTCCATGACGCCAGGCCTGTTCAAGAAATTGTTGCAAGAGCATCCGCCGGTTTGCGATCGCATGCTGCGGCGTCTGGTCGCCTCCGTACGCGAGCTCACCGAGCGCGTGTTCGACATGAGTACGCTCGGCGTGCAAAATCGCGTTCACGCGGAATTGCTCCGGCTTGCGAGACAGGCTGGTATTGCTAACAACACCGCCCGCCTCGACCCGTCTCCGAAGCACACTGACATCGCGAGCCAGGTGAGCACATACCGCGAGCAAGTGACCCGCGAGCTTTCAGCGCTGGCGAAGCAGGGCCTGGTCAAGCGCGATGGGAGTGCGCTCGTCATTCTCGATGTCTCACATCTCGAACGGCTGGTTGCCGAAGTTCGGCGCGCCGTCTAAGCCGCGAGCGCCCTGCGCCCGAAACTGACGCGGCTCACGATTTCGGCTAACCGCGACGACATCTCATCCAGCGTGGCACGCGGTGCCGCTGCAGGCTGCGCGAGGCCGGGTATTTCGCGGACGCCTACCAACTGATAGCGATGCGCGATGATCGCGGCCTGAGTGCGGCTTTGCGCGTTGAGCGTGCGCATGATGTTCGCGACATGCACCTTCACCGTGCCGGTGGAAATATTGAGTCGGCGGCATATCAGCTTGTTCGGCAGGCCTTCGGCCAAAAGCTCGAGCACTTCGAGTTGGCGCGGCGTCAGGCGTATCGTCGGCGGGTCGGATTCTTCGCGAAACGGTGGGCGTATTGCAGAGGTGAACGTGGCTGCCATGATGATCTCCTCGATTCAGTTAACGGGTCGTAAACATTCGACACAGGGCAAGTCTAGGTCTGTGGAAATAGGCCGTAAGTGCGTAAAAGCACCAGCAAACAGCGACAGTACGGCGGCGGCCGCTGTTCGGGCGCATGCGGTTCGGCCCTGAGTCCGGCAGCCGTAGACCATCTGGTCAATAGGCGCAAGGCGTCCGATGAGAGATAGTCACTGCACTGCTGCATAGGCAGGCCGGCAGCGGCAATCTACCCAAGGAGAGCTCACATGCGAGCGCATACCTTCATACCGCGAGATGCAAGTGCTGCGAAATATGCAGCAGCGATGTTTGCTGTCGGACTGGTCGCATGCTCTGCTTCTTCCAATGCACAAACCGCAGAAGTGCGCAGCTATCCCGGTCTGCTAAAAGCGGTTCAAATGCGCAACGACGCGAATATGTTTTCCATAACCGCGGATACCACGGTGCGCGAGACCGCACGCACCAAGAGCCGCATTCAGAGCACTCGCATGACCGCCTGCGGCGAAGCGCTGACAACACTCGACACTTCGTCAGATCGCTCTACCGCAAAGCAAACGCCGCTCGACGTCGGTTCGTTTGTGGGATGCGACACCGTGGAGTTCCAATGACGACGATGCGCGGTGCGAACAGTCATCATCGTGAAGTGGATACGGCTCGCGGCGGGCGGCGTGCGAGCGTAGAGTCTTGAACGTTCGTATCAACATCTCGCCGCGAAAAGCCGGTATCAAGCGATTTACAGCTATGGTTTGCGGCTTCGTCAAAACGACGAGCGCGTTATTGACAATCCTTGACGTATCGACGTGACAATCGCACATGACTGACCCGGACAACATCGATCCCGCAGATTTGAGAATTGCGTACGAGCAGGAGTGGCGGCAGTACCGTCATCAGGACACGCTGCGCTGGATGAAATTTGTCGGCGTCGGCGTGATCGAATGCGTGTACTTGTTCGTCGTTTATTGGCTCGATCTTGATTATTTCCGCTCGGCGATCGTCACCGCGTTCGCCAGCATCCTGGTCGTTCTTATCATCGGCTCAGCGGTCTACGACAGCGAGGCGGCGCAACGGCATCTGAATCGTCAGTTCAGGATTGCGACCGCGATGAAGCTTACGCCGTTCGAGCGTTGTCCTATCCTGGGCGCCCGCGGCAAGGCGCTGCTGTGGGCGGCGATTTTTCTGATCAACGTGCTGAACATACTCGTGTTCCTCGACCAGGTCGCGGGCGCAATGTTCATCGACTGAGCGGCCCGCTTCCCTCGCGCACATAGCTGCGTATACTTTGCAAACCGCCGCCGGGCACCGGGCACGCGGTCCTGTCCACATCGCAAGGGAGCCAGCCATGAATAAAACCATTGCATCGCATGCGGCAGTCGGCGCCGCAACCGCATTGCTCGCGTCTGTCGCTACTTATGTGTCGATCGCCGGATGGCCGCAAGCGCTGGTGCCGTCGCAGGCGCACGCACAGACTCCGCCTGCAACCGGCACTCGACAAACCGATCTTTTCAAAACAACGATGAGCGACGTGTTAGGCCGCGTGGTCACGATCCGCAGAACCGAGCGCGATCCCGGCGTGGGAGGCGATCCGCACCGTCATCCCGGCAGCCACACGTTCGGCTATGTGCTCGAAGGCACTTACGAAGTGAAAGTGAACGACGGTCCGCTGCAAAAACTTGGACCTGGCGAAACATTTTATGAACCGCCAGGCGCATTGCACGCGGTCTCACGCAACGGCAGCTCGACGCAAGTCGTAAAGTATCTCGTTATTTCAGTGTCGGATCCGACCAAACCGGCGCTCGTGCCGGAGTAACAGGCCGCGCGGATGCTGTGCTGGTTTCTAGCGTAGTTACGCTGTTTCTTGCATCTTTCTCGGCCTTCCGCCGAGCTTTCCATTTCGTCGTGCTGCTTCCGCTTTTAGCTTCGACGACACACTGCCACCGAGTTTGCCGTGTTCTGCCGCCATCCACCGCCGCGAGCCGAGAAATCCTTCAAGCAACGCGGGGAGATATATGTCGGCGTTGAGCTTGGGAAAGTGAATACCCAATCCCGACGGCGAGATTTTGATTGTGTCTAGCTGGCTAGGTTTTGCGTGTTCCAAGCCTTGGGCATCGCGGGGGCGGAAAGCGACTTCGATACCTGTGCTCAGCTCAATGACTACGCGATCAGTATTGCGTTGATAGTGTGCGTTCTTTGCAGAGGCGGTTTTATGAAGACGCGCGGCGGCGCGCGTCTTGGCCGACTCGAATTTGAGTTTACTCACCTTCATGGATTCGCTTCCATTCTGCACAAAGGCGCTGCAGATTTTTGCTAAGCGCAGTCATCATCTTATTTATCTGACGCATCGAAAACCCAAAGTTTTCTCGCAGTTCAACAGGGCCGCTGGGGCAATTTAAGTTAAAAACCGCCTCTCGTCCCGCACCTATCACATGAACGTGCGCGGGCCGGTGGTCGTTTGGGTATACAACTACGCGCAACGACCCGATCAAAGCTACGGTTGGCATGTTAGCACAAAACCCAATCAGCTTGGGTTACCTCATTAGCCAGTCGGAACGATTGCACATGTGAAATCGGGTTTTCCGCTGTAAATCGTTCATTTGGTTATGAACGACAAGCGGAAAGCACCAACGGTTAGATCAGTACCACTCCTTGGTGGTGATCCCGTCGGGTGTTCAAGCGATCAGCGAAGGCCGGTCGGCCGCAAACCTAACCCAGCAGCGCCCTCAGCTTCGCAACCGCACTATCGGGTGTAGTCAGTATCGGCTTGGACGTGAGCTTGGCAGCGAGCGCTTTCGCCGGCGCCATCGAAAACTGCGCGAGCGCAATGACGTCGCAGCCATTCTGCTTCCCGACGGATGCTGCAATCAGCTCGTTGTGCTCGTCCGGACGATGGGCGAGCAGCGCATCCAGCGCACCTTCGACGAGCTGCGGTTTCAAGTTGACCTTCGTGCCTTTCGCCTGCGCGCAACTCTCGATCTCGGCCACCATCGAAGGCAGCGATGGCGCAAAGGTGGCGAGCAGGCTGACGGTTCCATCCTTTGCAACCAGCTCTTCGTACATCGCTTCGTTGGGTTTCAACACCGGAATCGAAATCTGCCGCCGGCACTCTTCGATCGCGACGCCGAACGCCGAGCAGGTGAACAAAATTGCATTTGCTGACGCCTTAACGCAGTACTGGCCGATATGCACGAAGCGGTCGATCATGGCGTCGGTAAGACGGCCGTCTTCGGCAAGGCCGGTCATCAGCCCGTCTTCGAGCAGGTTGACGATGCGCGCCTCCGGCCAATTCGCGCGAAAGCTCGCAGTGATCGGCGGCATGGCCACATCCGCGGCGTGTATGAGATAAATCTTGGGCGGCTTCTTCATTTACTAAAGTTAAGGATTTTGCTGGTTAAAAGTTGAGATTGGGCTCACGTAGCGTTTGCACTTGCGGCAGCGCCATCAGCGCTGCGGCGATTCTTGCGCCAGCCCGCCGGCGGCATTCCAAATTCGCGTTTGAACGCGCGATTGAACGCGGCTTCGGATTCGTAGCCGACCTGTTCGGCAACCGCCGCCAGCGATTTGCGCTCGCTCATGAGTTCCTGCGCCGCAATCTGCAGGCGCCAGTGCGCAAGATATTGCATCGGCGGTTGTCCCACCAGATCAGTGAACCGTTGCGCCATCGCCGAGCGCGAGAGACCGACGTTTCGCCCGAGCTCATCGACTGTCCACGCGTGAGCCGGCTGCGCGTGCATCATCGATAGCGCACGGCCGACGAATCGATCGCGCGCGGCTGCGAGCCATCCTTTGCGATCTTCGGGGAGCGCATCGATGCAGTGCCGCAGCGCCTCGACAAACAGCAGCTCCGATAACTTGCCAAGCACGATCGAGCTGCCGGCACGCGAGTTGGCCGCCTCTGAGGCAGCGAATCGCAGTGATGACTCGAGCCATGCCGAGCGCGGGTCGTTGCGCATATCGACTGTAAAAATCGGTGGCAGCGCTGAAAGCAGCGGATTGCGCACCGCCTCGTCGCACACGAGAAAGCCGCACACAGTGCGCGTTACCGCACCTCCCCCGCCATACGACAGCTTCATCACCTCGCCGGGCGCTGTCTCCAGATGATCCGCCATCAGCGGTCCGAACGACACGGGAGCATCATCGAGCGTGCTGCCCATGATATGCGCTTCACCCTGCGGCACAATGAGCAGCTCCCCGGCGTTCACATGCACGGCCGAGTGCGGATCGTCGGCGAGGCGTGCCTCGCAGGTTCCTTCGACGATGAGATGGAATGACACCACCCGATCGGATGGCGGAAGGTAGCCCGCGCAAAGCGCGCCATCGATCTGGCCGATTACGCACCACGGCGCTGAGAACTCGCCATCAAGGTAGACCGCCCCGCCCAGGCGTACAAGGCGCAGCACGTCCGACACGGCATCCATGAGCAGCCCCTCAGTTCAGGCGTCCCGCGCAAGGAATCTGGACGCCCGGTCATTTATGAATAAAACCCGGGCGCAGATACTAGCACCCGTATAAACCGGCAACAACAATCGATCAGGAGATCATCATGAGCAACGAGAAAACATACAAAGGCGCCTGCTTCTGCGGCGCGGTTCAATTCACAGTGACCGGCGCGCCGGCTGCGATGGGTTATTGCCATTGCGAGTCATGCCGGACCTGGTCCGCGGGTCCGGTGAACGCCTTCACCTTGTGGAAACCCGAAGCGGTGCGCGTCACGCAGGGCGCGGACAAAATCGGGACCTATAACAAGACGCCGAAGAGTTATCGCAAATGGTGCAAATCGTGCGGCGGGCATGTCTTCACCGAACACCCGATCTGGGGACTGACCGATGTATATGCGGCGGTGATTCCCGATTTCCCGTATCAGGCCGGCGTGCATGTGAATTATCAGGAGACAAAGCTGTGCATGAAGGACGGCCTGCCGAAGATGAAGGACGTGCCGAAAGAGATGGGCGGCTCCGGACTGACCATCGCGGAAGAAGATACACCGCAACGCGCAGCCGCTTAGTCGCGCCGTAGCTCAGCGCGCCAGCGAGAGGGCCGCACCGGTCTTATGGCAATCAGGCCTGACCGGTTGCCTGCCTTCCGCGGAGCTGCGTTCCGTTGCATACACGCCTCAACGATTGCCTCCGTCGCCGAGGCGATCGGCGCTTTATTCGGTTGCACTCGAGCCGGAACGGTTGCCTCCCTTCTACCTCCGGGAGACGCGTGTCGCAGCGCGGAGCAGGGACCCGCTTGCGGGATGCGACCGTGGAGGCACGCACATCCGGCGGCCGCACGATGTTCCCAGCGCTGAAGACATTTCATCGCCGACACAACTTATCGTGCTTCATACCTCGCCGGGCCGGGGATGAGGGAAAACAATCGCAACAGATGCGTTTACGCGCGATTCTATGGGGGACTGTTTTCTCATCATCCCACTGCGAAGGCCAGAAAGAGCCGGCGTCTATCTCAATCTGTCGCCGTAGACGCTTTCCCGGCTTAAAAAGTGCGCAAAAATCTGACTTTTGCGACGGCGCGTTTAACGATTAGGACGTAGGGTCTAGTCCACGTGTCACTCGTCAACCAACACCTCCCAATCACGCTTAACGCGGTTTTCTGCAGGCGAATCGCTTCCCCTATCGCCGGTTGGTCCGTCGAACCCACCG
>Ga0207683_10002388_pt1 | contig 16402 bp, 12 predicted proteins | sample KBSM73metaG_FD_184333 | JGI IMG/M metagenome (GOLD analysis project Ga0207683, IMG submission 184333) | Miscanthus rhizosphere microbial communities from Kellogg Biological Station, Michigan, USA - KBS M7-3 metaG (SPAdes) (version 2) | ecosystem: Host-associated > Plants > Roots > Rhizosphere >... | reverse complement strand
CTTCGGCTGGGAGGCGGTGGGGCTCGTCTCCTACCTCCTGATCGGATTCTGGTACACCCGGCCCACCGCGATTTACGCGAACCTGAAGGCGTTCCTGGCCAATCGCGTGGGGGATTTCGGCTTCGTGCTCGGCATCGGGCTGGTGCTCGCGTATTTCGGCACGCTGGATTACGCACCGGTTTTCGCACGCGCCGGCGAGCTGGTGGGCAAGACGATGGTGCCGTGGGGACACACCGAGTGGTCCATCGCGACGGTCATCTGCATCTGCCTGTTCATCGGGGCGATGGGCAAGAGCGCGCAGGTTCCGCTGCACGTGTGGCTTCCCGATTCGATGGAAGGCCCGACGCCCATCTCGGCGCTGATCCACGCGGCGACGATGGTCACCGCCGGCATTTTCATGGTTGCGCGCATGAGCCCGCTGTTCGAGCTCTCCGAGACCGCGCGCGCCTTCGTGACCATCATCGGCGCCACCACCGCGCTCTTCATGGCGTTCCTCGGCATCGTCCAGAACGACATCAAGCGTGTCGTCGCGTATTCGACGCTGTCGCAACTGGGCTACATGACGGTCGCGCTCGGAGTGTCCGCGTATTCGGCTGCGATCTTCCATCTGATGACGCACGCGTTCTTCAAGGCGCTGCTCTTCCTGGGCGCGGGTTCCGTGATCATCGCGCTGCATCACGAGCAGGACCTCCGCAAGATGGGCGGCCTTCGCCGCTACATGCCGATCACCTGGATAACCGCCGTCATTGGATCGCTGGCGCTTGCCGGCATTCCGCCATTTGCGGGCTTCTTCTCGAAGGACGCGATCATCGAGGCGGTGCATTTATCGAAAGTACCCGGCCACGGCTACGCCTATTTCGCGGTGATGGCAGGTGTGTTCATCACGGCGTTCTACTCGTTCCGGATGCTGTTCCTCGCCTTCCATGGCCCCGAGCGTTTTCAGGATGCCGGTCACCACGAGGACGACATCTCGACCGGTGCCCACGCCACAGCCGGCGAGCATGCGCACGATGCATCGTCAACGTCGGGCGCCGAACCGGACGCCCACGCGCATGAGGGTGGTCCCCCGCACGAGTCGCCGTGGGTCGTCACGGTACCGCTGATCCTGCTGGCCATCCCGTCCATCTACGCGGGCTGGGCCTACATCGAGCCGATGCTGTTCGGCAACTACTTCGGCACGTCGATCGTGGTGAGCGAGGAGAACGCCGTCGTGAAAGAGCTCGCCGCCGAGTGGCATGGCGCCGTGCCGTTCATCCTGCACGGGCTCACCAGCGCGCCGTTCTGGCTCGCCGTCGCGGGCATCGTCTCGGCTTGGTATTGCTACCTGGTGAATCCGGCGGTACCGGCGAAGATCCGCAAGGCGTCGGGCTGGATCTACACGCTGCTCGACAACAAGTACTACTTCGACAAGTTCAATGACTGGTTCTTCGCCGGCGGTGCGCGCGAGATCGGAAACGTGGCGTCCAATGTCGGCGACCGGCGGGTGATCGACGGCTTTTTCGTGAACGGCGCGGCACGTGTCGTGGGCTGGAGCTCCTCCCTGATGCGCAATATCCAGACCGGCTACATCTATCACTACGCATTCACGATGATCATCGGTGTCGTGGCCCTCCTGACCTGGTGGGCGGTGCGATGAGCGATCCTGTGTACGCAACTACCCGCGCCACTGGCGCTGCGCGTTGGCGCGGCGAAGTCCGCTGATGCCGCCGTATCTCTCGCTTTCCATCTGGGTTCCGATCATCGCCGGCGTGGTCGCGCTCGCGGTCGGCCGCGACCGCGACGCGACGGCCGTGCGCTGGATCGCGCTGATCGGCGCGGTTGCGGGCTTCCTGGTCACGGTGCCGCTCTATACGCAGTTCGACATCACGACAGGCGCGATGCAATTCGTCGAGTTCCAGGAATGGATCCCGCGATTCGACATTCGGTACCACGTGGGCGTGGATGGCATCTCGGTGCTGTTCATCCTGCTTAATAGCTTCGTGACGGTGCTGGTGGTGTGGGCGGGATGGGAGGTGATCACCTCGCGCGTTGCGCAATACATGGCCGCGTTCCTGATCATGTCGGGCCTCATCAACGGGGTGTTCTGTGCGCTGGACGGCATCCTGTTCTATGTGTTCTTCGAGGCCATGCTGATTCCCATGTATCTGATCATCGGAATCTGGGGTGGCCCGAACCGCGTCTACGCCGCGATCAAGTTCTTCCTGTACACGCTGCTGGGCTCGCTCCTGATGCTGGTTGCGCTCATCTACCTGTACAGCATCTCCGACTCGTTCGAGATCCTCGAGTGGTACAACGTCCCGCTGGCCTTGAAGACGCAGATCCTGCTATTCGTCGCCTTTTTCATGGCGTTTTCCGTCAAGGTTCCGATGTGGCCCGTCCACACCTGGCTGCCGGACGCCCACGTCGAGGCGCCTACAGGGGGCTCGGTGGTGCTGGCCGCCATCACGCTCAAGATCGGCGCGTACGGTTTCGTCCGCTTCATCCTGCCCATCGTGCCCGATGCCTCGCGCTATCTCTCGGGCTTCGTGATCGCGCTGTCGCTGATCGCAGTCGTCTACATCGGCTTTGTCGCGCTCGCGCAGGCCGACATGAAGAAGCTGATCGCGTACTCGTCGATCTCGCACATGGGCTTCGTGACGCTCGGGTTTTTTCTCTTCAGCCAGCTGGGCGTCGAAGGCGCCCTGGCGCAGATGCTTTCGCACGGTTTCGTGTCGGCCGCGATGTTCCTGTGCGTCGGCGTGATGTACGACCGAATGCACAGTCGCCAGATCGCCGACTACGGCGGCGTGGTGAACACGATGCCCCGCTTCGCGGCGTTCATGATGCTGTTTGCAATGGCCAATTCGGGCTTGCCCGGGACTTCCGGATTCGTCGGCGAGTTCCTCGTCATCCTCGCGGCCGTCAAGGCCAACCTGTGGCTCGGCTTTCTCGCCGCGACGACGATGATCCTGGGTGCCGCGTACACGCTATGGATGTACAAGCGCGTCATCTTCGGGGCGGTCGCCAACGCGCACGTCGCCGCGCTCGCCGACTTGAGTCGCCGCGAGTTCTGGCTGCTCGCGGTCGTTGCCGTGACGGTGCTCGCGATGGGCGTGTGGCCGAAGCCCTTCATCGATGTGATGCACCTTTCGGTCGCCGACCTGCTCGCGCACGTCGCCAAGTCCAAACTATGACGGCTCGAGACAACCGATGACGCTGAACCTCCTGCCGGTGCTGCCCGAGGTGGTCGTGCTCACGGCCGCGTCGCTGATACTGCTGATCGATCTTTTCATCGGCGACGACCGCCGTCACGTCACGTACTGGCTGACGCAGCTCGCGCTGCTGCTCGCCGCCTGCGTGACGTTCAAGACGATGCAGCTCGAATCGGTGAAGGCGTTCCACAACATGATCGTCGACGACATGCTCGCCGACTTCCTGCGTATCGCCACGATCGCCGCCGTGTCGCTGATGCTGTTCTATTCGCGGAGCTACCTGGTTGCGCGGGGGCTGTTCCGCGGCGAAACCTTCGTGCTCGTGCTATTCGCGCTGCTCGGGATGCAGGTGATGATCTCCGGCAACAATTTTCTCACGCTCTACCTCGGCCTCGAGTTGCATTCACTTTCGCTCTATGCGCTGGTCGCCTTGCAGCGCGACCAGGCGCGTGCCACCGAGGCCGCGATGAAGTACTTCGTGCTGGGGGCGCTGGCGTCGGGCATCCTGCTCTATGGCCTTTCGATGATCTACGGTGCGACGGGCTCGCTCGACCTCGACCTCGTCACCCGGGCGGTCCTGTCCCGGCAGGCGAATCCGCTGCTGCTGACCTTCGGGCTCGTGTTCATCGTATCGGGCGTGGCGTTCAAGCTCGGGGCAGCGCCATATCACATGTGGGTGCCGGACGTTTACGATGGCGCGCCGACGGCGGTCACGCTGCTGGTCGGCACCGCACCGAAGATCGCCGCGTTCGTGCTGATGCTCCGGCTCCTGTCCGGCGCGTTGCAGGGGATGGCGTTCGACTGGCAAGGCATGCTGATCGTGCTCTCGCTCCTGTCGATGGTATTGGGCAACCTGATCGCCATCGCGCAGTCCAACGTCAAGCGCATGCTGGCGTATTCGACGATCGCCAACATGGGCTTCATGCTGCTCGGCTTCCTCGCCGCGGACCTGAACGGCTTTTCGGCCGCGATGTTCTACACCATCGCCTATGTGTTCACGAGCCTCGCGTCCTTCGGCATGGTGATGCTCTTGTCGCGCGCAGGCTTCGAGTCCGATCAGATCGACGACTTCAAGGGCCTGAATCAGCGCTCGCCGTGGTGGGCGTTCATCATGCTCCTGGTGATGTTTTCCCTCGCCGGACTGCCGCCGACGATCGGCTTCTACGCCAAGTTCTCGGTCATCGAGGCGGCGGTCAACGCCGGCTTCGTGTGGCTTGCCGTGGTAGCCGTCGTCACGTCGCTGATCGGTGCGTTCTACTACCTGCGCATCGTCAAGCTGATGTATTTCGACGATCCGATCGATCGCTCGCCCCTCGACACGCGGGCGGACACGCGCGCGCTCCTGTCGGCCAACGGCCTGCTCCTGCTGCTGCTCGGCATCCTCCCCCAGCCACTGATGGGGCTCTGCGTAATCGCGCTCGCGCAGTCCAACTTTCTGTAGCGGCGCCGTCGCGGTCGTCGGCAGCGAGGCCGTGCTAACATTCCCAGTCATTCGGGGTCCGTCATGCGCGTCGGCTTTTTCGTCACCTGCCTCGTCGATCTCATGCGCCCGTCGGTGGGATTCGCCGCCATCAAGCTGCTCGAGGCGGGCGGCGCGGAAGTCTTCGTTCCTCCCACCCAGACCTGCTGCGGCCAGCCCGCGTACAACAGCGGCGATCGCGCCGGCGCCATCGCGCTGGCGCGAAAAGTGATCCACGAGTTCGAAGGCTGCGACTATCTGGTGGCGCCTTCGGGCTCGTGCGGTGGCATGATTCGCACGCACTACGGAGATCTTTTCAGCGGCGACGGCGCGATGGAAAAGCGCGTCGCGGACCTCGCCGAGAAGAGCTTCGAGCTCACCGATTTCCTGGCGAACGTCCTGAAGGTCGAGCGTCCCGTCGGAACGTTCGCCGGGCGCATCACGTACCACGATTGCTGTGCCGGCCTCCGCGAGCTGAAAATCAAGTCGCAACCGCGCAAGCTGCTGGCGGCGATGCCTGGCGTTCAGCTGACCGAGATGGCGGATTGCGAAACGTGCTGCGGGTTCGGCGGGACGTTCTCGATCAAGTTCGGCGACATCTCGGCCCGCATGGCCGACAACAAGTGCAGCCATATCGCCGCGAGCGGCGTCGACGCCGTCGTCCTGGGCGACCTGGGCTGCATGCTCAACATCGAGGGCCGCCTGCGGCGGCGCGGCGACGCCAGGACGCGTGTACTTCACGTCGCCGAAGTGCTGGCCGGCGACGCACCCTAGCCGAGCATCCGGATCACACGATCATGCAAGTCACCTCGATGTACTTCAAGGAACGCGCCCATGACAGCCTGGGCGATACGAAACTGCAGGAGAACCTCAGGAAATTCCAGGGCAAGTTCGTTCCGGCCCGTCGCATCGCGCTGACCGAGCTTGACGACGTCGAAGGCACGCGCGAAGCGGCACGTGCCATCCGCCAGCGCGGTCTCGACAATCTCGACGTCTGGCTGGAGATGTTCGAGCGCAACGCCGTGGCGCGCGGCGCCACCGTGCTGTGGGCGGAGACGCCGGCCGACGTCAATCGCCTGGTGCTCGCCATTGCCACGCAGCACGGCGTCAAGAAGATCATCAAGTCGAAGTCGATGGTCTCCGAGGAATCCGCGCTCGACCACGCCATCGAGGCTGCCGGAATGACAGTGGTCGAAACCGACCTGGGCGAGTACATCCTCCAGATCAACGACTACGAGCCGCCGTCGCACATCATCGGCCCTGCGCTGCACAAGTCGAAGGACGAGGTTGCCGAGCTCTTCCATCAAAAGCACGGAACGCCCAAGAAGGACGACATCGAGGCGCTGTGCCTCGAAGCGCGCTCGGTGCTGCGCGAGCACTATCTCACCGCGGACATGGGCATCACCGGCGGCAATTTCTTCGTGGCCGAAACCGGGTCCGTCGTGATCGTCACCAACGAAGGCAACGCGACGCTGACGTCGACCTTGCCGAAGGTGCACATCGCGATATCCGGCATCGAGAAGATCGTGCCGACACTCGAGGATGTCGCGACGCTGATGCGATTGCTGCCGCGGTCCGCCACCGGTCAGTCGATCTCGAATTACGTGGACATTCTCACGGGCCCGAAGGGTGCCGGCGAATACCATGGCGCGGAGCACATGTACTTCATCCTCGTCGACGCGGGCCGCACGGCGGTGCTGGACAGCGATGTCAGCGAGGCCCTCCGGTGCATCCGCTGCGGCGCTTGCATGAACCACTGTCCCGTCTATCAAAACATCGGCGGACATTCGTACGGATGGGTCTATCCGGGACCGATCGGCTCGATCCTGACGCCGATGTACGTCGGGCTGGAGAACGCGCTCGACCTGCCGCACGCATCCACCTTCTGCAATCAGTGCGGAGTCGTCTGCCCGGTGAAGATCCCGCTGCCCGATCTGCAGCGCAAGCTGCGCGAAAAGGAATTCGAGCGGCACCTGCGTCCGTGGCATGAGGTTCTTGGCTTGCGCGTGTGGTCGTGGTTCGCGCAGCGGCCGCGCATGTATGCTGCCGCGTCGCGCATCGGCGTGCGACTGCTGCGCGGTCTCGCAGGGTCGGATGGGATGATCGGACGCCTGCCGCTCGGCGGCGGATGGACGCGCGAGCGCGACATGCCCGCGCCGGCGGGACGCACCTTCCGCGATCTGTATCGCGAGAAGAGCGCAGGGGGCTCGCGAGCATGAACGCATCGCATCCCGGCATGAGCGTTCCGCGCATGTCGCGCCGCGCCGAGTCGCTCGGCACGGAAAACGCGTTCGTCGTGCTAGCGGAAGTGAACGCGCTGATACGCGGGGGCCGCGATATCGTGTCGTTCTGCATCGGCCAGCCGGACTTTCCCACGCCGCGCCCGATTCAGGAAGCGGCGATCGCTGCCATCAAGGGCGGCAAGCACGGCTACACGCCGTCGGCCGGCATCGACGAGTTGCGCACGGCCGCCGCACACGACCTCGGCACACGGCGAGGACTCGATATCCGTCCCGAGGACGTCGTCGTCGGCGCGGGTGCGAAGCCCTTCATCGCCTACACGATTGCCTCGGTCACCGATTATGGTGCGGGCGACGAAGTCATCTATCCGGTGCCCGGGTTTCCGATCTACGAATCGCAGATCGTTGCCAACGGCGCGGTACCGGTGCCGATCTACCTCCGCGAATCGCGCGGGTTCGCATTCGACCCGGCCGAGCTCGAGGCGAAGATCACGCGGCAGACGCGGCTCCTGATCCTGAATTCGCCGCAGAATCCCACGGGCGGCATTCTCCGTGGCGAAGATCTCGATGCCATTGCGGATATTCTCCGCCGGCACCCGCAGGTCTGGGTGTTTGCCGACGAGATCTACTCGCGCCTCGTCTACGACGGCGTGTTCGAGTCGCTTGCCGCGCGTCCCGGCATGATGGAGCGCACCGTGATCAGCGACGGCGCGTCGAAGACGTGGGCCATGACGGGGTGGCGCATCGGCTATGTCGCCAACCGTACGCTTGCGCCGGTATTCACGCGCTGGATCACCAATACCGAATCCTGCGCGTCGCAGATCTCGCAATGGGCGGCGGTCGCCGCAATCACGGGACCGCAGGACGCGGCCGAAGCCATGCGCGAACGCTTTCTCGAGCGGCGCGACCTGATCGTCCGCCTGCTGAACGACGTGCCCGGCGTGGAATGTGCGTTGCCGGGCGGCGCGTTCTACGCCTGGCCCAACGTCACCGAGGCGTGCCGCATGACGGGCACGAACGACTCTGAAACGCTGCGAAAGCGCCTCCTGGTCGAGGCGGGCGTTGCGGTCCTGGCAGACATCCACTTCGGCCGCCGGGTTCCGAACGAAGGTCAGCACATCCGCTTCTCGTATGCCGCGTCGACGGAGGCGATCGAGAGCGGCGTCATGCGAATGTCCGATTTCATCCGTCGCAACATCAAGTGAATTCGACCGACGACAACGGGTCCGCGCGCGAGGCAATCCTCGGACGCGTGCGCAAGGCGCTCCGCCGCGGTGCCGATCCCCGCGCGGCCGCCGCCGCAGGCGCTTACGTTGCGACGCATGGGCAGGGCCCACGCCCCGCGATGCCCGTTGATCTCGTCGCGCGCTTTATGCAACGGGCCACCGACATGTCCAGCACCGTCGATCGCGTGCCTTCGCTCGACGCGGTCCCCGCCGCGGTCGGCCGCTACCTGGATACTTTGCACCTGCCGCCCGGCACCGACGGGCGATCGTCCCGCGCGGGCGTCTGCTGGCCCGAATTCGCCTCGCTCGACTGGACGGGACCCGCACTGGCGATCGAGGCGCGACCCACGCGCGGCATGGACCGGCTTGGCATCACGGGCGCATTCTGCGCGATCGCCGAGACCGGCACGCTCGTGTTGACAACGGGTGCGAATGCACCGACGGCCACCGCGGTCCTTCCCGACACGCACATCGCGATTGTCGCCGCGTCTCGCATCGTCGCGGGCATGGAGGAGGTCTTCGCCTTGATCCGCGCCGAGCACGGCACCATGCCTCGCGCAGTGAACCTGATCTCCGGCCCGTCGCGCACGGGCGACATCGAGCAGACCATCGTCCTCGGTGCGCACGGTCCGTTCCGGATGCACATGCTCGTCGTCGGCTGAGGCTTTGCTAGCTCCTCCGGAGCGAAGCGCGAGGCTGCTATAGCGTGAAGTGCCCGACCACCCACAGCAGTGGGACGAGCATCAGCGTGGCCCAGGCCAGGTAACCGAAAAAGCTCGGCATCGGGACGCCGCGATGCTCGGCGATGGCCCTGATCATGAAATTCGGCGCGTTGCCGATGTACGTCAGCGCTCCAAAGTAGACCGCCGCCATCGAGATCGCCTTGAGGCCCGCGGCCAACGGTCCCATCAATGTCTGCGCGTCGCCCCCCGCGAGATTGAAGAACATCAGGTAGGTGGGCGCGTTGTCGAGGAACGCGGACAGGACGCCCGTAGTCCAGAACAGTCCCTCATTGTCGAGGCCGCCTCCGGGAGTCCGCACGAACGTCGCGAGCCACGCAAGCGCTCCGTGGTCGCCGGCGGCAAGGATCGCGATGACGGGTAGGATGGTGATGAAGATGCCGGCAAAGATCTTGGCGACCTCGACGATCGGTCCCCAGTTGAATGCATTGCGCGTCCGGATCGAGACTGGCGTGAGCACGAGCGATGCGAGCGTGATCGCCGCCAGGAATCCATCGCGCAGCAGATTCTGCAATTCGAGGGGCGTCCCCAGCACATTTACGGTGATTCCGGGCTTCCACAGGCCGGACATCAGCACGGCACCGATCACCGCGCCGAGAAGCAGGATGTTGACGGCGCCATCGATGCCGCGGTCCGCTGACGATTCGATCCGCGCGGCAGGTCGCGCCTCGCGTGCGAAAAGGTGGCGATCGATCACGAAGAATGCGATCAGCAGTACGGCCACCAGGAAGACGGTGGGCACGAGCAGGGCCCGGGTGGTCCAGAAAAAGCGGATGCCCTTGATGAAGCCGATGAATAGCGGCGGATCGCCCAGGGGAGACAGCGCGCCGCCGATGTTGCCGACGAGCACGATAAAAAAGACGACGACGTGCGCGCGATGAACGCGTCCTTCGTTGGCGGTGAGCAGCGGCCTGATGAGCAGCATCGAGGCGCCCGTCGTGCCCATGATGCTCGCGAGCGCGGCACCAAGCGCGAGGATCCCGGTATTCGTGCCGGCCGATGAACGCAGCGTGCCGCGAAAACTGATGCCGCCGGCAATCGTGAAAAGCGCGAGCAGGATCATCACGAAGGGCAGGTACTCCAGGAGCGCGACATGGGCAACCTCGTGCAGCGTGACTGCGATGCCGGAGCGAAATGCGAACGGCGCCAGGAACGCAAGCGCCCACGCGAGCGCGAACTTGCCATAGTGCGAGTGCCAGAAATGGTTGGCGATCAGAGGCACGATCGCGATCGACAGCAGAAGGCCGGCGAACGGAACGCCCCACCAGAGCGACAGCGACGAACCGTCGAGCACTGCTGCGGCCTGGTCCGGCGTGGTCATCGTCGTGAGCCTCGCTGCCGGATGTTCGGGGTGGCGGTACGGCGATGGTGCATGGATCCAGCGTCGGTGACGAGCGCGACGAGCGGCCGCTCTTCGGCGGTCGTGCACCTGCCCGTGGCATGTCCGATGGATTCGATCGCCTCGACCAGCGGATTGCCGATCGGATCGCGATGCCGAAGAGAATGCACAGCGGGTCGCGGCGGCGCAGGGTCACGTACCGCCGCCGTGGGGACGGGTGATGCCGAAGGTTCGTCCTCGCGAGCGCTCATCGCTCGCGGGATACGAGAACGAGATCCCGCCGACGCGGGCATGAACTTTGGAGCGGCAGCTGCGGCCTAGTCGCCGAACTGATCGAGAATTGCCTGCACCCGCGAACGGTCGGCGAGAAACGCATCGACGCAGCGCGGATCGAAGTGGCGGCCGCGCTGGCTCTTCAGGAATTCGATGCCCTCGTCGAGCGGCCACGCTTTCTTGTAAGGACGCTCCGAGACGAGCGCGTCGAAAACGTCCGCGACGGCCACCACGCGCGCGACGAGCGGGATGTCCTCCGCGTGCAAGCCGTTGGGATAGCCAGAACCGTCGTATTTCTCGTGATGCCCCAAGGCAATGATCGCGCCCATCGACAGGTATTTCGAGGGGCTGCCCTTGAGGATGTCGTAACCGATGCGCGGATGCGCGCGCATGCGGTCCTGTTCTTCGCGCGTGAGCGGTCCTTCCTTCAGCAGCACGAAATCCGGAATGCCGATCTTGCCGATGTCGTGCATCGGCGCGGCCACTTCCAGGACGTGGACGGTCTCGGCGCCGAGGCCCAGGTTCTGCCCGATCAGCGCCGAGTACTTCGCCATGCGCATCAGGTGATTGCCGGTGGTCTGATCGCGGAACTCCCCGGCCTTCGCGAGCTTGGCGAGCGTCTCGAGCTCGCGCTCGTGAATTTCGGCCACCGACTTGTCGACCTGATATTGCAGCACGCGCGCCTGATCGGAGAGCACGATCTTGTGGCGTCGCAACTCGAGCAGATTGGCGCAGCGCGCGCGCGTCTCGTGATCGTCCAGCGGCTTGATGAGAAAATCGGTTGCGCCGGCCTCGAGCGCGTCGTAACGGATCTTGCGATCGTCGACCACCGTGATCACGACGATCGGAACGTCAACGCAATGGGGCAGGGCGCGCAACTGCTTGACCAGCTCGATGCCGTCGAACTCCGGCAGCTTGTAGTCGGTGAGCACGATGTCGACGCGGTTGTGCCGCGCATATTCCAGCGCCCGCGACGGCGTGTCGAAAAGCTCGAGGTTGAGCTTGCCGTCGATCTGCCGCACGATTTCAGCCAGCAGGAGGCGGCTGGAGAAGAGATCGTCTACGATCAGAACGGTGTTCCGCTGCGCGCGCGCAAACGCGAGCTCGGAGACGACGCCCAAACTGGAAGGTCGAAGTTGTGCGGCCGACATTGCAATTCCCCCTGACGCTTTTTTGCCTGATTGGGGCTCACCTAAGCAAGATCGGTGCCGCTCTCCCATTCGGCCACTCGATTCTAGTTGTACGGAACAGGTTAGCACACCACAGCGTCGCAAGTACCTGATCAAACATCGATTCGCGCAAAATTCGCGATCGCTGCAGACCCCCGTCCGGCCTTGGCTCCGCGTACGCGACGGAAATGCACCCGCGACCACGGGGCAAGGTATTGAATTTGCTCGAACCCAAGTCTGTGTCGTGGACAACGCCGCCCTCGATTCGGCAGCAGCCCTCCCTCGTCACGGGTAGCCCGACGTGGCGAGATTGGCCGGACCCTCCCGCGGCACCTCGTCCTCTACCGCCGCCCGCGGGATGGACCTTCCCGTCGAAGTAGGGACGAATATGCCCCTGCAGCGTAGGGCTTGTTCATCACACGTACACCCACGAACGCGGAGCCCTGCGCGAGCACCCGGCAGATGGTTCAAGCCAGCGGGGCACCAGGGACGGCGGGAATCTCGGCGAAAAGTCTTGCGGCGCCGTTCATCTGCGCAAACCGGCGGCGGCGGGCGCAGTAGGCGATGTAGCGCCGCAAGAACCGGCGGACCAGAAAGGCCTCGAGCGAGTCGATCGCCGGCGGGACGGCAAGATGAGGGTGCATTTCAAGCGGGCCCCGGTCCGTCGCCGGTTCCGCCTGCGTTGCCGCGCGAATTTCCGCATGCGTCATCAGCTTGTACCAGGGATTGAACCCGATCCCTGCGCCGGTACGCTGCTCCGCCGGTCCGACGACTTCCCACTCGGCATGCCGGTTCCGGATCGACTCGAGTGTCGCCTTGTAGCGCGCCCGGACCCATTTGCCCGTCACGGGATCGCGAAACCGGAACGGATAGAGCTCGAGCGGCATCACGCCAGCGTACTGCAAGTTCGCGTGGAAAGGCATCGCGGGATCCATGAAAAAGGATCCGGCGGGACGGCGAAGCCCGCACATGCATTGACCGCCTGGCGTCCCGGCGCGAACATGGGCGCCGGGCAGGCGCGTCGCACGCGGCACCGAGCCCGACGACCCTCGCGCTTCGTACTTCGATGCTGTTGACCATCCAAGGTGCCCCATGAACGACAGCGCTCCGATCGTCTCCCACGCCCCGAAAATTACCGACGTTCGCGTGCGGGCCGTGCGCGTGCCGATGGCGATGCCGCATCAGACCGCGAGCGGTGCGGTCAACGAGTCGCCTCTCGTGCTGACGGACATCGTCACCGACGCCGGCGTCGTCGGACACAGCATGGTGTTCACCTACACGACGGCAGCGCTCAAGCCGACGGCGGATCTGGTCCGAAATATTGCGCCGCTGGTTCAAGGCGATTCGCTGGCACCCCTCGAGATCGAGCAAAAGCTCGCGCGGCGATTCCGTCTTCTCGGCACTCAAGGCCTGGTCGGGATGGCGATGGCGGCGATCGACATGGCGCTGTGGGACGCGCTGTCGCGATCGCGCGACATGTCGCTGACGCGCCTTCTGGGTGGCGTCGAGAAGCCTGTGCCCGCCTACGGCGCGGTCGGCTACGACGGCGTGGATGCGTCGGCGCGCGTCGCCGAGGACTGGGCGAAGCGGGGCATCACCGGCGTCAAGGCGAAGATCGGCTACCCGACCGTGCAGGAAGACGCGGCGGTCATTCGCGCCATCCGGAGCGCCGCTGGCGATGCCACGGCCATCATGGTCGACTACAACCAGTCGCTGTCGCCCGCCGAAGCGGTATTGCGCATGCGCGTGCTGGACGAGCTCCAGCTGACATGGGTCGAGGAACCGACGCTGGCGCACGACTACGCGGGACACGCAATGGTCGCGCGCGAAGCGCGAACGCCGATCCAGTGCGGCGAAAACTGGTGGGGCGCGCTCGATCTGCAGCATGCGATCGACGCACAGGCTTCCGACTATCTGATGCCGGACGTGATGAAAATCGGCGGCGTCACCGGCTGGATGCGTGTCGCGGGGATTGCGCAGGCGAAGGGCATGCGCGTGTCTAACCATCTCTGGCCGGAAATCAGCGCGCAGCTCCTCTGCTGTACGCCCACGGCGCATTGGCTCGAATACGCGGACTGGTGGAATCCCGTGCTTGCGTCGCCGCTCCGGATCGAACGCGGGATGGCGCGGATCGACGGCGTGCGCGGTACGGGTGTCGAATGGAACGAAGCGGCCGTGCAGCGCTTTCTTGCGTAGGCCCCGCAATCGCGCGTCGTCGCGCGACGCCGGTTCGGTGTTTTTCCTACGATCGATTCTGCCGATCGCGTCTTGCCGGCAACGGAAGTGCGGTTTACGTTCGAGCCATGTCCGCCAGGAGCGGAGCCGCATCGAGGAGTAGCGCCATGCCGTACAAGACGACCGCCGATCTGCCGCAGGCGCAGACGGATCAATACGGTCCGCATCAAAAGGAAGCGTTTCTGAAAGCGTTCAACAACGCGTACGAGGAATACGGTCACGACGAGAGCCGCGCTTTCGCCGTGGCGCATCACGCGGCCAAGCAGGCGGGATCCAGCCCTCCGCACAAATAGCGCGAAGCGGCCGCGAGCCCAAAGCCCCGCCCCGCGAGTTAGGGATACACCCGCTCCGCCCACGTCGTCGGAGCAGCGATTGCGTTGTTGCCCGATCGGAACGGCGGTTCGTCGTCAGGCGGGCCGCTAGAGCTTCGCCGCCTGCTTCGGTGCGCCTTCCCAGTCGCCGCCGAGTGCCTTGATCAGGAACACCGACGTCAGCAGCTGCTGGCCTTGCAGTTGCGCGGCGAGACGCTGGCTGTTCAGCAGCGCCACCTGGGCCGTGATCACGTCGAGATAGGTGGTCACCCCGCCTTCGTAGCGGCTGGTGGCGATATCGAGCACGCGCTTTGCGCTCTCGGTCGACACGCGCGCCTGGGTCGTGGCCCGGTCGAGCGAAGACAAGCCGGTGATGCCGTCTTCGGCTTCCTGCATCGCGTTCAGCACCACCCTGCGGTAATTGGCGACGGCGAGATCGTATCCGCCTTGTGCCAGGTCGACGTTCGCACGCAAACGCCCTGAGTCGATCACCGGCTGCACCAGCGATACGCCGAGCGACCATAACAGACTCGGCGCGTTGAAAAGGGACGCCAGCGAGACGCTCTCGACGCCGTAGATCGGCGCGAGCGTGATGGACGGATAGAACGCCGCGGTCGCGACGCCGATCTGCGCGTTCGCGGCGGCCATCGCGCGTTCCGCGGAGGCGACGTCGGGACGCCGCTCCAGCACGTCGGAGGGAACTCCAATCGGAATGTCCGGCACACTGACCACCCGGACCTCGGGCGCCAGCGTGAAGAGCGGCGCAGGGGTGCCGGTCAACGTCGCCACGGCGTGCTCGAATTGGCTGCGTTGCTTGCGCAATACATCCACCTGCGTCAGCGTGGCGTCGAGGATCGCCTGCGCCTGCGCGACGTCCAGGCCCGAAGCCGCACCGAGGTCATGCCGCGCGGTCGCGAATTCGAGGGCGTGCCTCTGGAGCTCGATGGAGCTCGCCAGCACGTCCAGCTCGGTGTCGAGCTCGCGGAGGGTGAAGTACGCGGTGGCCAGGTCGGCAGTGAGGACGAGGCGCGTGTTCTCGAGATCGGCGGCGCTCTGCTCGGCGGACGCGTCCGCGCCCTCGATCGCGCGGGCGATCCGGCCGGACAGGTCGATTTCGTAGCTCACGGCGAGAGCGAGCAGGAAGTCGTTTTGAACCGTCGAGAAGTTGGGCGAGGCGTAGTTGGTCAGAGGGCGATTGGCGGAAATCTTTTGTCGCGCAGCACGGCCTGCCAGCCCGACCTGCGGAAACAGTCCCGAGGTTGCCGAGGCGAGAATGGCGCGCGCCTGGACAAGCCTGGCGTTGGCCGCGGCAAGCGTGGGGCTCTGCGCCAATGCCAGGCGCTCGAGCGCATCGAGCTTGGGATCGTCGAAGCGCTGCCACCAGGGTCCCTTGGGCGCGACGTCGTTGGGCGCGCCCTCGCGCCAGGGCGCTTCGACTTTCCACGCGACCGGCATGTCCGGCGCAGGCTTGCGGTAGTTCGGACCGGCGGCGCACCCCATCAGCACCGCAGCCGTGGCGCAGGCGAGCGCCGTTGCCGCTTTCACTGGGCGTCCTTGCCCGCCGCGACGACGGAAACGCGATCGCCGTCGGCCAGGGAGTCGGAGGGATTGACCACCAGCCGATCCGTCGCCGCGATGCCGCCGAGGATTTCGACCGTCTCGCCATAGTTGCGGCCGAGCTTCACCGGCTGCAGATGAACGTTGCCGGCCGGGTCGACCACCGCGACGCGCAAGCCCTCGCTGCGGAACAGCAGGGCATTGGTCGGAACGACGAGCGAGGGGCTCGCCTGCAGCGGCAGCTGGACTTGCACCAGCGCGCCGGGCAGCAGCGTTCCCTCCTTGTTCTGCAGCATCACCTCGATCTGCATCGTGCGGGTGATGGCGTCGATGGAGGCCGATGTGCGGGTGATCTCGCCCTTGAAGGCGCGTCCGGGAAGCTCCGCCTGCGTCACGACGACCTGCTGCGACGGCTTCATCATCTGCGCGTACGACTGGGGCACGTTGACGTACACGCGGAGCGGATCGGTCTGCGCGAGCTGGAACAGCGGTCGGCTCGAAGGTCCGCTGCCGGCGTCTATGAGATCGCCCACGTCGACGTTGCGCCGCGTGATCACGCCGGCGAAGGGCGCGACCACGCGCTTGAATGCTTCCAGCTGCCGCAGGCGCTCGACATTGGCGTCGGCCGCGGCGAGGTTGGCGCGCGCCTGGGCGTCGGCGCT
>Ga0207683_10002387_pt1 | contig 16403 bp, 16 predicted proteins | sample KBSM73metaG_FD_184333 | JGI IMG/M metagenome (GOLD analysis project Ga0207683, IMG submission 184333) | Miscanthus rhizosphere microbial communities from Kellogg Biological Station, Michigan, USA - KBS M7-3 metaG (SPAdes) (version 2) | ecosystem: Host-associated > Plants > Roots > Rhizosphere >... | reverse complement strand
CAAGGGATTCAGCCAGGAGCACTTCGCCAGTCTGCATCCAGGCGGAAAGCTCGGTAAGCGATTGATGCGCGCCGAACAATTGATGCAAGGTGGGGATCAGGCCCCAATCGTGAAGGCCAGCACGCCGATGCCGCAGGTCATCTACGAGATCTCGAGCAAGGGCCTCGGGATGACGTGTGTAGTCGATGACGAGGGCACGTTGTCAGGCATCATCACGGACGGCGACCTCCGTCGTCACATGACGGCCACCAGCAACCTGCTCGAACGCAGGGCGGGCGACGTCATGACGCGCAACCCGATCACCATCCGGCGTGACACGCTGGCTGCCGAGGCGCTGTTGGTACTGGAACGCCGCAAGATCACCTCGATTGTCGTCGTCAGCGATGAGCACCGGGTCCAGGGTGTCGTGCACTTACATCACCTATGGCGCACTGAACTCTTCTGACCTTTTAGCCCGTCATGAGTGACTACGCCCTGCTCGCCGTGCTGTTTGCGCTGCTGCTGGGCCTGGTCGCCGGCAAGGCCTGGGAGCGATATAAGCTCCGCGACGGCCGCTGGGTAGATCGGCGCCGGCTTCGCGAAACGCCCCATTACATGCTCGGCCTCAACTTCCTCGTCGACAACCAGGTGGATCAAGCGGTCGAGGAACTGACGCGCGCTACCAGCACTGACGCCGACGCGCTCGAGATCCAGATGATCCTCGGAAACCTGTACCGGCAGAAGGGACAGGTCGGCCGTGCGATCACAGTGCATCAAGGGCTGCTGCAGCGCCCGGATCTCCGGCCCATCGAGCACGCGCACGTTCTGCTCTGCCTCGGCCTCGACTACAAGCATGGCGGGTTCATCGACCGCGCCCTCGAGACGTTTCAGGAAGTCGTGCGGCTGGATCCCATGAACCGCTACGCCTTCGTCAATCTGCAGAAGCTCTACGAAGATCAGCGGCAATGGGTTGAGGCAGCGGCAGTGCGAGAAAAAATCGCTGCGATCGACGACGACAAGCAGGGGATCAACAATCAGATCCTCGGCTTCCTGCGCAACGAGGTGGGTGAAACATTGATTCGTGCGGGCGATGATACGGCAGCGACTCGTGCCTTCGAGGCCGCGGTCGATACCGATGCGCGTACTGCGCCTGCGTATCTCAACCTCGGTGACATGCGCGAGCGCATGGGACAGTTCGCGGGTGCAGTTGAAGCATGGGAAAGTCTCGTACAGACCATCCCTGAGCGCGCATATCTGGCGCTCGATCGTCTCGAACGCGCCTATCAGCAGGCCGGCACCCCCCAACGGTTCGCGGAGCTGTGCGGACGCCTCATCGACCAGAATCCGCAGGACTGGCGGACACGGCTTTCGCTGTCGCGACACCTGGCGGCCGATGGCCGGCATCGCAAAGCGTTGGAGTTGCTCCTCGACGCGCTGCCGCACAACCCGCACGGTCTGGCCATCCATCACGAGGTGTGGAAGGCACTCCGGGCTCTTGAGCTGGACCCGGCACTGGTTCAGAAGTACATAGAGCTGACGCGCAGCGCCGTCTTCTACCTCGATCCGCACGTCTGCATGCATTGCCGCTACCGGAGCACGGAGTTGCTCTGGCAATGTCCGCAGTGCCATGAGTGGAATACGTTCGTCGAGGAACGGATGTCGCCGGCCAAAGACACGGCGGCGGCGGAGCTGGGTGGCTAACATAAGTTCAAAGTTCAAAAGGTTAAAGTCAGCAAGTAAGTTTCGAAGTGTCCCAGATGGTTCGATCGATGGCTGTACTTTCGACTTACTTCCCAACTTTGAACTTAATACTTTGAACTTGCATCGGGACCTGCAATGAAGCGTGTGGGGCTCACCGGCGGCATTGCCACCGGAAAGAGTGTCGTCCGGGCGGAGCTCGAACGACTCGGTGTGCCAACCATCGACGCGGATATCGTCGCGCGCGATGTCGTCGCGCCCGGCACTTCGGGCCTGACGGCAATCCTCGGCCGCTTTGGAACGAGCGTTCTCGACAGCGATGGCGCACTTGATCGCCGGAAGCTCGGGTCGATCGTGTTCGCCGATGAAGCCGCGCGGCGAGACCTGGAGGAGATCGTTCACCCGAAAGTCAAAGCTGCCATCGACACGTGGCTCGACTCAATGAGCGGGCAGCACAACCTCGCGGTCGCCGTCATTCCGTTGCTGTACGAAACCGGTCGTGAGCGTGACTTCGATGTCATCGTCACCACCGCCTGCAGCTCGGAGGAGCAGCTTCGCCGCGTGATGACGCGCGACTCGTTGAGCGAGCCGCAAGCCAGGCAGCGCATCAACGCGCAGTTGTCAACCGAGGAGAAAGTGCGCCGGGCCGACTACGCAATCTGGACCGATGGGACGCACGAAAACACGAAGCGTCAAGTCGTGGAGACGCTCGAGCAGCTGGCGAGGCGAGGTAGCTAGATCTAGGTAGGTAGCTGGGTAGCTGGGTAGCTGGGTGGCTGAGTAACTGGGTATGGGTTGCTGAGTATTTACCTAGCTACCGAGCTACCTAGCTACCGAGCTACCTAGCTACCGAGCTACCTAGCTACCTAGCTACCTAGCTACCTAGCCTAGCTACCTAGCTACCTACTAGCAACCCGCGCACGTGCCGCTTGCAACGTGTTCATCATCAACATCGTGATCGTGAGTGGCCCGACACCGCCGGGCACAGGCGTCAGGGCGCCTGCCACTTCCGCGACGGCTGGATGGACATCGCCAACGAGCACAGACCCTTTGGCCTGGAACGATGCAAGCCTCGGATGACCTGCCGGAAACAGCTGCGCTGCCACCGCGGGATCCGTCACGCGATTCATTCCGACGTCGATTACGGCCGCGCCCGGCTTCACGAAGTCGTTCGTGACGAGGCCGGCTCGCCCGACAGCTGCGACGAGGATATCCGCCTGGCGGCAGACGGCCGGTAAATCCGGTGTTCGCGAATGGCAGATGGTCACCGTGGCGTCCCGATGCAGCAGCAGCATCGCCATCGGCTTTCCGACGATATCGCTGCGACCAATCACGACCGCGTGGCGGCCGCGGATTTGAATCTTCTCGCGTTCGAGCAGCTCGATGACGCCCGCTGGCGTGCACGCCACCAGCTTGGGGCGATTCTGAGACAGCAGGCCCACGCTCTCGGCCCCGAATCCGTCCACATCCTTGTCGGCGGCGATCGTGTCGAAGACTCGCTGCTGCGCGCCCGCGCCCATCGCTTTGGGCAACGGGGACTGGACGAGGATGCCATCGTGATCAGGGCTCTTGTTCAGTCGCTCGACCAGCGTGAGCACATCGGTCAGCGTTGCCGACTCCGGCATTCGTTCGAGATCGACTCTGAAGCCGACGTCCGCTCCCGCTTTGACCTTGTTGCGAACGTAGACCTGCGATGCCGCGTCATTGCCCACCAGCACAATCCCCAACCCGGGCGGGCGGCCATGTTTGCTGATGAAGTCCGCGACCTGCGGTTTGATTTCCTCCTGCATGCGCGTTGCGAGCGCCTGTCCGTCGAGCACACGTGCCGTCATACCGAGATGGTCTCCCCGAGCGCCACAGCGCCTTATCGTCCCGAACCGACCGCCGCGTGTTCACGCTTTCGCAGCTCACTGTGCTTGTATCCGTACGCGAAGTACAGTACCAGCCCGATTGCCATCCAGATCACGAGCCGGAGCCACGTATCGAATGGCAAACCCAACATGAGCGCGAAGCTGACGAGGGCCGACAGAATAGGAATGAACGGCACGAACGGCGTCTTGAACGGACGATGGAGATCCGGCCTGCGGTAGCGGAGGAAGATCACACCGATTGACACAATGACGAAGGCCAGCAGCGTCCCAATACTCACCAGCTCGCCGAGGGCGCCGATCGGAGTGAAGCCGGCGGCCAGCGCCACGATGACGCCGGTGATGATGCTCGTGATGTGAGGCGTCCGAAATCGCGGGTGAATCTTCCGGGCAAACGGCGGGAGAAGGCCGTCCCGCGACATCGAGTAAAAGATGCGCGGCTGCGCCATCATCAGTACGACCATCACAGAGCTCAACCCGGCGATCGCGCCAAGCTCCACGAGCATCGTCATGATCCGGAGCAAGGTGCTGCCACCAGAGGCCGCTTCCGCCGCGCGAATGGCGACGACCATCGGCGCCGGCGATCCCAGCATCTCGCGATAGGGCACGAGGCCTACCATCACGCCCGAGACGAGGATGTACAAGATCGTGCAGACTACGAGCGATCCAAGGATGCCAATCGGCATGTCTCTCTGCGGATTCTTGGCTTCCTGCGCCGCGACCGATACGGCGTCGAATCCGATGTAGGCGAAGAAGATGACCCCCGCGCCACGCAACACGCCGCTCCACCCGTATTCGCCGAAGTGGCCCGTGTTCGGCGGGATGATCGGCTGCCAGTTGGCGCTATTCACGTAAGCCGCTCCGCCGAGGATGACGATCAGGACTACGGCAACCTTGATGACAACGATGACGGAGTTGACGTTCGCGGATTCCTTGATCCCGATCACGATGAGCACGGTTACGGCGATCGCAATCAGAACCGCGGGCAGATTCAAGTACGCATCCGGGTTGCATCCCGCGGCCGGCACGATGGTGCAAGGCGCCGACGCGAGCGACGCGGGAATGGTGATGCCGAGGAAGTCGTGCAGAAAGCTCGTGAGATGTCCGGACCAGCCGACGGCAACCGTGGCCCCGCCGAGCGCGTACTCGAGAATGAGGTCCCACCCGATGATCCAGGCGATGAACTCGCCGAGCGTGGCGTAGCCGTACGTGTAGGCCGAACCCGCGATCGGCACGGTCGAGGCGAATTCCGAGTAGCACAACCCGGCCAGCGCGCTCGCGAAGCCTGCGACGACCATCGACAGCACGATCGCGGGACCGGCGTATTGCGCGGCTGCCTGCCCGGTCAGCACGAAGATGCCTGTGCCGATGATGGCTCCGATCCCGAGTGTTACGAGATTGGTGGGTCCGAGCACGCGCCTCAGGGAATGCTCCCCGGTGCCCTCCGACTCGGCTTTCAGCTGCTCAATCGACTTCGTTGCGAATATCGACATCAGCAATGTCCTCACATTCGGCCACGGGCCCGAGGCCCGATTATATTCGCGTCACCGTGGCTGCCGTTCGCAGATAGGCGCGTACTCGGGCCGCAGGGTCGCGTCCTTCGAGCAAATCACTGATCACAGCGACACTCGACGCGCCGGCCTCCCAGACTGATGCCGCCGTTTCGAGCGTGATCCCTCCGATCGCGACGACAGGCAGACCTTTCGATCGATTCGCGGCCTCCGTTACCTGCGCCAGTCCCACTGCGGTATAACCGGTGTCTTTTGTCCGCGTGCCGAACACCGGTCCAATCGCGATATAGCTGATCGGCTCCTGCGCCGCTCGTTCGACCTGCCCGCTCGTGTGCGTAGAGAATCCGACCACCGCAGCCGGGCCCAATAGATTGCGAACCGCCATGGGCGGCAGATCGTCCTGGCCCACGTGAACGCCCGCGGCGTTCGCCATCACTGCCAGGTCAGGCCGATCGTTGACGATTACGACTGCCCCATACGGATCTGCTACTCCGACAAGCCGGTCGCACAACTCGAGAAAACGATCGGACGCGAGATCCTTGGCGCGAATCTGGATACACCGCGCGCCTCCATCCATGAAGGCGCGCGCCAGGTCCGCGGGCTGCCAGCCCGCGCGCTGCGAGAGCGCCACATCGACGATGGCGTGGAGTGGAGAGAGTGAGGTCAGGCTGTATCCGCCAGGGGGCTTTTCCTGGGCTGCGGCATGAAGCGCTCCATGAAGGATGTGTTCAGCCTGCCAGCGGTGAAATCAGCCTCGTTCAGGATCTTGATGTGGAGCGGCACCGAGGTGCGAATCCCCTCGATCACCGTCATGTCGAGCGTTCGTTTCATGCGCGCGATCGCCTCCTGACGGTCGCGCCCGTGCGTGATGATCTTGGCAATCAGCGAGTCGTAGTACGGCGTGATCGTGCACTCGGAGTGCGCGAACGTGTCGATGCGCACGCCAGGGCCGCCTGGAGCGCTGAAGGCATGAATCACGCCGGGTGACGGCGCGAACGTCTCTGGGTCTTCAGCGTTGACTCGACATTCGATGGCATGTCCGGTAAACGTCACTTCGCTCTGCTTGAACGACAGGCGTTCGCCGGCTGCGATTCGGATCTGCTCCTTCACGATATCGATTCCGGTCACCATCTCGGTCACCGGATGTTCCACCTGAAGACGGGTGTTCGTCTCCATGTAGTAGAACTTGCCGTCCCGATCCATCAGGAATTCGAAGGTGCCGGCATTGGTGTACTGCACGGCCTTGGCCGCATCCACGACCATGCCGCCCATCTTCTTGCGTATCTTGTCGCTCAGCGCAGGTGATGGCGCCTCCTCGATCAGCTTCTGATGGCGTCGCTGAATCGAGCATTCGCGTTCGCCGAGGTGAACGACGTTGCCGTGATGATCGCCGATGATCTGGAACTCGATGTGCCGCGGGCTCTCGAGGTACTTCTCGATGTAGACGTCACCGTTGCCGAAGGCGGCCTCGGCTTCGCGCTGGGCTGTCCGGAGGGCATGGGACAACTCGCCCGCCGTGCGGACGACGCGCATGCCGCGCCCTCCCCCGCCGGCCACGGCCTTCACGATGACCGGAAAACCGATCTCCTTGACCACCTTGAGCGCGTGTTCCTCATCGGTCACCGGCCCGTCGCTGCCGGGCAGCATGGGCACGCCGGCCTTCTTCATCGCTTTCTTGGCGCGCGCCTTGTCGCCAAGCAGCTTGATGACGCTCGGGTCGGGCCCAATGAACCGGATGTGGCAGGCCTCGCACACTTCCGCGAGGTACGCGCTCTCGGACAGGAAGCCGTATCCGGGATGGATGGCGTCGGCGCCCGTGATCTCGGCCGCGCTGATGATGGCCGGAACGTTCAGGTAACTGTCGGCGCTCCGCGGCGGACCGATGCAGACGTCCTCATCCGCGAAGCGGACGTGGAGCGAATTCTCGTCGGCCTCTGAATACACGGCGACCGTTTTGATGTTCAGCTCGCGGCAGGCGTGGATGATGCGCAGCGCGATCTCTCCGCGATTGGCGATCAGAATTTTCTTAAACATGGCTAAGTGGGTCTGATGGCAAAGAGCCGCTCACCGTAATGAACCGCTCGCCCGTTCTCCACGTACACCTTGACGACTTCACCGTCGCATTCGGCATTGATCTCGTTCATCAACTTCATCGCTTCGATGATGCATAGCACCTGACCGGTCTTGACCATCTGCCCGACGTCAGTGAACGGCTTGGCATCGGGCTCGGAAGCACGATAGAACGTCCCGACGATCGGCGACTTGATGATCGCCAGGTCGACGTCCTCGCTCGCGACCGTCAGCGGTGCCGATGCCGGCTCGCCAGGATTTGGTGCGGCCGTGACTTGCGGAACAAATACCGGGGACGGCGAGACGGGCGCGTGACCGGTCCACTGCGGACCGGAATCCTTGCGCAATCGAATCTTGACGCCTTCCTGCTCGAGCTCGAACTCGGCCAGGCCGTTGTCGCGCATCAACTCCAGAATCCTTTTGATCTCGTCTAGATCCATTCATCCTGTCCGGCGGGTCACTATCCAAGCTCCAACAACTCTCTGGTCACCGACGTCAGGACCTCATATCCGTCCGTCGTCACCAGTACGTCGTCCTCGATCCGCACGCCACCCAGGCCTGGCAAGTAGGCCCCTGGCTCAATGGTAAACACCATCCCTGGTTCCAGTTGCACGGAAGCTGAATGGGATCGAGGGGGACCGATGCGGGGTTCTTCGTGAATATCCAGCCCCAGACCGTGGCCGGTCCCATGTCCAAATGCCTCTCCAAGCCCGCGCGATTCCAGCAGGCTTCGAGCGGCGGCATCAACGGAGGCCGCTGGGACACCCGGCTTGACCGCCTCGATGGCCCTGCGCTGGGCATCGCGGACGGCTGAATGCAGCCGCAGGGCGTCGTCTGTGGGCCTCCCTACCGATACGGTCCGGGTCAAGTCCGAGCAGTATCCGTCCAGGACACCGCCAAAGTCCAGCACGACCAGGTCGCCCGCCTTCAGCACGCGCAGGCCGGCGCGGTAATGCGGAAGCGCCGCATTAGGTCCGGACGCGACGATCGTGTCGAATGCCGGGCGCTCGTAGCCGGCCGACCGAAGGCCCGTTTCGAGCACCGCGGCGACGTCGCGCTCTGTCACGCCGGGGCGAACAGCGTCAAAGGCCTTGTCGGCCACGAAAGTGAGCCGGGAGGCTGCATCGCGAAGGGTCGCCACCTCATTTGCGTCCTTGACCAGGCGCGCCTGCTCGACCACCCGCTCGGTCGACGTCCAGCTCAGAGCCAGCCCACGCGAGGAGGTCGTCCGCTCGAGCCACTCTTTCCTGGCGACCGTCATGTGCGCCGCTTCGATCCCGACTTTCACCGGCATGCCCGGTTCCGAGAGCATGTCGATGAGCGCCTCGTCATAGCTCGCGGGCACCGGCCACAGCGTGAGGCCTGGACACGCGGCATCCGATGCCTGGGTGGACCGGACCGACTCCTGATAGCGGAAGTCGATCAGCAGGTGAACGTCGCTATGCGTGATGACGAGGGTGCCGGCACTGCCTGCGTGATTCGAGAGATACCTGATATTGGTCGGATTGGTGACCACCAGGCCATCAAGGCCCAGCGCTGTGAGTCTGGCTCTGATCGCGCGATGGCGCGCTGCCAGAATGTCCGAGCCGGGAAACGCCATCACTGGTGTCGCGCGAGTCGTTCCTGCGTAATCACGTCCAGCCACGCGCTCAGTTCCGCGACGATTCGTTCGTCGATCGATCGCCCGTCCGGCGCGCTTGCGGGCGCGCTCTGCGTCGATTCGGCGGCGGCTCGAAGATGAGCGGCCTGATGCGTCCGCTGATGGATCTCAGCGAGCTTGCCGACGGCAACGAGGTTGTCCGGCGCGGCGTCGAGGACACGAAGAAACTCGGCTCGCGCTTCTTCCAAACGGCCAAGTTGGAACAAGGCTCGACCAAGGGTCACCCTCGCCGACAGATAGGCGGGATGTTGTGCGAGTCCCATCTCGCACACCCGCACCGCTTCCTCGCAGTCGCCTGCGCGCCGGTGCTCCTCGGCAAGCTGCGCAAAAGCAATCGACGCCGGATCTTTCAGGATCCGGCGTCGAAGGTCTTCAATCCGGGGGTTGTCGCTCACTCCAACAGCTTAGACCGTTCTCGCACTCGGAACATGAATGACAGTTAATCCACCGTCACAGCAGTCATCGTCGATGCCTAGGGTGTCGTTGGAGTTGTCGGTGTTGTCGTTTCCGCCTTCGTGACTTCGACGGCTTTGGTGATGCTTCCACTCGCCCCACTCGCATCAGTGACCGTCAACGAAACCGGGTACGCTCCCTCCGCGGTGAAGGCTTTGACAACTACAGCGCCAGTTAGATGTTCTCCGTCAATCAGCCAGTCGAACGTGCACGTCGGGCACTGGACGCCTTCGTCCGTCGAGGAAGACGCATCGAATAGCACACTGCTCCCCGCTTTTGGCGAGGTCGGGGCGAACGTAAAGTTGGCTGTTGGATACGTGGCATTCGAGGGGCCAAGGAGTCCCACCGCCACGGATCGCTGGGTCGCATTCTGAAAGTCGCCCCCGACGTCGGCGATCGAGAGCACTACTTGGTTATTTGGGGCAACCATCGATGGCGTGGGCGCCGTAATCACGAACCTCACGGTCCCGTCCGACGCTGTACTTTCGCTGAGTTGCACCACGCGCGTGCCCTCGGGAGAGACGCTGGCGATCACCCGTACGTTTGGCTTCGCCGCTCCCGACGAGTCGCGTGCTGTCACCGTGATCGTCGATTGCGAATTGCCGTCACGTGGCAGCACGGCTGGCGATGCCACCATGGTCAGATTCAAGCCGAATCCCGAAGGACCACTGAGCGGGGGCGCCTCCTGGTCATGCAGCGTGCATCCGCCGATGATCAGCGCCGCGCCGGCTGCGCCCGCAGCCCGGAGAATCGTAGCTAAACACGTTCTGTCGCTGTGCATCGTCGTTCCTACTGAGGGTCCGCGAAATTGCCAAAGTCGACGCCGATCGTGGCCGTGGCGCTCACGTCGTTGCCAGCCTGGTCGTGACCGTAAAACGTCACATAGGCGATCGTCGAGATGATGTCGAAGTTGCTCGCAAGGGCCTTCAACGGCGCCTCTTCCTTCGCGGTATGCCGCACGAGCTGGAACACACCCGTCGCGACCCCGTCATTCGGAACGGTGAACGTCAGGGCCGAATCGAACGAATACGGGACATCCACGCCCTGGGTGCTGCGCCCATCGGTCCGCCGGTACTCGACGCGATACCGCGTGATCGTGACCGCGTTGAGGAGGCTCGGGCCGACCGTGACACCCGGCGGCCCGGGATCCTTCAGGACCAGCCGCATCTCGACTTCAGCCATGTCGTTGAGTGTCGAGTTCTTGGTGATGACGTCGGAGAGCAGCGTCCCCTGTTCGTCGTCACCGACGATAAGGCTGTCCACGACGAGGACGACTGGTGCGCGTCCTTCGCGCGTGAACTCTCCACACGCCGACGACACCGCGACCAGGGCCACTACGAAAAGCAGCTTCACGAATTTCGCAGTCACGTGCATGTCTCTCCTAGAGCCTCATGATCTTCGGGGTGATGAAGATGAGCAGCTCACGACTTTCATCCGAGAACTCGTTCCTCTGGAACAACCAGCCAAGCAGTGGAATGCGGTGCAGTCCGGGCGTCCGGTCCTGACTCGCCTGCTCGCGGCTGACGTAGATGCCGCCAATCACCGTGGTATCGCCGTCGCCGACGAGCACCTGCGTCAGCGCGCGCTGCGTGTCAATCGGCGGAATGCCGTTGATGGCGCGGCTGAAGTCGGGCGATGCGTTCTCGACCGAGATCCGCATGATGACGGTGTTGGTCGCGGTGATCTGCGGGGTCACGCGCAGCGTCAACGCCGCATCCTTGAACGTCACCGTAACCGTGTTGTTCGCGACCGTCTGAATCGGAACCTGAATGCCCTGCGTGATCTCGGCCTCGATGTTGTTCTGTGTCGAGACGCGCGGCGTGGAGAGAATCCGTCCCTGACCGGAGGATTCGAGTGCCGTCAGCGCAACGTCCAGATTGACCGCGCCATTGACGGCGCCGAGGGCCAGGCCGATCCCGCTTGTCGCCGGGGTCACCCCCATGTTCACCATGGTGCCGACCGCGTCCGCCCCGGTCGCATCTCCGCTCTGCGTCACTCCGGTGCGTCCCGTGATCGACCCCTGATTCGGGAACGAGAACGGCAGCGTGTTGCCAAGGGCGCTGCTCGCGCGCGCGCCGATGCCCCACTGGACACCGATGTTTCTGGCGAAATCACGTGTCGTCTGGACGATGCGCGCCTCGATCTCGACCTGCGGCTCGGGACGATCGAGCGTCGTGATGAGCGCCGATGCCCGTTCGAGGCGATCAGCCAGGTCGTTGATGATGAGGGTGTTGGTGCGGGAATCGAACTGGATCTGGCCGCGCTGCGAGAGAACCGTCTGCGTGAGCAGCTGCCGCAAATCTTCAGCCTTGGCATAGCTGAGGGAACGCGTCAGCACACGCAGCTCGCCGGCGAGCGCCTGCTCATCGGAGAGCTTGCGGCGCTGAACCTCTTCGTCAGCCAGGACGGTCAGCGGCGCAATGCGGACAATCGTGCCGTCGACAACGTAGCCAAGCTTATTGGCGCGAAGGATGATGTCGAGCGCCTGATCCCACGGCACATCACGAAGGGCAACGTCGACGGTGCCCTGAATGCTCGGATCGATCACCAGGTTCAGGCCGCTGATCTCGGAGAAGGTTCGCAACACGGCGCGGAGGTCCGCACCCTGGAAATCCAGGCTGACCGGGTTGCCCGTGTATCGAGCCTGCTGCGCGGGAACCACCGGCTGCGGCTGCGTCGGGACAGGTTGCGCCACGGCAGGCTGCGATGGCGGCGCAGCCTGTGCTGCCACGCGCTGCTGTACCGGCGGGACGGTAGGAGCCGCAGTGCGCGATGCGGGCACTGATTCGACGTTGCTTACTGCGGACGTGGCGGTCGATGCCACAAACTTCGGATCCTGCTTGACGGAATCGCGGCTTTGAAGAGCGCTGAACGGATCGGCGGCTGGCTCATCGAACACCAGCGTCAGATCGTTGCCGTCCTGCGACGCTTCCACCCGATACGGCGCACTTCGCGAGAGGTCGATGCTGACCTGCGTCATCAACGGCGCGCTCGGATCAAATCCAATACGCACGCGCTGCACCGGACCTTGCCCGACGTTGGTGGTGTTCGGCACGGCGGAGGTCACGTTCGGAAGGTTGACCACGACCCGACGTGGTCCGTCCTTTGGTTCGTTGATGCTGGTCGCAATCAGTCGTGACGTTCCGAGCAGACTGACCGCCGTGGCGTTACCGCGCTTCTGCACGCGAACGTCCCGAATCGCCGGTGATGGGCCGCGCAGACTGACCGCCGGCTCCACCGGAGCCGATACCGGCGTGACGACCGACGTAGGCGGCGCGACCGCTGCGGCCGCCGCCGGTGCCGGAGAAGCAGTGGGCGCGGGAGAGGCAGCTGGCGCGGCGACGGGCGTCGGCGCAACCGCCGCACGCTCGGCCTCGACGTAGATGACGTTCTTCGAGCTGCGGACTCGCGGACGCATCGGCTGATCGAGCATCATGCGAACGCGAGCCACGATCGTCCCGTCGGTGGCGGCGGCGTGCTCGACCTGCAGGGCCGCGATCGGATTGCGCGGGTCGGCCGAGAAATCGTTCTGGAAACCGACCGCCACGACGTCACGCAGTTCAACGACGAAGGTCTTGGGGTCAGGCTGCGAGGCGATGTACGGCACAGGCGTCGTCGCCTCGATGGCAATCACGCCCATGCGTCCGTCGACGCGTGACGCGATCCGCTTCAGCATCGCCGCGTCGTTGCCTGCCACGCGCAGCGGACTCATGGCGCCGAGCGCCACGGCGAGACAGAGCCCGAGTAGCATCGAATATCGGTACGTCACGGTCCTCTCCACTACTTCCCCTCTTCCGTCTGTCGGAGCAGCTTTCGCACTTCCTGTTGCTTCCCGAGCGAAAGCGGATCGTTGACCTGCTGCAGAATGACCATCGCATCGGCCGTAATCGATCGAATCGATCCGTCGGCCAGCTTGTCTCCGGCGTGTGCGATGTAGGTCTTGTTGTCCACGCCCTGAAGGATGCCGACGAAGCTGCCCTGGCTCTTGAGCGTGCCGCGCAGGCTGACTTCGGCCGTTCCCAGGCCGGAGAGTCCTGCCACACGCTTGCCGGGATCGTTCGCCGGGGCACCCCGGCGGAGGAGGCTGACAAAGGGATCGCGACGCCCTTCCGCGTTGTAGGTGAATCCCTGTGGTTCGACCGGATCGGACTTTTTCTCCGCCACCGCGCTCTGAGCGGGGGTACCCGTCGTCGGCACCGCAGCCGTTGCCGCGGCCGGTGCGGCTGCCTGCTGGCCGGTTGCTGGGGCCTGCGCAAGACCGACCTCTCCGGCGAGCAGAAGTGTCAGCGGTAAGAGAGCAAGAGAGCGAGTCACCAGCGTTACTCCGTTCGCGCAGCGGTGGCCGGAGTGGCCGCGGCCGCTGGCTTCGCGTCGATCAGCACGAACGTCGTCGCCGTGCACTCCGCGGTGATCGTCGACCCCGCAGTAGCGGCCTTCTCGTCCTGCGCCTTGATCTTGATGTTGCCCACGTTGATGATGCGGGGGAACTTGCTGACACGTTCGAGGAACGCTCCCAGATCGTGGTACGTGCCTTCGAGCTCGAGACCGATCGGCCATTCCGCGTGCATCTGCCGCCGCGTCACCGGGCGCGGCGTGAATCCGCGAATCGTGAGACGCGACTGCGTCGCCATCGCCTGAACGCGTCGCAACAGATCGGCGACGTCCTGCTCCTCTGGCAGCACGGCGCGCAGGCGATCAAGCTGGGCTTCGAGTTGTTCCACTTCGCGTCGGAACTCAGGGAGCCGCTTCGCGGTCGCGAGACCGCGATCGATCGTCTGATTGACCTTGGCGAGCTCGCCCCGGCGCGTCTCGAGCGCGTCCATGGCGTCGCGAGCAACCCAGTTCCAGAAAGCGCCGACAGCCGCGAGCGACAGCACGACGAATACGGCGACCTGGTTGTGCCAGGGCAACTTGCTGAGGCTGAAGTTGATGGCCATCGCGGTTATCTCTTAGCTGGCGGCGGAGCGCCCCTGCCTGCGGGAGCCGCCGCAGCAGCGGCGTTACCGGCGGAAGCCAGTTCCGCTTTCACGGTGAAGTTGATCAACTCGGTGGGCTGAGCGTTCGGACCAGCGCCGCGGCCGGCTTCAACCTGGCTGTCGACAATCTCAATCGGCTTTTTGAGCAGCGCGCTGTTCCCAAGATTGCCCACAAAATCCGAGAGTCCGATGAGCGTCGTGCTGAGGCCCTTGATCGTGACGCCCGAGCCGTCCTGCGACATGTCCGTGAGCCACATCATCTCGGGGAGGCTGCGGCTGATGTGGTCGAGGAGCTGCACGGGAACGCTCTGCCCGCTGCGCAGTTGCTCGATCAACTGCACGCGTTGCTGCAATTGGGTGCGCTGCGCCTCGAAGCGTTGCACCTCCGCGAGCAGCGATTGGAGCCGCGCCGCTTCCTGCTGCCGGGCGGCAATTTCCGCCTCGAGTTGCGCAGCCTCGTTGTTGAGACTCCAGTACCACCAGCCGATGCCCACGACGGCGGCGACGAGGATGAGACTGCACGCGAACGTGAGCCGCTGTCCGAGGTCGAACGAGGGAACCTTGCTCTTCGTGGTTTTCTGGCGCTCGGTCCCGAGCAGGTTGATGCGAATCATCGGTCGCTCACCTTCCGCAGGGCGAGGCCGACGGCCACTGCCGCCGTGGACGTATGTTCAACCGCGTCCCGACCGAGCTTCTTCGCATCCCAGAGAATGGCGCGGAACGGATCGAACTCCTCGACCGGCGCGCTGAAGCGTTCCTGCAGCATGTCGCGGAAACCATCGACGCGCGATGCACCGCCACTCAGCATGATCCGGTCGATTCGGTCCGACGACGCCGTCGCCTTGAAGAAGTCGAATGTCTTCTGCACCTCGAGCAGCACGTTCTCGGAGACCGCCCGCAGCACGGGCTGCGCCTCTTCGAACGACGCGCCATCGACGGGAATGCCCTTCTTCAGCTGCTCCGCCGATTCATGCGGCAGGTCGAGTTCTTTCTGAACCGCCTCGGTGTATGCGTTGCCGCCGATCGAGATGTCGCGGGTGAACATCGACTGCTCACCCTGGAGGATGTTGATGTTGATCGCGCTGGCGCCGGCGTTCAGCAGAACGACGACCTGCGCCGGATCGAGACCGTAGTTGATGTCGTATGCGTTCTGCAGCGCAAATGCGTCGACGTCGACGATGACGGGTGTGCGTCCGGCCTGGGCGATCACGCCGGTGTAGTCACCGATCTTTTCTTTCTTGGCGGCAACCAGGAGCACTTCCATGCTGCCGCGAGAATCCGGTCCGGTTCCGGGATCCAGAATCTGATAGTCGAGATTGACGTCCTGGATGTCGAACGGGATGTACTGCTCGGCCTCCCAGTAGATCGACTCGTCGAGCTCCGTCTCCGTCATCACCGGCAGCGTGATTTTTTTGACGATCACGGCGTTGCCGGAGAGCGAGGCGCAGACGTCCTTCGCCTTGAATGCCTTGTTGTGCTCGAACACGTTGCGAATGGCCTCGGCCACCGCGCCGGCATCGATGATGGCGCCGTCGACGATGGCATCGGCGGGTACCGGCTCGGCACCGTACGCCGCAACGCGGAAGCCCTTGCCGGCGGCCTTCAACTCCACCGCCTTGACAGCACTCGATCCGATGTCGAGTCCGACTACCGATTTGGATTTACCAATGCCAAACATATGGAGCTCTCTGACGCACTGCCCTACTGTGATCCCCGATCACAGGCGCAACCGCCGTGCCACTAGCTCGACCACTTGGTCTTTGGCCTATTTCCACGTATTCGCGCTGGGCGCTCGTCTTGAAGGTGGCGGTTTTTCGAATCCTTCCGACGACAAAACGGTGCGCGAATCACACTTCTGTCATGTGGCCATCTGAATCTGTCACGCGGCTATCTGAACCGCGCGCGAGTCAAAGTTGTTATCGGCAGAATTGTTCCGGACTACAAACGAACGGGGCTTGCGCACGGGGTGACCGACGAACCCCGGAGAGCTCACCGACGAAGTCAGCGAAGTGCCACCGACGAAGTCGGCAAGTGCCACCGACGAAGTCGGCGAAGTGCTACTGACTCTGTGGCTTGACAAGATGTGACAGCGCTCCGTATCATTAGCGTTTACGGTCGTAGGAAACGTCCGCGCTGATGGCGGGCGCCCGGGAAATAAACCGCCCGGGCTCAGCAGCGTGGACCACCC
>Ga0207683_10002385_pt1 | contig 16408 bp, 6 predicted proteins | sample KBSM73metaG_FD_184333 | JGI IMG/M metagenome (GOLD analysis project Ga0207683, IMG submission 184333) | Miscanthus rhizosphere microbial communities from Kellogg Biological Station, Michigan, USA - KBS M7-3 metaG (SPAdes) (version 2) | ecosystem: Host-associated > Plants > Roots > Rhizosphere >... | reverse complement strand
CGTCCTGCCAAATGATCCTTGCGAGAATGTCCCGGTTAGGTTCCTCAACATTTGTGGCTATAAAATTTGACTGAAATTGAAAATATTCGCCAGGCTCTACATTCATTGTACGATACCAATGACCATTTGCATATTCTTTTCCGGCCCCTGCAATAGCCAGGGTTGGCTGGCCCTTGTAGGTTGTACCACTATCGATATACCATTTCGGAGCGATCTCTTTACGCTGGCTTTCGAAGTTCCATTCAGAAGGGTTGATTCCCTGGCACTCGGCAGTTACAACACCACAAAACATCAGGACGGACAACAATGAAATTGATGATATCAATCTCGAATTGCAATTATCAAATGACTTCAACATATTTTCAAGGATTTCAGAAAGACCCAAAGGTAGGATTACTTCTTTTCTACAGGCAGTAAGGATCCGCTACATGGATATTGTCACTCTACAATTGTAATTATCACCAAGATCATCTTTACCAGGATAAAAAAAATCAATGAATGACAGTTACGGTTCCTTTTTGTAAAATATCCTTTTTCCCTTTATTCGAATACGTTGCCAACCACACATAGGTGCCTGTCATAACGGTTCCATCGCGCATTTTTCCATCCCATTTTTTAAATGGATCAGTGCTCTTAAAAACGAGCTGACCCTGGCGGTTGTAGATAAGCAATGTATAATCTTTTACAGTGCTCAAATAGCCGAGTGGTCCAAACTCATCGTTTTGAAAGTCGTTGTTGGGAGTAAATGCGTTCGGGAAAAATATAAAACCGCAATCGCTGATTATTTTTATCGTGTCTCTTAAAATACAGTTACGATCGTCCATTACTTCAACCATATACGTTCCTGCATTTATCACCGTGTAATTTGCAAACGGGGAATTGTCCTGCCACTTGTAGCTCTTGTAAGTACCGGGCGACAGAATGATATGATTCCCCGGACACAGAGTAGTATCATTGCCAAGAAAAATGGGCTGGGGCTCATCATTTAGGATTGTTGCAACTGTTGAAGCTCTGCAATTATTTTGATCGGCTACAATTAACTGGTAATCGCCGGGAGGCACTTTATTTAAGGTTTCTGTTGCATTGTTGTAAGGCGTCCACAAAAAAGTATAGGGTGAGGTACCACCGCTCACTGTAGCAGTCGCGCTTCCATTGCTGAGTTTGCAGTATGAATGTTCGGTTGTAATGCCGATATTAAGAACGTCAGGTTCTGTGATGGTTACTGAGGCTGTTACGCTGCAACCAGCTGTATCCTGCAATTGTAAATTGTAAGTGCCGGAACCAACATTAACGATAGGATTTTCGTTAAAAATTTCTGTGTCGTTTGTCCATTGAAAATTATAAGGAGGTGTGCCACCGGTAACAAAGGCTTTTGCTGTTCCCGTTTTTTCACCGGGACATAACACATTTGTGTGTGAAAGCTCCAACTGGATGGGCGATGACGATGCAATATTTGCAGTATCAGTTTTTATGCAGCCGTTGTTATCCTTTATCATTACAGTGTATTGTCCCGGAGCAAGGTTACTCACAGAAGGATTTGTAGAGTTACCGGGACTCCAGGTATACTGGTAAGGGCCGGTGCCGCCATTAACTACCACTGAAGCAGTTCCGTTATCATTTCCACAAAAAGTGCTTTGCCGTTTTATGGTCGAACTAAGGGCCGGCGGCTGGTGCACGATCGTACTGGCTATTGCTTTGCATCCGTTAGCATCTGTTACGATCATTGTGTGGTTGCCTGCGGCAAGATTACTATTGGTCGGCATGTTTCCTCCCGAGGAGGACCATGTATAAGAGTAAGGCTTGTTTCCTCCTGTAGCTGTGGCTATTGCTGCTCCATTGTTGCCACCAAAGCAGGTTACATCGTTGATATTTGAAATGGTTACGTCCAGGTTGCCGGAATCCGGAAGATCAGCTTGTATAGTTTTATAACATAGATTCTTATCGACAACAACAATTGTATAAGCTCCCGAAGCTAAATTTTTTGCAGAGGAAGTAGAGCTTACATTGGGCAACCAGGTGTAAGAATAGGGCGCTAATCCTCCGGACATGGCAATATCAATACTTCCATTACTAACAGTACAGTTGGGCTTAACCATTTTAACTGTGTAGAGCATAGGAGGTGGTTCCCCTAATGATATATGTACCGATGCAGGACAACCATCCGCATTTAATATGGTAGCGTTATAATCCCCGGCGCCAAGGTGAACAGCAGTTCGGGTAGTTTGCACGGGATCGGTATCCCAACTATAGGTGATAGATGAGCTATCGCCTACAAAACTAACCGTAAGAGCGCCCGTCGTATCGTCGTGACAACGGATTGGGGTTACGATCGACGCAACAATATTCTCTATGATTTCTAGTCGGGTAAGCGTAAAGGTCGAAGAACTATTTCCCGGCCCGAAGACAGTTAGACTTACATTGTAATTACCTCCAACTGTGTAAGCGTGGGTTGGATTTGGATCAGTAGAAGAATTATTTGCACCGGAAGAGGGATCCCCAAAATTCCAAAGAAAGGACGTGGGACATGACGTTGATTTACTCACAAAATTTACACGAAGGTTGCTCGAACAGTTATAAGTAAATGAAGCAGTGCTCGCGGGTGCTTCTTCAATGCTAAAATCGTCAATGGCAAAACCGTCAAAATCATTACAGGAACCATTGCTCGCAAATACAAAGCGGAAGATAATGTTTGGACTGCCCGCAAGATTGGGAACATAATGTTTTGCAGTTACCCAACCTGCACTTCCTCCACTTACAAAACATCCTGGCCTTGAAGATTGAATGTTTCCTGACCATGCATCCTTGTTGCCTAAACTTGCGATGGGCCCGTCATTGTACCATCTTTCAGTAAGGCAGCCATTTGTTTCGATCTTATTACCGAGTAGCTGCCAGGTGGCGCCGTTGTCAGTTGAAAACTCGAGATGAGCCCCATCAAATTTTCCCTCCGTTTCCCAAAATACTTTAAATTTTAAGTAAGGCGCTTTAAGATTGGTAAAGTTGAAACAGGGGCTTTTTAACCAGGCATTCTCGCCGTTGTTGTAGCCGGGATTCTTTAGTCCACCCGTGACCCAGCATTTTGATCCTGAGCCCGCCGCGTTGATAACTGGTTTGGAGGGAACTCCCCACGTCCAGTCAGAAAACGTACCGCCCGGCACCCAATTGCCGTTTGATGTCTCAAAATCTTCCCTGTATGGAAAGTTGCTTATCGGGGTGGCACATTGCGAAAACGAGAAGTACGATGTAAAAGAAAGGGTCATCGAAAAGATCGTTTTCACTAACGGTGAAAGAAGAATATAATTTCCCTTCTCTTTCATTATTCTAAAAGAAAATCTGAATGGTTTATTAAGTTAACTATAAAAAGCGACTCTTAAATTCGCCTTTTTTGTGAATAATCAATTGTCAGTGTAAAAGAAATTCTCCGGGAGCCTCTTCAATCATTTTATTGCCAAAAGAATCAATTGCTTCTACTACAACTCTGTAAAATCCAAATTTCTGTTCAGGAATTTTTTTGCTGAAAACTCTATCTCCCCCGGCACTGTCCTCTGCCAGCCCATCATCTTTCAATTCAACTTCGAACGATTTTTCCGGATTCTCTTTTAGGATCAATCGAGCCTTGACAGATTGAATTTTTGAGCCATCGTAAACCTTGACATGGATAATATTATCACCGGGAATATCCACCCAGCCCATTTGAGGCGGCGAAGTGTCCCTACCCTGTACTTTTATTTTTATTACGCCCTGCTTTATGATATGAAGTGGGTAGTCCGGAAGCCAATACTCGGCAAAAAAATCGATGTTGTGGTTCTCCGGACAATTGGAACCTATTAATGAAACATTATATTTCGCTGAAGCTCCGACGTGATCAAAATCGGTCCAGTCATCGGATTGCCGAACATTAATCCCGAACGGATTAATAAATTGATCCGACGAGAATAGACTTGTACGCCGGTATTTATTCTGGTCTTTTACCAATAAAACTATTGATTCGCCGGGGTTTGCTATTCCATCAGCGTTTCCACGGCCCAACAATATAGTTTCACTATCAACGCCTCCTTTGGCAACAGTAAATATTTTTCCATCCGCTATTTCAAAATCTTTTATTCCAGGCAAATTCTTTTTTAATGGTAGTTCAAAAAAATCAACCCATTCGTTGTTGTGCTCATCCTTAAGGGTTAATTTGAATTTTGCGATCTCAATGCTATCAGCTTGTACACGAAATGAAAATGGGGTTTGGCAAGTTTTTATTTCATTCACACCAATGCTGCCAAATTCAGATTGACCCTTTATGATATTTGCGCTTTTTCTTGTTGCCGATAATTTTGCCACTATCTTTTTCGCCATCGACATTCCTTTGTTCAATATTTTTATGGAAAGAGAAACATCTTTTCCATTTGTTGCCCAGCTCATATTCTCAATGTCAACCGCAGCGATACAGATGTTGGCCTTATCATCTTTTTTATTGATCCCTATTTCGTGCAAACTACCATTCAATGGAATCACCAATCTTCCCGAGTTGTCGCTCCGGACCATTTTGCTGAGGCTTTTGAATCCATTATTTTCAACATCGTTGATAACATACTCCTGGTTTTTTTCGTACAGGGCCGGAGTAGTAATGGATAAGTTTACAAATGGAAGAATTTCGCCGTTAGGAAGAAACTCCCGCACGGCGCATTTGAAACCTCTTTTGTCTACATTCTCCAATATCGTAAAGCCGGGAACATTCCTGTCGGAACTGACTTTATAATTCCAAACCGAAAACTCTGGGTACACATCAATATGGTCCCATCTCAGGGGCCTTGCGGGGGGATTCTTAAACGTATTAAACAAAAATCCGAACATCTCGCCCAGTCCGCATGTGGAATGCTCCGCATCATAGATTTTGTATTCGTAGTTATCCATTACCAGGGGCCAGATCCTATTCAAATCCTGATGGTAGCTGCGAATAAAGTCCTTGTCACCATAATTGAGACGAAGATTCATACCTGCATAATTTTTATACATATCCAGGTGCCGGTATTCAACGGGAAAATTCCTGGGACCAACTATGAACTCAGCCGAACCACAAAAATTTCCCGCTCCGGAAAATAATTGGGGATATTTTCCCCCGATCCAAAAGGTCATGAAACCGCCCATGGAAAGGCCCGAGATAGCCCTGTGTTCCCGATCTGCGAGTGTCCGGTAATGTGTATCGATATAGTCAATAAGCTCCGGATAATATAGTGGAAATTGCCGGAAAGTTTCTACCGGGTCAATATTGTAAGGTCGCAAATAATATTGTTCACCCGGCACCCGGTTGTAGCCATCCGACTTCACTACAATCACCGGATGTGTAGAAACAAAATTCGCAATGTTATCTCCCTTGTTGTCGCCGCCCTTATCAAATTCATCAAACTTCTGCCCCCCGTCTCCGAAATAACGCTGGGACCAGCCATGAAGAAAATAAATCACCGGGTATTTTTTCTGAGGATTGTCAAAATAGCCGGGAGGTAAAAAAATACGATAATTTCTTGTCTCTCCAAACACGTTGCTATAATGCCTGGAATCAACAATAGTTACACTATCTGCATGTTGGGCTTTGGTGGAGGGGGAGAATAGAAACAAAAGGGAAAGGCAAATGAATATAGCTTTGTGCTTCATTATTTTTTGAAATTTGTCCCTTTCCGGTTCTTAAAAATAGGGTTTCAGACGTCAGAAGTCTAAGAGATTTATTGCAAGGAAAATTTAAGCTTTTTATCGATCTGATCTAAATCATCAAATTGCGTGAACCTATCAATATCTCTTTCGGTAAATATCCGAAAAATTAAACATTAGTTTGGAGCTAGCTGACCATTAAAAAAATTGAGTTAGCATTGTATCATCATTTCCGGCGCCAGCAAATAAACAGGGCTAATCATTCTACTGGCGAACCAAAAAACAAAAGAAATCTTCTGTATGAAAAGATCATTTATCATAACAAACATCCTTTTAATTTCTTGCATTACATCTTTTGCACAACAGAAAGCAACTATTAAGGAATACGAGAAATTTTTTAAGACTTATCCATTCTCAGATCCCGATCCTGTGCCTGGGGTGGGAAGGATTTATCCTTACTACAGGTTTGACGGTTACACCAATTCCGCCGTACAAAAAGAATGGAAAGTGGTTGAGTTGGAAAACGACTATATCAAACTGATGATATTGCCGGAGATCGGAGGTAAAATCTGGGCGGCCATAGAAAAAACGACAGGCAAGCCTTTTCTTTATTATAACCATGTGGTAAAATTCAGAGATGTATCGATGAGGGGGCCGTGGACCAGCGGGGGCATCGAACCTAATTATGGCATTATTGGCCATACTCCAAACTGTGCCACCCCGGTAGATTACACCACGATAATGAAACCGGATGGAAGTGTTAGCTGTGTAATTGGAGTATTGGACCTGCTTACACGTACGTCATGGTGTATCGATATTAACCTGCCTTCTGATAAAGCCTATTTTACAACGAGTTCGTTTTGGTATAATTCGTCTCCGATTGAACAGCCTTATTATACGTGGATGAATACCGGTATCAAAGCCGATGGTAACCTGCAATTTATTTACCCGGGAACGAAATACCTGGGGCATGAAGGTGAGTACAGCGACTGGCCGATAAACCGGCAAAACGGAAAAGACATTTCATTTTATAAAAACAATGATTTCGGAGGATACAAATCCTATCATGTATTTGGAAAATACACAGACTTTTTTGGGGGATACTGGCATGATGAAGATTTTGGCATGGGCCGTTATTCAACACACGATGACAAGGCAGGTAAAAAAATATGGATATGGGGATTATCACAGCAGGGAATGATATGGGAAAAGTTGCTCACCGACACTGACGGGCAATATGTGGAAGTGCAGAGCGGAAGATTGTTTAATCAATCGGCTGATGGCAGCACGTTTACTCCTTTCAAGCACAAAGGATTTTTACCACATACAACTGATGTGTGGACGGAATACTGGTTTCCGGTAGTGAAAACAAAAGGATTCGTTGCGGCTAATAATTTCGGCGCATTAAATATCAAACACGAAAAAGAATTCCTGAAAATTTATTTCTCTCCACTGCAAAAAACTGATGATGAATTAAAAATAACCTCTGGTAATAAAATTATTTATTCAAAAATTATCACCTTGAGCCCGCTTCAATCTTTTGCCGATTCGATAAAGATGAGTGGGAACGATAAAACGCTGGTGGCAACCCTTGGAAACAAGCTAAAATATGAAGAAGACTCTTCAGCAGATGTGTTGAGTCGCCCGGTGCAAATACCGGGTGATTTTAATTGGAACTCCGCGTACGGTCTCTATCTGCAAGGCAAAGAAAACATTCGTGAACGGGAATATACAAAGGCAAAAGAAAAATTACGCGCCTGCCTCCAGGCAGATCCTTATTATATTCCGGCATTAACAGACCTTGCTATGCTCCTCTATCGAAGCGCCAACTACGATGAGGCATTGCGAATGGCAAAAACAGCATTATCGATAGATACCTATGATCCTGCTGCAAATTATTATTACGGTTTGATCAATCTCAGTCTTGGAAACATAACCGACGCTAAAGACGGTTTCGATATTGCCTCATTAGATATGCTGTTCCGGAGCGCCGCATACACTAATCTTGCAAAGATCTATCTACGGGAAAATAATTTGCAAAAGGCCATGGAATATGCACGCAAAGCTATTGACTTCAACAAGTATGCGGTAGACGCCCTTCAAATCCTTTCCTGTATTTACCGTCTTCAGAACAACAAGGAGCGGGCGGAGAGAATATTGGATACGCTTCGACTGTATGAACCTCTCAATCACTTTGTGCGATTCGAAAACTATTTATGGCAACCAACAACAGAGAACAAAGCTCGTTTTACAGATCTGATAAGAAATGAGATGCCACAGGAAACGTACCTGGAACTGGCAATATGGTATTTTAATATCGGCAGGAAAGAAGAAGCAACCGGGGTATTACAATTATCACCGACAAATGCTGAAGTATTGTATTGGAAATCGTTTCTCGAAAATAAACCATTGAACCCCGACCAGCTGCACCCGGACCTGGTATTTCCGTTCCGCTTAGAAACAGCAGAGTTGTTGAAAGCTCTTATCCAGAAAAACGATCACTGGCTGCTGAAATATCATCTTGCTTTAATTCAATGGAACTTTAACAATACATCACCGGCCAAGCAGCTTTTTGAGGCTTGTGGTAACACGCCCGATTATGCACCCTTTTATGCGGCAAGGGCCAGGTTTAACATGGCCAATGACAGCAGCAAGGTACTCGGCGATCTTGTGGAAGCTGCGAAATTGGATAAAAAACAATGGCGTTACGGAAGCAGCCTGGTAAACTATTATTTATCACAAAAACAATATGAGCAGGCATTGAAGTCAGCAAAGGAATATAAAGATCAGTTTCCTGCTAATTATATTATAGGCATGCTTTACGCAAAAACATTAGTACTCAATAAACAATACAACGAGGCAAATGCCTTGCTTAAAGCAATCCAGATTTTGCCTAATGAAGGCGCTACCGAAGGACGGCAATTATACAGAGAAAATCAACTGATGCTGGCACTGGATGAAATGGAGAAAAAGAACTACAAAAAGGCCTTGCAGTACGTAGCGGCGTCAAAACAATGGCCGGAGAACCTGGGTGTGGGAAAACCTTATACTGAGGATATAGATGAGAGAGTGGAAGATTGGCTAGCTTACGAGAACTACAAAAGACTGAACAATGAGCAAGCTGGCCGGCAAATGTTGGATAAAATACTTTCTTTTAAACCGTATAGAGATGAAAATGGAATGATCTTTCCGTCGGTAAAAACTCTTGTTACTGCGTGGGCATTGCAAAAAACCGGCAAGCCTGATGAGGGAGAAAAACTTTTAAAGGACTGGGTTGATAAGCAACCGGAAAACAATTTGGCAAAATGGACATTAAATGCTTACAATGGTAATTATTTCACACTGCCTGATGAAACACCAACCGATGAAAACTATCGTGTGTTACAAAAGTGGATAACGATGTCAACGAAGCGATAATTTCTTTGCCATAAAATGCGTGATCCCTGCAGCATGGGGAATATCAACATAAGAAGGTTGACACTAAATTGGAAGTTCCCACACCTTGCAATAACATGACGCGGCATGTTGCGGATCAATCCGGTGAAACGCCAAGACTGACCCTGGTCTGAGAGGAGACTAGCTTTTTGAGAGTCATGCGATATAAATATTCTCTCGCAGAATTAATAGGCGAAAAGGTGTTCAATCCCCCGATTGAAAATTCAATTCACAATCACTTCATCTACAAAAAACCATCCTTTCTGTCCTTTGCCCGAATGCCAGGCGGGAAGTTTTATGACAGGATTGGCGATCAGTTTCAGGTAGTGGACGGTGGTTGATTTAAAACTCAGGTCATATAGTTTTAAATAGGCTGGCTGACGCTTTAAAGGTTCGGCCAGCTTTGAAGGTCTTGGTGGCTTCGGCGGCTGCTTGGGTAAGATGCGGCTTAAAAGTTTCAGGTGAGCGGAATCATTTCCTCCCCATAGTTCCAGTGATAGCGGTGGCATCACGTAGCTAGCCGTATCGATCATCGAGCTCACTGATACGTTGGACACTACCGAGGGCTGATTGAAAATCATTAATGCCTCCATACTATTATTTCTAAACCCGATCCATTTCCCGTTGCCTAAATTCACATCTCCTTTCACGCCGTCAATCAAAGTTTTTCCTTTTTCATCTTTGTAATAATTATCGGGTGGCAATAAATGGATCAGTGAATCGGGCCTGTATTTAGCACCATAAAAATCAGTCTTTGTGGTATCGCTGCTATACCAGCCGGGTTTATAGGCTATTGCTTTCAAATGTGTATTGCCATTGATCACAACATCGTTTGTATACACGGCAGATCGCGCACTGTCAGGGTCCGTTCCATCCAACGTATATCGGATCGTAACGCCATTTATATAATGTTTCAGTTTCAAAGGTTGAGGTTGAAGGAGAACCTGTTCGGTATTTTCCAAAATAGGTGGCGTCAGCTTTAATATCATTGTATCAGTACGGAAACCTATTTCAATGATGAGGTTCTTATTTTTTAAAAACCCTACATCGGTTTTTTTTAATCCGGTGTTCCAAATAAAAAGTTTCGTGAGTTGCTCCAGTGAAGAAAGGCCATTTAAAGATGCCGCAGTTATTTTTGTTCCGGATAAGGACAATTGTTTTAATTCCTTTAAACCTTTCAATTCATTGAGCGTGGCTCCTGTGATGTTTGTAAATGAAAGATTCAATCTTCTCAGGTTGGCAAACTGGCCAATCGTTTTCATGTCTTCGTCAGTTATCGGCATCTTAGCCAGGTTCAGCGAGACCAGTTGCTCTTTTATTGCCAGCAGGTCTTTTAAACTTTCCGGCCTGAATTCCGACACGCTAAAGAATTCGGCAGACAGGGCAGGTGAATTTTTGGCAAGTGGATAAACAACCCGGTAATCATTATTCAATGACTTTACTTTGCTTTCATCCGCTGCTGCGAAATCATATACATCTGTTTCAATAGTGGTGAAGATGTTGGTGGCGAGCCTTCTTAATTCATTGTTTGGATCAAGGTCCAGCACTTTAACTTTAAAATCAGCCCCGCTCTTTATCCACTGACCCAGGATTGAGATTTCTTCTTCAGTCAACTGAGGTTTGCCCTGTGGTGGCATATGTTTTTTTGCTTCAAGAGGAAGATGGATCCTTTTCATCAATAAGCCAAGATCAGCTTCTGTGCTGTCCCATAATTTGCCGGTCTTCCCACCTTTGAGCAGAAGTTCACGGGTTTCCATCACCAATTCACCTTTTGCCTTCCTACTGTTGTGGCAACCCATACATTTTGTCTCAAGGATGGGTCGCACCATATCTTTGAATACTTCGGCATCTTCCAGTAAAACCTGTTGTTGTTTTTTTTCAGGCAGGAGAGGAGCCAGCAAAAAATTCTGGCCGTGTGTAATACCCGCACCCTGGTGACCTGTAAAAATGATGACCGTAAAAGAAATCATTGCGGCGATGAATGTTCCTGCTTTTGTTGCAGATAGTCGATTACGGAAAACATACCACAACAACAATAATAGTGAAACAGTAGCTCCTCCCCATTTATGCCACATCAAAGCTTCGGCATCGTAGCCTTCTTCTCTTGATAAGAATAATCCAAGGATCGCGGTAACGGCGGCCGTAAATGCGGAAAGAAGCAATAGCCATTCACCGATTTGACCGGCACCTTCCGGCGGTGAGAGCCTTTTCTGAAGGAATAAAACATACAGTATATACGATATGGTCAATGCGATCGGAAAGTGGAGAATCATAGGGTGCATGCGCCCGGCAACCTGGAGCCATGATGGCAATTTGATCCCGTTTTCAAATAATAAAAGAAATACCAGCAGGCTGTTTATCGAAAAGCTGATGTTGAATAGTATGTTTTTGGTTTTGTTCAGGAGTTAAATATAGGAATTCACCACATAGGATCATAGGCACATAGATTCACATAGGTTTCACTATGTGCCCCTATGTTTCTAGTGTACCTATGTGTTTAAATTTATTTAGCGAGAACAATTATACCACCGGTTCGAGTTTATAAGGATACTCCTTTCCGGAATTCCATTGCGCCACATACATGTTTTCTTCATCATCAATACAAACATCATGAGGATACTGGAAAATCTTATTCGTCTGAAACATCTCTTCGGGCCTGCCGTCTTTATAGACCGGCTCACTGCCGGCAAGGTTGGAGACACACTTATTATTCTTGTCGAGGATGGTTACAAATCCCGATTGCTTCCATAAATTATTCTGACTTTGTAATACCGCAGCATATAAATACTCGCCTTTAATAACAGGTCGGCAGACCCATGCACCGGGCAGCGAAATAGTATCGATGAATTCACCCTCCATCGTATAACGTTTAAAAGCATTCTGCTCTCTTGAAGTAACGATCAACACGGGTTCTTTCCCTTTATCACGTGTATCGATACAAATACCGTGAGCATTTTTCAGGAATTTTTCTTCCGCCCCCCGTCCGCCAAAATGCCGGATATATTCGCCTTTATGATTGTACTGAATAACAAAATCTTTTCCGTATCCATCCGCCACGTAAATATCACCATTGGCCGCAATCGCCGTTTCTGTGGGAATATATTCTTCGGGCTTTGTGTATTCTCCTGTTTCTTTGGGATAATCTAACTTCAGCAACACTTTTCCATCGATAGTTGTTTTGATCACCTGGTGCAGGTTGTTATCGCAGATAAATAATACCTCTTCACCGTTCTCATTAAATAATGTCAATCCGTGTGCGCCCGGATATTCAGTACCCCAGTAGCTTAATAATTTTCCTGACCGGTCATAAATAAGAACATTATTTTTTGTTTCATTGGTTAATAAAAGAATTCTTCCTTTTTTATCCTGTATCATCTCATGGCAATCCTTAACCGGGTATTGCATGGCGTCGGCCTTACTCCATTTGGTATTGATGCGGTACCGTTTGTTGCCCTGGCCTAAAATAATATCTTCCTTCTTTGCTGATGTGAAAATAGAAGGAGAGAGGAACATAGCTGTGGCCGCGAGTGACGACTGGCGGATGAAATGTTTTCTTTTCATTTGTTGGATAATTATCGGTTGCTGTTCATTAATTAAATACAAAAAATATTCAAGCCATCAGGCCTTTCACCACCTCACCCGACACATCGGTCAACCTGTATCTGCGGCCGAGGTGTTTGAAGGTGAGTTGCTCATGATTCAATCCCATCAGGTGGAGGATCGTGGCATGGAAATCATGAACGTGCACAGGATCCCTTGTGATGTTGTAGCCAAACTCATCGGTCTCGCCATAGATACCAGGCTTCACTCCACCCCCCGCCATCCACACTGTAAAACATCTTGGATGATGATCTCTGCCGTAGTTATCTTTTTTCAATACACCCTGGCAATAATTGGTACGCCCAAACTCGCCGCCCCATATCACCAGTGTTTCATCCAGTAACCCTCGTTGCTTAAGATCCCTGATTAATCCAGCACTTGCACGATCGGTATCCATGCATTGTCCCCGGATCTCTGCAGGTAAATTGCCATGGCCGTCCCAACCCTGGTGATACAACTGAACAAAGCGAACCCCTTTCTCGGAGAGTTTGCGTGCCAGTAGACAATTGGCCGCATAAGTGCCCGGTATCAAGCAATCAGGTCCATATAATTTAATAGTGTCTTCCGGTTCTTTGCTTAGGTCTGTTATCTCCGGAATGGCTGTTTGCATACGATAAGCCATTTCATATTGTTGAATCTTTGTGTGGATCTCAGGATCGCCAAATTCTTTGTACGATTCTTCATTCAATGCCGACAAATTATCCAGCATCTTTCTCCTGTCGGCTTTATCTACTCCATCGGGATTATTCAGATAGAGTACAGGATTTTCACCACTGCTGAACTGTACGCCCTGGTGAATGGAATCTAAAAACCCATTTGTCCAGAGTTTTGAATAAACACCCTGCCCATTCCCCTTTCCTTTCGACAGCAATACACAAAATGCCGGCAGATTTTTGTTTTCGCTTCCCAGGCCATAACTGAGCCATGCACCCATGCTGGGTCGGTTACCTACCTGTGCCCCGGTTTGAAAGAATGTCAGCGCCGGATCGTGATTGATGGCTTCCGTGTGTAACGATTTAATCACGCATAGTTCATCAGCTATCGATGCGATATTTGGCAGCAGTTCACTGAACCACATGCGATGCTCTCCATACTGATCGAATTTAAAATAAGAGCCTGCGAGTGGGAATTTTTTCTGATCGGACGTCATGCCTGTAAGCCGCTGTCCCATCCGGATTGATGCTGGCAACTCTTCGCCAAACATTTCATTTAGCCTGGGCTTGTAATCAAAGAGATCAAGCTGTGAGGGTGCTCCATTCTGGAACAGGTAAATGATCCTTTTTGCTCTCGGAGCAAAATGAGGAAGCCCCGTCACCTTCAATTCTTCTTCGCTGCCACTGCCAAATAAATCCGGGATCAATAGAGAGCCTAACGCAGCACTCCCAATACCTAAACTTAATCTTGACAGAAAGCGTCGCCGGTTTATGTTCAGGCCATGTTCCAAAATTTCTTTTTGCATACGTTTTATTTTTTCGTCAATCGTGAATCGTCAATCGTGAATAACGATTCCATCCATCGGAGGCTTACTCACGATTCACTACTCACCACTCACTTTACAATCGCCTCTTCCATGTTATAAATCATATTCACTACTTTCATCATTGCAGCCGAAATATCCTTGTCCAGTTTTTCATTCACAGGGTATGCACCCACTTTCAATGTCGTCGATGCATCCAGCTTTTTTTGTTGAAACAACTGCAACTGTTCAGTGTAATAGTTTTTTAAAATAGACAACTCTTTGTCTGTCGCCTTGCGGCAAATGATGAGTCGGAATGCTTTGTTGATCTTTTCTTCGGGTGATGAGTTTTCATTGACCAGTTTTTGCGACAGCACTCTCGACGCTTCCAATACTGTTGGATCGTTCATCATCATCAGTGCCTGCAAAGGTGTATTTGTTTTTAGTCGTTTTACTTCACATTGATCACGGTTGCTGGCGTCGAATATCGCCATTGACGGGGGCGGTACGGTGAGTTTGATAAAAGTGTACATACCCCTCCGGTACAATGCGTCCCCTTCATCCTGTTTGTAAGTTGCCAATACACCGCGACCTGATGTAGCTGCTTCCCATAAACCTTTCGGTTGGTACGGTTTTACGCTCGGGCCGCCGATCGTTTTATTCAGCAAACCGCTGCTGCACAAAACAAGATCACGAACCGATTCGGCCGCCAGCCTGACCCTCGGGACATGTGATAAATAAATATTCTCAGGATCTGTCTTCAATTTTTCATCCGTTACCTGTGCAGACTGGCAATACGTGGCAGATAATAAGATCTTTTTTATCAGTCGCTTAATATTCCAGCCGCTTTCCATAAAATCGACGGCCAGCCAATCGAGTAATTCAGGGTGAGAAGGCAGTTCGCCCTGCATTCCAAAATCCCCGGCAGTTTTCACAATGCCTCTTCCAAAGATCTCTTGCCAGAGCTGGTTCACAAATACCCTCGCTGTTAACGGGTTTCTTTTATCGACTGTCCAGCGAGCCAGGCCCAGCCTGTTTCTGGAAAATTTACTTTCATCAAACTTCATTACCGCAGGAATCGCCTGGGGTTGTACCTCCGTCGTTGGCATATTGTACACACCGCGACTGAGGACAAATGTTTTGCGCAGCGTGTCATCAGCCATAACTGATACTGTTAGATCACTGGTATCTTTCTTATTGATGAATGATAAGACCGTTTTTACATCTGTGTCACTGATATGGATCAATGGATTTTTAGCCGGCTTTGATACCGATACATCACCTTCATACCCTTTTTCTTTTGTATTGTTGAAAAAGGCAAGTAACGAGTAGTAATCTTTTTGTTTGAACGGATCATATTTGTGATCGTGACATTGGGCACATTCAATCGTGAGACCCAATATTCCTTTGCCGAAAGTTTTTGTTTTATCGAGCAAATATTCGATCCTGTATTCCTCGTCGATCACGCCACCTTCTTCTGTGTATTTGTGATTACGGAAAAAACCGGTTGCCAGGATTTGCTCCTTTGTTGCCTGGGGCAACATGTCGCCTGCGATCTGCCAGACAAGGAACTGATCGTAAGGAAGATTTTCATTGAACGCGTGGATTACCCAATCTCTCCAGGGCCATTGTGTACGAATGTTATCATCCTGGTACCCGTAGCTATCTGCGTAGCGGGCCACATCCAGCCAATGCAATGCCATCTTTTCTCCATACTGCGGCATACTCATCAACTCATCGATCATTTTTTCATAGGCATTTGGAGACTGGTCCCTGAGAAACCTATCCATCATGTCCAAAGAGGGGGGCAGCCCTGTAAGATCCAGCGAGGCTCTTTTTAATAGCCTTTCTTTGTCGGCTTCTCCATTAGGGGAAAGATTCTTTTCATCCAGTTTCTGTAATATAAAATAGTCGATCTCATTCTTTACCCAATCTTTGTTACTCACTTTCGGTAGGGAATTTTTTTTGGGTGGCACAAATGCCCAATGCGTTTCATAATGAGCACCCTGTTCGATCCATTTCTTAAACAATTTGATTTCATATTCAGTCAACGCGCCTAAGTGTGATTCGGGGTCCGGCATCATATAGGCCGTATCATGAGAGGAGATACGTTTGTAAAGCTCTGATTCTTCCGGCTTGCCTGGCACCAATGCAAATGCTCCCTTTGTTTCTTTCAATGGAGCAAAGGCACTATCGGCTATGTCAAGCCTCAGTTGCGCCTGTCTTTTATTGGCGTCGGGACCATGACATTTAAAACATTTATCAGAAAGGATTGGGCGTATATGG
>Ga0207683_10002384_pt1 | contig 16418 bp, 18 predicted proteins | sample KBSM73metaG_FD_184333 | JGI IMG/M metagenome (GOLD analysis project Ga0207683, IMG submission 184333) | Miscanthus rhizosphere microbial communities from Kellogg Biological Station, Michigan, USA - KBS M7-3 metaG (SPAdes) (version 2) | ecosystem: Host-associated > Plants > Roots > Rhizosphere >... | reverse complement strand
TCGATCCCGGCCGCGCGCAGGACGTTGGCATTGACCATGCCGCAGCCGCCCCACTCGATCCAGCTGGGGCCGCCCTTGGCGCCCGGGTGCCAGATGTCCAGCTCCGCGGACGGCTCGGTGAACGGGAAATAGTTCGGGCGCAGCCGGATCTGGGCTTCAGCACCAAACATCTGGCGTGCGAAGTGCTCCAGCGTGCCGCGAAGGTCCGCCATGCTCAGGTTCTTGTCGATGGCCAGGCCTTCGAACTGGTGGAACACGGGGGTGTGCGTCGCGTCGAGCTCGTCCGTGCGGAACACCTTGCCCGGGCACAGCACATAGATGGGCAGCTCCCGTTCCAGCATGGAGCGGACCTGCACCGGGGAGGTGTGCGTGCGCATGAGCAGGTGGGCCTCGGGCGGCTCGACGAAGAACGTGTCCTGCATGTCGCGGGCGGGGTGGTCCGGCTTGAAGTTCAGGGCATCGAAGTTAAACCATTCGGACTCGACCTCGGGCCCTTCGGCAATTTCCCAACCCATGCCGACAAAGATGTCCGCCACGCGGTCCTGCAGCGTGGACAGCGGGTGGCGTGCACCGGCCGTGCGCCGGCGCGGCGCTGCCGTGACATCCACGGTCTCTTCGACGAGGATCCGCGCGTCGTTCTCGGCCTCGAGCGCAACTGTACGGTCCGCGAGCGCCTTGTTGACCCGTCCCCTCGAGGCGCCCATGAGCTTGCCGGCGGCGGCCTTCTGTTCCTTGGGCAGCGCGCCAATCTCACGGTTGGCGAGGCTCAGGGCGGACTTCTCGCCCGTGTGGGCGAGGCGCACGGCCTTGAGTTCATCGAGGGTCGCTGCGGCGGCGATGGCGGCAACGGCCTGGTCTACGGCGGCGGTAATGGCGGCTTCATCCAGAGGATTCGGGACGGCTGCGTCCGGCAAAGTTTCAGTCATCTACTGTTCTTAGCTACGAGTCGGATCATGCCAACAGCGTGCGCCGGGCACAGGGCGCGGCGCAGGTTCTCGGCAAGGCTTGTGGTCACTGTCCCCAGTCTAGTAGACGGCCGTCGGCGGCATGGCAATGGCCGCCCCGCACGTGACGCCGCGGTGCCGGCCGCCCCTGGCACGCTTACGCCGGGATTCCAAGGGCACGGGACATCCCGGCGGCCCCCTGACTGCCGGGCACACCCCCGGCTACCATGGCCTCATGACGCCCGGACAACGGCTTCGCCAGATCGCCAACCTGCTCAACGGCTCCACCCTGCTGGGCCTGCTGCTGGCAGCCTGTGCGCGGACAACCGTCAGCTCCGGTCCGCGCGGACTGCTGATCGCGGGCCGCTACCGCTGGCGGTTGCCGTTTGCTGCGGCCTTCACCGTGGGCAACGTGATCCTCTTCCGCACCGGACCGGAATCCGCCCGCGCCAATCCAGTGCTGCTGGGCCACGAGGAGCGCCACAGCACCCAATATGCCTGGTGCCTCGGGCTGCCCTTCCTTCCGCTGTACTTCATAGCCGCCGGCTGGTCCCTCTGGCGCACGGGCAACCCGGGCAGCGCCAACATCTTCGAGCGCCATGCCGGCCTGGAAGCAGGCGGCTACCCCCTGCCCGGCCTGCCCGGGACCAGACCACGCACGCACCGCAGATTGGGCGTGACCGCCCCTGAACGTTACGAGGCCTGACATGACAGACAGCCCCCGAAGCATCTCCGTTGCAGGAACCGGCAGCTCCGAGGCGGTGCCGGACCTGCTGACCGTGTCGATCGGCGTTGAATGCCGCCGCGAGACCGTGGCCGAGGCCTACAGCGAGGCCGGAACACGATCGGCCGCCATCACGTCGGAGCTCCGGCAACGCGGCGTGGACAGCGCGGACTTGTCCACTTCCGGGCTGAACGTCCGGGCCGAGCTGAACTGGCAGGATGGCCGGGGCCAGACCGTGACCGGCTATCTGGCCTCCAGCACGCTCACCGTCAGGATCCGCGAGTTGTCCGCGTCCTCGCAGATCCTTGCCGCGGCGGTTGCTGCCGGCGGCGACGCCGTCCGGCTGAACGGGCTGACCCTCGGCTTCGCCGACCCCTCGGCCGTCGAAGCCAGGGCCCGGGAGGCCGCCTGGCAGGACGCCCGCACCACCGCCGAGCACTACGCCGCCCTCGCGGGAACCGGGCTGGGCAGGGTCCTGTCCCTCACCCAGCACACCGGTTTCCAGGCGCCGATCCCCGTGGCGAAGATGCAGCGGGAAGTGGCGGTGGCCTCACTCACCGTCGAGGCCGGCGAGTCGGGGGTCACCGCCACCATCGGCGTCGTCTGGGAACTGCTCGACTGATTGCCCAGTCATTGCGGGAGCAGTTGTTTCGCGTCGCCGACGGCGGCCGCCACCGGCTCGGGCGCCGGATGACCGGCCGGGGCTAGTGGGTTGCGCCGGCAGGGAGCTTGAGATCCGCCGTCGTCGCCAGCGCAGTGCGCACGACGACGGCGAGCGCCGCCGCCATCTGGGCGGCCGGCAGCGAGGGGGCACTGCTCCCGGCCGGAAGCTGCGTGTCCTCGTAGGGGACGTGGACAAAGCCTCCCCTGGTGCCCGGACGCAGCCGCAGGGCGTGCATGAGCGCGTAGAAGACATGGTTGCAGACATAGGTCCCGGCACTCTGGGACACTTCGGCCGGGATCTGCTCTGAGCTCAACGCCGCGAGCGCCGCCTTGACGGGCAGCGACGTGAAATAGGCTGCCGGTCCGCCCTGGACCACGGGTTCGTCCACAGGCTGGTTGCCGGCATTGTCCGGAATCCGGGCGTCGTCACAATTGATGGCCACCCGTTCCAGCGAGATGCGCGCCCTCCCGCCGGCCTGGCCGGCGCACAGCACAAGCTCCGGCGTGAAACGCTCGAGGGCCTCCGCCAGCACCTTGGCCGACTCGCCGAAGACGCATGGCAATTCCACCGCCTGGACATCCAGCCCTTCGGATTGCAGCAGCCGTGCCGCCGAACGGGCCGCTGCCCACGACGGATTGGCCGTATCGCCGCCAAATGGCTCGAACCCGGTCAGGAGAATCATCGCCCCAGCCTAGCAACGCCTCCCACTGCCCCGGCAAGGCGGCACCCCCGCGGCACCCTCAACCCGGCCCCGTCCAGACTTGGCCGCCAGGGCAGGTGTCGCTCCGGCCTCACGCGTGCGTCCGCGACGGCAGGGTGAGGATTTCAGCCCCGTCGTTGGTGATGGCGATCGTGTGCTCACTGTGTGCTGTCCGGCAGCCGGTCGCGCTTCGGAGCGTCCACCCGTCGGCGTCGGTGATGAGTTCAGCGGTGTCGGCCATGACCCATGGCTCCAAGGCGAGCAGCAGCCCGGGGCGCAGCTTGTAGCCACGGCCTGGCCGTCCGGTGTTGGGAATGTGCGGGTCCTGGTGCATGGTCGATCCGATGCCATGGCCCCCGAACTCGGTGTTGATCGGGTACCCCGCCTCGCCAAGGACCGAGCCGATGGCATGGGAGATGTCGCCGATCCTGGCTCCGGGCCGGGCAGCGGCTATCCCTGCGCCCAGCGCGCGCTCGGTCGCGCTGATCATCGCGACGCTTTCCGGGGGCTTTGAGTCGCCCACGATGAAGCTGATGGCGGAGTCTGCTGCGACTCCCCGCTTGGAGACGGCGAGGTCGAGTGTCAACAGGTCGCCGTCGGCCAGTGTGTAGTCGCGTGGGAGTCCGTGGAGCACGGCGTCGTTGACGGCCGTGCAGATGTAGTGTCCGAACGGCCCGCGGCCGAAGGACGGCTCGTAGTCGACATAACAGGACTGCGCACCAGCCTCGGCGATCATGGCCTGCGCCCATCGGTCGAGGTCCAGGAGGTTCGCGCCGACCGTGCTGCGGTTCTTCAGCGTCTGCAGGATGTCAGCTACAAGGGCGCCTGTCTCTTTGGCCCGGGCAAGTTCGGTGGGATTCAGGATCTCGATCATGCGGCGCCTTTCTCACGTGTCCAATAACTATACCGGTCATATTATCCCGGTATAATCGAAGCCATGGTCAGGTTGCCCCTCACATTCGCAGAGATCGAGCGCGGACAGCGCCTCGGCGCCCTGTTGCGCCGCGCCAGGGGGGAACGCTCGATGCTCGACATCGCACTCGATGCACGCGTCTCACCGGAGACCCTCCGGAAGATCGAGACGGGCCGCGTAGCGACCCCCGCCTTCCCGACTATCGCCGCTATCGCCGGCGTCCTCGGACTCTCCCTCGATGCGGTGTGGGCCGAGGTCAACCAGACCAAACGCGCCACTGAACCGACCGGCCCTGATCACAACGCCCGTGAGCGGCTGGCTTCGTAAGCCCCGATCCCCGCAGCTGCACAGGCCGCCCCATGCTGCAGCCGGCCGCCGCCTCACCCGTCAGCATCCTTGACATTCAGTCGAACATATATTCGAATGTAGGCATGAGATGGGACGCACAAGCACTTGAGCGCGGCGATTCCCCGGCCGCCGTTTCCGCCGCTTCGCCCACGGCTGCCCTGCTGCCGCTGGCCGGACTCGTGCGGACGGTCTCCACCCCGGAATTTGCCGGGATCACCTTCCATGAGGTCACCGCCAAATCGGTGCTCAACAAGGTGGTCGCCGGTTCCCGGATGCCGTTCGACTGGACCATCAACCCCTACCGCGGCTGCAGCCATGCGTGCGTCTACTGCTTTGCCCGGAAGAGCCACACCTACCTTGACTTCGACGCCGGCCTGGACTTTGACAGCCAAGTGGTGGTCAAGATCAACGCCGCCGAAGTCCTGCGCAAGGAACTGGCCAAGCCGTCCTGGCGGCACGAGCACGTGGCCCTTGGCACAAACACCGACCCCTACCAGCGCGCCGAGGGCCGCTACCAGCTCATGCCCGGCATCATTGGTGCCCTGGCCGATTCCGGCACTCCCCTGTCCATCCTCACCAAGGGCACGCTCCTGGCCCGGGACATCCCGCTCCTCAAGCATGCGGCGGCGCAAGTGCCGGTCGGGGTGGGCATCTCGCTGGCCATGACCAACGAGCAGCTGTCCGAGGCCGTGGAGCCGGGCACGCCTGGGCCACGGGCCCGGCTGAAGCTCATCTCCCGTCTGCGGGAAGCGGGCCTGCCCTGCGGCGTCATGGCCATGCCCATCCTGCCGTGGCTCTCCGACAGTGATGAGGCCCTCGATTCCCTCTTCGGGGCCCTCGCGGCGGCCGGCGCCACAGGGGTCACGGCCGGTGCGCTGTACCTGAAGCCGGGCACCCGTGAATGGTTCATGCAGTGGATCGCCCGGGAACATCCGCAACTGGCGGGCAAGTACCGCCGCCTGTACGGCAGCGGGTCATACGCATCCAAGGAATACCGCGCGTGGCTGGCAGGACGGGTCCGGTATTTCAAGGACCTGCACGGCTTCTCCGGCTCGCAGGGCTTCAGCCACCGGGACCTTGACGGGGGCAGCGACCATGACAACGCCCGGGAGGAAGAAGCCCAGTACCCGGCCGGGAGCATCCCGGACACCGCGGGGCACGCAAGCCCACGCCACGCCGGCGCTGCCCGTTCCGACGCCGCCCAGCCCACACTGTTTTGAAGTCCGCTCCACCTCAAGCACACGGAGCCATGGGTCCCCTGCGCAGCAGGGCTGCCGGAGCGGAAAGCGCCCTGAGCCGCCGGGCGCAGGATGCCTAGAGCGCCTTGACCGCGCCGAGCACCCTCGCCAGCGAATCCTTGGCGTCGCCGAACAGGAGGGTGGTCTTGGGATCGTGCAGGAGCTCATTCTCAATGCCGGCAAACCCCGGGCGCATGGACCGCTTCAGGAACACGACCTGCTGGGCCTGCACCACTTCCAGGATCGGCATCCCGTAAATCGGCGAACCCGGCGAGGACTTGGCCGCCGGGTTGACGACGTCGTTGGCCCCGACTACCAGAACGATGTCCGTGGTCGCGAATTCGGGGTTGACTTCCGCGAGCTCCCGCAGTGACTCGTACGGCACGTTGGCCTCGGCCAGCAGCACGTTCATGTGGCCCGGCATGCGTCCCGCCACGGGATGGATGGCGAACACGACGTCCACGCCGCGCGCGACCAGGGCCGTGGCAAGCTCCGCCACAGTGTGCTGGCCCTGGGCCACGGCGAGCCCATAACCGGGAACGATCACCACCCGCTGGGCGTAGCCGAGCTGGACGGCGATGTCCTCCGGGGACGAGGAACGCACTGGCCGGTCGCTCAGGGCGGTGGAACCCGCCGTCGAGCCGCCCTTGAACGCCCCGAACATGATTCCGCCGACTCCGCGCCCCATGGCCGAGGCCATGACCTTGGTCAGGATGGTGCCGCTCGCGCCCACGAGCGTCCCGGCGACCAGCAGCAGGACATTGCCCAGGACCACGCCCGACGCTGCCACCGCCAGCCCCGTGAACGCATTCAGCAGGGAGATCACGATCGGCACGTCCGCCCCGCCCACGGGCAGCACCAGGAGCAGCCCGGCGGCGAGGCCCAGGCCCAGCAATGCGAGCGACCAGCCCAGCGACCCGGTCAGGACCACCAGAGCTCCTGAGGTGACCGCCCCCAGCAGGACGGCCCCCATCACCCAGGGCATCCCGGGGAACAGCAGCGGACGGGTGCTGATGAGCTCCTGCAGCTTGCCCACGGTCACCGCGGAGCCGGCAAAGGACACCGCCCCCACCAGCATGGTGAAGACCACGGCCAGGCGGACCCAGGGATCTTCCTGGTGGCCAAGTTCCAGCACGGCGACGAGCGCCGCGGCCCCGCCGCCGACGCCGTTGAAGAGCGCCACGAGTTGGGGCATCTGGGTCATCTGCACCCGCCGTGCCACGGGGAAGGCAATCGCGGACCCCACGGCGATGGCCGCGAGGATGAGCGGAACATTCTCCAGCCGCGCGGAGAGGAAGACGGTGACGACGGCGAGGAGCGCCCCGGCCGCGCCGATGGCGTTGCCGCGGCGGGCCGTTCGTGGCGAGCTGAGTCCCTTGAGCGCCAGGATGAAGCAGACGGCGGCCACAAGGTAGAGCAGGGCTGTCCATTCGGGGCTCAGGAGGCTCATTTGGCCTCCCCCGCCGCGTCGGCGGAGCTCCCCTCGCCGGGGTGTCCTTCACCCGCGGCTCCGCCAGCCTTGGCGGCGCCGCTTGAGGCGGGGATGCGTGTCCGCTTGTGGGCGCTGAACATCTCCAGCATCCGGTCCGTGACCACAAAGCCGCCCACCAGGTTGACGGTGGCCAGGACGACGGCCAGGAGCGCGATGCCGAGGACCCACGGGTCACTTGCCTGTCCGGCCACGATGATGGCGCCGACCAGGATGATGCCGTGGATGGCGTTGGCGCCGGACATGAGCGGTGTGTGCAGTTTGCTGGTGACCTTGGAGACGACTTCGAAGCCAACGAACACCGCGAGCACCACCACGGTCAGCAACACGACGGGGCCCATCACGCCTCCCTTTCCAATGCTTCCGCGGTGGGGGCGTGCCGCACCGTGCCGCCGTGGGTCAGGCACGTTCCGGCGACCACGTCGTCGTCGAAGTCCGGGGCCACCGAGCCGCAGTCGGTCATGAGCGCGAGGAAGTTGCTGACGTTCCGGGCGAAAAGCCGGGACGCGTCCGAGGGCATGGCGGATGCCGCGTCCTGCAAACCCACGAGCGTGACCGATCCGCCGTCGACCGGCACCTGCACATCCTGGCCGGCGATCACGCCTTCGACGTTGCCTCCGGACTCCGCGGCGAGGTCGACGACGACAGACCCTGCCCGCATGCCGGCCACCATGGCGGTGGTCACCAGCAAGGGAGCGGCCCGGCCGGGGATGGCGGCCGTCGTGATCAGGACGTCCGCCGCCGCGACATGCGGGGCCAGGAGGCTGCGCTGGCGTTGCGCCCGGTCCTCGCCGAGGGCACGGGCGTAGCCTCCGGCTCCGTCTGCCGCCGCATCGATGTCCAGGTTGATGAAGGTGCCACCCATCGAGGCGACTTCCTCGGCGGAGGCGGCCCGGATGTCGTTGGCCGAGACCCGGGCGCCGAGCCGCTTCGCCGTGCCTATTGCCTGCAGCCCGGCGACGCCGGCGCCAAGGACCAGCACCCTCGCCGGCGGGATGGTACCGGCGGCGGTCATGTAGAGCGGGAAGAACCGCGGGTAGCGGACGGCGGCTTCCAGCACGGCGCGGTAGCCCGTGACCAGGGACTGGGAGCTGAGCGCATCCATGGACTGCGCCCGGGAGATCCGCGGAAGCAGCTCCAGGGCGAACGAGGTGATCCCGGCCGCGGCGAGTGCCCGGACGGTTGGCAGTTCCGAGGACGGCGAAGCCAGCCCGATGGTGACGGTGCCGGGCCGCAGCCGGGCCGCGGCCTCCGGAGTGAGCGGGCGGACATGCAACAGGACGTCCAGGGCCTCGAACGGGAGCTCGGAGATCACCGTCGCGCCGGCCTCCTTGAAGGCGGCGTCGGCGAAGCCTGCTTCGGTGCCGGCACCGCTCTCGACCAGGAGATGGAGCCCGAGCGCTGTCAGCTGCCGGGCCGTCTCCGGTGTGGCCGCGACGCGACGTTCTCCGGCTCGCTGCTCTCGTCCGACACCGACCTGCACGGGCCACTCCTCTCGGTTGGGATCAGAGTAGGCACATGCCTGACGGTTTGGCGAGAGGCGGGCTCCCGAAGCGCGGCGGCGAGTCCGGTCAGCGGCCCAGCCCCGCTTCCACTCCGCGAGTCCCGGTGGCCTGCACAGCCGCCAGGAGGGCCTCGACGATGGGGAGGTCCGCCGGGATCCACGGCAGGTCCAGGACCCCTGCCGGGTTGCGGAGGTCGAGCCAGCGCAATTCGTCATGGTCCTCCAGCGGCCGGGGTTCTCCCTGCGCGAGCTCCGCGAACCAGACCCTCATCGCCGCCTTCGCGTTGAGCGGCCAGCCCGCGGCGGTTTCCGCGGGCAGTTCCGCCCCGAGCCGCACCAGCACGCCCAGTTCTTCCTGGAGCTCGCGGTGCAAGGCGTCCTCGGCGGCCTCTCCTGCTTCGACTTTTCCGCCCGGGAACTCCCACATTCCGGCAAACTGCGGCGGCGCCGTGCGCCGGGCCACAAGGAGCATGCCCGGGTCGGCCAGGGAGTCCACTACTGCGCCGCCAACGACGCCTATGAGTCCAGTCACGCCCTCAAGTCTAAGGCGGGCGCAGGGTCCGGCGCCCGGGGCCGGGGGCCGGGGCCGGCTCAGGTAGGGGACAATGGTGGAGGCGGCCGCCACGACACCTTCCGGAATATTCGGCGCCCCCTCCCGGTTCTTAAAAGCATATTTATCTGTCCGATCCATCCGGTCTCTCCCGGAAAAACTCTCCGAAAAGACGAATGACAACCACCACACACGCCCCGGCGCCGACCAAGACCGGCACCCGTCACGTTGCCCTGGCAATCATTGCTCTCGCGATGGGCGGCTTTGGCATCGGCACCACGGAATTCACCATGATGGGCCTGCTCAAGGAGATCGAACAGGGCCTGAACATCAGCACGCCCGAGGCAGGTCACCTGATTTCGGCCTACGCCCTCGGCGTCGTGATTGGCGCGCCGGTGCTGGCCGCGGTGGGAGCCAAACTCCCGCGGAAGTATCTGGCCCTCGGGCTCATGCTCTTCTTCAGCGTCGCCAACCTCAGTTCCTTCCTCGCCCCGGACTACGGCTCCATGCTGGTGTCCCGGTTCGCCGCGGGACTCCCCCACGGCGCCTTCTTCGGGGTCGCGGCCGTGATTGCCGCCTCCCTGGTGGCGCCGACCAAGCGGGGTTGGGCCATTTCGATGGTCATGGCCGGGCTGACGGTGTCCAACGTCATTGGCGTCCCCTTCGCCACATGGCTGGGCCAGAACTACGGGTGGCGGCTGCTGTTCCTGCTGGTTGGCCTGATCGGCATCATTACGCTCTTCATGCTGTGGAAGTTCGTCCCGTTCCAGAAACCGCACGCGGATGCCAGCTTCCGCCGGGAGCTCGGCGCGCTCAAGCGGCTGCAGGTGTGGCTTGCCATCCTGGTCGGCATCGTCGGCTTCGGCGGGTTCTTCGCGACCTACACCTACATTTCGCACACCATGACCTCCGTCGCCGGCCTCCCGGCGGTCTGGCTGCCGCTGGTCGTGGCGCTGTACGGCGTGGGCATGGTGGTGGGCAACATCGTTGGCGGCCGGATCGCCGACAAGTCCGTCATGGGCACGATTTACTGGGTGCTGCCCGGCACGGCGGTGGCACTCGTGGTTTATGCCGTGGGCGTCCACTGGGCCTGGTCCGCGCTGGTCATGGTGTTCGTCGTGGGCGCCGCCGGGTCCATGCTCGTTCCCGCCCTGCAGACGAGGCTGCTCGATGCGTCCCCGGACGCACCGTCGCTGGCCTCCTCGCTGAACCATGCTGCGCTCAACGTCGCCAACGCCCTCGGTGCCTTCCTGGGCGGCCTGGTGATCGCCTGGGGCTGGGGCTACGTCGCCCCCGCGCTCGTGGGCGCCGTCCTGGCCGTGCTGGGTCTCGGGGTCGCCGCCTTCAGCGGCGCCGTAGAACGCCGGCGGCCGCTGGCCTCCTAGCCACCCCGCCGCCGCGGCGCAACAGCCGCGACCGAGGTACCCCGGCAGAACAGCCACGGCAACGGCAGAGGCCGAGGCCGAAGCAGCAGGGTGCACATGCTGCAAATAGAACAGCAGTCCGGTCCAGTGATGCACTGGACCGGACTGCTGTTTTGTTGAGGGGCCGCGGTTCCATCTGGCGGCTGCCGTTATCCCTAGTGGCTTCCGTTCTCCCTAGGGGCCGGGCGGCTCAGGGGGCGCTGACGCGCTGCACGTCCGGTTCCAGGTAGATGACCCGGGCAATCGGGACGGCTTCGCGGACCCGGACCTCCGCGTCATCAATCGCCTTCGCTATGTCCTGGCCCGAGTCCGAGCGGCCGATGCTGATCTTGGCCGCCACCAGCAGCTCCTCAGGGCCAAGGTGCATGGTCTTGAGGTGAATGATGCTGGTGCCGCCGGCCTCGATCGCGCTGCGGATCTTGGCGACGTCATCGCGGGTGGCCGACTCGCCCAGCAGCAGCGACTTGGTTTCCATGGCCAGGACCACGGCGATCGACACGAGCAGCAGACCGATCATCGCGGTGCCGAGGGCGTCCCAGATGCCGTTCCCGGTCAGGAGCGTCAGGCCCACGCCGAAGAGCGCGAACACCAGGCCCACGAGGGCACCGAAATCCTCGAGCAGGATGACCGGGAGTTCCGGCTGCTTGGCGTTGCGGATGAATTTAACCCAGCTTTGCTTCCCGCGGAGCGGGTTGGATTCGATGATCGCTGTCCGGAACGAGAAGGACTCGGCAATGATCGCGCCGATCAGGACGGCCAGCGGCACCCACCAGAAGTCCCCTTCGATGGCATGCGGGTGCTGGATTTTTCCCCAGGCCTCGTACAGTGCGAACAGGCCGCCGACGCTGAAAAGCACAATCGAAACGATGAAGGCGTAGATGTAACGCTCGCGGCCGTAGCCGAAGGGGTGCTCGGGGCTGGCTTCCCGCTTTGCGCGTTTGCCGCCGAGCAGGAGCAGCAGCTGGTTGCCGGAGTCTGCGAGGGAGTGAATCGCCTCGGCCAGCATGGACGAGGACAGCGTCAGAAAGTAGGCGACGAACTTCAAAACGGCGATGGTCAGGTTTGCGGCCAGCGCCGCGAGAATCGCCTTGGTACCGCCATTTGCAGCCACGTGAGCTTCTCCTTATGGGGTTCTTCCGGGGTGTATGCGAACACCGGAAGAACCCAGCGCCCACAAGGAATACCGTACCGGTTTCCGGGCCGGCGCCGAACCGCGGCGGGACCAACGCTGCCACGTAACGATTGGGTAGTCCCCTGCTGACAAGCAATCCGCCCTATGTTAGCTTGAAGCCATATTCGGTATTCACAATTTGGATGCCGAAAAATATGTAGGAGGAGACATGGGCTTTCTTGGCTGGATCATTCTCGGACTCATAGTGGGTGCAATCGTCAAGGCACTCTTGCCCGGCAGGGTCGGTGGCGGCTGGGTTACCAGCCTCGTGCTCGGCGTCGTCGGCGCAATTGTTGGCGGCTGGATCGGGGACCTGCTGTTCGGCGGCGGCAAGATGGAATTCTGGAATCTCGGTTCCTGGCTCCTGGCCATCGTCGGTGGCCTCGCGGCCGCGCTCATCTACGGCGCCATCACAGGGCGCAACAAGACCACCACCTAATTCTTCAAGGCACTGGCCGCACACTTTGTGTGGGGGCGGCAGTGACAGTACGACGGCGGGGCTCACCATTCGGTGGGCCCCGCCGTTCGTTTGGCCTGCTTTTTTTGGACAGGGATTCCTGCCGGACCCGCTGGTTTCCTGCCGGGCGGCTAGGGGGTTTGCTGGGAGCGGGCGCTGGCGTACAGGCAGACGGTGGCTGCGGTGCCGAGGTTCAGGCTTTCCGCTTCCCCGTACACCGGCACGGCCACCCGGTGGTCGGCCAGCGCGATCTCGTCCTCGGACAGGCCTTGGGCCTCGTTGCCGAAGAGCCAGGCGGTCGGCTGTTCCAACGCATACACCGATTCGGCGGCGGGGGCCCCCAGGCGGCGGGCGGCGTTCTCGTCCTGGAGACGGTCCAGGTCCAGTTGTCCCTTGCCGTCCGCGGCCAGCACGCCGACGCCACGCTCCCGGCAGCGGGCCACGACTTCCTCGACCTCCGCGCCGAGGACGACGGGCAGATGGAACAGGGAACCCGCCGTCGACCGCACGGCCTTGGGGTTGTAGATATCCACGCTCGAGCCGGTCAGGATGACGGCGTCGGCGCCGGCGGCGTCGGCCGCCCGCAACACGGTGCCGGCGTTGCCGGGGTCGCGGACCTGGCACAGGACGGCAATCAGCCGCGGGCCGGCGTCGAGCACGTGCTCAAGGCTGACGTCCAGGAAGCCGCAGACGGCGACGATGCCCTGTGGGGTGACGGTATCCGCCATCGCAGCGATCACTTCGTCGGTTGCGAGGTGCGCGTGGGTTCCCTCGGCCAGCTGCTCCAGCTCCGGGTGGCGGTCCAGGCAGGCCTCGGTGGCGTACACCTCATAGACGATGCCGGGCTCCCCCGCGGCGATCCTCTTCCGGTGCAGGACCAAGGCCTCTCGGACCGCCTGCGGGCCTTCGGCCAGGAACTCGCGACGCTTTAAACGGGCCGGGCGCCCGGCAAGCTGTGCCACCTTCCTCATCCGATCAGCTCGGGGGTTGGAGAGTGGAAAGTCTTGCGGGCGCCCGGTTTCGTTCATATAAGAACCTTAGTGGCTATTCCAGCCGGCTCTTGAACGAGGCAGTCTTTCAACTGCGGGAGGAACTACTTTGCAGCCTCGTCGGCGGCCTTCTTGGCAGCAGGCTTCTTCGCGGGAGCCTTCTTGGCAGCCTTGGGAGCCGGAGCAGCCTCAGCCTGGACGGCCGGAGCGGACGTGTCGGCAGGCAGCGAGTCCTTGGCGACCTTGACCAGCGCGGCGAAGGCGTTGGCGTCGGAAACGGCCAGCTCGGCCAGCATACGGCGGTCAACCTCAACCTCAGCGGCCTTCAGGCCCTGGATCAGGCGGTTGTAGGTCAGGCCGTTGGCGCGGGATGCAGCGTTGATGCGCTGGATCCAAAGACGGCGGAAGTCGCCCTTCTTCTTCTTGCGGTCACCATAGCTGTACACAAACGAGTGCAGCAGCTGCTCTTTTGCCTTGCGGTACAGGCGTGAACGCTGTCCGCGGTAACCCTTTGCGCGTTCGAGGATAACCCGGCGCTTCTTGTGGGCGTTAACCGCCCTCTTCACACGTGCCACGTGCGTACTCCTTAGAAAATTTCTGATCCCAAGCGTCTACTGCCGGAACGGTCCGGCTGGCCTGAGAAGCCTTTTTGGTAGTTGACTGCTGCCAGGTGGCGAACAGTCAGAGAACTTGGAACTTAGATGCCGAGCATCTTCCGGATGACCTTGGCGTCGCCCTTGAAGACGATCTTGTCGCCGGCAAGGCGACGGGTCAGCCGGGAGGACTTGTGCTCGAGGTAGTGGCGGCGGTTGGCCTGCTGGCGGCGCAGCTTGCCGGTACCGGTCAGCTTGAAGCGCTTCTTAGCACCGCTGTGGGTCTTCATCTTCGGCATGGGAACCGATCTCCTTACGTATCCGCAGAAAAGTCTGCAGCTCTTTCGTGCAGCCACCCCTGCGGGCGGCGTGCTGGTTGCCTGCTGCCGGACATTGCTGTCCGGCAGCCGTGAACTAGTTGGTCTTCTTGGTGCCAGGCTTGGCGGCTGCCCGGGGGGCGGCCGGCCGTGCGGCGGGCTTCGGCGCTGCGGGCCTGGGTACCGGCTTCGGAGCAGCAACCGGCTTCGGTGCTGCTGCCGGAGCGGCTGCCTTTTCCTCGGGAGCCTTCGCTGCCGCCGGGGCCGGAGCGGCCTTCGGAGCCGCGGGAGCCTTGGCTGCTGCAGGCTTCTCGGCGGCCTTCGGAGCCGCGGGAGCCTTCGCTGCTGCCGGCTTCTCGGCTGCCTTCGGAGCCGCCGGAGCCTTCGCTGCTGCCGACTCCTCGGCTGCCTTCGGAGCGGTTTCCGCCGCCGCGTCCTGGGCGGGGGCCTCGTCGGCCTTGGTCTCTTCGACCGGAGCCGCTTCAACCTTGGCTTCTTCAACCTTGGTCTCTTCAACCTTGGCTTCTTCGACGGGGGCCTCAGCTGCGGGTGCCTCCGACGATACGACGTAGCCTTCCGGCAGGAGGTCGGACAGCGTCTGGGTCAGCGGGGCGTTGCCACCGGAAACATCGACGCGTCCCGAAGCCTTGGCTTCGTTCTCAGCCTTGGCTTCTGCGCGCTGCGTTGCGCGGCGGGCCTCCGCCTTGGCTTCGGCCTTGTTCTTCAGCGGGCCAACCACCATGACCATGTTGCGGCCATCGATGCGCGGGCTGGACTCCACCACACCAACTTCGGCGACGTCGTCGGCGAAGCGCTGGAGCAGGCGGATGCCCATCTCGGGGCGCTGCTGCTCGCGGCCGCGGAACTGGATCATGGCCTTGACCTTGTCACCGGCACCGAGGAAGCGGAGCGCGTGGCCGCGCTTCGTTTCGTAGTCGTGGGTGTCGATCTTCAGGCGGAAACGGATTTCCTTCAGGACCGTGTTGGTCTGGTTCTTCCGGGCCTCGCGTGCCTTGACAGCGGCTTCGTACTTGTACTTGCCGAAGTCCATCAGCTTGCACACCGGAGGCTTCGCCTGCGGTGCAACTTCAACGAGATCAAGATCGGACTCGGCAGCCAAACGCAGGGCATCCTCAATACGGACAATTCCTACTTGTTCGCCTGCAGGGCCGACCAGCCGCACCTCGGGGACGCGGATACGCTCATTGATTCTTGGCTCGCTAATGTTAAAGCTCCTGTGTTCGTGAGGGGTATTCCACCGGCAAAAAGAGAAGGCCCCCAATTGCCGGAGCAATCGAAGGCCTCGAGATCGGAACTGCCGCCCTCAATGGGGCAACATGCACTTCCTGCGGACCGGAGTCCGAGGTAGTGCCCGACCAGGTACCCGGCAACCTTGACTCCTGAACAGGAGGGGCTTCCCGAAGGAAGTTTCGCGGCTGACGCGGGTGGGAGAGAACTCCGCTTGCAAACTAAAGCCAACTCTACAGAAAAACACCCGTTCAACGCACGTATGCGTCGTCGGGCGCCAACTTCAGTGACAAGCACTGCCAGTCAGAACACTGCATTCTATAAAAGCTTGAGAATAACGACATTTAGTCGGTCTGTGACAAGCTTACCAGCATGAGCACTTCAGATAGTAATTCCCATGTCTTCGAGCCCGCGGCCGCCCAGGCGGACGTCTCGCAGCAGATCCGCGACATCTCGGAAGTCCCCTCGATCGAGGTCATCACCACGGCCGCCGTGCACCTGATGAGCGCCGCCGCGGTAAAGCTCGGCCTCGCCGCCGAGGAAAATGCCCAGGACCTCAAGGACCTGGACGAGGCCCGCAAGCTGATCACCGCCCTCGCCGGTCTGGTGACCGCGGCGGCGCCCGAAATCGGCTCACAGCACGCTGGACCGTTGCGCGACGGACTCCGCTCGCTCCAGCTGGCCTTCCGCGAAGAATCGATCATCCCGGACGCTCCGGGCAAGGGCCCGGGCGAGAAGTACACCGGCCCCGTCAACTAAGCACTCGTCAGCCAGGACAACGCCGGCGTGCGGACCACCCAGGTCCGCCCGCCGGCGTCGTTATTTTCCGTTCGGTGGATTTCCCGCTCGCACTGCCAGGCGCGTGCCCGGATTGGCGCAGTGGGGCCTGGCCCGCGTTCAGACGCGGGCCAGGCGGCTGCGCCGGACCTGTTGCAGGGCCAGCCCCACCAGGCAGAGGGCCACGCCCGCCAACCCCACTGAGACGAAGCCGGCCGACGGGCCGATGAGGTCGATGAAGAGCCCGGCAAGCGGCGCTCCCAGGGCCACTCCGCCGGTGAGCGATGACCCGTACCAGCCCATGGCCTCGCCGCGCCGGCTTTCATCCACGAGTTCGGCCACCTTTTCCGAGGCCGCGGACAACACCG
>Ga0207683_10002381_pt1 | contig 16423 bp, 16 predicted proteins | sample KBSM73metaG_FD_184333 | JGI IMG/M metagenome (GOLD analysis project Ga0207683, IMG submission 184333) | Miscanthus rhizosphere microbial communities from Kellogg Biological Station, Michigan, USA - KBS M7-3 metaG (SPAdes) (version 2) | ecosystem: Host-associated > Plants > Roots > Rhizosphere >... | reverse complement strand
CGGCGGAAGCCTTCAGCCCAGATCCATGCGCGTCATCCATTCTCCTCTGCATGCCCGCCACGATGGCGGAATCGAATTGCATCGCGGCGAACTGGTTCCGTCGTTCGAGATGCCTGCGCGCGTCGCATACATCCTGCGCGCACTCGAGCGTGCTGCGATGCCGGTCGAGACGCCACGCGATTTCGCACCGCAAGCGTTGCTGCGAGTGCACGACGCCGGGTTCGTCGACTTTCTGCGCAGCGCGTATGCACAATGGCAAGCCGCCGGCATGTCGGGCAGCATGTTGCCGAGCGGATTTCCCGCGCGTGGACTGCGGCGCGACCGCATTCCGGCGGGCATCAACGGCATGATGGGTTACTACGCTTTCGACGCCGGGACGCCGATCGTGGAGGGGACCTGGGATGCGGCACTGGCTTCAGCGCAATCGGCGCTGACAGCCGCTGCGCTGGTGGCCGAGGGCGAACGCAGTGTTTTTGCGCTTTGCCGTCCGCCGGGACATCATGCCGGCAGTTCGACCTACGGCGGCTACTGCTTCCTCAACAACGCAGCGCTTGCCGCGCAGGAGTTGCGCGATCGGGGCGTCGCCCGCGTTGCCGTGCTCGATGTCGACTACCACCATGGCAACGGCACGCAGGAAATCTTTTACGCCCGCGACGACGTGCTGTTCGTGTCGATCCATGGTACGCCGGACACTGAATATCCGTATTTTCTCGGCTACGGCGACGAGCGTGGAATCGATGTCGGCGAGGGATTCACGCGCAACCTCCCGCTTCCGGCCGGCACTGGGTGGGATGGCTACCGCATCGCGCTGGCCGATGCGCTCGAGGAGATTGGCCGATACGGCGCCGATGCGCTGGTCGTGTCGCTCGGCGTCGATACGTTTGAAGGCGATCCGATCAGTGCATTCAAGCTCGGGCGACGCCACTTCCCGCTAATCGGTGCAATGGTCGCTGCGCTGCAACTGCCGACGGTACTCGTTCAGGAAGGCGGGTATGCGGTGGAGGAAATCGGAGAAAACGTCGTCGACGTTCTCGCGGCGTTCCGGCGCTGATACCCGTTTGCGGAGACTGGTTTTTCATTTCTTTACTCCACGACGCGCGCGCCGGCGGCCCACGCGACGCCCAGTCGTGCTTTTCTTAACGATCTGCCCGGTAGAATCCGCTCCGGCAGTCAGGCAATCGAAAGCATGAAGACCAGACAGATTCTCGTCACCGCGATCGTTATCGCCGGCTTGTTGCCCTGGTCGGCGTGGGCGCAATCCGCGCCGCAGTCGCTCGATCTCAAATTGCCCACGGACAACGCGGCTGTCGACGCTGCGGACGTGGAAGCGGCGCGGCAAGGCGGCAGCGTGTCGCCTTCCTCGGCAATGCCATCTGCCTTTCACTACGACGATCCAAATCCGCGAAATCGCGTGACCGAGCGACCGCCCTGTAACGATGCGACGTACAACCAGCCGCAAGTGCATGGCAGCGCCGAGGTTGGCGTCGTCGGCGGCAACCATGTCAGCGGCAACTACCAGTCCGGCGTCGTCCACGTAACCAAGGCGCTCGGCAGTTGCGACGCGCCGAGCGGAGACGTGAGCCTGTCGATCGGAGTCAGCAAGGGCGACTTCCACGACCCGCGAGGCTGGCGGCACTAGCGTGCATTGAATAGGGCTACTGCTTGTTTGCCGGCGCTTTCGCCGCCATTGCCTGCATCGCCTTCGCGAAGCCCGTCGCTTCCAGCGCCTCGGCCGTAATGCGCACCGAGAGTTCGTCGCCGACATTCGGGATACCTGCGCCGACGCCGAATTCCGAGCGCTTGATCACGCTGGTGGCGCTGAACCCTGCCGCGGGCACTTCGAGCATCGGATACATGCCGACGCGATTGACGTGCGCTTCGAGGATCACCGGACGCGTCGTGCCGTGCACGGTCAGATTGCCATGAATCCTCAGATTTCCGGCATCGTCGAGGCGCTCGACGCGGGTGCTGACGAACCTGAGCTTCGGATAGCGTTGCGCGTCGAGAAACTCCGCGGACTTGAGCTTCTGGTCGAGCGCGGCTACGTGCGAATGCAGGCTCTCGACGCTGGCCGTCACGTCGACTGAGCTATTGGCGACGTCATTGGCATCCCACATCAGCGTGCCGGTGACGTCGTCGAAGCCGGCTTCCGGGTTCGAATACTGCAGATGATTCCAGCTGAATTGCACGTGGGTGTGGGCCGGATCGAGCGTGTAGGCGACCGGCGCGGCGATAGCGCAGGCGGTCACGAGGAAACTGGACAGAGCGACGAGCGAGCGCATGATTTTCTCCGTGTTTGACGAGTACCTGCTTATTCGTCGAACGGGACGGAGCGAAATCGACAATCGGCGATTGATTCAGGCCCGGGCAGTCATGGTTGCGGTGGCACCAGGAAATAGATATCGCGGGAACCGAGCGCCACGTCGACATCGGCAGTGACGCGGACCGTCGCATGGAATGTTTGCGACGCGGCCGTCGCGGGAACGCTGGTGTTGGCCTTCGGCACGACTCTCCAGCACACGCCTGTGCCGGGAATCACCCCGGAATAGCGATCGGGATATCCGTCCGAGCCGCTGTCGTCTTCGCTCAGGCCTTCGGCGCACTCCGCGGTGCCGAGTTGCCTCGTCTCGATGTGATCGACAAACGCGCCGATGGTATCGACCGCATCTGCCACGTCGTCCTCGACCACGGCGCGGACGCGCAACGGAATTCCTTTCACGGCGGTTTGCACGCCGTTCTGTATCGCGGTCGCTGCGTTCGCGCCGGCGCCGTCGAAGACCAGCGGCGCGTTGGCACTGGCCGAATCGACGGCTCCCGTGTCGGTGGCCATCGTGCGCAAATCGGTGTCCGTGTTGACGCCATAGGCGCTGCCGAGGATCCCGATGAAACGCGCGCCGCGTTCCAGCATCGCGGGCAGTACGATCGTCGACCAGGCCGGCGTCTTGTTCGTGTCGCCCGCGCTCAGCGCCTGCTCGTCGGTCGCCAGCAGGACGAGCGGCAGCGCGCCCTGGCGAAAACACGGGTAGCCGAATGCCGCGTAACCCGCGTTGGCCGCTGGCGATGTGGCGCAACTGGCCCGTGTGGGCACTCCTGCGAAGCCGTAAGCCGCACCCCCATAGCCGGTGATCGTGGCATAGACTGAAAAGGTCAGCGGTTCCGCGCAGCAACCGGCAGGTTCGGTCGTGGGCAGCCCGGAAAAATTCGGACTGGGTTGCACATCGACCCAGTTCCGATAGGCGTCGATCCCGCTGCCGGAATATCCAACAGTGCCAGCGCCGGCCCATAAGTCCGGGATGCACGTTTCGGGATCGCCGCTACCGATTGGCTCGCAGCCGAGATGGTTGACCACGGTCGCAAGGTTGTTTTTTACCGCCGTAATCTCGGCCGCCATCGAGCCGGACCTGTCCAGAATCACATAAAGGTCGACCATGTCGATGCGAGAGCTGAATGCCAGGTCGGCGGGTGCCGGAGCAACGCCCTGGAAGGGCTCGAACAGAAAGGTCCGATCGAAGCCGTCGGCGAAAATCGGATCGGGATCGGCAGCCAGGGCCGGAGCCATGAAGAACCCCACGAGGATGGAGCAGCGATTGCAAGACCACATGGTTCCTCCGGCGTGCGCGAAAGCGGCCCGCTGCTGCACAGCGCGAATACCGCCCGGGTGAGTGGGATCTGGCCGTACTGGAGGGTAACGCCGTGTCGCCGATATTTGCGACATACGTCTGCGCTCGACGGTTCGATCAGTCGTTGGCGAACACCTTGGGCTCGGAACGGGTGTACGACCACGTGCCTTCGGGTCCGCGCTTGAACAGGTAGAGATCGTAGCGTCCCTTGCGCTGAAGCGTCGGAAACACCGCAAGCGATGCCATGCGAAATCGCCACTGTTCAGAGGCTGGCTGCACGAAGGTGGCGAATACTTCGGCGGCTTCTGCCTCCCGGAGATTCACATCGGCGCGTGGATTCGCAGTGACGTATTCGATGGCGAACGAGTCCTGGCCAACATCGCGATCGTCGTGTTCGATGCCCCAGACGAGATTGAACGAAGTCACCTTGATCATGCTCCCGGACGCCAGTGTTTCCCCGTGCCATAGTTTGTGGAAATGATCGTCGCAGCCGGCAAGCAACACGAGCATGGAGGAAAACAAGATTGCGCGACACTTCATCATGAACTCCCGAAAGACCATTCCATCGCAGTGTCGGGGTCGGCAGGATCAAATAAGAGTCGAAAAAAGGGCGAAATCGGGTAGCCCCTCAAATGAAATGAAAATGACACGCGCGGGACACCGGCGCGCGATGCAAGCGAAACCTGTAACCTGATGCCTGCCCTTCGATGCAGGTTCATGCGATGACCAAGCGCTTCGACTCGGTGATTTGGCGCGCCCGTGCGCTTGCCGCGCTGGCCCAGTTAACCACGATCTTCATTGGCGTCACGCTGGCATTCCTGTTCGAGGGCTATCGCAAGCAGATCGACGAGGCCGCGGATCTGCGCCAGGCAGTGGCCGGCATCATCAACGAACTAGGTCACTACGCCGAACGCGGCGCTTTCCATGCCGGGCAATTCGAGCAGAGCATCGAAACGTGGCGGGAAGCGGACCGCGCGGGGCAGCGCACGGCGCCGGTCCTTTATCGCTTGCCCGGCGCGCTAACGCCGCCCGCGGCGGCCTGGGAGTCTGCGCTGTCATCCGGCGCGGCGAGTCACCTCGACCCCGCGCTCAAGCTCGAGATCGGCTACTTCTATAGCGAGATGCTCGGGATTCACGCCAACTATCGCCGTCAGGTCGAGTTCGCAGAACGCGAGGTGATGCCGCGTGCGCTACAAGGCGCGGCGGCGTTTTACGGCCCTGACGGCAAGCTGCTCCCCGAGTTCCGGGTGCACCTCACGCTCATCGGCGAGTTTGCGGCGGATCTGAAGCGACTGAGCCTGAGAGCCGGGGAGTTGAAGCAGAAACTCGAGGTGAAGCAGGCGCAGTAAGGACATGTTGGACACGAATTGCGCGCTTGTCGTTCCAGAAGCCTCATGCGCGAATGACGCGCGCGCGGAGTATGGGCAGAATAGGCAGAATGCAGTCGAGTGCGGGTCTGGAGACGGCCGCTGCACTGGCCCCTGTTCTCACTGGTCCAACACGCAAAAAGGGGAGGGCATCGACGTGACCGCGTATTCCAGCACCTGGATGGCTTTCGCGTTGCTGACGGCAGCTGCGAATGCCGCCGAGACTACGGTCGTAACCGACGTGCTTGGACCCGAAGGTCCGCTGTATGTCGACGGCAATTTGTATTACGTCGGCTGGATCTCGAACTCGTTGTCGAAGTGGGATGGCAAGAAGACGACGGTGTTGAACGAGGCACCGGGCTGCGGCCACAACGGATTGGCGCTCACGCAGCGGCACACGTTCATCATTGCCTGCACGAACGATCCGGGCGCAATCCTCGAGGTCGATATGGCAGGCAAGGAACTGCGCCGATGGGATGTCGACGACAAGGGAAACAAGTTTGTCGGCGGAATAAATGATGTGGTCGTTGCCGCCAATGGCGGCATTTATGCCACGGTGTTCGGTCCTTACGATGGGCCACCGACCGCGGTGATCGGTAAAGTTCTCTACCTCGCTCCCGGCGCCGGGAAGTGGACGCAGGTCGCCGACGACCTCAATTACGCGAACGGTATTGGCATCTCGCCGGACCAGAAAACCCTGTTTGTCGACGAGACAGTGGGGAACTGCATTCTCAAGTTCACGATCAACGCCGATGGCTCGCTGAGTCACCGATCGAATTTCGCACTGCTCAACACGCTGACGAAGAACCGGGTGGATTCCGCGTGGCTGGGTCCCGACAGCATGAAGGTCGATGCGAAGGGTAACCTTTATGTCGCCCAATGGTTCGGCGGCAAGGTCCTGAAGATATCGCCGGCCGGCAAGCTGCTGCACGTGTTTCCGATCGCCGCCGGCTACGGAACGACCAATGTCGCATTCAGCGAAGACGGCAAGGACCTATATGTCAGCGTCGTGAAGGATCCCGAGGATCCGAAGGCGAAGGGCAGTATCGTCAGGATTCCGAACGTCGAGTGACCGGCAAGCGCGAACAACACGGAGTAGCTTGCTTCCCTGCACTGGTGCGGGCGCTGGCATTCTTTCTTGCGCTGCTTGCGGCGTGTTGTCTCCATCGCGTTGCAACGGCGCAGGAATCGAAGCCCGACCAGTGGCTATCCGACATCGACGCTCTCACTTCGGGCGATGCCGCGCATCAACCGCCGCGTGATGGAGTGCTGTTCGTGGGCAGTTCGTCGATCCGGCTCTGGACGACGCTCGCACAAGACTTTCCCGGCACGCCGGTCATCAATCGCGGCTTCGGCGGCTCGATGATCGCGGACTCGACGCGCTACATCGGCCGCATCGTCGTGCCATACCGGCCGAAGCTGATCGTGCTGTATGCCGGCGACAACGACGTCGACGGCGGACACACGCCGCAACAGGTCATCGATGACTTCAAGGCGTTCGTCTCCGAAGTGCACCGCAAGCTGCCGAGAACCGTTGTCGCCTTCGTCTCGATCAAGCCGAGTATCGCGCGTGCAGCGCTGTGGCCGCGGATGCGTGTCGCGAACGAAGGGATTGCGCAATGGGCCGCGACCCAGGAGTCGGTGCGCTACGTCGACATCGCGACGAAGATGCTCGACGTGAACGGTCGGCCGCGCCCGGATTTGCTGCGCGAGGATGGGTTGCACCTGTCCCCGGCGGGCTACGCAATCTGGACCGCCGAGTTGAAACCGCTGCTTGCGCACTACGGTTTCAAGTCGCAATAGACAAGAGAACTCCACACGCCTATGCGTCTGCCGCTGTCGCCCCCGCCGGCGGAAACGCCAGCCGATCGAGCAACGCTGCATAGCGTGGATCGCCGCGCAGCGGAAACAGAAACCCATTCGTGCGGATGCGGGCAAGCCCGGAGTCAGTTTGGGTGCAAGCGCTTTCGAGCGCCGCGAATGCGGCATCGTGATTGCCGCGCCAGGTTTGCACGTCGGCGATCTGGATCGAAAAACCGTTCGCGTACTTTGTCTCGAGTTCCGCCAGCGCCTGCGCCGATTCGGTTTCATGACCGAGCGAATGCTCTGCCATGGCGATGCCGGCTTGGCGATAAGGCGCTCCAGCCTGAAGGAAAATGGCCAGCGCCGCTTCGGCCTTGCCTTCCAGCAGGTCGAGGCCACCGAGCACGTAGCGGATCCAGCTCGACTCCGGATTGAGGTCGAGCGCGCGTTGCAACGCGATGCGTGCGTCCGCCATCTTTCCCGTGTCGCGCAGCAGTGCGCCATAGAAGAACCACGCCAGCCATGACAGCGGGTCGTCCTCGGTCACGGTCTTGGTGATCGCCAGCGATTCCGACACGCGGTCTACGTACTGCAGTACGAACCCATATTGCAGCCGGACCTCGCTCGAGTTCGGTTCGAGCTCCAGGGCGCGCTCCAGATCCTGCAACGCGCCGAGCCAGTTCCAGAGATTGCGGCTGCGCAGGCGGCCGCGGATCACGTAGCCGTCGGCCAGTTCGGGTGCGATCGCGATCGCGCGGTCGGCCGATGTGAGCGCCTGCATCTGCAACTCGGCGCGCCGTTCGCAATCGTCGCAAAAGTCGGCAACCGCATTCTGCGCATGGGCCAGGCCGGCGTAGGCCGCGGCATACGCTGGATCGAGCTCGACAGCGCGCTGGAATGCGGCCATCGCGTGGCGGAAGTCCTCGTAGCGGCCGCGCCGGAACACGTCCTGTCCGAGCAGATATTGATCGTGCGCCGACGTATTGTCGGTGCGGTGCGGATTGGTCAGCTGCTGCTCCGGCAACAGCTTGACCTTGAGCGCCTCGACAACCGCGTGCGCGATCTCGTCCTGTACCTTGAACACATCCGTCAGCTCGCGATCGTAAGTCTGCGACCACAGGTGGGAGTTGTCCACGGCGCGTATCAACTGCGTGTTGATACGCAAGGTGTTCCCGTGCTTGCGCACGCTGCCTTCGAGCAGCGTCGCGACCTTCAGCGCCTTGCCGATCGCAGCGGCATCGACGTCCTTGCCCTTGAACGAAAACGACGACGTGCGCGCAACGACGCGCAGTTGCGGCAACTGCGCCAGCAGGTTCAGCAACTCCTCGGCCAAGCCGTCAGAAAAATACTCCTGGTCTTTCGCCTGGCTCAGGTCCGCGAAGGACAGCACGGCAATCGACTGGTCGGACGGTGCTTCGGCTGAGCCGGCGTCGTCTTGCAGCAATGAATCGGGCGTCGCGGTTGCGCGCGGTTTTTCGGAGGAACCATCGAATTCGCGCCGCCATCCGGTCGATGGCGACCATTCGTAGTGCCATGACAGAAGTACCGCGATAGGAAAGCCTGCGACGACAGCCACGATGACGAGGCGAATCGTCCAATTGGGCAAATCGAAATACGGTGCCACCTGCGTCGCGACCTGAACGAGCAGCCAGCCCGCCGCCGCATAGAACGCCGCCGTACGGTAAACATGGCGACGCTTCAGTTCGCTGAAGACCGAAACCATCGGAAACCCACTCCCCCCAAGGAGTGTCAACTGTACCCGCGCAAGGACGGAACTAACAGGGCCAACTGGAGTGGCACTGCCAGTGAACCTGAACGGTCACTGCCGTCGAAATCGTCAAGATGCGCGAATACGAGAAGCTCGCGCCAACGATCGTCATCGGCGTCGCCTCGCCGAAGCATTTCTTTTTCGATCCGTCGCGAAGCTACGACTTCACGCCACCGGGCTCGGCCGATCCCGACTTCGAAGGAATCAAACTTGGCGGCGCCGACGAATTTCTCGCGTTTCTCGATCAGGAACTGAAGCCCTGGGTACGGACTCACTACCGAATCGACACGAGTCGACAAATCCTGTTCGGCCACTCGCTCGGCGGCCTGTTCGCGCTCCACGCGATGTGCAAGGAGCCCGATGGGTTCGCCGTCTCCCTCGCAGCGAGTCCGCACATCGGCTTTTCGGACAGCGCCCTTCTCAGGGAGGCGGCTGCGTTCGAAAAGAATCCAAAACGGCACATGCCTCGCTTGCTCGTCAGCGTCGGAGAACTCGAAGCGCATGCGAGCCCGGCGCTTGTCGACGACTATCGCCGCTACTACACCGAACACCCGGAGGAGATCCCTGGAATGTCGGTCGAGCAGGCGATCGACGAGTTGTTCCACGAGCCGGGAGAAAAAACGTTCGACAAGCCTGTTGAAACGCGCGCGCTGGTCGAACGCCTTGTCGCCAGCGGCGTGAAGGCGTCGTTCGCGCAGTTCGCCGGAGAGGAACACATGTGTGCTGCAATCAGTGCGCTCAATCGGGGCATTCCGTTCGCGCTGCGTCCTGCTGCAACGGGACGGCCGGACTAGGCGTTCCCGAGGGTTTGGCCGTGTTTTCCGCCGCTCTTTGAGCGTGCCGCCTGTCCAACTGCCGATCGCGACATCGGCACTGTGGGTTGGTGACTATGGTCCCGTCTTCACCGGAATACCGGCATGGTTCTTCGTCTATCCGCTCGTCACGTTTGCCGCAGTGCCCCTGATTGCGTACGGCATCCTGCGCACGCAGCTGCTCGTCCCGTCAGCTCGCCGGTCCCGGCACGGGAATCACGATCTTGCCATCGCTTTCGGCGACCAGCACTTCACTCGAGCTGCCCGATGAGCCGTTGGCGTCCTTGGTTTCGCTCTTGATCACGAGTTTCTTGAATGGCGGCAGCGTGTATTTCATCGGCTTGCCGTCAGGGCCGGGTCCGCCTTTCGCGCGCTCCTTGTCCTTGGCGTCGAGGTCGACGAGCTGGATCGACGTGATCTTCGCGCCCATTTCGCTGGTCACCATCATCTTGTAGAACTCCAGTGCCTGCGGATCGGCGCCCTTCGCATAGAGAAACCCGGTGAGGGTTTTCTCGTCCTTCGTTTCGATCGCCTTCTTGTACGCATCGACGAATGCTTTTTCCTGGGCGGGGGTGGCGCAGAATCCCGCGAGCGGGGCGATTGCAAGCAGCAATATCAAGACGATTTTCTTCACGGCAATTCTCCCTTGGTTTGTTGCACGACGCGGACGAAGGCATCGGATTACCCGCGAGGACGATTTCCGGCGCCACGCCACTGCACAATAAACCCAAAGCCGCAGCCGCGCACGCATCCTGTACAGCGAAAGCATTGGGAGTGGCATTTGGAGTACCTTATGGCCGGGGAGCGCGCTTTTCCGCCAATGGGGATTCCAGATGAAACTGATGTTCCTGCTCGGTCTGCATCTGCTCGCCATCGCCTGCAGGGCGACGGCGGCGACGAAGTGTCCGTTCATCGACGCGGCGCTGCTGAACAAGGGATTGCCCGATGGCGCTCCGTGGCGCGTCATGTCCGGTGGGCAGGGCGAGTGCAGCTTCACGGCGAAGGACACGAGCGTCAACTTCGGTTTCTCGCACATGGTGGCGGAGTCGCCGGAAAAAGCCACGGAGGCGGCGCTGTCGATGAAGGAAGCGGTCGGACCGACGAGCCGCGTCGAATCGCTGCCGGTACTCGGCCAATATGGCATCGACTACAACATGAAGAACGATGCGGGCATGCCCGACGAGAAGTCGATGTTCTTCTACGGGCATAACGGCCGCGTCGGCGTGTCCGGATATCTGAATCTCAAGAATGCGATCACGACGCAGCAGCGCGACTTCGCCGCGAACCTGATCGCGTCGACGCTCGGCGTCGCTGGAAACGCGAAAGCGCTGAAGAAGGAAACGAACTGTCCGTACTTCGACGACGACCTGGTCAAGACCCTGTTGCCGCCGGGCGACGTGACGATCTCGGTTCCAAACAAGGACAGCTGCGTCGTCTCCGCATCAGGCAGCGTGCTGATGGTGTCGGTGAACCGTTCCGCGCAGTCCGCGCAGGCCGTATCGAACATGTTGAAGGGCAACGGCTGCACGGTCGATCCGTTGCCGAAGTTCGGCAAGGTCGCGGGCATCGCGCACCATTGCAGTGGCGGCAATCCGCGCGCGCAGATCCTGTTCGTCTCCGGCGGCCGCATGTTCGACGTCACCCTGGTGCCGACCAGCGAGCCGACCGAGGCGCAACGCGACGCGCTGATCGAACTGGCGGATTTCGCCGCCAGGCACTAGGTTCAGGAGACTCGTGCCAGACCGTCAGGGCCCCTTGTCCAGGCATGTGCGGTAGCGCTGTTCGACCCGGTTCGCGAACCACTCGGTCGTGAGCTTTCGCGTGATCTTCGGACTCTCGAGCGCAATGCGCGGAATCATCGCGCGCGGCTGTGGCGCGCGCGCGGTCTGATCCGCCAGGACGAAAACCCGCCGGTACAGTTCGGTGCGTTCGAAGTCGATGCTCGCGCCTTGTTCGAGCGCGCGGCGGATATCGGAGTCGCTCAGCTCGATCCGGCGTCCGAGCGTGCGCGCGGCACGCTCTGTCGCTCCGATGTCGCTGTCGTCGTAGCGAATCAGGTCGCCGTCGAGCGCAAGGGGACTGCCCGACGCCACGCTGACTGCTTTCTGGAATGCCGCGTTGCGGCTCGCATAGAAGCCGGCGTTGTAGTCGGCGAAGCGGAACAGCATCTGGTCGTAGCTCACCGGATAGCCGAGCAGGTGGGCGATGCCGAAGTAGAGGCCGCCGCGGCGCGTGAACACTTCGTCGCGAATCGAAGTGCCGATCGGGTAGGGATATCGATGGTCCTTCGCATGCTGTTCGGCGAACAGGATGCTGACCTGCATTGGTCCACCGGTGCGCACTGGGTTGGCATCGGCGAACAGCTGTTTGCCGAGCGGCACCGAGCCGATCAGGTCCTCGAAAATCAGGCTCAGTTCGCGCTCGGTACGCACGGCAGCGAGTCGGTCGCCGTAACTCTTCCCGTCGGGTGACTCGAGCAGCAGCGCACCCTTCACCAGCAGTTGCGGTATGTGATGGCGCTCCGCGCGGCGATCGATTTCCTCTCGCGCGATTTTGCCGAGTCCCGGCACGACCGGATCGGCGTTGAACGATGACTCCTGCGCGGTGACCGCGAGCGTCGCACAGACGTTGCGCACCGACGTGTCGATCTGCAGCGCTACCAAGGCGGCATAGACGTCGGTGGCCCAGCCACCGCGGTCCACTGTCGAAGCCGGTATGGTGCGCAGGATCTGGGCGCGCACATCGGCCGGCTCACGCTGCGGACGCACGGCTTCGGGTTTCGCGCAACCAGCGAGGAGCACGGCCGCCGCGAGGCCTAGCGTCGCGCTGAACGTTGCACAACCACGCATCACGCTCGACAGGTTCCGTCTTGAAATCGTCAACCACTCTGGAAATGAATCGGCCATGTCGGGATGCTATCGCATCGTCCGCATCCCCGGGCCGGTGCAGCGTTCGTTGCCGGTCGCATGCCTTGCATGCAAGTCCGGTGAATTGCGGATTGACACCGGTGACATCCTTGCCGCACATTCGAGTGCCTGGTCTGGCATGCGGGAGTTCGCAATGAGAAGGGCGTGCGGTCGCTTGTTCGTGCTGCTGGCGGCCGCAATGGCGTCTTCGTGCGATAGCCACCGTGTCCGCGAGGACCGTGTGCAGGTGATTCTCACCGGCGATTCGACGATCGCGAGCATCACCGGCTACGGTGACGCGCTTTGTGCCCGCTTCGATGCGCTGACGAAGTGCGAAAACCTTGCGCGCAACGGTCGCAGTTCGAAGTCGTATCGCGCCGAAGGCCTCTGGGACGAGGCGCTCGCGCACGCGAGCGAGCCGGGCTACAACACGTTCGTGCTGGTCCAGTTCGGCCACAACGACCAGCCGGGCAAGGCCGGGCGATCGACGACACTCCCGGAGTTCACGACGAACATGCGTCGCTACGTCAGTGAAGTCCGCGCGGCAGGCGCGATTCCGCTGCTGGTCACGCCGCTGACGCGTCGGACGTTCAAGGATGGAAAACTCGTCGACGGACTCGGGCCGTGGGCCGAGGCGACCGCCGCCGTTGCTCGCGAGTCCGGCACGGTGCTGCTCGATCTGCACGGCGACAGCATGGCGGCCGTTGCCGCTCTGGGTCCCGTCGAAGCGCTGTCACTGGCGGAGTTGCCCGCGCCGGAAGTTGCCGTCGCGGCTGCGGCAACCGGAACGACCGTCGAGGTCGAAAAGCCGTCAGCCTCGATACCAGGCAGTCACGTGCCGATGTTCGACTACACGCACCTCGGCCCGAAGGGCGCCCAATTGTTTTCCGGCATTGTCGCCGCAGAAATTGCCCGATCGGTTCCCGAACTGGCCAGCCATTTGCGTAGCGATTCGAAGCCATAGGGGATGCGGAGCAGCAAGCGAACCTGCGAGTGTCTCAACCGGTCGCGGAACTGTGGTGCATTGCGGACCGCGGCCGAAGCGCGCCGACAAGCATCGGCAGCGTGCTGGAACATGCGCTGTGGAACTTCTCGCGCTCGCGCGGAAATCCTGATTCCGCAAGCGCGGCGGTTCGTGATTCAATGCTTTCGCCCGCGGTGGCAATGGGCTGGGGATCGGTTGGCTTCGTCAAACGGGGGAGTGCCATGGGGTTTTCGTTCGACCCAAAAGCAGCGGCCGCGCGCAGCGGTACGGCGCTCGCTCCGCCGCCCGCTCCGCCGCTGAGTGTCGCGCTGGTGGCAGAGCTGGTCGCCAGCAACTTGGTCTCGATCGCCTGGGCCGTGCATGAGCACTGGTCGCTGCTGATGCTGCTATGGCCGTACTGGATGCAGAGCATCGTGATCGGTTGGTATTACCGCAAGCGCATTCTCTCGCTGAAACGCTTCAGCACCGACGGGTTCGAAAGCAACGGCGAGCCCGTCCGGGAAACTCCGGAAGCGCGAAGGGAAACAGCCAACTTCCTGGCGATGCACTTCGGGTTCTTCCATGTGATCTACGCGGTATTCCTGGCGGCGTTTGGATTTTCCGGCGCGCTCGGCGACACCGCCGGGCTCGGGCCTGGCGACGCACTCGCGGTTCTGGTGCTCGGTGGCGTGTTTGCGTTCACACAGTACGCCGAGCATCGGCGCAACGTCGCAATCGATCGCGGCCGGCGGCCGAACATCGGTGCGATGTTGTTCCTGCCGTATCTGCGCGTGGTGCCGATGCACCTGATCATCATCGGCGGGGCGATGCTCGGCGGCGGCAGCGCCGCCGTGATCGTCTTCGGCGCGCTCAAGACTGTTGCCGACGTCGGCATGCTGATCCTCGAACAGCGGCTGGTTGCCAAAAGTGCCTGCTGATTTGACGCTGGCAGCGCGGGCTGCCGTCGTTGCGCAGCGCATAACGCGGCGTTCATCCAGCAGCACGGATACTCTCGCGCCTGCCGTGGCCGGAACCGTCGTGAAGTCAATAATTGCCCTGCTTTGCATGCTTGCGCTCGCGCCCGCGCACGCCGACCCGCGGGCCACGGTGCAGCGCGCCTTCGAGTCCGTGCTGGCCGCCGGCGGTTTTCGCGGGTACGCGCAGGGCCACGTGTTCGGACCGGGATTGCCGTCGATGTCCGGCGAGGTCGAAGTTGTTTTTCCGGATCGCATCCATGTACGCACCGAGCAGCTGGAATTCATCGCGCTGCCGCAGAGCGCGTGGATCAACACGTTCGGTGTGTGGACGCAGACCGATCGGGCGCTTCTGCCGGTCACGGCATTCGACGTTGCGGCAATGCGCCAGGCGATAGCGTCGATAAAGGACGTAAGGGCCGAAGGCACCGCGAAAACCAGCCAGTGTCCTGCGCACGTCTACCGGTTCCGCAGCAGCGGCCGGCTGCCCGGCGCGAGTGGCGACGGCGACTTGCGCACCTGGCTGTGCGATGGCAGCGGCCGTCCGGCGCGGCTCGAAGCGACCGACACCCGCAGTGCCGAGCGCGTGATCGTCGATTTTGACTGGTCGCGCCGTGCCGACGTGCGCGCGCCACGCGACTGACGAGGTTTTCCGGCGGCTTGTGTTGGCATTCATTCGCCCACATGATGCTGTGTGGCAATCACGTTTCTGGAGGCGGCCATGGCTACCGGCTGGGCAGGCGACAATGCCGTGCAGGACCAGATCGACGCGACGATCAAGGACGCGATCAAGCGCGTGCGCGACCAGGCGCCGAAGGGTCCGAGCCTGAAGCGCTGCGAAGAATGCGACGCGAAAATTCCTGAAGCAAGGCGCAAGGCCGTGCCCGGCGTGCGCCTGTGTGTGGCGTGCCAGACCGACAAGGACAAGGAACAAGCTGCTTTCGCCGGCTACAACCGTCGCGGCAGCAAGGACAGCCAGTTGCGCTGAGCGGCCGGGCTGGACCAATTCGGGCAGATGCCCAAGAATGCGCGCTGCTCATTGCACGGCGCACACAACACATGTCCTTCGATTCCTCCGGTTACCGGCTCATTCGGCCGGCCATCCAGTCATTCCTCGTCGCCTCGTTCTGCATCCTGGCCTCGATGCCGGTCGCGTTCGCGGCCAAGCCTGAGGCGCCAGTGCCCCTGGCGCGCGAGATTCTCGCCCAGCTGATTGCCATCAACACCACGCACGAGCACGGCACCACGCCCGCGGCCGCGGCGCTGGCCGCGCGTTTTCGCGCTGCCGGTTTTGCAGCGGAGGACGTGATCGAAGCAGCGCCGCCGGATCACCCGGAGCAGGGCAATCTGGTCGTGCGCTTGCACGGCAGTGGCAAGGCCAAGCCGGTGCTCTATATAGGCCACCTCGATGTCGTCGAGGCCAGGCGCGAGGACTGGAACTACGACCCGTTCAGCCTGACCGAGAAAGATGGCTGGCTGTACGGCCGCGGCACGATCGACATGAAGGGCCAGGACTCGGCGGTCGCCGCGACTTTGATCGAGATGAAGCGCAGTGGCTTCGTGCCGGACCGCGACATCATCGCGGCGTTCACGGCCGATGAAGAAAGCACCGGTTCGAACGGAGTCGATTTCCTCCTGCGCGAACATCGTGCGCTGATCGACGCCGAGTTCGCAATCAATCCCGATGGCGGCGAGGCCGGCATGAAGAAGGGCCGCCGGCTTTTCGTCGGCATGCAGACCAGCGAGAAGGTGTTCTATACGCTCAAGCTCGCGCTCACCGACAAGGGCGGACACAGTTCGCGTCCGACCGCGGCCAATCCGATCTACCGCCTCGCCGCGGACCTGACGCGATTGGCGGGCTTCCAGTTTCCGGTCCATCTGACCGACACCGCGCGCGCCTACTTTGCGGCGCGGGCGAAACTCGAGACCGGGCAAGTGCGCAGCGACATGTTGTCGGTGAGCGGTGCCAACGCCGACCCGGCCGCGATCGAGCGGCTTTCGCAGCAGGTCGAGACGAACATCATGATGCGCTCGACCTGCACCGTCACGCAGATTGCCGGAGGCCACGCCGAGAACGCGCTGCCGCAGCGTGTCGAGGCCATGCTGCAATGCCGGATCCTGCCCGGGGAATCGCTCGACCATGTGCGCGAGCAGATTGCCGCGCGCATCGCCGATCCGCAGCTGGAAATCAGTGTGCTGACACCGGGCA
>Ga0207683_10002380_pt1 | contig 16424 bp, 16 predicted proteins | sample KBSM73metaG_FD_184333 | JGI IMG/M metagenome (GOLD analysis project Ga0207683, IMG submission 184333) | Miscanthus rhizosphere microbial communities from Kellogg Biological Station, Michigan, USA - KBS M7-3 metaG (SPAdes) (version 2) | ecosystem: Host-associated > Plants > Roots > Rhizosphere >... | reverse complement strand
TGAACCGGCCACTCCGGCCTTCCACCGCGCACGGAGAGCGGCAGATGCGGACGGTTCCGCTGCGTCGGAGTGACGGCATCGCCCGGCCGCCGGCATGACCAAAGCGTGTCGGATGCCCGCGGACTGGGGCCGGTTAGTCATTGGCTGCGGAGAGCTGCGCCGCGGGGACCTGGACAGCGATCTCCCCGCCGAGCCGGGCTCCTGCGGACAGGCGGAGATCGTCCCCGCTCCAGAACCGGCCAGGGTCATACCAGTTCGCCGGCCGCCGGGCGGGCAGCAGGCCCATGGCCTGGTAGGTGACGGCCACGACCTGGGCGCAGTAGGCGGTTTCCAGGGCGGCGTCGCGACCGCCTCGCCTGGCCGGGGGCAGCCGCCCGCGCAGCCACCCGGAGGCGACCCGGGCCGCAGACGGAAACGGCGTGCCGTCCAGCCGCGCGATGGTGCGCAGCAGCGCGTCTTCCATCGCGCGGCCGGCCGGCGGTTCCAGCTGGCGCAGCCAGGCCCGCTGACCGTACCTGGTGGCCCACAGCGTGACCGCCGCGCGCAGGTCATGCACCTGCGCACCGCGATGGCGGCCGCCCGACCACAGGTCGGGCAGCGACCTGCCCAGCTCGGCATGCCACATCAGCGCGGGCAGGTCATCCAGGACCACGGACATGCCGACGTGGTTGACCGGGCTGTTGGTCGTCAGCTGGATAGCCCGGTCGGCCGCGGTATGCCCGCGAAACAGCCATACGTCACCGGTGCGGGTCAGGTCCAGGGCCTCATCCAGGCCGATGCGCACGCCAGGCACAGTCGTAGCCTAGACAGATGCGCTGGTGGAAGATACTCGGCCTGGCAGCCTTCGCAAGCGTGGCGGCCAGCGGGATAGTGATCGCCCGGGACCAGCGGCGCCGCCGCGCCTACACCCCAGAGGAGATCCGGGCACGGCTGCACGCCCGGCTCGCCGAGGCGTCCGCCACACCGCCGGCAGCACCCGGCAACTCCGGGCCATAACACCGCCACGCGGGAGTTAAGACCACACACGCAGCGGCGTGACAGTGTGTCCGATCGCTGTCATCCTGGGAGCGAGCTTTTGGTCCCCGGGAAGGACTCCAGGGAGTTTCGAGATCGGCTGTGGTGTACCTGTGCTCGGTGGCGAGGATGGACGCGATTGGTCGCAGCGGTATAAGGCGAATCTGGAGAAGCTGGCATCAGGGGATTTGGTCCAGATCGTTGAGGTAGTCCGCGACCTGGCGGGACGGGAGGCCAGTCGCGGCCTGTCCGCCGGAGAGAAGCAGATGCTGGCCAAAGCACGCCTCATCCTGCTCCAGGAGGGCTGACGCGTGTCGTGTTTCTAGCTCGCCGGCTTCGCGGCTGGCAGCTCAGGGTATCCGGGCCTGCCGCGGTACCACAAAGCGGAGTTGAGGACGTTCACCTCGAGCGGGGTGATGAATAAATATACGGCCGGGCGGACAGCCTGTAGCTGAGGCTGCCCGTGCAGGCGACGGAGCGAAGAGCCTAGAAAACCGCGCGCAGTGCCGCCGTTGTCTCAAGCCCCATGCTGCTCCACTCCGGCTCGCTGGATGAGGTCCGGTCGCCGCGGCGACCGGCCAGCCGTGGTCGGCGGCCGCCGACGGGCTGCACAACATCACCGGCCGGGTCAACCCCAACGGCACGGTGACGATCTGGGCCATCACCTCCACGGTGAGCGGCGGAGACCAGGGCGCCGACCCGAACAAGCTGGTGGAGATCACCGACCCGCTGAATGCCGCCCGGCCCGCGACGGGTGAGAACTTCCGGACGATCCGCACGGCGGGCTTGGGCGAGATGCTGTGGGCGTCTGGTTCACCCCCGCGGATCGGGGGACGGCGGCTCGGCGCCTCAAGTTCGGTGGCGCCGGGCACATCCCGCGTTTCCAGCATGGCTTTCCGCGTGCCCGGCGGGCGGGGAATTCCATTTACCGAACGGGCCGTGGTGCGCGTCCGGGGCCGGGCGCCACGCGGCCCTGGCCCACAGGCGGGGATGGAGCGGGCGGCGACGGCACTACAGCAGCTTGTCGATGGTGATCGGCAGCGAGCGTATGCGCCGGCCGGTGGCGTGGTACACGGCGTTGGCGATGGCGGCGGGCACGCCGACGATGCCGATCTCGCCGAGGCCCTTGACCCCGACCGGGTTGGACCTGTCTAGCTCCCCGACGAAGATCACGTCGAGGTCGGGTATGTCCGCGCTGACCGGGATCAGGTAGTCGGCGAACGTGGGGTTGGCGATGCGGCCGGTGGCGGGGTCAAAGACGGTCTCCTCGAACAGGGTCATGCCGATGCCCATCACCACCGCGCCGAGGATCTGGCTGCGGGCCAGCTTCTCGTTGAGGATGCGGCCGGCGTCGACGGCCGAGGTCATCCGCGTCACGCGCACCAGCCCGAGGTCCTCATCGACGCGGACCTCGGCGAAGTGCGCGGCGAAGGCGCCGGCCGGCGGCATGCCCGCGGCGATTGCCTGCGGGGTGACTTCGCCGTCCGCGGTCACCTCGTCTAGGTCGCCGCCGGCCAGGAGGTCGGTGTAGGCCAGCCCCGCCGAGGGGTCGGCGATGAGGTGGATGCAGCCGTCGGCCACGGAGACCTCGTCCGGGCTGCGGCCGTGCAACGGCGACCCGCCGGGGGCTAGGTCGAGGAACGCGCGGAGCAGGTTTCCGGCGGCGGCGTGGATCGCTGTGCTCAGCGCCGTCGCCAGACCCGACCCGCCTGACTGGGGGGCGGGCGGCAGGTCGCTGTCCCCGATCTCGACGACGACCTGGCTGGTGCGCAGGCCGAGCAGTTCGGCGGTGAGCTGCGCCGCGACGGTGTAGGTGCCGGTTCCGATGTCGGTGGCGGCGCTGCGCACGCGGGCGGTGCCGTCCCGGCTGAGCGTGATGCTGGCCCGGCAGGGTCCGTAGAAGCCGCCGAAGGTGACCCCGGCCATCCCGTAGCCGACCAGCCACTGACCGTCGCGCATCGACCGGACCGCGGGGTCGCGGCCGGCCCAGCCGAAGTGCTTGGCGCCGGCCAGGTAGCACTCGCGCAGGGCGTTGCTCGACCACGGTCGGCCGGACTGCGGGTTGACGTCGGCGTGGTTCCGCAGCCGTAGGTCGACCGGGTCGATGCCCAGGGCGTAGGACAGCTCGTCGAGCGCGGACTCCAGCGAGAAGTTGCCCACGGCCTTGCCGGGGGCCCGCAGCCAGCCGGGGTTGGGAACGTTGAGCCGGACCTGCCGGCCATGGGTGGCGACATTGGCGCAGGCGTAGGACAGGGGCGTGACCGCGGTGACGGGCTCCATCGTGGCATCCTGGGCGCCGACCGTCGAGGTGGCATCGTGATCAATCGCTGTCAGTGTGAAGTCCCGGGTGGCGCCGAGTCGCAGGCGCTGCACGGTCTGCGCCCGGTGGCCGACGGAGGTGAACATCTGTGGTCGGGTCAGCACCAGCTTGACCGGACGGCCGGTGACCCGCGCCGCGAGCGCGGCCAGGATCACGTGCGGCCAGGTGATCAGCCCGGCGCCGAACCCGCCGCCCAGGTACGGGACGAGCACCCTGACGTCGTCTTCCGGGAGGCCGAACACGGTGGCGAGCACGTGCCGGGTCATCATCGGCCACTGGGTGCAGTCGTGGACCACGAGCCGCCCGCCGTCCCAGCGGGCCGCGGTGGCGAACAGCCCGATCGGGTTGTTCACCTCCGCCGGGGTGGTGAACGTCTCGTCGTAGGTCACTGCGGCGGAGGCCAGCGCGGCGGTGACATCGCCGCGTTCAGTTTCCAGCCGTGGGTTGCGGACGACCGGGGCTTCCGGGTTGCCGATACCGAGCACGGGCTCGGCCCGCTGGTAGTCGATCGCGACGAGGCGGGCCGCGGCGACGGCCTGTTCGGGCGTGTCCGCGACGACGACCGCCACGTGCTGGCCGTAGTGGACAATGCGGTTGTCCCGCAGCGGGAACCGGGGCGACGGGCCCAGCGGCGTGGCCGGCGCGTCGGCTAGTGGCGGGCAGTTCTGGTGCGTGATGACGGCTAGCACGCCGGGCGCGGCCAGCGCCTGTCCGGCGTCGATTCCGCTGATCGTCCCGGCGGCGATGGCGGACTGCACCAGCGCCGCGTGGGCAAGGTCCGGGTAGCAGACGTCGGACGGGTAGCGGGCGGCGCCGGTCACCTTGGCCGGGCCGTCCACTCGGTCGACGGGAGCGCCCACGATCGCGGTGTCGGTGATAACGGCGGTCATGGCTGGGCTCCCGCCAGGTCCTGGAGGACGCGCACAATGGTCCGTTTGGCCAGTTCGACCTTGAACGCGGTACCGTCGACGGTGAACGGGTCCCGCAGTGCGGCCGCCGCGGCGGCGCGGAACGCCTGGTCGCTCGCCGGGACGCCGGTCAGGACGTCCTCGGCCTCGCGGGCCCTCCACGGGATCGTCCCGACGCCGCCCAGGGCCAGGCGCGCCAGGGTGATCAGCCCGTCGTCGATGACGAGAGCCGCGGCCGCCGAGGTGAGCGCGAACTCGTAGGAGGCCCGGTCGCGGACCTTCAGGTAGCCCGACCGGGTACCGGGCGGCGGCAGCGGCACGTCCACCGCGGTGATCAGCTCGCCGTGGGCGAGCATGGTCTCCCGGTCGGGCCGGTCGCCGGGCAGCAGGTAGAACGCGGTCAGCGGGACGACGCGCCGACCGCGGGCGCCCTGGATGTGCACCTGCGCGTCCAGCGCGGCCAGGGCCACGCACAGGTCGGAAGCGTGCACGGCGATGCAGTGCTCGCTGGTACCGAGGATCGCGTGCATCCGGGCCGGGCCGGTGATCGCCGCGCACCCCGAACCCGGTGTGCGCTTGTTGCACGCCGGCACGGCCGCGTCACGGAAGTACCGGCAGCGGCTGCGCTGCAGCAGGTTCCCGCCGATGGTGGCCATGTTCCGCAACTGCGGTGAGGCGCCGGCCAGCAGCGCCTGGCGGACCAGCGGCAGCCGCTCGCGGACCGTCTGGTCCGCGGCCAGTTCCTCCATCGTGGTCAGCGCTCCGACTCGGAGCGTGCCGTCGCCGCGGGTGATGCCGCGCAGCGGCAGGCGGCCGATGTCGACGAGCCGGCCAGCCTCGATCACGCGGTCCTTGAGCAGCAGGTCAAGCTGGGTCGTGCCGCCGGCCAGGTAGGCGGCACCCGGATCGGCGGTCACCAGCGCCACCGCGCTGTCGACATCGTCTGCGCGCACGTACTCCAGCCCGGGCACGGCTACTCACTCCCCGCCGCGGCGACCTCCCGGATCGCCGCCACGATGTTCGGGTACGCACCGCACCGGCACAGGTTGCCGCTGGAGAACTCGCGGATCTCCGCGTCGGATCCGGCCCGGCCCTCCGCCAGTAGCCCGACCGCCGACATGATCTGGCCCGGCGTGCAGAACCCGCACTGCAGGGCGTCGTGCCGGATGAACGCCTCCTGTACCGGATGCAGCCGCCCGTTGTCGGCCAGGCCCTCGATGGTCGTCACCCGGCGGCCGTCGCACTGCGCGGCCAGCATCAGGCACGACAGCACGCGCCTGCCGTCCAGCAGGATCGTGCAGGCGCCGCACGCCCCCTGGTCGCAGCCCTTCTTGGTGCCGGTCAGCCCCAGATGGTCGCGCAGCGCGTCGAGCAGGGTCACCCGGCTGTCCAGCTGAAGTCTCCGCGCGACGCCGTTGACCTGGACTGTTATATCGACATTCATATAGTGATGGTGCATCTGGCCGCGCACCAATAGCCAGAGCCCTCGTGTCCCTAGGATTGGGAGGGACAGGCACCGGAACCCGTCATGCCGGCCAGGCGGAGCAATGCCTGCTCGGACGGGCTGCCCGGGACGGCGTGATAGACCACCAGGATCTGCCCGTCGGCGCCGGCGATGGACAGCCATTCGGTGAGCACCTCGATGGTGCCGACGAGCGGGTGGTGAAGCGTCCGGCCCGGAACCGCCGCGGCCTCGATGTCGTGGCGCGCCCACAACCGCCGGAACCGGTCACTGCGCACCGACAGCTCCCCCACCAGCTCCACCAGCCGCGGATCATCGATGTCCGGTCCGGCCAGCGCGCGCAGCCGGGCCACCGCGCTGTGCGCGACGCCGTCCCAGCCGTCGCCGTTCAGCCTGCGTACTTCCGGGTCGAGGAACACGGCCCGGACCAGGTTGACACCCGGGCTGAACACCGGGCTCAGGGCCGAAGCCAGCGCGTTCGCCGCGAGGATGTCCAGGTGGCGGTCCTGGACGAAGGCAGGCGTTTCGCGCCAGGAGGCGATCAGCTGCTCGATCGAGGTCGGCGCGCGCTCGGGCGGCCCGCGATGAGGGGCCACCTCGGGCTGCGCCAGCCCGTGCAGGTAGGCGGTGGCATCCTCATCCAGCCGCAGGGCCCGGGCCACGGCCTCGATGATCTGCGGTGAAGGGTGCTGGTCGCGGCCTTGTTCCAGGCGCAGGTAATAATCCGAGCTGATCCCGGCGAGCGCCGCCAGTTCTTCGCGCCGCAGGCCGGGGACGCGCCGGCGCCCGCGCGCAGGCAGCCCGGCGTCTTCCGGGCGCACCAGCGCGCGCCGGGCGCGCAGGTACTCGCCGAGGCCGGTGCTCCGCGCCATGTTCTGACGATACCCAGCCTGTCCCTGCCACTACCAGGATGCGCGGGGTCCTGGCTAACCGCGGGCATCCCGGTCAGTGTCGGGGCATGGGTGCGATCGTGACCGGGTTCGGCTTCGCCTCCACCGCCGCCGACGTGGCCGAGGGCGCCGATCTCGGCGGCAGGCGCGCGGTGGTGACCGGCGGCGCGTCACCGCTCGGCACCGAGACCGCCCGCGAGCTCGCCCGGGCGGGCGCCGCCGTCACGCTCGCGGTCCGCGACCTGTCCGCCGGCCAGCGCGCCGCGGCTGGCATCACCGCCGCCACCGGCAATCCGGACGTCACCGCCGTCCGGCTCGACCTGGCCGACCAGGGATCGGTCGCGGCCTTCGCCGCGGCGTGGGACGGGCCGCTGCATCTGCTGGTCAACAGCGCCGACCTCACCAGGCCGGCGGAGCAGCGCATGGCCCGGCGCTGGGAGTCACGGTTCGCGGTCAACCACCTCGGCCATTTCGCGCTGGCCAGCGGGCTGCACCGGGCACTGGCCGCCGCACGCGGCGCGCGCATCGTCGCGGTCAGCTCGAGCACGCACCTGTACTCTCCGGTCGTCTTCGACGACATCCACTTCGCTTTCCGCCCGCACGACCCGCTGCTGGCCTACGCGCAGTCCAAGACGGCGAACGTGCTGTTCGCCGTCGGCGCCAGCATCCGCTGGGCCGACGACGGCATCACCGCCAACGCCGCAGGCCCGGGCCCGATCGACGCTCGCTGCACGAGCCACGGCCCGGGCGGGCTGTTCGTCCCGCCCGGGCTGCGCAAGACCCCGCAGCAGGCAGCGGCCACCACCGTGCTGCTCGCGGTCTCACCGCTGCTCGAAGCGGTCGGCGGCCGCTACTTCAGCGACTGCAATGAAGCGGACCCAGTCAGCCAGCGCCCCGTCGGCTACCCGCAGATCCTGCGGTCCGTGGCCAGGTACGCGCTCGATCCCGGCAACGCCGACCGGCTCTGGGACACGTCTGTCCGCCTGCTCAGCTGACCGGCTGACGGCGTGGCGACGACCCGTTGAGCTCGGGCCGATGCAGCAGCCGGGCAATCCTCAGCGGCGATCCACACCGTCCGCCTTTTGTCCCCCACGAAAATGATCACTGGTCACTCAGCTCGCTGATCCGGCCAACCTGACCGTGAGGCTGCATTCCTATACGGCAGAGAGGAGCCACGGCGCGCTCGGCACCTTACGGGGTCGACGGCCGGGTCTCGCTCCAGTCGAGGATGAGGTTGCGCTCAGCGAACAGCCACGTGTCGTCGATCTTGACGAATGTGTCGAGGTAGCGCAGCGATGCGATCATGATCTTGCGCTCGCCGTCGGCAGTGAACAGGTGATGCGCGATCGTGTAGCTCTCGCCGGTGGCCCGTTCGCCGTCGAGCATCACGGTGCTCTGCCCATTGAAATGAGTCGTCGCCTCGTACTGGTTCAGAGCCTCGAAGACGGGCGAAAGTGCCTCACGTCCTTCGAGGACGTAGGTCGGGTCGGTGTCCGGGCCGCTCATGTAGACGGCGAAGCGAGTGTCGGTCGTGAACAGGGCCTTCTGCCCCTCGGCGTCGCGTCGGTCGGCGCAGTGAGCGTAGGCGTCGAACAACTCGCGGATGGCGAGACGGTCCGCGGCTTCGGCGGGACTGATCTCGGCGTGAACAACCATGGGCGACTCTCCGGGGAACTCAGACGACGACTGGGCGGCCTCGCACGTAACATGGCAACCGTTCCGGGGAGTTCCCCGGCGGTGCTCACAATAACCGGGGAAGTCCCCGCTTAGCAAGCTGGAGTCCTGGCGTGACCGGAGTAGCCCCGAGACGGCGGTCGGATGCTGCCCAGAACCGAGAAGCGATCCTTGCCGTCGCGCTCGCCGCGCTGACCGAGTCGAGCGAGGTATCACTCAACGCCATCGCCAAGCGCGCGGGCGTCGCCAACGCGACGCTGTACCGGCACTTCCCCACACGGGAGAGCCTGGTACTGGAGGTATACAGGCACGAGGTCCGGCAACTCGTCAGCACCGCCGACCTACTGCTGGCCGAACGTGAACCAGGCGACGCGCTGCGCGAATGGGTGGCACGCCTCGCTCAGTACGCCATGACCAAACACGGGCTTGCCCAGGCGATCCGGGCCGCCGCCAGCCCTGGATCTGCGCTGTTTGAGGAAACGTATTCCCCGATCGTGGCGGCGCTGGGCAGAGTGCTAGCGGCCGCCGAGCAGGCGGGCGTCGTACGTGCCGGACTTGATCCAGACGACGTAATCCTCGCCTTGGCGGGCTTGTGGGAGATCGACCCCGCAACCGATTGGAAAGCCCGGGCGCGCACCCTGTACGACCTTGTATTCACTGGGCTCAAAGCCTGACCCGTGGCATGCGCGATACTGATCGCGTGCCGGCCGGCCCGCGTTTGCGTGATGTCGAGTTCTCCACCGGTGATGTGGTGCTGGCCGGGTGGCTGGCGACGCCCGTCCGGGATGAGGCACTGGCGGCGGTGGTGCTGGTCGGCGGGTCGGGGCCATCGGATCGTGACAACGGCACGTACTTCCCGCCTATCCGCGAGCACCTGGCCGACGCGGGGATCGCCGTGCTGTCCTACGACAAGCGCGGCGTTGGCTCGTCATCCGGCGACTGGCTGGACTCGACCCTGGACGACCTCGCCGCCGACGCCACGGCCGCGCTGTGTTTCCTCGGCGCGCAGCCCGAGGTCCGGGCCGGCACGGCGGGGCTGCTCGGGCACAGCGAGGGAGGCTGGGTCGTCTTGCGCGCCGCCGCCGGCCGGGACGACGTGCCCTGGGTGATCACCAGCGGCTGCCCGGGGATGACCCCGGCCGCGCAGGAGCGCCACGCGCTGGCCGGCGCGCTGCGCCGTGCTGGCGAGCAGGATGCCGGCAGCATGCTGGCCCTGTTCGATCGCCTTGCCGGGGCAGGCCGGCGCGATGGCGACTTCGCCGAAGCGGCCCGGATCGTCAGTTCCGCCCGCCCGTCGCGGGCATTCCTTGATTACTGGTCCGACATGGATGAGCGGCTGTGGGAGTTCCTCAAGCGCATCCAGGATCACGATCCCGTCCCGGACGCGCTGCGGCTGCGCTGCCCGCACCTGGCGGTCTTCGGCGGAGCGGACGAGCTGGTGCCCGTGGCCGACAGCACCCGCCGGTTCAGCGCCGCAGCATGCCATCCCGGCCGGCACCGCCAGGCAGCACTGACCATCGAGGTGTTCCCCGGCGCCAGTCACCGGATCCAGGTCGACGCGAGCGCCGGCCTGGCCCCCGGCTATCTCGGCATCCTGGCCCAGTGGATCAAGGCCAAAGCGGGCCCGCCACAGTTCCCGGCCGTGCTGCAATGACGTACGCCACGACGTAACCGCTCGGTGCGGCTCCAGCACGGCGTGAGCTGGGTCGGCCCGGGCCGGGAGCGCGCAGCAGGTCCGTTCGGAACGAAAGACCTTTCATGCCGAACGGACCGTGGTTTACCGGCCGGCGAGCCGGCCCCCGGGTACATGAGCAGCGGCGCGGGGCGCACCAGCTAGGCGGAACGACTGGCTCAGCTGCGAGTGGATCTGCGGTGCGGGCAGGGTGTGGCCGGCTGCTTGCGGATAGGCGTGGAGGGGGTCGGGGTCGCCGGTCTCGAATACCTCGAGCCATTCGGCGGGGTTCGGGGATCCTTCGATGAGGCGGAAACGCGCGGCGGAGTAGAACAGGCCTGTCTGCAGGATCTGGGCCTCCCGGTGCTGGCGCTCGGTGTCGCCGGCGCCGTTGGAGAGGATGACGTGGATGCCGGTGAGCGGGCCGTGCTGGCCCGGCCGGTGCTGGGAGCCGACGAGGGCGTAGGAGGCGCGCAGGGCGGGGGAGACCAGGCTGGCGCGCGGGTCGCTGAACAGGTGGGTGGGGTAGGCGGGTGAGTGCTCGGTGTCTGGCCAGGCGGTCGCGGGGTCGGGAGAGACGATGTCGTAGGTCGTCGCGTAGCGCGGGCTGGTGTTCTCGCCGCTGGCGTCGGGGTCCTCGAAGCGGGCGTCGTTGGCGAGGTAGCCGGGGACAGTGATCGCCGCGGAGTAGGTGTCGTACCAGTCTTTGAAGTCGTCCAGGCGGCTGGGGTCGGACGGGTTGGCCAGGACGAAGCGCACGCCGGTGCGGCCGCTTGGGTGCATAGTGGTCTCCTTATGCTGGCTGGATGTCACAGGGCCGAATCGAGCAGCGGCTCGCCAGCGAACTCGCACCCGGGCGGGTACAGGTCGCGTAGCGACGGGCGGTCGCTGTGCAGGTCGCAGAGTTCGATGAGGGTGCCGGCGGGTCCCCGGTTCAGCAGCGGCGTGGTGCCGGCCGTGGCGTAGCCGGGGTATCCGAGCGCGCCGAGCCGTTTCGCCTCGGCGGCCGGATCGTCGACCCAGTAGCCGATGTGATGCACCCCGCCGGCCTCCGGCACGTCCAGCGGGGTGCCGGGGATGGCCTGCCAGACCTCGACGGCGAACGGGCCGCCGAGGGAGAACACGACGTGGCATTCCACCTCACAGGGCCGGCCGGCCGCGTCGGCGAGGGTCAGCTTCCGCACCCTGGACGGGCGCCAGTGCAGCCCGAAGACCTCGCCGAGTTCCGCCTTGCCCTCCTCCAGGTCGGGGACCGCGATCCCGATGTGCCAGATGCTTCCCATGATGACCTCCTATCCGGACGGCTCGTCCGCTTTACGGTAGCAGCATACGGACGGCCCGTCCACTTATGCGCTAGACTGTCCGCGTGAGCGCTCCCCCCGCCAAGCTGATGCGCGCCGACGCGCAGCGGAACCATGACGCGGTCCTGGCCGCGGCTAAGGCCGTCTTCGCGCAGGCGGGAACCGATGCGCCCATGGAAGACATCGCCCGGGCCGCCGGCGTCGGGAAGGGAACCCTCTACCGGCGCTTCCCGACCCGCGAGCACCTGTTCGCGGCGATCTTGCAAGAGAGGGTGGACGAGCTCGACGCGTCCGCGCAGCGCGCGCTGGCCGCCCCGGACGTGTGGCAGGCGCTGAGCCAGTGGCTCGAGCTGTATGACCGGTGCGCGACCGAGTACCCGGGCATGAGCGCCCGGGTCGGGGAATCGCTGAGCGACGGCAGCTCGGCCGTCGGCACCCTATGCGGCCCGATGAAAAGCAGCTTCGCCCGCCTGTTCGAGCGAGCCCGGCACGAGGTCCCGCTCCGCCCGGACCTGACCCCGACACAGCTGCTGTCGATGATCAGCGCCCTGCCCAAGGACGCCGCGACGGGCCGGACGGTAGAACCCTGCCTGCGCGTCGTCCTCGACGGCCTGCGCGCCTAATGGCTGGAGCCGGCACGACCCGGCCGTGGCGGTAGAGCGCTTCGTCATCCATCGCCCAGGCGCACCACAGCTCTTCAGGCCGGGACAACGCCGACCAGGTTGCCTTCCGAGTCCTTGAACCACGCCGCCTCGCCTCCACCGGGCATCCGGGCAATGCCGTCCTCGGTCCGCGTCTCCGGCGTGTCGTACTCCTCGAACTCCACGCCGCGACTCCTCATCTGCTCGACGGCAGCGCGCACGTCGGTCACGTGGATGACGGCCTGCGTGAACTCCCCCGACGACCTGACCCGGGCGGGATAGACGAAGAGCTGGCTGACACCATCTCCGACCGCGAGGCCCACCTGTCCGTCTGCTGCCTCGAGAAAGCCGGACTCCAGTGCCTGAAGCCCCACTTTCTCGACGTAGAACGCTTTGGCCCGGCCCAGATCCTGGGCCGGCAGCGCCGCCGTAATCCCAGACGTGTTCATGACGAGATGGTATGACGTTCGGTCGGCCGCTGCTCCCCCGCTGGCGGGACACGGCCGCCAGCTCTCGCCAACAGAAAGGCCTGGGCCGCGGGCTGGCCGAAGGAGCTACAGGGTCACGCCGGTCAATGCGGCGCAGCAGCTGAGCAGTCGGTCCTGGATCTTGGGATCGCGGGCAGCGGGGTGAACCGTGCGGGGTTTCTGGTGATAGAAATATCCGCCCGTCACCATTGCGCCCGGATCCGGGCTGACGGCCAGCCACGCCTGGGTCACCGGGGCGAGTGACATGTCATCGGGTGCGCCGGGACCGCCCATTCTGGTAGGCACCCAGCCAGGCTCAAGCGCGTTCGATAGGACCCCGGTCCACAGCCGCGCGACGGCGAACGCGAGCACGACGTCGAACAGCTTGCTGTCGGAGTATGCCTGCGAGCCGTTCCAGTGACGGTGTTCCCACTGCGGGTCGGTCAAGCCGGGATCCCCGCCCCGATGCATGCCCGAGCTGAGGTAGACCAGCCGGCCAGGCCGCTCGATCAGGCCGGTCAGCAGGTACGGGGCGAGCACGTTGATCGCGAAGACGTGCTCCAGGCCGTCATCGGTACGGATGCGCCGCGGCTCCCGGTAACCGACCCCGGCATTGTGAATGACCGCGTCGTACGGGCCGCCCGCATTAGCCTGCCCGGCGACCTGCCGCATGCCCGCGATGCTGGACAGGTCGCCGACGACAACGGCCCTGGCCGCGGGCAGGGCCGCACGTGCGTCCTCGGCCCTGGCTGCACTGCGGGCATGCAGCGTGACCGAGTGTCCGTCGTCGGCGAGCAGCCTGGCCGCCATTAGTCCCAGGCCTTCGGTGGAGCCGGTGATGAGCACGCCTGACATCAGCGATTCCCTTCGATCAGAAGCGGCCTGTCCCTGCCCAGGTTCCGGCTGGTTAGGCGCGCAGGCGCTCCCGGGCGGCGTGCATCAGTTCGAGGGCGTGGCCGGCGTTGTCGCCGGCGAGCTTGCCGTCGCGCTTGACGACGTCGCCGCCAACGATCACCGTCTCGACGTCGGCGGGACCCGCTCCGAGGACCATGACGGCGACCGGGTCGCCGAATCCGTCCAGGTGCGGGGATCGCATGTCGATGACCGCGATATCGGCCTGCTTGCCTGGCGTGAGGGTGCCGATCTCGTCCTCAAGGTGCCACACCCGGGCTCCGTCGATGGTGGCCAGGCGCAGCATGTCCCGCTGGTGCAGGTCCACGGCCGGGACCTGCTTGCCGCTGGCCAGGGCCGGTGCGTTGGCCCGGGACCGTTCGGCGGCCAGGGCCAGGCGCATCTCGGAGAACAGGTCGTTTCCGGCGCTGCAGATGGTGTCGATGCCGAAGCCGGAGACGATTCCCCGGCTCAGGGCTGGCCCGGTGGCCGGAAACGTGCCGAACTGCATCAGCATGTCGGTGGACGGCGTGATGGTCACCGTGCCCTGGGTTTCGGCGATGAGGTCGAACTCCCGGTCGGTGAGCATGTTGCCGTGCACGTAGTTGACGTCGGCTCCGAGCAGGCGGTAGCGCTGCAGGGTCGTGACCGCGTCGGCGGTGCCCGCCATGCCCACGTGCACCGAGATCGGCAGTCCCAGGTCGCGGGCGAACGCGTAGTCTTCGGCGTTGCGCTGGGCGCTGGTGAAACAAGGCCCGCGTAGCGCCATGCCCATCCGCAGCCGCCCGTACGTGCCGGAAGCGAAGTACTGATCACGCATGCGGCGGGCGTCCGCCGGGTGCGGCGGGTTGGGATCGTCGGTAACCGGCCCGGGTCCGCCGTAGAGGAAGTAGCCGCGGATCCCTGAGTCCCGCAGGCCGCGCAAGTCCGCGTCGGCGTGCGCCGGGGACTGGTCGTTGTGCGCCCAGTCGGCGATCGTGGTGATGCCCGCGTCAAGCGCCTGCAGGGCGCCCCACATCGTGCCTGCGTACACGTCTTCGGGAGAGTACTTCAGCGCGATGCCGGTCAGCACGGCGGGCCCGTACCCGGCCCCGGTGATCTGGGGCGTGTAGCCGCCGATAGCGCCCTGCCACACGTGACGGTGCGTGTCCACCATGCCGGGAATCACCAGGCGGCCTGCCGCTTCGATCACCTCAGCGGCTGTCGTTGCGGGCTCCAGATCCCGCCCGACAGCAGTGATGAGGCCATCCGCCACCAGGACATCACCCCCGGGCAGGTCACCCAGGTCCGGGTCGACCGTCACGACGTGGCCGCCCTTTATCAGTAGTTCTTTCGACATGAGCTCTCCTTTTCTCTACGTCAGCCACCAACGGTGGCGCGGCTGAAGTGTGAACGGGCACAAGGTGCGGCGCAGCGGCGTGCGCGGCTCGCCCGCGGTGAATGCGAGGTAGTCGATAGCACCCGGGTCGGCGGATCCGCCCGTGCTATGGCGTTGCCCTTGTGCTGGTGCTCATGTCTTCCACGGTGCCGTGCTCGCATGCCACCCGTCCAAGACCTGCTGGCGCGCCTGTCATACCGTGGAGGTATCAGGAACGGGAGAAGGCCATAGCCGACGTCGACCTCCGCAAGCTGCGCTACTTCGTCGCGGTCGCCGAACGGCTGCACTTCGGCCGGGCCGCGGAGGCCCTGCACATCGCCCAGCCGGTGCTGTCCCGCCAGATCAAGGCGCTGGAAGACGAGCTGAAGGCGCAGCTGTTCGTCCGGGACAAGCGGGCCACCGAGCTGACCCCGGCCGGGCGGCAGCTGCTCGCCGACGCCGGGCCCCTGCTGGCCAGCGCGGACGCGCTGCGGCGGCGGGTCGCCCGCGCGGCCCGCGGCTCTGGCTCCTTCACCATCGGGTTCATGCCCGGCCTGATCGTCACCGCGGCCGTCCGCGCCATGCTCGGCCTCCACCCGCAGCTGACCGTGAATGTGCTGCGCACCAGCTGGGACGACCAGACCGACGTCCTGCACGACGGCCGGGCCGACGTCAGCTACGTCCGCCTGCCCGTCGACCAGAGCGGCTTGCAGGTCCGGGCACTGCTAGCCGAACCGCGGGTCGCGATGCTCCCGGCCGGCCACCGTCTGGCCGGGAAAGACACGATCACAATCGCCGACCTGGCTGACGAGCATCTGCTCCAGGATCCCGACGCGGTACCCGAGTGGCGTGACATCGCCACCGAAATGCGGACCCGCCGCCGCAGGGCGCCCGTCTTCCGCACCGTCGAGGAGAAACTCGAGCACGTGGCCGCAGGTCATGGCGTCGTCTTGCTGCCGCTGTCCACTGCGGTCTTCTACACCCGCCCCGACGTCACCTACAGCCACGTCAGCGACATCCCGCCCAACCAGGTCTGCCTGGCCTGGGACGCCACCCGGCGCAGCCGGCTCATCCAGGACTTCGCCGCCATCGCCGCGGACCACCCGCCCGTGGCCAGCCGGGCCGAACCGGACCGCGTTTCACCCTCCCAGCCGCAGACGCCACCCCAGATCCCGGCTCAGGCAGCCAGTCGGCCGGTACAGCAAGCCGGGTAGACGGCGGGTTCCCCCTCCCGCCTGACCCAAGACCGGGCGTCACGGTCTCCTGGCCTCCGCGGTTCAGCCTGCGGTGAATGCGGAACGCCGCTAGTAAGCGAAAAGACGGGTTCCCCGCGTAGCTCTGCCGCACATCTTTGGATGGTCACGGATGCCGTGCCAGCCGGTAGCGGGGGTTGTGGCACCCAACCCCCGCAGGATGGGGGTAAGGGCACACAACCCCCGCAGTGACCAGTGACGCCTGTGAGCGTTATCATCCCGAGATTGCGACAGAGCCCCCGCGTCAGGCTTAACCTCGGACGTAATGGCCGACCGGCCGCCTGAGCCAACCGCCGCGACCACAGCCGCCCAGACACGCGGTCCATCATCATCAGCGCCGCCGGGCCGGGAAGAAGGCTTAGCCAGGCAGCGTTGATCATGCCACGGGGCTGGCCGGGGTTCACGGTGAAGGCAAGCCGAAAGCGGGGCACCGCTGTCGTCCCCGGCACAGGAGCATCAAGCGGAAAGGGCTGGTCGTCTCATGGCTGACGCACTGCGGGAATCGGCACGCGCGGAACTGGACGACCCGTTCGCGCAGCTGACCGGGCCGCTGGCCAGCACGACCCGGCTGGAC